>Ga0247770_1002210_pt1 | contig 11528 bp, 17 predicted proteins | sample UWRJL136409B6_FD_179943 | JGI IMG/M metagenome (GOLD analysis project Ga0247770, IMG submission 179943) | Plant litter microbial communities from Arlington Agricultural Research Station in Wisconsin, United States - UWRJ-L136-409B-6 | ecosystem: Environmental > Terrestrial > Plant litter >... | reverse complement strand
CCGCGTATGGAGCGGCCTGATGTCGACGCTCCAGGCACGGACGAGGCTGATCTCGGCAAGGGCGCGGCTGGCCTCGTCGCGGCACTGCTTGGCGAGCATGTTGACGAGGAGCGTGAGCATTGGGACAGGCGCAGCTGTGAGGCGGGCACCGTCGTAGGGGGTGGCGTTGGCCAGGTGTGCCGTGGCGAGGCGGTACGTCTCGCCGCCGGGATCCGGTCATCCATCGCCAATTCGTCCATCAACGCCAACAATCCACTCGTAAAGGGTTGTCATCACGGTTTGCTCAAGTTACCGTCTCAACCCCGAACAGCACGCTACTCGTCCTCGCCCTCACGTCTCTCGCTCGCTGGCCTAGAGTAGTCAGTACTTTATTCGTATTGAGGCAACCGGGCAACGAATTCAGTGTCAAGTACACGTAACTTATCATAAAACTATTTACTATTCCATTATGTCATCACAGCTACTAGTCAGAATCAAGAATATGCCTATATACACGCTTACAATGTCATCCTGTGATCCAAAATACACTCTTAAATACTGTTCATCAAAGTCACTACCCCAAGCCCGCCATTGCATCCACCAGCTTCTCGTTCACCGAGAGGCCCATCTCCGGCTCAGCCTCGTCCATCTCATTCTCATTAAAGGCATGCAATGTGGCCGTTCCAGCATTCAGATCCGGGCCATTCCACGCCGAAGCTTTGGCGAGCATGAAAGTTAGCTCACGACCTCCAAGGAATAAGACAAAAAGAGGATATGACAGCACTTACCAACCAACAACGGCGCGTTAGGATGCCATCCCACGTCCCTCACCAGTGTCTCCCACTCCTGCCCGCCCCAGTGATGCACCCGATACCTCCGCCCCGGCGGTCTCACACCAGGTCTCACGTTCTCCGTCACCTCCTTCACATTGATCTTCGCCGCCAGCGTCGCATCCAGATTCCACACGTACACGAAGCCGTCATAACTCCCCGAATACACATACCGCGAGTTGGTACTCCCCGGCGGCGAGAAGTGGCACCTTATCAAAGTGCGCTGTACCTTGTGGCCACGGAAGGTGACCAGCGAATTATCATGGGGATGGCGGAACCACTGCTCCTCGTCGTAGTCCTCCCACCGGTACTCGTAGTTATGACCACGAATGGCGCGCATAGGGTCTAGCTCCTCAAAGCGCGCGGTTGTCATGGCCATGCGCAAGTCCCAGAGCTTCATGGACTGGTCCTTGCCGTTGCTGAGGATGTAGCGCCCGTCGCCTTTGCTGTCGATGTACGTCAGGCCTTCGATGTGGCCGACGAATGCGCCGGCCTCGCGCCCGTCGCCGAGACTGCGCGTGTCCCAGACCTTGATGGTGCAGTCGTCGGACCCGGAGTAGAGGATGTGCGGGGAGAGCTTGTCGGCGAAGCACACGGCGTTCACGTCTTCGGTGTGGCCGACCACGTGGTGCAGGGATTGGCGGCGCTCGATGTCGTAGACTACGATTGAGTGCGCGCCTGTGCCAGCGACGAGGTTGCGGCCGTCGCTGGAGAAACGGACGGAGAAGATGGGAAAGGCGCCGCGATAGGTGTTATAGAGCTGGCCTTGGTCCCCGAGATCGAGGGTATAGGGGTCGCCTGTGTCGTTTGGGTCTGTCGGGGCGAGACAGACGTTGCTCTGGAGGGAGGTGTAGGCTAGCCATTTGTTGTCTGGGCTGAGGGCGGCATCTGTCATGGTCCACTGGCCGAAAGGGTATGTCACGGTTTTGTAGTGCTTCCAGTTGTAGGGGCGTGAGGTGTCGTACATGCGGACTTTGAAGTCCTTGACGCAGGCGTAGAAGAAGTTGCCATCGTCGGAGAACTGGCCGCAGCATACTGGGTCGTCGTAGTGGATGATCATCTCGGGCCTGGTGGTTGGTATCATTTGCTGGGCCATGAGCTGCTTGTTGGCCTTTCTCCGAGCGCCGTCACCTAGTCCTAGTTCCCGATCGAGGATCCTCCGGGCGAGCCTCTTGCGGTCAGGTTCTCGCGTGTCAAAGGCGCCGAAGATGCCCGATTCCATCAGCTTCCGGCCCTCGTCGCTGGGGACCTTGGGGAAGCGGTTGGGATCTGCCGGGTGTCTTCGGCGGCGAGACGACCAGCCAACGAACTCATCGTCGTCGAATATCACCTGGCCGAGGTCATGGCCGCGCAGCAAGGCTAGAAGCTGTCTGTGGGTGAGAAAGTTCGGACCACCCGCCCCCGTTCCTGTGAATCAAGTTAGTCGCAGGTTACGGTCAATGAGTTGAGGACATAGCAGAACTCACCGCCACTTATCAGCCTTAGTATCCTGCGCTGCAGCGTCTGTTCCGCCTCGTCTACCTCCTCCCCTTCTTCCTCGCCGTCACCAGCACCACCCTGGTTGTCCATCTCAGCCTCGAGGACAAATTCCAGCTCAACATCGCCCCCATCGGCATCTGACAGCGCACGGTCAGCACCGACAACATGAGACCGGAGCAGCAGGGAGCAAGACACACATACCCGTATACTCCTCTCCGTCGTCGTCTTCTCCATCTTCTACATAGTCCCCATCTTCCTCATCTTCTTCATCCTCGTCGTCATGTATCGCCTCAAACCACGCCCCGGGAACATGCTGCTCATGAGAGCTCCCGTAGGCCTCACTGTCGTGCTCCTCGGGCTCTGGTTGCGGTTGATTGGTGCTCATGATTTAATGGTATGTTTGTGTGCTGTAAAGTCTGTGACGATACTGTGTGACGTTGCGGAATTCCGTCCGAGACGGCGATGTCGGCCGAGATCCCGCCTGTTCCGCCGGATAAGGTGAGCAGATCGGTTTATTGAGCCCCGGCCTGCTGTAGCTCGTATGAGGCTGGTGTGGTTTCAGATTATGGGGGTGCAAGCAGATGCAGTGAGGGATAAGCTGATAGTGAGCCAGAGAGATGGAAAATATGTAATATTATGTCTTTGTCGTTGGGCGTATGAGCTACTAATTACGCTGAGATCTGGGGTGACGACATGCCCAGGGCAAATCAGGAGGAGCTCCGAGAGTTACGGATTGCGGGGTCTTTTGGTGCGGACTTTAGATCGGAGTTAGACCAAGTCGCAAGAAGTGCAGTGGCAGCTTCGGACGACAAAGACATCAATCGCCCATTTTGTTTGGTCGATTTAGTCCCTATTCAATCCTATTTTACAGAAGGCCGTATATGTGTACATTCGATAGATATGAGACCCCAGGCTCAAGGCTGGTCGCCAGACCCTCCTAGGCCCACTCACTGCCGCTTTTCCCGCTTCAACAACAACGGTTTGTCAGCCCCAAACACCCCAAGGAAATACGCACTCCTCGTCACGAACAGAAACCCCTATGTCCCCGTGTCAGCTGTTTAATTCACACTCATAAGGCACTTTACGGAAGTGACCAACAGTAGCGCCGATGTTTCCCCATGCCATATTGTTCCACGTTCCCGGGGCCATGGTGGTCTCATACCCAAGCCCAACCGCCGTAATAGCAATGTGACTGATGTCAGCGATCCACAGTGCAACGAGGTAGTTCCGCACAACCCTGATCTCGCTTGTAGAATAGAGTACGGCAACACCAAGGAGGAAGGCAAGGAAGTAGCAGTTTCCTAGCTGCTGAGCCGCCAGCTGGGCTTGGGCTGTTGAGCTGACGGGGACGGGCGATGCTATTTGCTCTGAGATGAACCAGTCTGGGGTGAAAATAGCGGGAATCGCGCCTGCAAGAAGTGAGATGGGTTCGAATATGGTAAAGACGACGCGGGGGAACGTGGGGAGTTGTGACGCCATTCTGGGGGATGGGAGAAGTGACGGCGGAATTGGGATTGTCAATTGAGCTGAGTGCAGTCACGCTTATGAAGAGCATGCCTTCCAGTCAGTGTATTGTATTGCGATGCTACCATGAGGTACGGGAAACGCGAAGACGGTTGGGAATACCGTCCCGGCTCACCTTGAATGGTGCCACTTGCCGCCAGCTGTGACCGCTTGCCAGTTTCCAATCATGTGGGTCAGCAACGAACCCGCCTAAAATTCGCACCTGCGCACGAGCCATCCCAAGCATGCGCCAACCGCGAACCTGCCGAAAATTCGCACTGGTGCACAGACCACCCCAGAAACCTACTTAATGGCCTCTTTTCCTCCTGGCTCCTCTCCCGAGTTCTGGTTCTGCATCTAAGTGCAGAGGTTTTACGTATATCAGTGAGGATTCGTCCGAGATTACGTTTTTGCTAGTTGAAAACTACACCCTGACCGCTCCCAGTTGGCCTAGGCTGGCTGGGGAATTTTTGGAACCAAACCTACCCTTCTTTCTCTTCATTTCCATCGTCCCGTTCGCGGGGCGAGGCGAAGAAGATTTTTCGCGATCTGGTGGGAGTGCTGGCGACGCGACACTCGACGGCTGTTGTGGTTTTTCCTTGGACCATCACATGTACGGCACCTGTTTGTCTATCACTGGGTTGGTTCATTGACTCCTCGGCCTGCTCGCGCAGGCAGGGCTCTCCAATCCAGGACAAAAGAACGCGCTTGCCATTTCGCAGCTTTCGTTCAATGTGCTTTCGCCACGACGCTGAGGTTACACGGCTGCCTACTAATTTGTCGGCCACAACCACTCGACGACATCACATTTCGGCAATAAATGATACAGATATTGAAGCTTAGTTTGTATCATCAAAAGTACATTCACTCCGCCACCGGGTATCTCCCAGGACTACATTTTCCACCCGATCATGCAGTGTCCAAAACAATCACCTCGGCCTCGACTTCACCAACGCTCTCGACCGAGAGCTTGTCGCCGGCTCTAACGTTGTCCACAAATGCACCATCTCCCTCCTCCAACACCGCACCGTCCCTCCCATCCAGTCTCACCCTCGATTTCCCGTTCTTAGTCATGGGCAAGTGGATATAAACCTTTCTCTTCGTCGCCTCGGTGACCTTAGCACCAACATTCCACTCAAACACGTCCCCTTCCCTAATAATCCCGGCCGCCATCACAAAGTCCGCATGAATCGGGATAGACTCCGGCACCATCGGCTCTGCGGCTGTCTCCTGCTCGGCGCTCGCCTCAACACCGCCCTTCAACGGGCTCAGGATCGTCACAAACCCCTTCCTCTTCTCCTCGTCCGAAAAATGCCGCGTGTGGTAGCGAGGCTTAAGCCCCTTCTTCCAGGGCAGCGCCCAGATCTGCAGGAAGTGAACCGTGTCCTTCGCGTGCTCGTTGAATTCGGAATGGGCAATTCCCGTTCCCCCAGTAGTGAACTGCACGTCGCCACGGTGCATCCGGAAGAAACGATCGCTTTGGCCGCCTTCGGCGCCCTTTTTGAGCATGGAGTCTCGGTGGGTGAGTTCTCCACTAAGGATGTAGCTGAAGATCTCGAAGTTGGAGTGCGGGTGGGTCGGGAAGCCGGAGTTGGCGCGGACGCGGTCTTCGTTGAGCACGCGGAGGGAGCCGTAGGAGTTGAAGGCAGGGCTGTACCACGAGGCGAACGAGAATGAGTGGTATGTGTTGAGCCATCCGTGGTCGGCGTGTCCGCGTGCTGAGGAGCGGTGGGGGGTGATTTTTGCTTGGTGGAGGAGGGGTTTCGCCATGGTTGAAATTGTGTTCTTGAACATGGACGAGGGAGGTGGTAAGGGTGTAGATGCCAAGGCTGGGTTTGAGCTGGCTGTCGTCGTAGTAAAGGGCGTGGCTTTCAAGAGCAGAGTGCTGATGTTACAAGTGCTGCTTTGGAAGAAGGACTTGAGTGAGGCTGAGTTGTTGGTGTAGAGGATGGAAATTAGAACGATGAAGATGGACAAGGTGAGAGCGAAGCGCTTCATATATAGACGTGAGATGGCTTCTCGAGAGAGGTCGAGAAGCAACTGGTGGGCAATTGGAAGTGATAACGAGATTATTGGGTAAGCACGTCTAATGCTGTTTTTAAAGAGGAGCACTCTTCGTTTTGATCACGACAGGGAATCTGTGTAAATGCTTAGGAATCGCCGCTTCTCTATCTCCTAAAAGTTGTCATACCTGTCAGCGATGTGTAATGTAATCCATGTGTTACTGCCAAGGCTTCCGTTTTCTAAGTAGTTTGCCATTATCATTGACCACCACACCCATAGTTCACGAGCTTTTCGGCGCCATCGGCCGCCCACCGCGGCCATCACATTCCAGGAACCCATGTATCCCCAAAATGTGACGAACTATGCAGCCCGCGCTGCCGCATCTGGTGGCGGATGACTGGGCATTAGAACACAATTGGAATTATCTGTTTTGCTGTAAAATTGGCCGAGTTCTTGATGGTTGAAGTGGTGGGGTGGTGTTTGTGTGTACCGTTTAATTTGTCATGATGGAGGATAGAGTTCAACTGGAGCGCTCGACCCTCCTGAGCCGATATCGCTGTGGGGCACCCACCACAAATCGGGCTCATCAGAGGGTCGAGCGCGTCACCCTCGTTCCTTCTCGGCAGGTGGGGCGGTGGGGGAAAGCATGCGGTTTCGGACGAACAAAGCCGTCCCCGACTTCGCTCTGCTATATATCTTGTCGAATTTATTCTTTAATTCCCTTACGTACTTTTCCAATCACTCATTCTCGTGCTTCGTCACATACAACGGAACCCCCCCCCTGGACGAACTCCGTCGGACAAGTATTGCAACCATGGCGGAACACAACATTGTTGTTTTTGCGGGCGACCACTGTGGCCCAGAGGTGACTGACTCCCCCCCCGAGCTTTCCCACCTTTGACTTTAGACGGAGAGAGGCTAACTTTGGTTATTTGACAGGTTATTGCTGAGGCAATTAAGGTACGAGTCCGGTATTTGCGACCTGCAGTTGAGCACGTCTGACGCAGGATTCAGGTTATCAAGGCGGTTGAGGAGCTGAGCCCGACTGCTGGCAAATTCAATTTGGAGGACCACCTGCTCGGAGGGGTAAGTCGTCCCCCGACGACGGATCACACGGGGCCAAAGACATCCACGAGAGAAGTCTCTTGCTGACCTCGGCGTTTCTCCCCAGTGCTCCATCGACCAGACCGGCGTCCCCCTCACAGACAAGGCCCTCGCCGCAGCCAAAGCCGCCGACGCTGTGCTCCTCGGCGCTGTTGGCGGCCCTGAATGGGGCGCCGGCGCCGTCCGCCCGGAGCAGGGTCTCCTAAAGCTACGCAGTGAGATGTGCGCCTATGGAAACCTCCGTCCCTGTTTCTTCCCATCCGACGCCCTTGTTGAATCCTCCCCCTTAAAGGCGTCTGTCTGCCGCGGCATCGACATGATGTTAGTCCGGGAGTTAACCTCAGGTCTGTATTTCGGAGAGCGAAAAGAGTACGATGGAGTTGATGCGTTCGACACTACTGTTTATACGAAACCAGAAATCGAGCGTATCGCGCGGTTGGGCGGTTACCTAGCCAGGACTAGGGGAGACTCGCGGGTCATCTCGCTAGATAAGGCAAACGTGCTGGCGACAAGCAGACTCTGGCGTTGTGTGGTTGAGGAGGTTTATAAAAACGAGTTCCCTGATCTGAAGGTTGAGCATCAGCTTATTGACAGCGCGGCCATGATCATGGTCAAGAACCCGACGCAGCTGAATGGCGTTATAATAGCGCCCAACTTGGCAGGTGAGCGAGGCCCCTCGTCCACCTCGAAGGCGGTTCAACTGATGAGTTTTTAGGGGATATTCTCAGCGACGAGGCGAGTGCTATAGCTGGAAGCATAGGGCTCCTCCCGAGCGCCAGTCTCTGCGGGATTCCGGGCTCTGCAGTGCCTTCTATCTGTGAACCGATTCATGGTGAGACTCCTATCTTCCACTCGAGCCCTCACGTAGACATCAGTCGCTAACGCAGATGACAGGTAGCGCGCCGGACATATCAGGGAAAGGGATTGTTGTGCGTTAAGACCCCGTTCGGGCGATTCCTATGCATTCGCTGCAAGTACAGAGCTGACATCATTTCCAGAATCCCATTGGCACCATCCTTTCCGTGGCCATGATGTTCCGGTACTCTCTGAATCTCGCCCACGAGGCTAAAATCGTCGAGGAAGCGGTCCGCGCTGCCATCGACGCCGGGCTAAGAACCAAGGACATGGGCGGCAGCACGGGCACCGCAGAAGCAGGAGATGCCATCGTTGCTGAGCTGGTCAAGATTCTCAAGGCATGAGATATCCCACGCTTTAAGGAGAAGAAAGGGGGCCCGGCAGATCTTCGGCAGCCGAAGTTCTGGTAAAATCTCTGCGTAGCAAACCGCCCGTTGATAGCTTTCCCTTCCTTCCTCAATCGAACCTTTTTGTGCAAAAGGCAGTATCCGAGCGTGATGCCAGACTGGCCCGTTACAGGGGGTTTGTAGCATCGACCTCGATTTTTAACATAGCGGACTCAGACTAGCATTTTATGTTGGCAGTGTGGCGCGCAGCGCCGCGAGCCAATACAAAAAGCTATGTCTGAGCTCCTGAGATACCGTATAATCTCAGTAAACACGGTTTTCCGCGATTAGGCAAGACGGCCCCCACACACACTTGAGGAGTAGACTTTGGGAGCCCACAGCGGCCCCGACTTGGTGGATTCGGAGGAATTTGGTTGGATGTGATGGAGTCAGGTGGAGGAGGATAATACTTTTGGATGACAAAGAGAGTTTGTGGGGCAGGTTCAGCGGCGCTCTGGTTCGCTGGGGCTTATGGTAAGCCGAGCAGGCGTGCCACACGGTGTGCACATTCAGCGTACTGTACGTGTGCAGTGGACTTCGAGGGCCTTTTCCAACCCATCCATGGCGGCTCCGTCGCACCGTCACCAGTCGTCCCTGGAGGGCTTGATTGACTTTTCCGCCGCCGAACCCTTGTTCTCAAACGAGCAGGAGCGCGCACAGGCAGTTGGCAGGTTCCGTCGTATCGTCGGCCACTTCGAAGCCGTTGAGCAGCCATCTTCTAAATACGGCGAAGGGTATAATCGTCCAGCCCTCGTTCGCCTCACATTCGAATATGCGCGTTCCCAGGAGTCGAAGGACAGGTTTCTTGGGGCTTTTTTCCGATCTCTCGCCATTGGGATGCTCGACGACGACAATGTTAACCTCAGCGATAACAGCGCAGTAGCAGATTTTCGCGAGGCGGTGTTCGGTTTTGCCGAGTTTCTTGTGGCCAATTTCTTCCTTCCTCGTATGTCCATTTCCCAGCCTACTAGCCTCTTACTAACAATTGACAGTACGAGCGACTACGAACAAGACGCCTCAGCCATCTCCCATCTACCACGCTGCTGTGCAGGACGCCCAACCCCAGGAGGATGAACAACGGATACAAGACTTTGTAGGAACACCTGAGCGTTTGTCAGCCCTGCGGGGCTCCTGTCTTACCCGCGACCGTCATCGCTGCGTTATCACGCACGCCTTTGACATCAGGGAGGCACTGGAACGATTAAGGCGACCTCCGGCTACAGACGATGATGGAAATCCACTCGATATGAGCAACAATGGAGGTCTTGAGGTGGCGCACATCCTCCCCCATGCTTTAACAAGGAGGAGAATGGCGAATTGGTTTGGAGCACCTTCCCTTTCTTATGGGGTTATACTAATTTACAGCAGAACAAGTTGAGAAGAGTTGCTATTGCTATCCTTAACATGTTCGATAGTGGTGTGATGCATATGATCGAAGGTACTAATATGCACCGGCCATATAATGCCATTACCCTTAGCCTTGAGATGTATCAGCGTTTTGGGCAGTTCCATATCTACTTCGAACGTATAGCAGACGTAGACGCTCCCCCGCATACCTATCGTATTAACAGCTTTCTCCCTTTCTCAAACCAGTTCCCTGTTATAAGGACATTATACACGCATCTGTCAATTGACCCTCCATCGGAGCGGCTTCTCGCACTTCACTCTGCCATCGGCCACATACTCCACCTCTCGGGCGCTGGAGATTACATCCAGGTTATCCTTAGGGATATGGAGGATGGGTTCGTACGGGAGGACGGGCCGACGCAGCTGGGCGATCTGTTGAGCATCGCCTTGCAAATGAGGGGATAAGAGAGCGTGACCTGAGGGAAGTGTCGGGACTCTGCTTGTTCGCCTGCGTGTTAACTTAGTGGTTGGAGAGCAAATTTTCCTACCCATTGGGTGCACGAGTCCCTTAACAAATCTGATTGGATAGTCAGCTGCCGGCGAGAGCAGATGGGAGTGTTGCGACGTCGAGCGGTACCATTGCAAACCTTCGGTATATATAACCATGAGCACAGTTCTCGAAGACTCCTAGGCCTGAGGATGCCCTTCCGCTTGGAGCTCTATAGAATGTGGAGGGGCTCAAACTCGTCCACTTTTCTCATAACTCCGCCTGGTGATGGGGGACGAGGAGTATATCCGGGACACGGCGGTGGCGGCGGCGGCGGCCCGGGCATGTAGTTTGGCGTACCTTGTCCTTGCTGCACTTGCTGCCACTTGTGTCGCAGCCCGGCTCCTCACAGTTGCTGTCTGAGCGGCCCGAACCCCCTCCGCAGCTCCTCCCTTCTCGCTGTCGTGCGCGCCGGGTTTAGCGCCCCTTCCTGATCGGGGCGCGGTGTCACATGAACTGGGAGCGCACGAACCATCTTTGAAACACACACCTAGCGTCCACTCCGATTTTTCTCTCCCTCTTACAATTTACCCATTCCCCCAGCACCACCATAATGGCGACCCAAGTTGACGAAGATTTGCGCCAAAAGCTGGAGTCTTTCTGGCAATCCGCATCCCCACAGCACCGACAGGCACTTACTAGATTCCTCGCAACAAAACCGCCAATGAACGCGACTCCCAGCAGCGTAATTCCTCCTACAGAGGAAGCTCGGATCCGCCTCGACCTCGCGCGCGAGCTGCAAAATTCCATCAGAAAGGTCAACGGTGTACCGTCTTGGAAATTTAGCGCTTCGCACCTTGGCGTTATTTTCGTGATGCCGCTAGACATCCTAAAGCAAATCGCACGCACGGGAAGGGTTCCGCATTTGACACCCGGAGCAGCTGATACTCACCTTCAAAGGGCATCCGACTTGATAAAAGAGTGTAAGTTGACGAGCTTTTGGGTTTAGTGATTCCATGGCTAATATAAGTTGGTTAGTTCTCGATGCCATAAGTCTGGAAGCCGATTCGCATCTCCTATCAAAGGTCGCACAATCTCGCGTTAGCAAACGGGCCAAGTCTGGGACCACTACCACAACATCACAAAAGCGCACTTACGACGATGGTGGGGGTGACCGGGATACGCGTGAGGCAGACAAGGTATGTTATTTGTCCTGTGATAACTTAATGTGCTAATCCAATGTGCTAATCCAATATGCTAATCCAATGTGCTAATCCAATGTGCTAATCCAATGTGCTAATCGTGCGTTATAGTGTCGTGAGCGAGAGAACAGCGCCTGTCTGTTCACTGGCATGGCGGACCCACATGCGTGCCACATCATGCCGTTCTCATTCAACTCCAACCTGCAGAATAGAAGACGCCTAGGCACTCTTATATCTGCAACAAGGCTCTTCGGCGATCGTCCCTGGTCAGAGCTCCTAGCAGAAAAAGTTCGATCATCCGATTTTGCTTGGAATATGCTAGCTGTCAGTCCTCAGCTGCATGTTTGGTGGG
>Ga0247770_1002209_pt1 | contig 11542 bp, 16 predicted proteins | sample UWRJL136409B6_FD_179943 | JGI IMG/M metagenome (GOLD analysis project Ga0247770, IMG submission 179943) | Plant litter microbial communities from Arlington Agricultural Research Station in Wisconsin, United States - UWRJ-L136-409B-6 | ecosystem: Environmental > Terrestrial > Plant litter >... | reverse complement strand
AAACGAATCAGCCCAGTAGGCAGTGTCGACGAAGCCTGTAGGGTGAAGTTCGTCGCGCAAGGGATACGGGATTGGTGAGCACGATGGTGTTAGGAGTGGGTGAGCAACCTGTTAGACTCCGGCTCGACGGCGACGCGTCTTGAGCCTGGTGCGGCTTGGTCTTCCCCACTTCGACGGCCACCAAGCCACCGAGAACACAACGCAGGGTGGCGCCATGAACCAGAGCGTGTTGAGGGCGAGAGACCCCCTCCCAGACTAAATTGAAGCCTCCCAGGCCAAATATCGACAGATACCATATCCTCACCCAGACTCGTCAAACTCGCGCGCGACCATTTCTGGCCACGCCTGCTCGGTAAAACCACCAACAGACTCCCCCAGTCGCCCTTAGCCTACCGGCCCAAGTTCGTAAGCTTGACCTGCGGGCTAGATGATGGTCTTCATTAAATGAATGAGAGCCCTGTCCCCGACATCACCTGCGAGGCTACTCCGACGCCTACCGCCCTCCGCGCCAGCCTCAGACAACCTCTCGTGCCTCGCGCTCCCCTCCGTCCGCCAAATCCTCGACACCGACGATCCCCTACCGTGCCCGCGTCCTCTCGCCGCAAAAGACAATCCATCTGACAAGCCCGACGGATCCCAGACACTTGGCAGTGGGCGTCTCCGAGACCTAAACGGATGTACCACAGCTGGTGTCAAATCTCATGCGAGTTGATGTTTACGCCGGCGGCTTTTTAAGCTCTTCTGTCGCGCCGGCTATCTTCGACAGTCATCGGTACAACTTTTAGGCTAGAAAAAAAACCTCCTCTTTCAACCAACCACCTTTACCCGCGAAATTCACAGCGATGCTATTAAACATAGGCTGCCCATGTGACCAGGAAGATGGCAATTATAAGAGAAAAAAAAAGGTTGCCCAAGTCTTTCGTTGATCTTGCTTCCCATATCTCTGCCTACGGAGCGTTAGCGTGCAGTGTGGAAAGAGGACACGGATGCATACTAAATCCAATCTGAGATGGCCGGCGCTTTCATAGTTGCCCATCCAACACTTGCTGATGTTGCCCAGGAGAAGGCTGTCCACCAGGGGGGATTTTCCGTCACGGTAGCGACAAATAATCTCTCCGCGTTCAAGTCCCGCATAGGGCGGCTTCCGTGTGGAGAGCTCAAAAAGACAGAACCCATCGCAAAAAGATCATCCTGTGTGGATAAATACAAGAGTTTTAGCAAGCCGAAGCGTCCACAGCTCTAGAGAAATGTGGTTCCCAGCTCCGACGTACTTTCGTACCTCGTAGGGATAATACTTTAGGGAAATCCGACCCTCGTGCGGTTCGTTGAAGTGTTTGACGATGCCCCTATGCGGCCCGAGGTGCTTGAGAATTCCGTGTTCGTGTTCAATTTCGAACTCATGCTGGCTGAAGGCGCATTTCAGAGCTCGGTTATGGGAAATGCGAATCACTGAGGCGGTCGCCCCGCTTCCTATGAATAGATTGGCCATGAATTATGAAGAAACAGCGGTGATAGCTGGGGAGTCTAGTTGCGGCTCATCACCACCACCAGCCCCTCCATCGACGGCACCTGGGACAGGCGAACCAGCTTGACCACCCCATTACTATCCTTGCTCAGCACCGACGCGCCACACAACAAGGACGTCATGACGAGAAAGTGAGAGAGTGGGTGGCGCCAGATCGGGGTCCACGAGGTCACGAAGGACAGCTGCTTCCGGCCAATGGAGTCAATGCGCGGTCGGCCATCGCGGGAACGCACCGCGGCCATTCGGGAAGGCAATGATGGGACGCGCCAGTCTCAGCCCGGCCAGAACAGGGTCGTGCTCTGTTATACCCGCCACCCCCAGGCGATGCTTGATGAGATATTTATCATCTTCACTCCTCAGAACGACGACCATCATGGCTCTCGATGAGAGAGAATAAAAAAAGAAATGAAAGCCAGGGGGTATATTACTTTTCGGTTACCCTACCACTACCTTTAACACCGTCATCCTAACCGCCGCCCATAAAATAAACACGTGGAAGAACAATGCATACCTAAGCTTGCCTTTGTATGTGTACGCCATGTGCTGTGCGAATCCCAAAAGAAAACACAAATACTAACACCAACACGACGGAGGTGGAAGCTCAGGGCCACAAATGCCAACATGAGCGTTGGCGAAAGCCTCAAAGTAGGCCGCTGTGGTGCTCGATGCGCTTCTGTCGATCAGACTGAGTGCCATCGGTCGGCAGATACAGAAATTCCAGGATCTCTTTCGCCTTAGCGGCTGGTAAATCCAGAGTTAGCTCTTCAGTCTCGCACCGCACCGCTTTCGACAATACATACTCCCTAGGGTTTCGATCTCGGCAAGACTGGTGGGGAAGCCCGCGATCGGAAGGTTGGTATCGATATCGTGCATTCGGCTGATGGGAAACTGTGTCGGAAAGCGATAGAATGCGAGTTGACGGGAGACATGGTACGTGGCAAGACGTAGGACGCTGTTGTTGATGCTAGAGAAGGTATTGTTTAGTACAGTGTGATGTTAGGTTTTTTGGTAGGGGCTTATTGACGAACCATGCTTTGACATTTGTCTTGAGTTGAGACTTAATCTCATCGATAGCGGTCTTGCTGGCATAGTTTTTCTGGAGATGTATGATATCAAGTGTAGCCATGTCCAACTTGACCTTCATATCTGCTGCGCCCTTGGCCGACTTCTGGAGCTTAGCGACTGAGTTCTCCAGCTTCTCCATCCGTGTCTCCAGCTTCTCCATCCGTATCTCCAGCTTCTCCATCTGCACGGAAAGCTTCTCCATCTGCGCGGGAATTGTCTCCAGCTTCTCCAACCGCGCGGAAAGCTTCTCCATCTGCGCGGGAAGTGTCTCCAGCTTCTCCAACCGCGCGGAAAGCTTCTCCATCTGCGCGGGAAGTGCCTCCAGCTTCTCCAACTGTCTGAAAACTCTGGTGAGGCCATCCAAAAGGATGGTGTTGTCAGTGGAAGTGGGGGGATCGATCGGTTGCTCCATGTTGTTAAACTAAACAGGGCGAAGCTGGGGGAGAGTGTGTGTGAGAAGGAGAACGTAATGTGATGATGAGAAAGACCTGAATGCGATGGTAGTGGTGGTAGAATGAAGTGTTAAAGGGGAATGTGCTTTGTTTATAACGGCAAAGAAGAGCCCGCCTCACCTGCTTCACCGAAGCGTGTAAAACAGTGGTGGGGCGCGTTGCTGTCGCGGGGTCACGTGAGCAAGAGACGATGCAAGAGACGATGCACGTCATCCATCGAAGAAGAGGGAGGTTGGGTTCTCGCCTTTGTCCATCACTCTTTGGCGCCTGTGCATTTCACATCGCGAAACCGCTGCACCTATTTCGCTGTTGCATTGTGAAAGCGCCCTATTGATTGGACCGTGAAACCGCTCCATCTTTTTGCGTTGCATCGTGAAAACACTTCGGATTCATTATACCGCGAAACCGCTGCACTTCTTTTACCGTTATATCGCGATGGGGTCTCATTCGTTGCACCGCGACAACCGGACTGCGAAAACTAGACTGCAAAAGCCGCACTCCTACCCACGCACGAACTTTCGCTCCTCATTACTTTGCTCGCTCGTCACTTTCGACTTTGACTCTTCCTTCGTCTTTGCCCTTTGTCCTCACTTCGGCTTCGCTTCGAATGGGCTCGTCACTCTCGCTCGCTCGTCACTTTTGGACGTTGACTCTTCCTTTGTCTTTACGCTCTTTGTCCTCACTTTGACTTTCGCTCGCTCGCTCCGTCACTTTCGGCTTCCGCTTGAATGAGCTCGCTCGTCGCTTTCACTGATCTTTCTCTTTGTCCTCACTTTAACTTCCCTTCGAATGAGCTCGCTTCCGTCACTTTCGACTGCTTTGATGCTCGACTTCCCTGCTCTTCGATCCATCACTTTACTTCTCTATCACTTCCATTCTCTCGACTCTGAGCTAGAACGTCCACGAAACACGTCAAACAGCAACAAGTCGACTGACAAGACACCATGCCTAAAACGCGCCGTTCCCTCTGGCTGTAAGGCTAGTCCCTCAACGACGACAACGAGCTTGACTCTCATAATCAAGGCGACAGCAACGACTTCGACGACAGCGACAACTTCGACTCTCACAAACGGAATTTTTACGATAACGACAACGACCCTCACAATCAAGACAACCCTCACAGTCAAAACTTCTACGACAACGACATCGACATGAACGATGTTCGCAGCGGAAGCTACCGAATCAACTGCCTCGAGCTCAACGGCATCCATTTCCACTCCCCGGACCATGTCATCCAACCCCCACCGTTCACCTTCCTTCACGCTTTCGGAGAACCGCCTCCCTACAGTTGACTCAGTTGACTCAGCCTGAATTCAATAGTAGCAGCCTCGGCATCAAGCCGCTCCAGCTCTAAAACCCGTCGCCCCTCGTCCACACGGGCTTTCTTCTCCAGCAGCTGCGCAATCTCACTATCCATGATATTGCTGACTGTTTGTGATGGATTTTGACTTTGACTTGACCCTGCGACCGTGAGTACATAGGGACTAGCTGGAGCCGCTGCATGAAGCTCAGCCGGTGCTGGTAGTAGGGGTGTGCTGGGAGGATTTTAGCGGCGTGATGAGCAGGAATGCTTTGGGCAGGAGTGGCATCCATCTCGACAGCGCCGGTATCGTTCGTATTTGAAACCTGAGCTGGTAACTCAGGCCGATCTCCAACAGAGGGTTTTCGTTGGTACTGCCCCCCCTGTGGCTGGTACCGCATCGGTATCGGCCTCCACGACCGCCGCATCATCCTTCTCAATCTGCTTCTCAACCACTGGCACCGCACCGCTGTCAAGCTCTGAATTGACAGGCTCAACTTTTTCCACATAGAGCTCGTTTGGTCGCTGTCCTCCCGAGGCACCAACTTCCAGCTCAGCGTCCGATATCGATGCAGAAGGAACCAGCCTACTGCGGCTAGTATCAACGCAAGCGCCACAACCACGCCCACTGCGATGCCCGCGATTGTACCTCTGGAAAGTCCCACAGACTCTCCTGTCTCCGTAGGAGCTGGGAGGCCGGAAGTGGCACCGAAAGAGAAGATTTCGTGATCAGGATAGGCAAGCCCGAAGTAGCCATATCTCCGCCACACGTTTGCGTAGTTGGGAGGCGCGCAGGACTGGCCGGCGGTGTTGAACTTGTTGTCCCAATCGATTGACAGCAGCTGGACTACCCCTGGGCAGCCGGGTGGCGGCGTCCATATTGTTGTGAGCGGTTGCACCTCCCCCCAGAATATGACAGTTAACAGTACGCCGCCTTTGAACTGCGAACGCGAAAGGGAAGTCTGAAAGCATTGGGGGAATCGTGTTTGTTCAGCTGTCTCGTCGCCGATTCTCAGCCGCACAAGTAGGCTAAACCGTTCTTGGAGTGAGTTGGAGTTTGCGTGGCGTCGCTTCCGGTAAGTGGTACGGGGACATGGACACTCAGATAATGAGCGCTCATCATAGCGGCACTGATGCGCGGGAAGTCCAACGGGAGGGTTTTGTGAACGAAAGCAACGCCCTAGATGGAGACAATAATACTGCCCCTCGAAGTAGTAGGCCCAAGTTCCTGTGCAGCGCTGCTCGGATACTTATCATTCTTATATGCTGATCTTTTTTTTTTTTTTTTTTTGATGAACGGGCATCGTCTATCCCGCAATTCTGAGCTCTCTACCTTGCTTGCCTCACATGAGAACCGCAAACGATAGCAGCGCACGAGAACCCCCCCTAGGTCAGGTAGCTCACCTCCCCAGCACGGCCCACAGCCATCTCAGGAGCCTCTTCCAGACCAACTCCACCCGCGATGTCATCATAGGGAAACTGATCATAACCATGTCTCCCGAAAGACAGCGGTAGGCAGCAGGCCCTTGAACCACCACGGATACTCGCCCAGCTGGATCACCAAATCCACCTAGGTGCCGTTGTTGTGGCGGAGGACGTAACGTGTGTTGTAGCCCTCGGTGGCGTTAGGATTGTACGGGAGAGACGAGTATGCATCGCGGTCGGGCGGGCAGAGGTAGGGGAAGTTCGTGGTCGTTTGCCACGAGATGTTGACCTGTGAAACGTGAAAGATATGCTGCACGTCGGCGTGGGCCGTGGGCCGTAAGGCGGGATCGGAGGCCGGGAAAGGGTGAACTTGCGATTTATTCAGCCTCGACGCGTCGTTCAGCAGATCGCCGTTAAATGCCAGAAACGGAACCGTAGCACGGCCTCGGTACGAAGGGAACGGTTCCCGCTAAACCGGTGATGATGCTGCCTCCGGCACGTTCCAATAGCGGGGGATGGCGTAGCCGCCGAGCAGTTGCGTTAGGCCGGTATCCGTTATACGTAGAGGGTAGTCCTGCGGTGCTTGGTCCAGTCTGATCATAGTCGAGTACCTCTCCCCAGCCCAGGCGCCTAGCACGTCCGCCCGCACGGGCTCGATGAACTGGCCGTCCACTTCGTAGATCCACATGGGGTGCTGGTCGATCGCCACCTGCGTGGCTTTCAACGTGGCTGCGTTGATGAAGTTAATGCTCGCCCACCGCTCGGACAGGTCCACGTCGATGATCTCCACGGACCTATTGCTCGGCTTGCAGCTGCTCACAAAACTAGGTGGGAGAGCGCTGTAGTTAGCTTTGGCTAGCCGATCCGGAGGTCCTTGGTCTTCGATCACGAACGGATAACATCTGGCGGGGGGTTGGTTGTTAGCAATCTTCTTGTTGCCTAGAGGTTCCGCACGCACCCTTCGTCACTAACAGTGACGGGATATTGCCAAGTCTCATTTATAAACGGAGTCTGGTGAGCCGTCATCCATTCCTGACCCGGACAGTGCAGACTGCCCTTGCCATTGACGAGAAAGCTGTCAACGCAGCTAGATTCGATATATCAGCCCGAGCCCTATATCGCCTTGAGAAAGAGAAACCGCAGAGACAGAAATTGCAGAGACATACAAGACCTGAAGGTGCCTATCGCTCTGAATCTGCATATATTCGTTTGCCGTGGTAGAGGTCCACTCCGAGACAATAACAGTCTTAGGGGTTCCTGATGCCCTCTCCATGGCCGCGATATCGCAGGGATCGCTACTGATGAGCGGCCACGGCGCTATTGCGTTCGGCTTGCGTCTGAGCCCGTTAACGTTAGAGCAACCTCGATGGCTTGACTAGTTAGTAGGTGGGCGCTACTTGCCTGATCAAGAGCGGACCGTACAACCCGTCTTCCAGTGTCCCGCGAGAATGGGAATGATACCTTTCATGCCTCATAAGTGCCCATTTTAGATACTCTCCAGTTTCGCCATGCGGACCCACCAGTACTGCCCCGGTGGCGTCGCTTTGAAGCGATAGACCGTCATCTTTATCAAATTCCAGACTGGGGCCCGGAAACTGGCCGTTGACTTTGATCATCCATCGCTCCTGGCCGTTGGGTGCCCCGATCTCCCAATGGAGCACCAGGGTCTCTCGGGCCAACTTGGCGAAAGAGGCCGGAAGGAAAAGGGGGAGGAGCAAATAAGAGCCGACGGAGGAGCATCTTCGGTTGAGGAACTATTTTGAAGAAAGACGTAACTATCTCTTCTCGGAAAATGGTAAATGGCAAGATGGAAAGTTTCTAGATAGAGACGAAACGGAACCGATAACATTAAAATGTGGCGGCAGAGAAGTACACCTATTATCGATTAGCCCGCATACCGTTCGGCCACTGAAAATTTCACGTCCAGATACCTCCGGTAGCGGGGGTGGTAGATCGGCAGCCAGCGGCGGCCGGAGTGCGAGATGTTATACAACCTGGCGTCCGATTCGGAGGCCCCAGTCCAAAGGTGGGGGCTCCGGGGGATCGGGGTCCGGGGGGGTTGGGGGTTCGGTTGGTGTCTGGTGGACGCGAACGATCTCGAGCCTTCGATTGTCGTTGTATTCACTCACACTTCTTCTCAAAAGAGACAGCGAAAAGTGATGTCTTCGCGTAGCGTGGCTCATTCAATTCTTTTATTGGGCTTTCAACGCCGGGAGCTGCTTCTGGCACGTTAATCCCAGGTGCGGGCCATTGGGCTCTTAGAAGCACGGTCATGCCAGTGCATCAAGACGAAAGGAGAGTGTGTGTGGTAGGCTCTGGACAGCAGTCAGTAGTCCTAGTCAAACTACTTTTTCAATCACGGCCTGGCTAGATTAGCGTAGTCTAGTCGTCGTCAAGGCCTTTGACTTAGATTAGACTAGATTCATTCCAGAGCCTGGACCCAGGTGACCCTAGCGAGACAGAAGGTCGATGACTTTCGTGCTGAGCAGGAGGAGAACGGCCAAGTTCCCATCTCGTATTGCGTTTTTTAAGAAAGCTTTCTGCTGAAATTCGGATTGGGCACTGGTGGGTGCCGTTCTGCCCTATCGGCAGTGCTATCAGCATGTCGGGCATGGCCATATACATGTTCAGTGGTCGTAGTGAGGTACCTCGGTTCGTATATCACGTTGATGTACCCCCATGATCCATCCTGGTGGCCGATGTGAATGTTTTGTTCACCCGGTCCGGCCCTATCCTTAGGAACAACCCGCGCCGCCTCAGTGTGAGACTTCTAGCTCGCACAGCGTCCGTATGAATCCAGGCACTGAGGCGTCGAATCGTCAACATCGCCAGTTCGCCAAGACCTCGGCGAGGTTGAAAGACAGCTGCGACAACTGCGCCCAATCCAAGGTGAAGTGCGACCGAGTCAGGTCGAACTGTCAGCGATGTGGCCAGCATGGCATCGCTTGCCATTACAGTGTCGCCCGGAGGATGAGGAGAGCCAAAATTCGGTCCAATATGTCCACGCGTGGCTCTGAACAGGGCTCGGAGTTCGTTTTTGGCGATGATGAGAACCATACTCGTCCGGAGCATGGTCTCTCTATGCATGTGGGCGCCTCGCACACGCGTTAGGGGCTGGCGGAGAACGATAACCGCGAGGGGGATGGACCGTATCAGACCGCCGTGCGCAAATCTAATCATGGGCAACTCACCAGCTCATCCCCGCACTGTTGACTGGGATTTCGGTTTCAATGACATTTTAATTAGCAGCAACAGGACATTGCCACGTATTTCATCCCCGACGGGAACCGAGCCTTCATCCCTGGGAGAATCAACTACTTCTTCAAGTTCAGCGGGCCGAGCTACGCGGTAGACACCGCATGTTCATCCAGCCTGGCGGCCATCCACCTCGCGTGCAACGCGCTGTGGCAGGGGATATCGACATGGCCGTCGCCGGGGGCACACGAACGTGCTGACCAACCCCGACTTCACGGCCGGCCTCGGCCGCGGGCACTTCCTGTCACGGACCGGGAACTGCAAGACATTTGACCAAGGCGCGGACGGCTACTGCCGCGGCGAGGGCGTGGGGACGGTCATCTTGAAGCGGCTTGAAGATGCCCTCGCCGATGGGGACCCGATCCAGGCCGTCGTGCTTGGGGCGTGCACGGGCCACTCGGCCGAGGCCGAGTCCATCACTCGACCCCACGCCGAGGCGTAGAAGAGGACTTTCCGCACTGTCCTGGACCAAGCGGGTGTTGGGCCCAACGATATCGGCTACGTTGAATGCCACGGCACGGGGTCGCAGGCCGGCGACGTGCGGGAGGTGGAGTCGGTTCTAAGCGTCTTCGCCCCCGAGCCCGGTCTTCGTCGAGACTCGTTGTATCTAGGAAGCGCAAAGGCGATCCTGATGATGCAAAAGAATGTGACCCCCCCGCACTGCGACATCAGGACGCGCATCAAGGACAGGTTCCCAAGCGATCTCGCGCAGCGGAACGTCCACATCGCAAAACACCCCACCCTTTGGGCGCGGCCCGCCAACGGGGCGAGGCGAGTCCTTGTCAACAATTTCAGCGCAGCCGGAGGGAACAGTGTGCTGCTTCTCGAAGACACGCCACGCGAGGCCGCCGCCGCCGCCGCCGCCGCTGCCGGGCCTGCGATCGACGAGCGCGGCGTAGTAGATAGGTGGCCGACGTCCCACCCCGTTGCCGTCTCGGCAAAGAGCGCGTCTTCTCTTGCCGGCAACGTAGCGTCCCTTCTTAGCTTCCTCAACCGCTCGGACGCTGCTTCTACAGACAAGGAGTTCCTCGCTGCTTTTGTCGTACATCACCACGGCAAGACCGCGTGAACCACCCGTATCCTACGTTCCGATGCGAGATACTCCAGATGGAGAGGCTGGCCCAGAGTTTTGGATTTCCTAGCTTTAGTGGCATTTTCTCGAGTGAAGAAGCCGAAGCTGCCGCCGCCGCCGCCTACAGCCCCGTCGCAAGTCCAGCTCGCCATAGTTTGCATGCAGATCTCCCTCGCGTGGTTGGACATAGCCTGGGCGAGTATGCGGCGCTGCACGTCGCGGGCGTGCTCTCGGTATTAGATACGATATACCTGGTTGGCAAGAGGGCGCAGCTCGTGGCGGAAACGTGCACCGCGCATACCCGCGCCATGCTGGCTGTCGCGTGAGGTGGCCTGCCGGAACGGCCCGGCAGAGATAGTCCTCAGCGGCGCCACCGAGGAGATGCAACGGGCACGGGCACTGTTGATGGACCACGGGATCAAGGCAACACTGCATGGGGTGCCGTACGCATTCCACTCGTCGCAAGTCGGCCCGATCTTGGATGAGTTCGAGGCTATTGCTGCTAACGTCCGGTTTGAACGTCCCAGAATCCGCGTCCTATCGCCGCTTCTAGACGTGTCCATCACAGAGGGGGGTCTTCTGGGTCCAGCCTATCTCCGACGGCACCTTCGAGAGACGGCCAACATGGAAGCGGCTCTCCGCACCTACGAGCACTCGGGCCCTGCCGGCAACGAGCCCATCTTTCTGGAGCTCGGCCCCCACTCTGCGGTTTCCGCTATGGTGAAGCAAACCCTCGAGCCGCACGCCAAGGTCATCTCGGCCATGCGACGTGGCGAAGACGCCTGGAACTGTCTGACGGCAGCTCTGTCCGCACTGTGCATGTCCGGGCACAACATCAGATGGATGGAATACCACAACGGCTTTCCGTCTTGCCGTCGTCGAGTGTTGCAGCTACCGGCGTACAGCTGGGATGCCAGAGACTACTGGATCCAATACGCCCACGACTGGTCGCTGCGAAAAGGCGATGCTTTGCCGACACCTCCTTGTGCTCTGGGCGTTCCGTCACTTGATATAACGAAGATTCACAAGGGCAGCTATTAGGGGGCATCCCCCTCCCACCAGGGTTAGGGTTATATATGGGTGAAAAATATGCTGTGTCTTCCACGCACCTTAACGGTTCCCAGCATTGCAAAACGAACGGTGTCTTTTTTAGTAGCGATCTATATCTATTCTAGATAACAAACTATAATCTATATATTTTTCAGCACTTTATTCAGTGCCCTCGGCGCATCATAAGGCTAACTAACTAGAGATTAACAAGTAATAATATGGCCAGTACAGCAAAAGGCCTGGAAATCGCGATTCCAATCTTAACGGCCCCATAATTTCACACTGATTACCTTTTCTGTTAGTTTTACTATACAGCCGTGTTGGGTTTTTACAACCCTAACCCGGCCAGTGTGGTTAGAACAGTGTGGCTGGATCCACGCAGCCGCTCCGCGGCTGCA
>Ga0247770_1002207_pt1 | contig 11552 bp, 9 predicted proteins | sample UWRJL136409B6_FD_179943 | JGI IMG/M metagenome (GOLD analysis project Ga0247770, IMG submission 179943) | Plant litter microbial communities from Arlington Agricultural Research Station in Wisconsin, United States - UWRJ-L136-409B-6 | ecosystem: Environmental > Terrestrial > Plant litter >... | reverse complement strand
AAGCGTTCTCGATCTTTAACGTAAATTTTGACTGTACGCCTTTATAGGTTTTGAATTTGGCGCTTACCGCATCCAGGATCCTTTTCGCCTCCGGGTCGTTCTTTCCCATTGCTTTTGGGGCTTGTGCCGCTGCACCAAGACTCACAAAAAGTACCAGCGCGGATAATAGTTTTTTCATCATAACTTATTAGTATTAAAATAAATGTTTGTGCTAAGTGGGTTGCAAATATAGTACCAATAGACTGGTTTTTAAGTCCTTTGTTTAACCGCCGCTTTGTAACAAACTGTTAATGTAACCGGCCCGCACAATATTCATAAATAACCATCGTCATTACGGCGGAGAATAGCTATTTTGCAGCTACTTCAACTTAACATTTCTCAACTCAGCTATTGTTGCCATTCATCATTTAATCGTTTTCATCATGACAACGGAGCAGATCGCCGTATCCCAAAGGGAAAATTATACCCCATCCTCTTTTACTGAATTCTTGTGGTGGCTTTCCACCGCGGAAAAAGAATTGCTAAAAGATTCGGTGGTGGACCGCAACCGGTATGCCATCATCGGTATGTCGGTACTCGCCACCTGGATATTTGCCACGCTGGTCTGGACCTATTTTTTCAGTACGGTCGTTGCTTCGTTCTTCCTGTCCCTGGCGCTTGGGTTGTTCATGGGCTTTATCATTTTAACGATCGACCGGGCGCTCATCAAAGGCATCAATAAATTCAACAAAAGAAAATTACTGCCGCTGCTGTTCCGGGGTTTGCTGGCCGTAACCATCGGCGTATTCATGGCGCAGCCTGCTATTCTGTATTTGTTCGACAAAGAGATCAAACTCCAAACCTCGTTCGACAATGAGCAACGCAAAATGGCAAAACAACAACAGCTCGACTCTTTTTACAACAACCGGAAAACAACATTGGTAGCAGAAGTGGCGACCATTAAAAAGGAACTGGGCGATAAGAACGAAGCCGTTTCAAAGGCAAGGCAGAACTTTCTTTCTGAGACAGATGGCAGCGGTGGCAGCGGCAAGGTGGGTATCAAAGACATAGCCATTGCCAAGCGGGACGAATACCAGAAACTCGACGGCGAATACCAGCAGTTGCAGAAAACGCAACAGGTAAAACTCGACAGCGCCGAAGCCGCGTTAAAAAACATCAACACACAAATGAAGGCAGAACAGGAAAAGTTCGGCACCTATTTCAACGATGGGTTCTTAACCCGCATCGAAGCCCTTACACACCTGTTGAAAGACAGTCCCGCCCTGCAGTTCCGCTATTACCTGCTCGTATGTATTTTACTGCTGATCGAACTCATGCCGGTGATCGCTAAAACCTTGTTGCCTTCCGGCAGCTACGATGAAAAAGTAATGTTGCGCGAAGCCATGGAAGTAAGGATCGCCAATGGCAATACCGATAAGGAAACGCAGTTGAAGGAATTGTACAACCGGCTGGCTTTCGATGCCGACAGCGAACTACTCCACAAATTCTTCGAACAGGCAAAGGAAGACCGCGCATCAAAAATGGGACAGCTCAGCAAGCGCTGGAAAGAACATCCCAATCAAAGTTTTGATGGCTTTTGGGAGCAGGTGAAAAAGGATGTGCTGACGAAGCAGGAGAACTAGGACCAGGATTTTTAGAATTTTCTGGATTTTCAGAATGGGAGGTTTAAAGGAGAAGAAGTCCTTAATTAATTCCTACAGCATGACTTACCAGCATACTTATCCCGACAGCAAACATTCGTCATTCGTAATTTGTAATTATTTCTATATCTTCATTGTGTACAAAATACACGATGCGATATGAAAAAAATTTACTTAGCTGCCTTACTGTTATTCATCTCCTTCCAGGGAATTGCCCAGCAGGTATTTATGCAGGGCTGGTACTGGGATTATCCTAAAACGGCCAACGGCTATTCCTGGGCCGATACGCTCCGGCTGAAAGCGCCCGCGTTGAAAGCTGCCGGCATCACGCACATCTGGTTCCCGCCGCATACGGTTGCCAGTTTTGGTACCAACAGCAACGGTTACGACCCCAAAGATCTTTTCATCGGCAACCAAACCACCGGGCTTGGCACGCGCACGGCGCTCGATAATATGTTGTCGGCCTTTACCGCCCAGGGCATTGCGCCCGTGGCCGACATGGTGTACAACCACCGCGATGGCGGCAATGCTGAAGTGAATCCCGCGGTAAAAGATTACGTGACTAACTTTTACAATGCCTCCAAAGAACCTTTTCCATCCGACCGGTTCCGTTGCATTTTACCACTCGGTGGTGCCAGCGGCAATGGCGCCGGGGATTATTATTTCAAGATCAGTTCCAAAACCGGCGATGGTAAATTCAATGGTTATACATACAAGTTGTACATGGAAACCAAAACCAAAGGCTACCAGGGACTGCCCGACCTGAACGAAGCAGAACCCAATGGTGGCGGGGATTGCGGGCAGGGCAACAATAACATATTGATCGGCAAGAATTTATTTGCAACCGTGGAAACCGGTGGCGGCTGCGGCACCGATGAATTTCATTTGTTGCTCAACAGCAGTGATTTTAATGCCGCAGGCGATACCCTGTACATTTACATCAACAATACCGGCGGCTACTCCGACCACCGCATTTACGGCATTTACAGTGCGCCGCGCGGAACGGATATTGCGGGCGACCTGCGCTATCAAACCTATACCGATTTTACGGCGATGCCCAGCGGGCGCGGCCAAATGAACTTCGAATTTTTTAAACCGAATACATCCAATGCTTCTACCACGGCTTTGAACGGCGACTGGGACGGCATGTACTTTTTTTATGATTACGACCAGTTCCAGAAAAGAACACAGGATACGCTGATCGAGTGGACGAAATGGAACTGGGATGCCCTCGGTGTAAGGGGATTGCGGATGGATGCGGTGAAACATTTTACGCCTGCTTTCGTGGGCAAACTGCTCGACAGCATGCATCAATACGGGAAAGACCCGGGCATGGTGGTAGGCGAGTGGTACAGCACCAACCCATCGGAACTGAGCGGCTGGGTGAACAATGTAAAGGCAAATATGAGCCCGGCAGCGCAGGCGGCCATCTCTCCGAAAATATTCGACTTTGCGTTGCGGGAGCAATTGCGGCAGGCCTGCGACAATGGAAGTTTTGATGCGCGCAATGTATTTACCGGCAGCTTACATGATGCCAGCGGCCTCAGCGGTTTCAACATCGTGACCTTTGCCAACAACCACGATTTCCGCGATGCATCGGGCTTTGCGTCGCTCATTCACAACAATACCGATTTGGCGTATGCGTATTTGCTAACGAATAACCAGCTTGGCGTGCCCACGATCTTTTACCCGGACTATTATGGTTATCCTGCAGCAGCGGGCGGTTTGTACGGTTACCATCCAACTGGTTTGCCCGCTTATGCGCCGAAGATCAACAACCTGCTGGCGGTATCGAAATTATACATCAACGGTTCGCCTTCGGTGGATTACCTCAACCGTTTCAGCACGCCTTACAGCAGCAACTACATCAGTGGTTCTGCGGATAAAGCACTGGTGTATCAACTGCAGGGATCTGCTTCCAATGGGTTCAGGGATGTGATCGTAGCGATCAATTTCGGCGGCAGCAACCTGCGGCTCGACCAGCAGATCAACAACCGCGGCGGCTCGCTGGGCACCGGTACCCGCTTTTACGACGCGCTCGGCAACTCCGCCTTTCCTTACCAGGAAGTGAACGGCGCGGGACAGGTGTACATCGACCTGCCGGCAAAAAGTTATTCGGTGTGGGTGCAGAGCATTGGCCCGCTGGCTGTTTCCAATTTGTCTTTCAGCGGTGTACCGGCAAGCGGCAAAGTAAATTTGCAGTGGCAGGTAAAGCAGGAAACGGAAACGGATAAATACACAGTGGAACGTTCGGAGAACGGGAGCGATTTTATAAGTATCGGCGAAGTGAAGGCGCTTAACCAGGCCGCGGCTACTTATCCTTATACAGATGAAAATTTACCTGCAGCGACAGTCATTTTTTACCGGTTGAAGATCAACAGCAACAACGGTAATTATAAATACAGCGATGTGTTGCGGATAAAGCTGAACGAGGTAAGCACGGGCATGCAACTCAGCCCGAACCCTGTAAGCGGCAACAGCATTAACTTTCGCGTAACGGCAGTTACTACTAAAAAATTAACGCTGAGTTTTTACAATGCATCCGGGCAACGCGTACAGCAGCAGCAGTTGAAGATCAATGCCGGTCAGTCCAATTATCCTTTATCATTGAATGGTTTTGCACCGGGGCAGTATTTACTGGTAGCGGATGATGGAAGTAAGAAAACGACCTTGTCGTTTATAAAGCAATAAATGATCCTTTATATGAAATAAGCGCCGCGGCAAATTGCTGCGGCTTTTTTCGCCTCACCCCCAACCTCCCGAAATGCTTCGGGACAGGCTCTCTCCAAAGGAGAGGGGAGTTAGCAGCATGCGTTTTCAATATGTGGCTGAACTGTGACTTGCCTGGTGCAGGCAGGTTAGGCTCCTTTACCGGCAGGCTTATCCATGGTGCTTATTGATGTAGGCGATACTGTGCCTGGAAAGTTTCTCCAGCGCAGCAATGTTGATGTCCGATAATTTTTTTACATAAATGCAGGCTTTGTTTATTTTGAATTTGCCCAGGTCATTCAGTAAATGTTCATTGTCTCCTGTTGGGGAATAAACATACAAAGAAAAGGCAGCTTTGCGGGGAGAGAAGCCCAGTAAGGGCATGTCGCCTTCGTGCCCGCTTGCATATTTATAGTGGTAGCTGCCGAACCCGATGATGGTGGGTCCCCACATTTTGGGCTCGAAACCCGTCCATTTCCTCATCAATTCAATGAGTTGAAAACTATCCGCTTTCTTTTGATCATTGTCGACATAGCTGTTGATGAAATCGGTGACATCGACGGCGGTTTCGGTTGTTTTGTTTTTTGCCATGGTAGTAAATTATCCGGGGGAGCGTTGCCATACATCAAAAATCCCCCTTCGGCAATATTGCTGCCGGTAGGAACATTGAAGGTTGGGAATTGAGTATTGAATATTAAACAAACATACCCGTACAACTCAATTATAAATTCTTCTGCTATTTAATAGCGGTGACTGTCATAATGGTGCCCGCAATTTTCGCAGATGCCTACATTAGCGCCTATATATCCACTGCAGTTGCAAAGCGTACATTCGCCGCGGTGCATGGTAGTGTCACGCTTTGCTGCTGCAGTGGTGATCTGCTGCTGCGTGGAAGTTTTACGTAAGGGGTCTTTTTGCCCGAAGGAAACTGGTGGGGTGAGGGTTGTTGTACACATAGCGTAAAATTTTATTATGAATTTACTAAAAAAATGAAAAACGGGTGGATTTTTTTAGGTGTGGTTTGTGTGAAGACCAGCAGCGAAATATGTCTACAGCAGTATTATTGCACCAGAGAAGATGATGTTCTAATCTTCAGTATCACTATCAATGAGATCAAAGTCCGTTACAAGTCTGCAAATATTATTATTGCTATCGTACCCAATGTAAGATGCATAGCATCCATCGCCCCAACCTGAAGAATACATCGCCACATTGCAATTATTGCTTTCCCACAACAACCATGACCACGTATCTTTAGATGTCTTGTCCAGTTCACTGATGATTATTTCATAATTATTTTCCCGCTCTAAAAGAAATTTCATCAACTCATCGCCGCCAGAAACATCCATAAAGGCGCCTAATCCTGCATCTACCCCATAGCCAAAAATATCATCTGCATCTAAATCTTCCACGCTTTGTTCTTCAGAGACAGCCATCGTCCAGTTTACAGGTTTTTCATCAGAAAATTTTATTCTTGCATAACCAACCCTTTCATCTGCGTTAACTTTTGCAACTGCCAACTGAACAGGAAATTGCCCGCGCGGAAAAGAGGCTGCGAATGGTAAGTCATTATTATAGAGTAGGGGATCACAGGCAATTATTTTGCCTTCAACTACTTTTAGTAAACCCATATCCGAAATATAAAAATCATATAGGTTATCATCAGCATCAGTAACTGAAAAATTGTTTTCAAATGCTTTTTCTAAGTATTTTGGAATATAAAGAGGTGTCATATAATTTATTGGTAACAGGATTTATCGCCGTTGCTGGGGTTTTTATTAAGCTTAAGCCGGGGCTTACTTAATTTAAAACCAAGTTAATAATTAGCTTTGAAAATCAATATACAATTTAGTTCCTTTCGTCCCGGCTGGTGTCTCACACCGCTTCGCCCGGTTTGTGCTTCACGAACCAACCCCCATCAGCCTCGGTTTCATGTCCCACGAGCCGAAATCGTAGGAACTTCCTATTATCATGGTAAATAAAACTGCTCAATACAAATGTCAATTATGCAGGATAGGAAATTATTATACCGGGATAATAGCCACTTACAACAAGATAGTTGTCAATTACATCGGGATAGTTATCAATCATAACAAGATAGTAGGCAACTACAACGGGATAGTTGTCAATTGTATCGGGATAATAGCCAATTACATCAGGATAGTTGCCAGTTATACTAGGATTGTTGCTAATTCTACCGGGATAGTAGTGCCCTGTATCTGTACATTTCTCAATTCTATATTCCCTTCGGCCTTAATCATTCAAATTTTATTGCTTAAAGTTTATGCTTTTTCATTCACGCAGCATCTTATTATTTATTTTTTAAATACAATCTATTTATTCATCATCTAAACCCTAAAAAAATGGCATCCACATCAGAAGTAACCTTTGGTTCAAAACTCCAAAATGCAGAAAAGCTTTTAACGCACCTGCAATCCTTCAAGGCGTACACACCGCCCATTTCCGAACAATCCCCGGCAAATTTACAAACGCTGATTGCGGGCATTAAACAACAGAATAATACCACGGCTCGTAGTGCGCAGGGTTATTCTGCAGCCGTCGATAACCGGCAAAAACTCTTCCAAAAGGACAACGATTCTCTTGTTAAGATTATGAGCCCCATTGCAGCAACGGTGAGGTCTGCATTCGGGAAAAGTGCAAAAGAGGCCACCGATATCGCCGGCATGGTCACCAGGATCAGGGGCAAAAAATTAAAGAAAAGCGGAAAATCACCCGATGCAGAATCTGTCAGCCAGTCCGAGCTGTCGTACGGCAGTATAACCCAAACGTTTTCCGACATGATCGCTACACTCGAAAATTATGGTCCCGGTTACAAGCCTGCCAATGATAGCATAAAGTTGGATGTGCTCAACAGCAAATTGTTACAATTAACCGCGGCTAACACGGGCGTTACTGCAGCCTATGGCGCCCTCAAACAAACAAGAGACGACAGGATCGCCCTTTACAAAACCCTCGCCACCCTGGCCCAGCGCATCAAAGATGCCGTAAGAAGCCAGTACGGTAATACTTCAACGGAATATGTTTTGGTAAAAGGATTAAAAGTATAAAGCTGTTATTGTAAGAAGGCTGCAAAGGTTGGCGTAGCTGATCTTTGCAGCCTTTATTTATTTAATGCTTTTAGTATGACTCAAATATAATAAGCTGCGCCCTACTACCTGCTAAAGTTATTATTCAATTGTTAAGGATGATTTAAATGAATAGGCGTTGACCGGCTTGCTATTTATTCTTTTCAAGCATCCTTTCTAGCATGGCAATCTTATCATTCTTTTCTTTCAACAATTCAGCATTTAGGCGTTTGATTTCTTCTAATGCTTCAATCCATTTTTCTACTGGATTAATGGTTGAATTGTAGAAGATAGATGCAGGTTGTGCGCAGTTATCAAATGAATTGTTAGAGATAATATTAATCACTTTTTCTTCATCAAAATTTTCAAACGCTTCTACCGGAATTTTAAGTGCACCGGATAATTGTTGCAACAGTGCCGGCTCGATGATTTCTTTTTGCTCCAACAGGGAAATCTTTTTTTGGTTCCAATCGTCACCCAACTCAAAAGCTAAGGCTTCCTGCTTGATGCCGAGCATTTCGCGGAAGCGTTTTACATTACGACCCTGGTGTATTTTGTTTGGCATATCGTTCGTTTGTATGGTGCGAAAATTTATTTGTATACGAAGTAAAGTACAAATTTTTGGTGGATAAAATATGCGGGAATGGGCGGTAAATATACAAGCCGAATAAAGGTAATGCTATGTTGCCAGTAGTCTTTTTTTATTTGCTCGTACCGCGGTCGGAGACCGGGAGAACTTGTTGGGCATCGAGAGGCCTGCCTGCGGCAGAACTCTCGCGCCAGTGATGGCGAATTTGTATTTGTACTACTTCAATTTTTCTTTTAGCAACTTATAATTTTCTGCTTTTGTGTCAACATTTAGACTGGATAATATCTTAAGTGCTTTTTTCTTATTGATTTGTCCGTAAACGTCATATGCACTATAGAGCAAACTATTTAAGATCAGCTCATGATTCGTCTTGTCTGCAAGCAAACTATTATACTGAATTTCTTTCAATTCAAAGGGAACAGGTCCGGCTTGCTCCAGCAGACGTAGCAACGATTTTTTCTCCGTATAATTATTCATCAACCCTTGCCAGGTTTCTCTTACTGTATCTTCATCTTCAAAGAATTCAACCCACAAAACATAACCTACCGGGTCTGCATAATAATTTTCTGAAGCCAAATACTTCATGAAATGTGTCCAAATGATCTTTTTTTCATTTAAATCAACAATTTCCTTATTACGTATTACATGGTAAAAAGGTACCAGGAAATGATAGTAACTCGGAAATATTTCATAGAGTTGAAAGCCTAAGGAAATTTTCTGAGCATTGGGCATTGTTGAATACCAAACTTTGTCAGCAATTTCATCAAACAAATCCCATGTTGTTGACGAAAGCTGCCTGGTCATTCCTTTCCTGCCGCAGTCAATAGAAACAATTCTTGCTTCATTGCTGAGCCTATCGACATCAGCTTTGTTTAATTTATATGCTGAAAAAATTTCGTTGAGCGTCTGCATTAGCGATGAAGGTAATAACAAAAACCGAAATGATTATGGCTGCACGGCAGCTGCTGACAGTCGAATAAAGTGATGGGGATTTATTTGTCCAACGCCCCGTCGTGCCTCGCGAATCGAGTCGCGGCGGAGATGACATTAATTACCATTATTCATCTGCAAGGTTTTTCGAAATTAGGGTTGATGATTTTGGGTTTCTAAGTAATATTTATACTGTTTTTGATGGCGATGGTTTCGGCTCGTGAGTCACGAGCCGAGGCGGGGCGGATACAATTCACTACCATCACTTAATCATCTATTTGTAACATGCGCTAGTTTTGTGGCTAAGAAATGAGGCTGTAATTGAAAACCAATTCATAACTCATAATTCATAACTCATAATTCTTTTCTCTATTTTTGCCCCCATGGCCAAATCCTCCTCCGACACCCCCTTAATGCAGCAGCACAATGCCATCAAGGCGCGGTACCCTGATGCGATATTGCTGTTCAGGGTGGGGGATTTTTATGAAACGTTCGGACAGGATGCAGTGAAAACGGCCGCGGCGCTTGGCATCACCCTCACGAAGCGGAACAACGGTAATGAGGACTCCTCGCAACTGGCGGGCTTCCCGCACCATTCGCTGGATACCTATTTGCACAAACTGGTAAAAGCCGGTTATAGAGTGGCCATCTGCGATCAACTGGAAGATCCCAAACAGGCGAAGGGCATTGTGAAAAGGGGCGTGACCGAACTGGTAACGCCGGGCGTGGCCACGAGCGATAAAATGCTGGAACACAACAGCAACAATTTTTTGGCGGCGGTGCACGTGGACAATCATAAATACGGCGTTGCTTTCCTCGATATTTCTACCGGCGAATTTTTTGTGGCGGAAGGGGATAAGGAATACACCGATAAATTATTGCAAAGCCTGAAGCCCGCGGAAGTGGTATTCCAGCGCAACCAGCAAAAGCATTTCAAGGAAGCCTTCGGCACCAAATTTTTTACCTACACGCTGGACGAATGGATATTCGCCGAAGGCTATGCCACGGAAATATTACTCAAACATTTTGGTACACATAGTTTAAAAGGTTTCGGCATTGAGCGCTTGCCCACAGGCATCATTGCCGCCGGGGCCGTGTTGCATTATTTAAAAGATACGGAGCATCCCAACCTCGGTCACATCACCTCCATCCAGCGGATCGACCGCGAGGAACATTTGTGGATGGACCGCTTTACCATCCGCAACCTGGAACTGCTGGGCGAAGCGGAAGGGGCGCATACGTTGCTGAAGGTGCTCGACAATACCTGTTCGCCCATGGGTGCACGCTTATTGAAAAGATGGATGGTGCTGCCGCTGAACCACATCGGCAAGATCAACGAGCGGCTGGATACGGTGACGCACCTCATCAAGGAAACCGACCTGCGCAATAAGCTGATGCAGTCCATCAAAGCGGCCGGCGACGTGGAAAGGCTGGTGAGCAAAGTGCCGCTGAAGAAAGTGAACCCGCGCGAAGTATTGCAGATCGCGAAAGGATTGCTGCAGGCATGTGCCATCAAGGAAGCAGGTGCGGCTACCGGCAACGAATACCTGAACCGGCTGGCGGACTCCATCAACCCCTGCCCGTACATCACCGAAAAGATCGTCAAGGAAATTATAGAGAACCCGCCTGCATTGGCGAGTAAAGGCGGCATGATCGCCACGGGCATACACGAGGAACTGGACAACTTAAGAAAGATCGCCAGCGGCGGTAAAGCCTACCTGCTGGAACTGCAGCAGAAGGAAGCGCTGGCCACGGGCATTTCGTCGCTGAAGATCAGCTTCAACAATGTATTCGGCTATTACCTGGAAGTAACGAATCTACACAAAGCCAAAGTGCCGGGCAACTGGATACGAAAACAAACACTGGCCAACGCTGAGCGCTACATCACGCCCGAACTGAAAGAATACGAAGAAAAGATCACCGGCGCGGAAGATAAAATTTACCAGATCGAACTCGGCATCTTTGAATCGCTGCTGACCGAACTACAGGATTACATTGCACCGATGCAGGTGAACGGACACGTGATGGCCACGCTGGATTGCCTTTGCTGCTTTGCTAACAACGCGTTGCAGTATCAATATAAAAAGCCGTTGCTGCACGATGGCGACGAACTGATCCTGAAAGACAGTCGCCACCCCGTGATCGAACGCCATTTACCCACCGGCGAATCTTACATTGCCAACGACATTGAACTGGACCCGGCAACGCAACAGGTGATCATCTTAACCGGTCCGAACATGAGCGGTAAAAGCGCCATCCTCCGCCAGGCTGCGCTGATCACGCTGATGGCACACATGGGCAGCTTTGTACCGGTGAGCGAAGCGCGCATACCATTGACCGATAAAATATTTACCCGGGTAGGGGCGAGCGATAACCTCAGCGGCGGTGAAAGTACCTTTATGGTGGAGATGAACGAAACCGCCAGCATCATCAACAACCTTACGCGCCGCAGCCTGGTATTGCTCGACGAGATCGGCCGCGGCACGTCTACCTACGATGGCATCAGCATTGCCTGGAGCATCGTGGAATTTTTGCAGGAATCGCCGCACAAGCCGAAGACCTTGTTTGCCACGCATTACCACGAACTGAACGAACTGG
>Ga0247770_1002206_pt1 | contig 11556 bp, 5 predicted proteins | sample UWRJL136409B6_FD_179943 | JGI IMG/M metagenome (GOLD analysis project Ga0247770, IMG submission 179943) | Plant litter microbial communities from Arlington Agricultural Research Station in Wisconsin, United States - UWRJ-L136-409B-6 | ecosystem: Environmental > Terrestrial > Plant litter >... | reverse complement strand
CTTAATTTTTCTTTATAATATAAGTTATAACTAGATCTTACATAACAGGTAAACTTAATATACTTACTAACATATATAGAAAAGCATATAATAATAAGTAAGTTTACTTAATTATATACCCTTATAATTAACTTCTTATATATTACTTAATTGTTTTATAATTACTTTTTTAAATAAATAAAGTAATTTATTATATTAAACTTTCTTAATCACTTATCCTTTATAAACTTTTTACCCTTTACTTTAAATATCTTAAGTAACTTATATTTTATAAATTAAAATTAAGTTTATTAACTTAACTTATAATCTATTAAGAAAAGGTATTATATATTTATAACTAAAAGTGTAATATTTTTAAAAATAGTATTATTATCGTAACACTAGTTAGTTATACACTGTTTTTAATACATTATAACAGTCCTTTACGTAGGATTTAGGTTATTATCCACACTGTTAATATTAAATATAATATCTTTTATAAAGTCCTTTAAAAACTTAAAGTTATAAGTGTTAATGTTAGGGTAATCTTTTATATATCTAAATGGATATTAAAAACGGATATCTTATACAGATTTAAATATCTTACTAATTTTATAAATTAATTATACAGTAATAATCTCTTAATACCTTATCTGTTAGCTTTTTATTAACTTAAAAGCTGTTTATCCCTTTTATGTAATTTTTTAAGCCTTTCTCTTTTCCCTAATAAAAGAACTCTTTAAAGCTTTTCTTTCTTACTATCATAAAGTAAGTATAATATAAGGTTATTAAAAGGGAGATTAAAAAAGGGAATATAATATAGAAAAGTAAAAAAGAAGGGAGATATAATTAATATAATATAAGGAGTAATAACATAGGGATAAGAAGGTAAAAGTTATATAGTAAGTAATAAGACTAATTAATCTGCATCTTTATAATTAGGAAAATAACAGTTATATAATAAATAATAAGACAGGTCGAACTACCTCTTTATAGTCAGGAGAATACCAGTCGTGCAGTAAATAGTAAGGCAGGTTAAGCTGCCTCTTTATAGCTAGGGACAGTTATATAGTAAGTAAGTATAATTATTATAATGTAAAGTCTTAAAACGGAGAGTGAAAACGTTAACCTTAAACTTATTTCTTACTTACATTTTAAAAAGTACGTTTATTTTATTAAGATAGTAGTCTTATATCTAAGACCTCTTATCTTAACACCTTTTTACAGAAGTAACTTAAAATCAGTCCTTATATCGCGTAAATTTACTAATTTTCATAGTAGGGTGAGTAATGGTAAGCTAAAGCTAAGCCAGGAGTGAAGCGAGCCTGATTTTAGGCTAACTATACTTGGACAGGGCCCACTTATTTTCCGTGGCATTCTACCTCTTTAGTCACCCCCATAACATTTTCTAACTAAGTCCGGATTAGTCGCAGAGCCTAAGCTGAGAGTGAGGTGCAGTGAGCACCTCCTTAAGCTAAGGTGAGTTTAGGGAAGCGATCTTTAGCCTAGCTATAGTTTCTATAATCTAAAATGGAGTGTATGTGGGTTACGGATCCAATTTTAGGACACCGGCCCACGTTAAGTATTACTGTTTTCCTTTACCTAGCAGCTACTGTTAATTCAGTTTTATAGTAAATAACTTACTATAAGTATAATATTTACTAATATAAATTAACTGTATTATAAAAAAGCATATTAGAGAGCGTAGTAATTAAAGTTAAAAAATAGAAGAATAACAGTACCTATTGGAAGAGAGCCAGGAACAGCGTAATAAATTAACTGTTAGTTACCCTATTATTACTATTTTACTCCTTAGTGATGGAATAAGTACTATAAGAAGCAGTTACCTAATTAAAGGGTATAGGATTATTTTAGAAAGAGGAGAGATTAGAAGTATTACTTAACCTACCACTAGTACCACTTTACCTACAGAGCAGAGGCAGCAACCCTTACTACACCTACAGCTCTGTAAACAGCTGCAAATCCCAGCGATATTAAGCATTATATTAAAACTCTATTACAACCTATACCTGACGCAGGCCTTAAGAGGACTGGACAGGTTAAGACAAAACGTATAACAGGACACCAAAGGTTAGTAGGCGTTCCGAAGACGGCTTGTTAAGCTAACACTCCTAGACGAGGGGTTTAATGTTACTGTACGTCGTTGTCACTATAGTGCACAGAGGTGAGTCTAAACAGTAAGACATAAATGAACAATTAAATACTAGCGTGAGGAACCAGAGTCCCTCACGGTGGTTGTGGACACAACCTTAGCTATCTATACTAACTAGCTAAGAGGTACACCGTACCTTGCTCGTGGTGTTGCAAGTGCTCGCAGTGCGAGCACTCTGCACTGCGTGAGCGCTCTGCTCGCGAGACTTCTTCTGCTCGTGGTGCGAGCACTCGGCATGCTGCGAGCACCTCCTCATTAGTCGTAGGAGCTTCGGGTCTTTGCACCCCTGGCCCGGTGCGCAGTACCGTGCGTACTGTCTCTCTGCACTGTTCCTTCTGCGGGGAATTCGTCGGGCCGCCCCGGCCCAAGTGACAGCCTGCAGGGTCGTCACAGAAGTTTATTTACCAGAAATAAAGCCTATAAGGCCAAGTGACTGGCGTCTACTTATTATTAACAAACATAGCACTTATAATATAGAGGAATTTATGTACCACTGCCGCCTTAACCGCGTTTTCATTCTATATCTACCCTCCCACAGCTCCCACAAGTCACAACCTCTAGATCGGAGTATTTTCTCGCCTCTTAAGAACTACTTCAGGCAAAACACCAAAGCCTTAACCCACTATAAAGCGTCGTCACCAGCCAACAAGCAAAGGTTTCTACTTTATTATAGGGATGCCTCTAAGTAAGCCTACTCAGTCTCTAATATACATAACGGCTTTAAAAAGACCAGTATATAGCCACTTAATCCATCAGCTATACTGGATAACCCTAAGGCAATAATAGGAGACAGTCCCCCTTATCAGCAGCGGACCCTTACCTCCCCTATCGTCACCACACCTACCCCATCGCTTCTCAACACCCCCAGGAAGGCTCCCCAAAGGGCCAGGAATTGGCTATCGAGCGCGGCATTACCGGGCATGTCCCGCGTGCCAGGCCTCTGCAACACGTGCGCCAAGCTTTTGACGGCCGAAGACTGGCCGAACAAGTCTCACGAAGGGCCTGTCAACGTCTTCGCCAAGACGTTCGTGTTTTACATCTACCACTTGGCCGTGGCATCGGCCAAGGGGTGCCGCATCTGCCGCGTCGTGGTTGGCGATGCGATGCGGGCCGTGGGAAAGCTCAACGCGGATGTAGTCATCGAGGTCGAGTACTGGATCCACTCGGCCTTGTCGAACTGGCACCTGCGCGTCTTCCCCTGCATACAGGGCGAAAGATTCCACCCGGCCGTCTGCCGCTTCCACCTCTGGGCCGAGCCCATCCGCCAGATCAAGAGCCCCCTATCCGCCGCGCCGGCCCACACCCTGGCCCCGAAATCCTCGTTCTTCAGCACCATATCCATCGCCCGCAAGTGGCTGCACGACTGCACGCAGGAGTATCAGACCTGCGACAGGAATAGAGACAAGCGTTGGGTGCCCCCCCCGCCTCCTGGACCTCTCCCGGCGTACCATCCGGCTCGTCTGCTTTGAGGACGAGGTTGCCGAGAAGAGGCCCTATGTGGCGCTGAGCTACTGCTGGGGCAGCGACCCCGATGTCTTTACCCTCACCTCGACCAACCTGCCCGACTTCCGCAGCGGCATCCCCGAACGGAGGCTCGCGACCGCCATCAAGGAGGCAATCCAGATCTGCCAGGCGCTCGGCATCGACTACCTGCAGAACGCGTGCGAATCCAACCAGCCGCACCCCGGCTTCCAGGTCCTGGGCGTGACCATGCGCCTCCTCGATGGCCGGAACCTCTTCGACCAGGTGAACTCGGCCATGCTGAAGATGGAGGCGGTGCTTGTTCCCCTCGCCATCCCCCTGCACAACAGCGACGACGCCGGCATCTACCTGAAAGGCCGCTACGACTTTTTCGAGTGCACCGTCAACGGGCTCCAGCCGACCGAGAAGGAGGAGGAAGGCCAAGTCAACATCGACCCGCCCCGCGCGAGCACGGGCTGGATAACCAAGGGATACCAAGAGGGCGTGATTCACCTGACCCTGGCGATCCTATGCGAGTCGTCGTTTAGTGCGGGTCTCCACGGACTCTTGCTGGCGCCGATGAGCGGATGTGACGGGCCGGAACCTGGTGGACAGACGGAAGCATAACTGCGTCGTCCCGGCTGTTTGAGGGGTTGCATCCGAGTAAGGTTACGGTTATCTGAGCGGTGGCGCTCGGCAGGGGATGGAGATGGGATGGAAGATAACAGGGGACCAGCGCCCAGAGCAGGGGTTCTCCGAAGCCATGGTCGTGACAAAGGCACCGTCTGTGATAGAGCAGTTAACCGCACCCAACATGGCTGCGCCGTGATCAGTTTAATAGATATCTCGTTAGCTCTACACCCAAGTATGCCCATCGACGCTTTATCCACAGCACCAACTCAGACCCTCCCATCTTGGGAACGGGAAACTTCTACATCTTCATGGCTACCTCCCAGCCCGGTTGCACCACCCCCTCCCATCCGCCTCGCGGCATAGCGCGCCTGTCGTGGAAGAACTTGAAGTCGTAGCGCTCCATCTGGATGTCGTCGTCTAGTACAGCACCGCGTCGAGGTGGGAAACGCCTGCTTACCTAGGTAGGTATCTTAGGTAAGAAACTTTAGCATGTTCTGTTTCTCGCTGCCATTTGTATCGCCCACCTCACTGCCAATGGCGACCTAAAATCCCGACATGCCGTCCAGCACTGCTCGGTTTCATATGTCGTCGGGCTGTGCGGCGTCCTGGTGGTTTGAGGTGGTGGTGTCACGGTCAGTCGACCGCCATGACGCCGGCGCCGAGTCGGGTACGGGCACGAGAAGCTGCCGTCAGTCGTGCGTGCTCCTTCCAGATGATATAGGTAAGGCCGGCTCGGATGTGCTGGCGGTGGTGATTTGCGTCTTTGCGGCTGATGGTTTGTTGCTTGGTTCTGGTTTGGTACCTAGGTAGGTAGGTTGAGTTGCATGCTGTGTCGAATGCCTGGTGCGTTGCTGGGAGCAGGTTTAAGGAAAGGAAAATATCGGGTACCAACTCAAGATCTGACAAATCCGAAGGCAGAACCGTGGTTGCGGACAGGGGTAGCGGGGCCTTGCTGCCAAGCCCTACCTCCTATCTTATCAAAGTTATCAGTCCCGTCCCTGATCCCGCGGAGATGGAATACAATGCTTGGCATTGCCGCATTTGGAAGGGTCTGCAAGTCTCAACCTTTCAGCGTCTTTCTTTCCCCTTGCTTTTGCTACTTGGCTTGGGAAGTCTTATCTCGACTGTCTGGGGTTTGGCCGGCCCCCCCAGCCCCCACCCCGGATTCCCTCCACAAAATGGGTTTGATCCCCTTGGAGATTTGATGGAGGATAATTAACGGAAAGACCATGCGTGGGGCGGCGTGGGGAGGGTTGAGAGACCGGAGATGTCGGATTTGAGATTAAATTCTTTTGCCTTGATTTTTGAAGGGACGGGCGCTGGTTTGAGGTTCAAGTTTGGTTTAAGAGAGGGACGTCTGGGGTCTTTGGCTTCGTTTTGCCTCTGCTATCTGTCTGTCCCGTCCGTCAGTCAAGTGACCCAGATGGGAGTTGGATTGCAATCTCGATCCAGACAACGCATCAACCGCCGTGTCCTCGACGTATCTGCCGGGCGAACATCACCATCACAATGGGCTTCAAAATCTCGGACCTCTGGCGTGCGCCCGTCCTCAACCCCGTCAACAAGAAAGCGCGGAGCGTCCCCGTTCTGAACGCCGTCGACCCCCATGGCCGCGTCTTCTTCTTTTCGTGGTTGGGCTTCATGATTGCCTTTTGGGCGTGGTATGCCTTTCCTCCGCTGGTATGGTATTTCGTCTTATTACCCCCCTCTGCATCATATCTCTGGTCTGCTGTTGCTGATGATTCATACCCCACCAAACAGCTCACCGTCACCATCAAGTCCGACTTGCACCTCACCTCGGCGCAGGTAGCCAACTCCAACATCGTCTCGCTGTCGTCAACCCTCCTCGTGCGTTTCGTGTCGGGCCCGCTGTGCGACAAGCTCGGCGCGCGCAAAGTGTTTAGTTTCATCCTGCTCGCGGGCAGCATCCCCGTCGGTCTGGCGCCCTTGGTGACGAACGCGTCGGGGTTGTATGTCATTCGGTTCTTCGTCGGGATTCTGGGCGGGTCGTTCGTCCCGTGCCAGGTGTGGTGCACGGGGTGGTTTGACAAGAATGTCGTCGGGACGGCCAACGCGCTTGCCGGAGGTATGTCTAACCCACCCCGTCTTACTCATACCAGCATCTGCGTGAAGTTTGTTTCTGACACAAACCAGGATGGGGAAACGCCGGCGGCGGCATCACTTACTTCATCATGCCGGCCGTGTACGACTCGCTGATGCACCACTTTGGCTACACGCCGGGCGTGGCGTGGCGCATCACCCTCATCGTGCCTCTCGTCTGTCTCATCTGCAGCGGGCTGGGCATGCTGGTGTTGTGTGACGACACGCCGATGGGCAAGTGGGATCAGCGCCACGCCCACGTCAAGGAGAACCTAGAGTCTCACGGCCTGTCGGGCGCGCTCGTCAACGTCACCGGGACCATCGCCGGCCCTTTGCCCATCGACGGCGTCACGCCCGAGGCATCCTCCGACGTGGAAAAGAAGAGCATACGCAGCCACTCGGCCGACCCAGCCACCCCGCACAGCCCCTCGAGCGAGAACATCCAGACCCTCGAGCACGAGGGCGCCCTCTCCCGCGCCGAGGCCGTTGAGACCGCCCAGGGCGAAATCATCATGGCGCCAACAACACGCGAGGCCATCGCCGTCATCTTCAGCCTGCACGGGCTCTTCCACGTGGCCACGTACGCCCTGTCCTTCGGCGGCGAGCTGGCCGTCAACTCCATCCTGGGCGCATACTACCTCAAGAACTTCAAGCACCTCGGCATAGGACAGACCAGCGCCGGAAACTACGCCGCCATCTTCGGCTTCTTGAACTTCATCACCCGCCCGCTCGGCGGCGTAGTTGGCGATTTGCTGTATAACGGCTTCGGGCGCAGCCTCTGGCTGAAGAAGATCTGGATCCACGTCTGCGGGATCCTCACGGGCGTGTTCCTGATTGTCATTGGCGTGATGGACCCGCACGACATCTCCACCATGATTGGTCTTGTCTCGCTCATGGCCGTCTTCCACGAGGCGGGTAATGGCGCGAACTTTGCGCTGGTGCCGCACGTCTACCCCTTTGCTAACGGGATTTTGTCTGGGCTGACCGGTGCGGGTGGAAACTTGGGGGGTGTAATCTTTGCTATTATCTTTCGGTTTATGGATGATGGGACTAATTACGCCAAGGGGTTCTGGATTATTGGTGTTGTGCATATTGCGGTGAACTTGGCGGTTTGCTGGATCCCGCCGATTCCGAAGGGGCAGATTGGGGGGCGTTGATAGGGGGGATTCCATACCTATCTGAGGTAGTAGTTGAAGGACGATGGGGTCCCTTAGCCTGCATATCTCCGCGCTTTTCTCGACGTGGCACATTGCTAAAAGTTCACGCCTGACCCAATCCGAGAACCCCAGTCCAATTTCGACGTGTTCCTGGCCTCTGGTTCTCCCTGACGTCTTTCCTCGTCACCCACACCGGCCTCCAATAAGCGTTTGACAATTCGCTTCAGTTCTGTTGCCTCCACCGGCATGAAATTTCAACAATCGGATGCTGGACGCGGTTGGTAGTGGGTCATATCGAAAGGCAAGCCGGCTCGGCGTGCATTGGGAAAAGCTCAATACCGAGATTACGTGTAAAGGGTGCAGGGAATAGGATGGGTTGAACGGGCAAAAGGTGGGAAAGAGTGCCAAGCAAAGGTCAGGTTGTGCGAGAAGGTCCGAAACTCGGAGACTGACCAATGAAATGCTCCACCCAGCGTAGCTATCCTTCTGACCTGATAATGAAATCGTAATCTGGAGTTTGGGAAGCTGTGATTGGTGTTGAGGAGGCTGCGATTGGCCATGAGACCCCCCAAGAGATTGGGCTTGCGTCATATTTGCAAATCGCAGTTTCCCGAAAACTCTTCTACGTCAACCTCCACTCAAAAACACGATTGTCGGCCTACAAGTTCCCTTGCTCTCCTTCTTCGATCGCCCATCAGCGAGATGGATTCCCCAGACGGCTTATGTGCAGAGTGTGTGAGAATCGATCCTGTTGGGGCCTTGGAACACGGAGGGCCCCGTCTGCTGGGCGACAACTTCGTGCTTCAATCTGGCGGGCACTGCAAGTTCTGCAACCTCTGCACCAGCGCATTCAATTCCGCGAGTACCGCTGCCGGACAGCCTTCCCTTGAGCATAGCTTCAAGGTCAGAGTCAGTTTACGGGAGCGTTGGAAGTATTTGGCGGCCGAGACACCTGACTGTTATGTCAACTGGCTCGAGATCTCCATCGTCAGAGATGCGCCAGCGGCTCCTAGTGACGAGCTTCCGGTGATTCTCCCTTCCGATACAATCCATATCCAAATCATCCGTAATACTGGAGGCGCCGTTTCCGATAGCAGCTCCTATCTCTACGGACGTCGAGTCTACAACGAGGTTGACCTTCGCCTTGTCAAGTTCTGGATGTCGGAATGTGCCGACAAGCACGACTCTGACTGCAGAATCATGCCAATACCTCTTGGTCTGCCAGAGTACCTGATCGATACTTCCGCGCTGATGCTGGTGCCCAAGGAAGTTGGCTCTTGTCAATACGCGGCGCTCAGCTACTGCTGGGGTGACACAAGCGTTCCCCAACTGAAGCTAAAAGACTTGAAAGATCTTGCGCCGAATCTCAATTCCTGGCCGCTTGAAGATCGCTGGACAGAAGTACCGCAGACGATCAAGGATGCCATCCTTCTCTGTCGACTTCTATCGATCCCATACCTTTGGGTAGATGCTCTATGCATCTTGCATGATCGACCCACTGAGTCGGGACTCTGTGACACCCATCTTGCAGGGCAAATGCAAAGCATCTACGAAGCTGCACATCTCACCATCGTTGCTGCAGCGGGCAGGGACTCCTGGGCTGGACTGCCAGGCGTTCGCCCTGGAACGAGAAGCGTCGGTCAGCACACGGCTCAAATTCATGGCGCCGTTCTTGCGAATGAGCTAGGATCCCCCCACAGGGTCATAGGATCTTCGACATGGAATACTCGAGCTTGGACATTTCAAGAATCAATTCTCTCAACCCGGCTGTTGATTTTCACAGAGGTCCAATGCTATTGGACCTGCAACTTTCCAGGTGCTACCTTTTGTGAGGACATTCACCGGGAAAGAGTGCCAGCAACACTCCATCCTTGGACAAATTTTGCAGGCCCTCATTTAGAGTTTCGACACATCAAACAGGATCTCTCGGCCGGCTTGAAGGACCCCAACCTTAACCGACAATGCCTATACGCCGCCTTCCCTCAGATCCTACAAGACTACACGAGTCGTGCTCTGACGTACCCGCAGGATGCGTTAGAGGCATTCAGTGGCATTGCTTCTTTTCTGAGCAGGACCATCGACACTCGCTTTTTCTGGGGTCTCCCTTTGCGATTCTTCGAACAGGCTCTCCTGTTTCGTCGAAATCCCGATAGTCAGCGACCACTTGTGAGAAGGAACCCGTTTCCAAGCTGGAGCTGGGTCGGGTGGCACTTCGGCAGGGATAGGGATGATTGGATTACGTGCGACATCCGTGTGGGCTCGCGAGCAAGATGGTGGCAGTTGCAAGATTTCCCACCCATCAAGTGGTATCGTTTTACGAGAGCCATCGATGGGAATTTGATGCTGTTTGAAGCTTTGGAAGGAGCTGGAAACTCTATGGAAGACCTGAGTCAGCGGGGTCCGAAGTTCCGGACTGCAGTGTTGCAGTCTTCGGTGCAGGCCTCAAACGTCCTCCTTTTCGACGCGATGGCTATTCACCTTGATGCGCTCTGCCACAACCCGAGCGACGAAATGAACGACGGATCAGAGTCAGTCTCCTTTTACCTCCCAGGGAACCAGCCAATCGGGACAGTAGGTCTTGGAACGGGGTGGAACAGCAACCATGCTTTTTACCTTGTGGCGATCGCCCAAGAGACCAAAATTGTCCAGGAGACCTGGCTTGGGGAACAACAGTCCGAGATAAGCCAAGCCATACACACACTTCTTGTTGAGACGGATACCAAAGGTGTATCGGAGAGAAGGTATAAGGTCAAACTAGATAAATCCGATTGGGACGCGGCAGAACCGCAACAACACACGTTTATCTTAGTTTAGACGTCTAACTCACAGAGGTAAAATATGACAAGTCACTTTGTGTATTTTACTCTCGCTATAGTATTTCAATAATATCCCGTTCCCATAACGTTAATAACAGTATGATACTATGAAGTAACAGATATTGCAATAAATACACGTATAAGTTATATAAAGTTATATTACCTGGGGATAATTTTCCTTATAGCAGATACTTGCCTTCTGCTACCAGAATGCCATGTTGAGCCGTGGAAATTCAATCGCGCAGCAGGTTCCCTGGTGGTTGGCTTTACGGTGGATTTGTCACCTTGATCTGTATTCGAAGTTGACGGACGGGATATATTAGAATGAATGCAAAGTACCTTAGTCACCCCCACAACATTTCCTGGCCAAGTCCGGATTAGTCGCAGAGCCTGAGCCGAGGGTGAGGCACAGCGAGCACCTCCCTAAGCCGAGGTGAGTTAAGGGGAGCGATCTTTAGCTCAGCTATAATTACCATAATCTAAAATAGGATGTAAGTCACAGACTTAATTTGGGGATATCAGTCTACTGCTAATTACTACTGTTTTCCTTTACTAATATATGTAACTACCGTTAATAGATCTACTGAAACTACTTTAGGTTCTTAGAGCGTAACTTTAATATATCTAAGTTACATTTTAATTCTTTAGTAAGCAGCTTACTGTAGATATAACGTTTATTAATATAAAATAACTATGTTATAAATAGGGAGTATTAGAAATAGTAGTATATAGGGATAGAAAGTGAAAGTATAACAGTATTGTGACAACCCTGCAGGCCGTCACTTGGGCCGGGGCGGCCCGACGAATCCCCCGCAGGAGGAACAGTGCGGAAGGACAGTGCACTCCGTCCAGTCGCACTGGGCCAGGGGTGCAAAGACCCGAAGCCCCTACGACCAGTAAGGAAGTGCTTGGTGGTCCATAAGGACTAACAACACTAAGCACCGTTTGGTTGACTGCTTGGCCGCAACTGCGTGGTGCACCACCAAGCACAACGGACCAAGCAAGGTACGGAGTACCTCCTAGTCAGTTAGTATAGATAGCTATAGTTATGCCCATAACCACCGTGAGGGACTCTGGTTCCTCACGCTAGTATTCAATTGTTCATTTGTGTCCTACTGTTCAGACTCACCTCTGTGCATTATAGTGACAACGACCTACAGTGACATTGAACCCCCCCCGTCTAGGAGTGCTAGCTCAACAAACCGTCTTCGGAACGCCCCTTACCTGTTGGCGTCCT
>Ga0247770_1002205_pt1 | contig 11564 bp, 9 predicted proteins | sample UWRJL136409B6_FD_179943 | JGI IMG/M metagenome (GOLD analysis project Ga0247770, IMG submission 179943) | Plant litter microbial communities from Arlington Agricultural Research Station in Wisconsin, United States - UWRJ-L136-409B-6 | ecosystem: Environmental > Terrestrial > Plant litter >... | reverse complement strand
GGGGTGGCGGAGGGGTGGTGGGTGTGGGGGGGTTATTGGGGGGGGGGGGGGGGGGGGGGGTGGTGGACTTACTAAACAATGAAGCTCGTGGTACATGGTGAGTGTGACATAGTAATCGCCAGAGCCATCTGCTACGCGGACGGAGGAACGGTTGTTCATGCTGGCTTCGTATCGGTCGGCTGGGACGCGAGTGTTGAATGCTGTGAAATTGGTGTAAGTTTTTTGTTCACAATTTTTGGTTTGGGATGGGTGAGAGCATACGTTTCAGCAAGTCAAACCAAGCATCGTCGACCTCAGGGCTCGGCTTGCCGTGCACCAGATCGTGAATCCAGGAATCACTGGTTTGGCCTGTGGTTTTGACGATGTATTCCTTCTCATCGGGATGAGGGTCTAGAGATATTAGCGTGATGCTATTTCATGCTGTTTGGGATTTAGTCTTGTTGACTTACAACTCGAAGCTGGTGCACGGAGCTGGTGGTGATGTGGCTCCTGAACGGCCACCTTTGTGATCCACGAAATACCGACAGAGTATAACACAAGCGCTACAGTAACCAATATCGATGTGCGAAGTGTCGGGTGCCATGGTGGTCTGACGGGGATTGTCTGCTTCCCGAGCGGGGACCTCGCATCCTCATCGCTGTCCCTAGGACTGTCGCCGGGCAAGGGGAAATATTTTGACGACATCTTTTTGTCTTGTGGATTGCGGTGTTGAAAAAGCCCTATTTTCCTCGAGGGTTGAGCAAAGATTCTGGTAGGTGAATTCGGACCAACATAAAGAAAGACTGGAGACACTTGAGTTGTTCGGTTCGAAAGGGGGCCGGTTGTAGGTGCAGTTGGGGAAGGAATATTCTGGCATCCACAAATAAGGCCAGACCAGGCATCACGAATCATGGATTTCAGTTTTTGCGCAATGCTAGCGTAGTTCCTCGCCACCTTCTTAGCAGTGGCGTGCACACCAATTATCACGGGGCGTTGGCCATGTTAGCGCGGCGGAGGTCACACCCCCGTTTCTCACCCCGGACCCGACCAAACGGTTGGCCCCAACCCGCAGGCCAACGGTGCGACCATCCGTCCTAATTCCTTGGCGGCTCTGGACCAACATAGAAACCCGCCAGCGGCCGTGAGGCTGTGAGGGCGGCCGCGGAGCGAAGGACGGGGAAGGATGCGGCTAACAACATCCAACGCCCCACCCTGCGATCCAATAGGATTTGCGGGATCCCGATCTGGATAGCCTCGGCCCAGTGGCATCGGGCATGAGGCCGGAGATTCGGCCATTTGATGATGACTTAAAATAGGGCTGTGGAATCGAGCTCCAGCATTGAGACGAGGTACAGAGCGGGGTGGTGACCGTACCGAATTGTGAAGGAGCATGATATGGGATACTGCACCGAAGGAGTCGTCTAGACTCGCCCACGCCGCATGTTGGTAATATAAATGACGACTTCGTATCCCAAACGGTGTAGCCCTACGGCCCACGGACTGGTTAGGATGACGACCCTGACAGCGCACAAGACGAATTCGTGTTGGGGCCCCTGTTGCGCCTTGCTGTGGTTCGATCATTGTGGCCAGATGAGGGTCGGGGAACAGGATGTGGGGGTCTCGATGTGGTGTGAGCTGTGTGTTGCAAGTGGCGGGGAATGGGCCCAATTGAACCGACCAACAACCGAGAACTTGCTCGCAGGGCTCCGATAATGGGGACTGGTGTGAGGTTTCCCGAGCCAACGTGGATGATGCAAGCACGGGAAGAGGGTTGTACTCCTGTAACCTGCCTTTGCTCCCCGCACCCAATGTATAAATACTAGTATTATATCTCTACTGCAGCCATGCTCGTCTCGTCGCTTCTCATCTCATCCAACTTATTCCTATACATGATCCATTTTGACAAACTTCCAATCTTCAACTAATAATATCCAAAGCAGCCGTTCACCATGCTCTTCGGTCAGTATATCATCGCCACCCTTATGGCTTCTGCCTCGGTGACATTGGCTGTACCAACCCCCGACATCGTCGACCTCACTGTCCGCTCCGAGGACGGCTACGGCGTCGAGTACAAGCGGTCCCCGGCACCAGTCCAGACCTTCGTGTGCAAACGTGACATGGACGCGTATGAGTTGATTCCTTCTGGTTACTCAAGCAGCTATTGACTTCTCCCTGCAGCCGGTCGCTAGGCTGTATCGAAAAGAGAGAGGCCGGCGTTGATGAGTCCCGGAGTGCCAGCTTGCAAACCAAGCGTGAGTCAGTCGAGACTTTTGTGTGCAAGCGCGAGAAGTAACAAACCCCAGCCCGCCATCGAGCCTTTTGTTTTGGGTCATGCTAACCTGCCGGAAGCCAATCCCTGAGCTGCCTCCGCCGGAGGGAAGCCGTCAGCGACGAGTCGTTGAGCGCCAGCACCAAGCGAGAGCCTATGCCGGTTGAAAATTTCGTCTGCAAACGCGAGAAGTAATACACCCCTTACCCAATCAGAGAGAAATGGTATTAACTTCACTTCCTGCAGCCAATCTCTAAGCTGCTTGCGCAAAAAGGAGGTAACTACCGATCAATCGCAGGCTGCCAGCGTGTAAGGTTGAGAATGGGGATCTAAGAAGGGTAGATTGTGTAGGAACGGTGCAAGAACTCCGGCCAAGCACTTTTCCTTTCAGGTCGTCGGTAGTCATGCGGTTCTACAGAGTGGCAATGTGTAGGTACTGTAAGGTAGCCATGCATTGATTACGGACAGCCTAATGTGCGGTATCAATGGAGACTTCCTGCTTCATATTCTTCTGACTGGAGTTTAACGAAAATGAGAATGTGAACATGAGAATGTGGAATGTGTGTAACTATTCGGTCAAGAAAAACTTCGTTTTTCAACGTCACGCCCGACGTTGTGGTGAGAATGTGGTATAAAGTTGGCGATAATCTTGCCAAAGCTATGTTTTCCCTCCCATTTCTTCGGTGCACCCTCTCTGTCGTTGGGGGCGGGAAGATGATGATGTGTTGTATTGCAGTAGTGCAGCGAGGAAGGGGAAATGACGGGAATGTGCTTGAGAATTGCGGGCCGGGGATGAGGGTATCCAAGATGCTCAGGCTGGAAAAGAGGGAACATTATTACTCCCCCGGACTTTTCGCACACGTTAGGAATACCGAGCTAAACTAAGCATGCCAAGCAAACACTCGATCAACCGAGCTACCCACGCAATGACTTGACAGATTGTCTAATTGCTCTCCTGGCAGCTCAGTATTAGGCGACAGCACTTAAGCACCATGCTCCCCGCTTTGCAAATAGGACGCCAACTTGGTATAATAGGTGACTACCGAGGTACCTGGGGTAATATCGTGACACCCTCCAATCGTCGTACGAAACTTCCATGAAGGATTCCTTGCAGGCGACTGGGTTGCGATTTCTCGACTTCAGCAGGCCGGTCCCGATATCCATATTCAGGGTGCGGGTATTCAGTCGTTTGTCGACTCTCGCGGCGGTGGAGAACGGTTGGCAGTAGTAAATTCCTTTTGGAGGAGTCCGGGCGTGGGCTGGAAGGGGGAGCTGTTCGGACCTGAACTTGGAGGTGCTGTGGCATCCAATATGGTGAGAAACGGATACTGGGAGCGTAGATGGGGCGGGGGGAAGGAAACATACTGACAGAGAAAAGGGGGCAGGGAAAAGCGGGGCATAAGTGGGAATGGAGATTGGTATGAGAAACTTTGAGCCGTGTCATACAGGAATTGGAGCCAGAGCATGTGTGCTACGTGGCTTCGCAGCTCACTGAAGGGGAAGAAGAACGGACGTGATAAATGCAAACATACAAGGTGCGTTGTCCAGGGACTTGGACGGGACGGTTCGCTTTCTCCTTGGGGAGCTGGGCAGGGGACGTCGGGCCGGTTTGTGGGGTGGCGGTTCCGAGCTGACGTAACGACATGGAGGCGACGGGACAAGTTCGTCGGGGGCGGAATCCTCGTGAGACTGCAATGGCGACTCGGGTGGCGGAGAGATTGATGATGAGGATCCGCTGTCGGATAGGATATAGACATCGTGCGGTTGTTCTAGCGGTGGGTTGTTGTTATCGATCTGTGTCTCGGTCTGGGCCATGGGCTGGGTCTGGCTGTCGTCCTCTGGAAAATAACTGATGACCACTCCGCGCTCGGCGAAGACTCCCCGCTCCATGCCGTCAATCTGGCAGGGGTCAGCCCAGCGGTGGTTTCTCTCGGCGCGGATCCTGCTGTTCGCGCAAAGCTTTCCGAGAAAGCGCTGTCGCGCCATTTCGCGCCGTGCCACAGCGTCTTGCCTGGTGCGTTTATACCAAGCCAAATTCCGGAACATGGCCTCGCGCATTTTCGTGTCAATCTCGTTGATCTCGGTGTCTATGCGTATGATCTCGGCCTTTGCCTGGTCGGTGATCACGGCCACCGTCGGTCTGCGTTTTCGCTTTCGGTGTTCGGGCGCCATGACAGGAAAGAGCAACGGCAAAGATGGGCAAAGACGTGAGGCGGGGAGAGCTGGAAAGGCAAGAAAGAGGTGGAGTCAGGAGCAAAGGGTGTGTGGGGTTTGCTCGGTGGTCGCAATCGGGAGAGGAAACCTCAGGAAGTCGTGTTGCACCGTCAACAGCGCCACAAGGCGCCCATTAGCGCGCGTTGCACTTCGGTTGCTGGGGAGGTAGAAAGCAGGGCAAAAGCCGGACCAACCCTTGATCCAGCCCAGGCTGACGGACCAGCAGCCGATTGGCCAGACGCCCAAACAAGAGAGGGATACGGCCTGAGGCTGCCAGTGTGCGTTGGGTGCTTTCCGGCTTCCCCCAATGCATCTCAAATATGCGTGTGCTGGCATTTTTGGTCCTGATACGCGTGGAAAGAGAGGTATTGTGTCGCTGTGTTGCTGGATGCCATCCCCCCTCTCTTAATCTGTATTAGGTACTTGTCCAGGCGTCCTAGCTCTTTCAACCGTCCGACCTTCTCGCAACTTATATCATTTCTTCTCAGAGTTCACCGTTTTACTTCTCTTAGCTTCTTGCCTTTGACCGGCCTGGCAAACTATTACGTCTAACCTGTGGGCTCTAATATCCCCGACCCAGCACTTCTCATCGTAAGTCTGAGGCTGCCATGGCCATAACATCTGAGTGGTGAGTCTTCTCTTCAAGTCGAAACTCGAAAACCCCCATTCATTGTGCCCGTTGATGTTTATCGTGAGAATTCGTTGTGTTAGTACCCTTGGTGTGGACTGCGGAAGCACCAGCACGCGCGCCGTACTGTTGCGCCACGACACCCGCCAGACAACAGCCGTGGTCAACACGCATGGCGACAACCTGAACGCGCGTTTCGACCAGTTCAGCTTCTCTTCGGCGGCCTTCCCTTTCGAGGAGGGGCCGCCCGATCAGCCGGTGTATGTCCTCCGGGGAGACCGGAACCGGCGAGGCATATCGAACAAGTATTGCATGTACCCGCTGGCGGGCCTGAAAGACAGTATTCTCCTGGAATACCCGTTGGTCCACCACCTGATGCAGCACAGGCACGACCCGGCCTTCCGCGCGCGGATGCGTCGCGGCCTCGTCGAGATGTTTGTCGAGATCTTCAAGCTCGCCATCAAGATCTGCCGCAAGGACAAGATGAGGATTACCAGAGTGGCCCTGACCGTTCCGGCCGTGTGGACAATGGAGTTCGAGGAGCTCTACGCCGGAATTGTCATGGAGGCGTTTCGCTGCATCGAGCCTGCCCCGCGGATTGACAGAGATGCGATCGAGTTCTACAACGAAACCGAGGCACTGGCACACTTCCTGTTCAAGAACTTCGAGAACGAAATTGACCCAGAGAAGAAGTACAACTATATACTGCTGATCGACTTTGGTGGACACAGCATGGTGTGTGCTGCCGGCCTTCAGTTTCCTGTTTTATACCTGCCTAGGTTCTTCGCGCGTTGGCTAACACCTATTCGTGCCATGCAGGGTGGTTGCCTCTTCCAAATTGTGCGCAGCGGGGGTGACATGCGGTTCTTCAGGGCAGCCGAGCCATTTGGTATGTATTTTTTATCCTTCCTACAGTTCCACACGTTCGCAGAGAAGAAAATAACATGATGGAATGTTTGATAGGTGCCGCTGGCGGCAGCGAAGAATGGGAGTACCATCTCGGCGAACGCTGCGCGAAGATGGTGGCAACAGTCTGCGACGGGGCCCGAATGACACCGATGGAACGACAGGGGATTCTCGACACCTTCTTCCCCAAAAAGGAAACAATGGGGCCGGGGTTTAGTACTAATGTGCATGCCACGGTGCAGCACAATGGACGGCTCTGGCCGCTCAACATCGATCCGGGCATCATCGACGAGTGCTGGAGGGCGGCCCTGAAGAAGCCGCTCCAGGAGGCCAAGTTCAACATCCAAGACGCCGCGCGCCGCACCCGAACGAGGAACGAGAGCGTCCTTGTCCTCGTTTCAGGCGGCACCTGCCGGAACAAAGCGCTGCAGCTACAAGTGGAAGCATTGTGTCGAGCGGAGGGTCTGGCTCGGCCAATCTTCACAGACAACACGGACAGCTTTGAAGACCGACTTACACACAAGCAAGTCACCTTCGGCCCTAAACCTTCGACGGATTTCCACGGACTCGCATGGCTAACTAGGTGGCATTTCTAGGTCCGAGAAGCTAGCCATGGGGGCAACCTACGCGTCGGCCGATGCGCTGACCGTGGACGAATTCCTCACCCACGCCGCCATTGGGCTCCAAGTGAACGAAAGGCGGAACAACCCGCGGGATCTTTGGACAAACACGGCCTACTTTCTGTTCGACGGAACGGGCAGCAAGCCGTTCGCCTTCACAATGCACGGCGACCGGTTCAAGCTGATCTGCGACCCGTTCTTCTCGCAGCGGCCGGACAAGACGCACGACTGCCTCGCCTACGAGCGGTGCTTCGACGTCCTGCCATTGGGCCACCTCGTGACCGGCATGTGGCGGCGCATCCAGGTGTCATTTGAGACGACAGGGGGCAAGACCAGCATGGTGATCCAGCAGTGGAGCAAGAAAAGCGAGAAGGCCCGCAAGTGGAAGGACGAAGAGACCTGGGTCATCCCCGTCTTCTTCAACGGCGGGAGTAACTGCGTGCAGGTCGGCTCGCCGACCAAGCACATCAGTGAGATTTGCCCACACATCGCAAAGATCATGGAAGAGGAGTATCACAACGACGAGGAGAGATTCTGGGAGATGATGGAAGAGGAAGACGTGGAGATTCCCGATGACGGGGAACCCGATCCCTGCTGCAGCACCCCTGGCGCCTTCGGACTTGGCAATGGTAGCGGCCACGATGCTTCCAGAACCACCATGTCGCCTATCCACCATAATGTCTCTCGCGCAGCGCAACATCCTGCAAGCGAGGGCCGGAAGCCAGTTGGGTCGCTGAAGAGGCTGAATAGTATTGACGCATATATGCCCAGGAAGCGAAGAACGGGGACAGATGAGCTCTGAGCGAGGGAGATGGTGCTCTGGGGGCAAGGCTGCAGCTGGATGATGACTAAGGAAGGAAAAAAAGAAAGGAAATGCAACACCTGCCCTGCCACTGGCAGGTCCCTCATGCCTGTCTGATGATGACTAATAAACAAGAAAAAGAAAACAAATGCAGCTTCTGTCATGCCCCCAGCGAGCCTTGGAAGTTCTTTCGGATACGGACAGTAATATTAGCCTGACTAGGAACATGACTCACTCCGCTCCCCCGACAAATACTTAAACTTAACGACATGAGGTACTTGCCTGTGGATAGGGTATAATTTATTTTGACAATAGCTTTGTCCTACAGAAAGCCATCTTGGAAAGTGAAGCTACCATTTGTCAGGCCGCGAAGACCGTTTCCAACGACTTGTACCCTGCCGAGCCTGCAGAGTTGAACGGGTCGCGAGGTGCGGGGCCCGAAACTGTGTACACAGTAACCCGCCACGAAGCGCCACCAAGACAGTTATGTTCCCATTTCCCAAAGGGGCAAGAATCAGCCATTTGCCGAAGGCTAGGCCCGGCTTCTCTGCCTGCCCCGACTCCCTAGATTGCCCCGGCGGCAATCACTGCGCTGTGGCCAGAATGCGCTCCAACCAAATCACCATTTGGAAGTTTTGGCACGATATTGGCCGTGTTGTTCGAAATGGTTCACCGATCCGAAGGATGAAAATGATAATGTATTTATTAAAAGACACTCTTTGCGGGAAAGCCGTTCATTTCGAACTCTTCAACGGAAGATACCCTCCCCTCGATTCATCCGCCGGGAACAAGAATGTCCCGCTGCTTTGCTTTTTCCAGTTGGGAACCCTGTCTGTACCCCGGCAGCCAATCGCCTTGCACTAGTTGGGGGGGCGGGCTGAAAATCCTTTTCACCCAAACCAGAATGAACCAATGAGGCCAGGCCCGGTCTGCAACAACCCCGACTCGTCGACGTTCACGCAGTGAAAGTAATCTCTTAGCATTATTTGGCGGGGATTGCACCTAACAAGTGCTAAGGAATTCCTTTCACTGCGTGCCATTGAGTCTTGATAATATGATCAGTCACATACAGAGGCCCAGGAAAGATGAGTCAAGATCACAAGGGTTGGTCGAAGGCAGAGTTGTATTTACTTTTTCCTTAATTGAAAACCTGGAAGAACTTGTTGAAGGGATTCACGCGGAGACAGGTGTACACTACTACAATTCACAGGGGAGTCAGATATTGCGAGAAGAGTCTCTATTGTCGAGACAGCATTAATGGGAAGCTCAGTGTGTGCTCGAGCCTCGAGCTCTCCACTCTTCAGCCTGGTGGTCTCCCCTTACGGTCAAGGATGGATCTAAAAATAGCAACAGCCACAGAAGATCTTGATTTCAACACCAATCTGCTGAAGAGCTGACCACTTGGAAGTCCAGCCGCTGTCAGGGCTTCTGCTGCAGCGAAGGACCATGTAGCTGAAGGGATGGGCACGATAGGGACCACGTTTGCCCACAAAAGCCCAGGTATGCACTTGTGATCACACCATAACTCAGGACGCAGCTCATCCCCTATCTCACCGTGCTGAAATCTCGACCCAGATTGGCGGTGACAGATGCATGCAAACGACGAACCGTACCTACTTTGTAAACATAGCCAGTGGTGGGAAAATGCATTCATGATATCCTGGGATCACTGTGGAAATACTGAGCTGAATGAAAGCCTGCGCGTTCGACGTTAACTTCAATTTGCATTCACCGAAGTAGCATCACCTGAGATGGAATAATAGACAGGAAAATCTTCCCAGGAGCAGACACCAACCTCATCTCGGAGCCTGAGAAAAATTCTCTAGGGAACGCTCTTTCTCGGCCCTCAGCTAGGTCACAAGGGGTTCTGGAAGCCTTCCTGCTTGGAGTAGAATGAGCTAATGTGGGTAGGCCATGTGTGCCTCTATGCCCGCAGATTTCGGATTAGCTGATCAGTCACCAGGGCGTGATATTTTTTCCGCAAAACTCATGCCAAAATACGGTCTTTTTTCCATTTCGCCCCTCGGTACCCGGTACTCTGCAGCCGAGACAACATCCGTAGATAATGGCTTACTGCATAGTTTCGCGAACCTATGATTTGAGCTCAATTTTATCGTCTAACAGAACCATGCGGATTGCGCCAATATTTATAGCACAGATCGAACAGCAGCGCTTGTTATCAAGATTGGCGCAGTCCACGGGATCCTGTTGGACGATAAGGATTTAGCTCAAATCTCGAGTTCGCGAAACTATACGGTGCCAACTTCACAATTTTAATGAAGTATTGCGCTAGGTACACGATAGTAGTAACGAGCGGATCGGAGTTCGGAAACTTTTGGATTACTGGGGCGTTCAGGCTGTTCAATCAAACATACAAACTAGAAGTTATAAAAGAGAAATAGGAGGGTTTGTAAGATTAGTCAGCAGGATTGGCCAATGGACCTGCTGCAGAATCTGCCACAGGGTCGGGGCTGGTTAGATTACCTAAGCCAGCATGGTCTGGAAGCAGCGGAGGCGGAAGGATATCATTTTACGAACTATAGCTGTGGTAACCCCTAAATCCAGCAACAATTGTAGCAAAGGCACAAATATGGGGATAGTTCAGACCTCTGGGTATATGGAGCTCCTGAAGGCCCGTGGATTTTGTTGAATATAAGAAGGTACGTAGACAGAGACCATGTGTAAGAGACTGAATCATAACTGTTTGGTATAGAAGGGTGAGCTCTAATGCTCTTCTTTTTAGGTATTCCACCTTTTGGCAGCGGTCAAATAATGCAGGTATAATTATTGGAGACTACCAATAGAAGCTGAAGTCGCGCCACTTGGAAAACGACATCGTCTGCTAAGTGGCGCTATTATAAAACAGGATTGGGCAGAAGCGCAACTACTCGGCTTTAAGAGTCCCACCACAGATCATTCAAGCACCACCTTAATTCACATAGTCTCCCAAACATTCTTGGCCGAGTAGGCAGCAATTTAGACTGTCAGGTTATAGATGTTTACAAGCAAGTGTTTGGTGCAACTAATCATATTCTCAGAACCAACGACATAAGGTACGTAACGAACGGATTGGTCCTGGCGAATCAATGTCCAGAAAACAAGCCTACCTACTGCTTGTCATTCTGAGCCTTCCGCAGGTCAAAGACACGGAGGACCTCTTCCGCAGCCTTCACACCGCTCAGGACCATGGCGCCAAAGGTGGGACCTACAGACTTGTCAGTTCGTTCTTCCGACATCATCGCTGCACACAAGCAAAGTTCCACTCACCCATGCGGTTCGCACCATCCACCTCCGACAACTCCATGCCGCCGACAATCAGACCCGGGACAATCTCCCGCGTGCCCTTAACAATCGCATCCTCAGCCGACTGCATATCCAACCCCCGCATGCCCCCAAGCTGCTCAATCTGACGCATCTGAACAAGCCGCTTGACCGAGAACGCACCAAACGGACCATCATGACCCGTAGTCGACACCACAACCGGTGCATTGATGGTATTCGGATCCATGCAGCTCTGATCATCATGATGCATCGACACCAACGTCCAATTCGTCACCACCCCCGCAACACGCACCGCTCCATCGCCACCCCAACCCTTCACACTCCCCCCTTCACTGCCACTCCCACTCTCACTCCCCCCCTCCCCCTCCCCCTCCCCCTGCATCTTCCTCGTAATCAAATCCTCCACCGTCGTCGCATTGAACAACTTCACATTCTCCATCCCCAACACCCTACTCAGCACCGTGCTCGTAAACAGCGCCGCATGCTTCACAACCACATACTCTCCCTCATCCTCGTACGGCACACCCACATCCCGCAAGAAAACATCCGCCGGTTTGCGCATCACCATCGCGCTGAACAGCTGGCCGCCAAGCCAGGCGCCTCCGCCGGGCGCGACGCCCGCTTCGATGAGCGTGATGCGCAGGTCCGGGCGGAGTTTGCCGAGGGTGTATGCGCAGGAGAGCCCGCAGGAGCCGGCGCCGATGATGACGATGTCAGACTCGGCGTGGGTGTCGAGGTCGGTGAAGTAGCGGCGGGTCATGGCGCGGGAGACGGTCGATTCGCGGATGGGGGCGAAGGTGAAGTGGTCCCAGTTGGAGAGCATGGCGGAGAGGGCGGGGGTCAGATTGGGGGAGTGATGGTGTG
>Ga0247770_1002203_pt1 | contig 11579 bp, 8 predicted proteins | sample UWRJL136409B6_FD_179943 | JGI IMG/M metagenome (GOLD analysis project Ga0247770, IMG submission 179943) | Plant litter microbial communities from Arlington Agricultural Research Station in Wisconsin, United States - UWRJ-L136-409B-6 | ecosystem: Environmental > Terrestrial > Plant litter >... | reverse complement strand
ACTTAAAATACGTTGTAACCTCCCTCTCCTTCCAGCTCGCCTCGTCAGGCTGCTCCGGGATAAAGATCATCCCCTGCTCTCATTTCAACCAAAGCTTCGCGCCGGCTTGGCAGTAGGGAGATTCCCCATCGGTGTTGTATACGTCGTTTAGGTCGATGAATTGGGCGTTGCAGTTGAGGGGGGCGGCAGGGGAGAGGGCGGAGTTGGTGAGGGGGAAGGAGAGGGAGCCGTAGTAGAGGGTTGAGGGCGGGCAGATGGTGGAAGGGCCGACACAGGCGTGGCCAACAAAGATGCGCGTGTAGAGGAGGGAGGAGATCGTGAAGGTTGGAGAGCGGGAGAGGGTGGCGCAGGAGGGGGAGGGGGAGGAAGAGGAGGGGGTTGGGGCGGATAGGAATGGTGGGAGGAGGGCGAGGACGAGGATGGGGAAAAGGGCCGCCATTTTGAGTTGGTTTTGGGGTTGGTGGTTGAGGGGTGATGGCTTGGATGAGATAAAAGGGGGAGAGGAGCTGGGGTTTATGGATCTAAATACCCCTAGGCAGCGACCAATTCGGCAGCATTCGCCGTGGATATTAGGCACGCCCCGCGATTTCTATTGCCATGGCAAAAGAGATCGGGATGTAGCGGACCCAGTTTACAACGATGTGTTCTCGGGAATGCGAGCGTCGGACTTGGACATATCAACGTCGCAATTTGCTCCCGACTTTTATTGAGTGACTGCCAGGAACGAGGAATACAGGAAAGACTAAAAACTGCTTTTGAGAATAGTTTCTGTTAATTTCTGATGCTCCTAGGTATATAGGCCAATCAACCATCCATTACGAATCGAATGGTGACCGGGAAAAGCACCTCAGGTATCCGAATCCCCAGCAGACAAGGGACACGAGCAACCTCGGTCTACCCAAACCAAACGTCCGTACCGCTTCCGGTATATCTTGAGCCATCCGGTTGGCTCTTGTTCATCAAGTTCCTCCTCCGGGCTCGTCTCGCTGGTAGAACCCTTCACCGTCTTGTGGCCACTGTCGTCGGCGGCAGTCTTGGAAAACCTTCTGGCAGTCGGCAGTGTAATATCCTCCGCGGGCCCTTCGGTCTTTTGGTTGCTGCTGCCGTGGGTGGTCTTCTCAGAAACGCCTTTGGCAGCCGGGATGCCGCCCACCGTCGTGTCAATAGCCTTGCTAGCAACCTTCTCAGTATTGACGTCGTCGCCTCTTTTGCGGTCTCCAACATCCTGCAGCAACAGTTCGTGAAGCTTAACCTGCTCCGACTGTGGCCAGAAGAGAGTGGTGAGCTTGCAGGCGCCTATATTATCATATTTTGCTGGCAGCAGATGTTAGCAAAATAAATGCCTGGATGATTAGTTGGGGGTAGACGGCTACATTAGGTCGCTAGCACACACCTTCGATAAAATCCGGGCCCACAGGCGGCTCGCTGAGCTTCAGAAACTCCAGACCCGAAAGGCAGTTTTCGCGAGAGATCAGCGATGCAATTCTCACGCCGTCACCGTTTCTGAACAAGGTTGACACCGGCCCCTCAGGCGTTGACTCGGTGCCCGCGACGACGTTGTGCGCCTGCGCGAGAAAGCTCTTGCTGACGACGTTGCAAACCGCGCCGGGGACGTGAAGCACGCCCCGGAGGCGAAGGATGCCATTTATCCCTTGGCCATTGGTTTTCGGGCGCTCAATTGGTAACTCGACGGTTCCCATTCCGAGAACCTCCAGGCGATTCATGTTCTGGTCGTACACAAAAGTTGCGAGGTCGCCTGAAAATTCCTTGTAAGGGCCGGTGAGCCACTCGCGGTGGTTGGTCGCGCTAGAAGGCACAGATTGTCAGGATTCAGTTCATCAAGGCGAGCAATCGCGACTCACTGCACATTTGACGAGGCCGAATAGACCCAGTCCGAGCTGCGGCCGGACATCGTGTGTTCAGGATTGGTTGACAGCTGCAAACCTGACCGAGAGTTGCGGATTGCTTGGGGAAGAAGAAAGTAGAGGAAATATTTATCGCGATAAGAACACAAAGAAGCCGAGGGAAGGAACGAAGCTCCCTGATAAGGATCGTTCAATCGTAGAGGAGAGGAAACATTGGATGAAAACACGGAGTGCGGGTAGATTACCTCACAACACCCTGGGAAAGAGAATGTTCATTTTCACTCTATTCCAATGTTGAAGGGGCACGATTGAGCTAGGCCGCAGTATATTTGAATGGTCTTTCCGGAACTTAATTCTCTGCGTTCGTCCTCCCATGGGCCCTCACTTTGAAAGACCCCACAACAGGCTTGCCGCAGTCATACCAGCGCCTACTACACTCACCGCTCTGCCTTATTCTTGTTTACCGCCATCGCCAACCTCTCTCTCCGTGGAATTTTCTGTCTCCTTTTCGGGACTCTTGCCTATTTCCCCCTGAGCGTCCCCCGTATCTGCGCCCCCCGTATCATCGGCACCACTCTGCGTCAACTACGCCTCCCACGATTCTGCAAACTCGGTTGCTCTCTGTCTCTCGGACTCGGGCCAGAACATGGTGATAAGATCGTCTAGGTTGGGGAAATTTGCTGTCTAGCGTTGACACAGATGTGTTAGTTGTTTGGCCTTGATACACGCGCAGTTGTCTTGGTTCGGCGAAAATGATGGAAGTAATGATGGGAGTTGATGACATACCTTCCATGACACTCGGACCTACAAGAGGTTCGCCTACTTTGAGAAACAGATAATCCAGAGGAGGATGAGTGACCAAGTACCTGCATAGCCGCGCTCTCTGTTGCCAAGATCTCAGCCTCGCAGGAAAATCGGCCTGATAGGTAGGTAGTATCAGCCGTCGATTAATACCAGATAACGGTCCCGATCCCGGTAAATCTCGCGGGAGCATGCCCAGCCACAGCGGTAATAATGAAGGCTGGTCCCCAGGCTTGTGTCCGGCGTTGCCTCTCGCCTGCGACGGCTTCAATTCTAGTTCCTGGGCATGAGGTAGCCACGCGACTGGATGACAGACAGGTCAGATTTGTCCGAGTCCCTTGAATCAGCGTCACTTAGCTCCAGCCAGGTTCACGAACAGAGGATCTTTTGTGTACACCCAGACCAGGTAGCCAGTCGGGCTATTACCCAACCCCTTTCCAAACAAGATCAGGAGCCTTCACCGCCCCCTCCCGGGACATACACAGCCCTTAAATCGACGCGACTAGACCCCCCCAGCCACCAAGTTAGCAAGCAATCATCAATCATCAATCATCACCCATCAACCACTCAGCCACCCGTGGAAATCCCCCCCGCAACCGAGGTATGCCCCCTAGAAAGCCTAGAAAGGAAGAATGGGACTGGGGATACGCGCCACAAGGGACAAGTCACCGCAAACCCCAACAGCCACGGCTCGATACACCCCGGGTGGAAGCAATGTCCACACGCAAGCTGCTTGACGGGCTGTCCGCTCCTCCCATCGTTCAGACCAACATCCAGCCGATCGGTGCAGATAGGACAGACGTGGTCGTTGTCGTCTTGTCCACTTGCCTCCTTGTAGGGAACAATGGGGATAGACTCGACCGTCTCAGCGTCGAGGTGCTTGCGGCTGCTACTGCGACGAACTGGGAGGTCTGGATTCGGGTGGTGCGGATGCGTGTTCGCTGCTGCTGCTGTGGGCGAGTGGGCTGCTGCGAGGCGAGGGAATGCATAGCGGTGGAGGGCACAGGCAATGATGCCAACCACGGCGGCGACGATGATGCAGACGATGGTGGCGATGGTGGGCGTGACGGCGTTGACGGGAGGAGGGCTGGAGTTGGCGGGAGCAGGACTGTTGGTGGAAGTGGCGGGAGCCATGGTTCGGAACATTGAAGGGATGGATGAAGGAGGATGAGAAGAAAAGAAAGAAGAGACAGACACGAATAGAGGTCTCCTTGGCAGGGACTGCTGATGAAGGAGACAGAGAGTCTGGTCGAGGAAACTGGTCGTGCTGGTCTCATTAGCAATACTCCTCGGGCGGCCTCTTCTCACATGTGTCCGGGCCTTGACCGTCAACATTCCCTCCTTAGTGCTGGTTATGTATGTCATGCTGTCCACCTCCATGCCCGGTACGCTGTGACACCTCTCGCATCCGCATCCCCTGTGCCCCCAGCCCAGGTACCTAGACATCAAATCGCGCAAGGCCTGGACCGGGCTGTGCCTCCGGGAGGCCCAAATGGGAAAACAGGCCGGGTATAAGCCGGTACGTGCCCATTTGTTTACCTTAGGTAAAATTCACGTAATTGCCGTGGATTCTGCGATGCTGCAACGGATTCCGCGATGCTGCAAATTCTCACTGACTGGAAAAAATCCCGCGTCCCGCTTCGCCTTCGTTTTGGTTGGCCGATCTGTGGAACCCTCATCATGTTGAGTCTTCTGGCGCAAATTCAAGAGGACTACATCTACCGCTGAGCCGCGATGTTTATTCCTGCGAGAAAGAGCCGATAAAGAGACATCGTTCGCCATCGTCTCGTGTTAGCAATCACTCAGATTCCACCTCCTACCATACCTTTGTTTTTCTTCAAGACCAACTCCCCCTCCAACCCAAATCATGAGCAGCACCACTACACCAGGGGGCGGCGATGCCCCTGAAAAAGAGGCCGGCGATCTCGACATCGAAGCCAACCGCGGCCGGTCAGGCCGCATCACCTTCGACCCTCCCCAGCCTGGACACAAATACGGACAAGGCCACGCCGACAAGCCCCAAGGACCCAGCCACGGCAGACGGCTTTCCCGCTCCCTCTCCCGCCGCCGCTCCCTGAGTCGCCACAGCTCGATCCACCGCGCACCGGCCTCCCCATACTCCGGAGTCCAGACCGAGTTCCGCACGCTATCAATCCACGTCTCCGAGTCTCGCCAGCGCGACGACGACCCCGTCAAGGCCAAGGACGCCTTCCCCAACGAAAACGACAGCGACTACTTTGTCACCCTCCCCTGGCACACCCTCTCCTCCTCGCAAGTCCTGCAGCGCCTCAACGTCTCCCCCACCGAGGGCCTCTCCCCCTCGGTGGCCTTAACCCGTCTGCGCCGCGACGGCCCCAACACCCTCCCGGCCGCACGCACCAACTACCTCGCCAAGCTCCTCTCCTACGTATTCGGCGGATTCTGCTCGGTGCTCTGGGTCGGCGTGGTGATTTTCTTCCTGTGCTGGCGTCCGCTTAGTGACCCGCCGTCGGCAACGAATCTGGCGCTCGCGATACTGGTGCTCATTGTGATTGCCTTGCAGGCGAGCTTCTCGGCGTTTCAGGACTGGTCGACCAGCCGCACCATCAAGTCGATTCTGGACCTGCTGCCGGCCGAGACGCTCGTGGTGCGCGACGGGGAGGTGTGTGGGGTGCCTGCGTCAGAGCTAGTGGCGGGCGATGTGGTGCATCTGAAGATTGGGAGCCGAGTGCCGGCGGATCTGAGGCTGCTGAGCCACTCGGCGGATATGCGGTTCGGCAGGGAGGTTTTGACGGGCGAGGCGGATGATGTGGAGGCGGCGGTGGAGGCGACGGATGAGAGTTTCCTGGAGTCGCGGAATATTGCGCTGATGGGCACGGCGGTGGTGAATGGGAGCGGTGTTGGGGTTGTGGTGCTGACGGGGGCGCGCTCGGCGATGGGCCGCGTGGCGATTGCGGCGTCGGCGACGGGGGACACGCCGACGTTGATCCAGCGCGAGATCTGGCGGTTTGTGCGGATTATTGTGTGTCTGACGGTGTGTCTGGCGCTGCTGATCTTGCTGACGTGGGTCGGGTGGCTGCGCGTGCAGCACTTTGCGTACATGAACGTCGTGGCCATGCTCAACAACGTCATGGGCTGCGTGGTGGCCTTCATCCCCGAGGGCATGCCGGTGGCCGTGGCGCTGACGCTGATGGTGGTGGCGGGCCGCATGAAGGCGGTTAATATCCTGCCCAAGGGGCTGGCCACGGTCGAGACGCTGGGGTGCGTCAATGTGCTGTGCTCGGACAAGACGGGGACGCTGACGCAGGGAAAGATGACCGTGGCCTCGGTGGCAACGGCGGACCGGCTGTTTGCGTCGCCCGACGACTGGTGGCGTGAGGCAGGCGAGGGGGGCTCGGGTGCTCTCCTGCGGGCGGCGCTGCTCTGCAACGACGCTTCGTTTGAGCCGACGTCCCTTGGCCGTCCCGTCGCCGAGCGGGGCGTGCAAGGCAACGCCACCGACGCTGCGGTTCTGCGGTTCGCTGCGGAAAGGGACAGCAGGGAGGGAGAGCGCAGCGATGCCGTGCGCAAGGTGACGCCGCGGGTCCACGAGATTCCGTTCAACTCCAAGAACAAGTGGATGCTGTCCATGACACGTCTCGCCGGCGACGAGTCCCGGTACCGCGTCATCGTCAAGGGCGCGCCCGACGTGCTCCTCCCCGCCTGTTCCCACTTCTGGTCGGCCGCGTCGGACTCGGTCCAGCCGTTGGATGCCGGCGCTCGCCAGTCCTTCGAATCCATCCAGGACAAGCTCTCCCGCAATGCCGAGCGCGTGCTGGTGCTCTGCGAGAAAGAGATGGCGGTGCGCAGCCCGCCGGGCACCAACGCCTTCAGCGACGAGGTGGCGGGCGCGGCCATTGCCGATCTCGTCGTTGTCGGCATTCTCGGTATCGTCGACCCGCCTCGCCCGGAAGCCAAGGACACCGTGGAGGCGTGCCGCCGCGCCGGCGTCCGCTTCTTCATGGTCACGGGCGACTACAGCCTGACCGCGGCAGCTGTAGCTCGAAACATCGGTATTTTCACGGGCCCAGCCGATGAAGAGCTACATGGCTTAGACGCCATCTGCGGCGGCGACAAAGCTCAACCTTCCGCCCCCATCACCACCAGCAGCAAGTCCAGTCTCCTTCTCGAAGGCAATGCCATTGCCCGGCTGGTCGAGCCGGACTGGAACCTGGTGACGCAGTACGAGGAAATCGTGTTCGCGCGCACGACGCCCGAGCAGAAGCTCCGCATCGTCAACGAGTTCCGCGCCCGTGGATATGTTGTTGCTGTGACGGGCGACGGTGTCAACGACGCGCCCGCGCTCCGGGCAGCCGATGTCGGCGTGGCCATCGCAGGCGGCAGCGACGTGGCCCTCGACGCGGCCGATCTGGTGCTGCTCGATTCCAAAATCAGCTCCATCGTCGACGCCATCCGGCTCGGGCGCCTCGTGTTCCAGAACCTGCAAAAGGTCATCGCGTACCTCCTGTCGGCCGGCAGCTGGTCTGAGATCTGGCCCGTGCTGATGAATGTCTTCTTCGGGGTGCCGCTGCCCCTGAGCGCCTTCCTCATGATCATCATCTGCGTGTTCACCGACCTGTTCCTGTCGCTGTCGCTCATCATGGAAAAAGAAGAATTCGACCTGCTCTCGATCCCGCCGCGCGACCATCGCAAGAACCACCTCATCACGGCGCGCATCTACATCCAAGCCTACCTGTTCATGGGCTTCATGGAGACCGTCACGGCGCACGCCATGTTCTTCCTGTACATGTGGAAGCACGCCGGGATGCCCACCCGCGAGCTGTTCCTGCTCTTCGAGGGCTACACCGACGGCTTCCACGGGTACACGGCGGCCGAGCTGGCGCACTTCAACGCCACGGGACAGTGCGTCTACTTCGTCACGCTGGTGCTGCTGCAGTGGGGCAACATCCTGGCCGTGAGGAGCCGGCGCCTCAGCATCGTGCAGTCGGACCCGTTCACGGCCAAGCGCCGCAACCCGTGGCTGCTGCTCAGCATGGCCATCAGTCTCGTCATTGCTGTGTTCGTAACCGAGGTCCCAGCCATCCAGAACTTGTTTGGCACGGCGTCGGTCCCGCTCGAGTTTTGGTTCATCCCCCTGCCGCTGGCGCTTGCGGTGCTCTGCATGGACGAGATGAGGAAGCTGCTTGTGCGACTGTTCCCGGGCGGGCCCGTTGCGGGAATTGCATGGTGATTGATGGCATGGGTACACGAAACAGAAAGCGTGGGAAAGTGACGTGGATGGCCAGGCAGGGGAGGAATCCATTACATATTAGTTAGCAAATCGAATTTCTGTTGGTGGTGCATTTTCGGACAGCCCCACGGTGAAATTTTCCGTGTCTGCAATCTGATGATGTGGGCATGTATCTTTGATATGGCGGCTCAGCTTGGTGGTGACATGCAGGTCCGGCAGGGTGGATGGCGTCGTGGGGAACGGACAAGCCTTTTTTCTCCGAACCAATCGATCTTGTTACACTGAGTCGGGATCCCTATCGTGGTCTAGTGCTCTCGGGCCGCCGTTGTGGTTGATTCGTTCCGGGAATTTACATGCTGTAGGAGCTGTCCTCTGCCGATCCACGGGTGGCGCAGTCAGACAAGGTCCTCATCATCATAGCTCCTCCAGTCGGGACGCATCCCGGCGATCGATGAGCGGCCGCTAAGGTATGTCGTACCTAAGCCTGTGGTATTGTGTTGGCCTATCTAAGACTGGAAAAGAAATACCTCATCGTGTTGCTGCACTTGCACGAGGGTGGAGCTGGGAGGCCTCCCCGTCGCAAACCGGAACCAGGTCGATGTTGTTCTAGATTTCCCTCTGCATACGGTTTTTTTTTTTGGAAGATGGATGATGAGTTAGTCCAAAGCAACAACTCTCACCAAGTATAAGAAAGCAAGGTGGATAAGCGAATGGTTGGAGAATGTTGTGGGATCGCTGTCTCATGGAATATCCTGCTTGCGCTTGGAGCCGAGCAGTAAGCCTGATTTGGACCGTCCACAGAGGTCGGAGCCCCCGTTCGAAACAGTTTATACCCGTTACCACCCGTTCGTAGGCGGCGAGTAGGACAGCAACTTTCCAGCGGATACAACCAGCGCCAATGCATTAACCAGCAGCCACGCCCCGCAGAAATCCCCGGGCGAGCACGCATCCCTCCCTTGACAAGGATATTCCGATATTCCATCGTAGTGGCCTTGAAATTCGACCACTATAGCTCCCCATGAGCCTCCCTTATCATCTCATATTGGTCTACGATGCCTTCCGCAGCATCGATCTCTGCGCAATACGTCCGACTCATTCTCGTCCACAACCAGAACGCGGCGCCTTTGGCGGGCCCGTACGTCCGGTCATTCAGGATCACGAGCTCGACACCTTCCCCCACTCTGTTTTCCTTGCATCCCACGGCCTTAGGCTCGCTTGTGCAAAGCTGTTGTATGTCCCGGGCGACATCATGTATCACATCCAGGAACTTCGGGGTATCTGCTGCCTCTCCCGTCACGAGAATTGTCAATGGAAGTTGAGCGTGACCTCGTAGGTCTTGCGCCTTATGTTTCTTGGCGAGAGAGATAAGGTGCAGTCTCAGTTCGGTCCAGAATTGTATCGGCGACTCCGCTTGGCTCGCCTGATTGAGGCCGTACTGAGGGTCTATCGATGCGAAGCGGTTATCCACTGAGCCGAAGTAATAGCACTCGCTGAGTTGGAAAGATGTATACAGCGAGCGGTTAGTGAAGCTGTGCGGGTCGTGCAAGTCGTTAGTCTCGAGATTGATCCCCGTCTTGGAAAAGAATGGCCAACCTGACAAATATGGGACCCCCCTCGGTCGTCTCTCCTTCCACCTCCATCCAGTGGCCCGCACACCAGTTTCTCGGACACGCCCATCTCTCCTCGCTGGCCAAGGCAGCGCTAATCTCGCCGAGGTAGTTTTCCGCGTCGGCCCACCGACTCCACGGCTTCAGGCCGGCGAGCAGCAGGGCGTCGTTGATGACACTGTCAGCGGGGATCTGGTTGTCCCAGGCCGCCATCCACGGCGCAGTCACCGCGACTGCGTTGACCTGAGTCTGCAGGGCGGTCTCAGAAGCCGTCTTAAGCGCGACTATCATCTCGGCCAGAACCTGGCTCTCGTTGGTGGGGGCAAGGCCCAGGCTCCGTGTGAGGGCTCGGAACAGGCCGAGCAAGCGGCCGACGGTGCCTGCGTAGGAGAGCCAGTGCGGCGTCGTGGGCTGCCCGACTAGGCTTTCCATCAGGGCTACGTAGTCGGCTGACCCGCGGATCTTGACCAGGGGGATAGTTGTGCCATTCTCGAAGCGGGCCGCGGATGCGCTGATAACGGGAAAGCCGTATTGTTAGTGACGAACGTCATGAGCGTAGTATCAATGTGCTCGATTTCCACAGGATCAGACGCACCCGTATGACTGGCCCAGATCAAAGCCAAAAGCGACCGAGCCCGGCAATATTTTGTCTGGTGATGTCGTCGGCAAGGCCTTGTGGCTCTCGGCCCGTGCGATGCATGGTGGGACGGCTACTAGAAGGAGTAGAACGACAGCCAAGCTGCGAAGCGGACTGCGCCATCCGGAGAGTGGTGGAACAGAGGACATGTGGTGGTCGTACCGACAGTATCCCGCGGTGAATGATGCTATGCGCCGATTTTATCTGCTTTCAATGATGGCGTTGGGCTTTGTTTGAGGATGACGGATGATTGCGATGGCGAGAAAAGGAGGGGAGGGATTATCAGTGGGCCGTATTCTGCCAATGGAAGGCGGTGGACCACTGCAGCCAACGACCACGGTGGTAACAATTACCTAGAACTAGGTTAAGAAGAGCTTTATTTCTCAACGTCACACCTGAAAGGAAGGTTGAGGTTGCCAAAACTCAGGGCCGACTGAGAACCTTTGGAAGGATAAAAAGAAGGGAGAGCGCGGCGGTCGCCAGACCACGGTTGGCAATGACAGCCTGCGAGTCCGCCTCCAAGGAGCATCCTCCCCACTATTTCTCGGTCTTGTGATCCTCCCAGCTCCACTAAATCCTTTTACCTACTTATAAATAAATGCAAGGTACCTCGAATAAGAAACTTGGCTCGCCGACCGATGCTACCTAGGTACCTGGGCACCAACTATCACCAACTACCATGGTTTGCAACATAGCATGTGGGCAGCCAACAGCGCGAGCGGAGCGGTCACAGCACGCATCTTACCTAACGCCTCGGGCTCGCTGCCGCCGCGTTGTCGGGACAGGGCTGCATCAAAAATTCGAAGATTCACCACATAAAGATTGGATGCCGTGAAATGCTCAGCTCCGGCTGTTCGGCAGTGTCACGGTCAGGTGTGGAGTTTTAGCGGGATGGTGGGAGAAGAACGCATTTACCCACCCGCTACGCCATCGATATCAAAATTACTATCAGCGTACGGCCTGCCTACCTTTTTGTCTTGGTACTAATGGCTGGTGGCTAGATCCACATGCAGCGACACTTTGGTGGTGCGAAAGGATCAATAACTAGGTAACGACTCCTCCTGATGGTAGCGTGTAAACCTGAAGGGAGCGTCGCAGGATGAGATTATGGAAACGCCCAGTGGGCTAACACGGCCTGGGCGAGCTGTGAAATTACATCTACGGCTGCGCGGCACATGTTCAAGGTATAAGTATAAGGAGTTGGCAACAGATGCAAGCCGATTTGAGGAAGAAGCAGGCAGACTGCTCATCGCTCGCTCTTTTTGTCAGAAGCGCGGCACTCTGGATTCTGTGGAATTGAAGGGGTTGTAACTGCGTGATTGTATTGCTTGTTCGGCTCTCTGGCTCAGCCAGAGAACCTTCCTTATAGCTGTGAATAGTGGCAAGCCGTGTGGCAAAGCCACGCGGCTACAATTGCGCGTCTGTGGCAATGGTTACAAATCTATTGTTCTGGTGGTTTC
>Ga0247770_1002200_pt1 | contig 11602 bp, 16 predicted proteins | sample UWRJL136409B6_FD_179943 | JGI IMG/M metagenome (GOLD analysis project Ga0247770, IMG submission 179943) | Plant litter microbial communities from Arlington Agricultural Research Station in Wisconsin, United States - UWRJ-L136-409B-6 | ecosystem: Environmental > Terrestrial > Plant litter >... | reverse complement strand
CCATCGAATAGCTGTCAAAATAGTGGTGTTTTCGGTCGGATCGATGCCAACAAGTGTTTAAGAGACTATCTGTTACAGCCAACGCTTCCGGTAATAGACCTAATGGTTGTTAATAATGCCCTGATCCATGGGTTGATAGATAGAGGTGGTGTTTGGCGGCAGAACTTCAACCCTCGTATTCCGAAGCCCTAAGCCCTGAAGGCCTCCCACACCTTACAATTGTTCAATTGCGCTGATATGGGCCGAAAAGCCATCAACAAGTAGGAGCACCTTCCTTCCAGCCATCTGGCCATCAAACCAACGCAAATACTCGATAAATATTACCGCAGTCATCCACGCCTTTTTATTATACCGCCAAACGAAAGGAAGGCCAAGGGTCTTACAGGAGTTCTTGCCAAAGGGGCGGGGATTTTTGAAGTGGCCGATAACCCAGAGGTCTAGTTTGTGAGTGCCGTCAGCGTTAGCTGTTGGGAGTAATGTGATCCTACTCTTCTTCTTTTTAGTGCCAGACTGCGCCTTTATTACGAGGGTATTATCTGGAGCCTGGAGCCAGAACAACCCTGTTTCATCAGTGTTATAGACATCGTGGCTGGCGTAATTGCGAATCAACCCGCAGATCCGAATAATCTCTTCCTCGCTCCCAGTAATGTCCGCAGAGGCCGCCTCGCCGCTCTGTTTGTATTACTTAATGCGATGGCGCTTCTTGAACCCGTGTAGCCAACCGTTTGACCACTTAGGTTCTAGGAGGAGTTGGAACTCTGGCATTCGTTGCCAGAGAGTACGGGCAGCTTCGCAGATCATGTCACCGGTAATTGGCAACTTGAGAGTCTCCATTCGGATGTGCCATTCGAACAGAGCGACTTCGAGGATAGGAAAATCGGGAGTAACGCTTCAAGAGGCTCCGGAAACGCCGCGAGGAAAGGACATTTCGTCGAGGTGGAGGTAACGGTCTTCGAGAATCTTGCAAACCATTGACTGCGTAAATGGGCGTTGGAACTCTCGAGAGGCCCACGTAGCCACTTGGTGTTGCTTGAGGTGTTGATTTTGGTGGGCATACTGGCGCACCTGCTTCCGCTGCTTGTCAGAAACTGGCAATCGCTTTTTGGGGGCATCCATAGTAGTAAACAGATCGCTGGAATCGCAACTGAAGCGTGGGGATTGATGGAGAGGTGCAGGAATAAGAGGAAGAAGCCAGAACTCACGGTTTTTTCGAGTATTCTTACGGGCGGCCGCACAATTCGGAAAACAACGCTTTGGATTGGCGGTAGGAAGAAAGAAGGCCTTGGATTGGCGGTAGGAAGAATGAACGCGTTGTTTGTAAGAATCAGTAAACATTCCAGTGTTTTTGGAGCTTGGAAGCCAAAGAATGCGCGAATGTGGGCCCTGGCGCGGGGTTAGGAGGGGTAATTCTAACCCTAACCCTCCCTGACCATAAGAATTTTGGTGGCTTAGTCAGCCGGATCTGGAAGAATTATTCCAAAATCCAGGAAATTCTTATTCCACAGCTAAAATCGGTCCGTGGCCGAAAAATAATTCTTATAAGGCGAAAATTCTTATGGAACGTAATTCTTATGTACAGGTTCCCCTGTATCGGATCCGTAGATCAAACTCCGTCAGTAAACCTTCCTAGGTTGAAGCACCCAGCCGCAAAACGATCGCACACCTAAGCTTCTACCCTTCCGAAAGAATAAAACATTATTTTCATTCATCATAGATAGGTAATTCGTGACGCATATGCTGCGGTGATTGTAAATACATGGATATTCCGTACTGTACAGCAACATTGAGGGATTTGGCCTTTCCTGACATCAAAGCTCATCAAACATGTATATCTCATCAATCAGACTCCACTGTCGAAATTTCACCCAAAGCCCAAACATGAGAACCAATAACGCAAATAACTAAGCACACGATCAGTCGATTAGTACGTCCATGTGAGCTCTTAGACCAAATATCGGTCTCGGAGCGAGTGAACCGCTAGATTCGTAGTCCATTAAATCCAGGAATACCTTCAGCAAGGCCTCGATTCGGTTGGGCTGCGCCGTTTTGCCTTCGGCCAGCAGCACCAGGTGTCGGAGCCCGGTTAAACCCATTCCTATTCAAACCGACGAAAGGCTCGTGAAAAGGAAACATTGGGGGAAGACGAGCAGGGGGCGCTTGTCTGTTCGCGCCCCCTCCAACTCCGCCTCCCACATTCCCGTTTCCATTCGCGTTTTGACGCCGAAGGTGAGGAGGAGCAAACTCGGGAATGACCCCTGGGTGTGGGCGTGGAAACCATCCAGGACCCCCCATGGGAGGCATCCTCATGTTGTTAGGTCGACCCTGAGCGTGGGCCGGGTCGATTAGGTCGATGAATGGGTCACGCTCTGTACATTCGGCTTTGTGCCGACAGAACAGAAACCCATGCTCATTCCGTTGGAAGGGGGCGATGCAGATATAGCACCACTCATGGCCGCAGACACCTGGCAAAGAGTTAGCATGCGTAGATCTCTATAAATAACAGATAGGGCGAGAGGAGAGGAACTTACAAGTGATATGATTGCAACCAGAAAACTTGTGCACATCCTTCTGACATTCTGGGCACTTCTTGCTCGTCTTCTTGATCATCTGCTCCGAGGCCTTGTCGTCCTTCTTCCGTTGCTTATTCCGCCGGTCGTAGTCGTCACAAGTCTCGCCTCGATGCCAGGGGACGTTGTGTTTAATGCAATGACGGGCGGAGCAGGCCTTACACTTGAACTTAGCGCAGTTCTCGTCGTCTATCTGCCCAGAAGTACATGTTGCGGACAGACACCACCGGAAGTTCGGTAGAGCTTCAGCCGCGGTGCGTGTTGCTAGGGAGTCCCATCGTTCAAACGTCGGCGGATTGGCATACCGCTTCATGTCTGCATGTTGGAGAAGCTCCGGGCAATCAGGGCACTTAAGCCTATCCCAACTTGTTCTCTCGAGGCCTGACTGCAACCACTGGGCAAGACACTCCTTGCAGAGCGCCGCCTTGTGCTTGCAGCCTGCTGTGATTCGGATTGGCATCTCGCTAATCCTTTTGTCATCCATGCAGACTGCACATGACTCCGAAGGCGCCAAGAGCCAAGTTTCCTCTTTTGCAAAAGTCTCGGCAGCATCTTGCGGGATCTCGAAGGTATACGTCGCACCCCATTTAATAGGGGTGAAGCTCCCAGGGCAGCTGGCGTTCTGCCTCAAGACGACGCTTGAGAAGTCGAGGTCAACGTTGCTCTTGCCATATGTGCGAACAGCGCGGAACAGGCGATGCCTGATATACGACTGCATCTCCCGGAGCTCCATGCCTTCTTGGAAGACTGACTGAGGGGGATGATAGATGTATTCCCGCCCCAGGCCTTGGAGAATCACATAGCAGTTGGGCGGGTTGACATCAACTGCTACCCAGCGACAGAACCATTGGGATTTGATCTGACGAGCTTCCCAGCACTCGCCCTGTAGGAGACCTGGTCGCATCCCGCCGCGCGCACTCAAGACTATCCTGTACGGATCGTCAACGTTCATGTAATCGGCTATTTTTTTCCGTACCTGGCCGACCGTAGCCCCTTCGTCGATGGCTTTCACTAGCTCGTCCGAAAGTGCAGAGTCAAGCCGGCCGTTTGTTTCATCCTGCCAGTGGGTAAATTTCCAACCCTCGAGCTCCGTAGTACTCTTCCCCATCCGATACCATATCGCTGGAGAGTCTTTCAATACCACGGCCTGAGGCTCAAGAAGTTTCCCCTCCGAGTAAAATGAGAATTTGGCATCGGGAGCGATACGCTTGTTCCGTTGTTCATATCGGCGGCGGACGACTGATTCTAGGCGCGAAACTGGTATCCCGGGCTTGATGGTAAATTTCCAGCTGAGGTACCTGTCATCCAGACACTTCAGTTCAATTTCAACCAGAAGTCGCTCTCGGGAATGATGCCGATGTTTGTGGTGATGGTGATGGCGGTGGCGCTTCGTCCGACCGTCTTCGTCATATCCATCGGGATCGTCGCGCTTCCCGTGGTGGTGATGTTTGCGATCCTGGCGTCGATCCCGACCCTTGTCCACCTCCCTGTTCCGGCTGCTCCGGCGGAGATCCCAGCCCCGGCCTTCGTCTCGATCCCGATCGCGATCCTGATCCCGCCCCCGGTCCCGCGTCCGGTCCCGGTCCCGCTCTTGATCCCCACTCGGACGATGCTTCCTGGGGATAGTTGCAGCGGCGGCCCCAAAAAGGCTTGCAAACGGTATGTGGGACTGCAGGCGGGAACCCTTGCTAGCGGCGTGACGTTCTGGGGATTTTTGGCGTCGCTCCGCTTCGTTGCGCGCCATCCTGGGTCGCGGATGTCCCGCCTTCCATGACACGGTGTTTTGGGGTGGCAGGAGAGAGCTCTGACAGCGTTTGCAGAGGCTTCGAGGGAAAGAAACACAAGAAAAAAGGGATTAGGCTGCGACGAGGCGCGTGCCTGCAGCCGCGCGTGCTACGCCGAGGAAAAGGCTCAGTATATCAGGAAGATAATGAATTCGACGAGGCCGAACGACCAAACGAGGGGCGGCCGAGCAATGCTATGTGCAGTAAGTAAGCTGCGTACTCCGGCAGCTCGCTTTGGTGGCGGCCCAAGAGCCTCCAACGCGGTACTATGGCTCAAATTGCGGCCAGAGGACCGGACAGGCACGCATCTGCACGGTATGAACCAATCGATCGTTGCCACTGCAAGGCAGCGTTGGATATGGCGTGGCATGCCGGCCACGGCCAATCAGCCCCGTGAATGCGCACGTTGCTGGTCTGTGAAGCTGGTGGAAGCGGTTGAGGGGCAAATAGCATTTACTCTTGGGCACCCATGAGTGAGGAGACTGCCAACGCAGGCGAGCTGAGCAGGGGCAGCAACTTTGTTGGTGCTTGCAGGCAGCCTTCCCATCCCGTCGTTCCTTCCATCGTACCCGAGCAACCCCGCATCGTCATCAGCAAGGAGAACATGCAGGTGAGCGCTGGGCAAGGCCGGGATTGGTCGCCCTGTCAAAGTGAGAGAGTGATCGGTTGGGGAAGGCTCCCTGAGCTTGGGGTTTCAAGTGCACAGTTCCATCGTTTGCCCCACGCCGCAGCCAGCGAAAGCAACCCAAGGCGGGCGTAGTGGGGGAGTTGGAGGTTTGCTTGGGTCAAGAAACACAGGATTATCAGACGGCATAACTTGATTCGACATGTATCCTACCTGCTTCACGAAGAATATGCTGTGTATCGGGTGGGGAGTGGGGAATGGGACACCCGTCCTCTGCCGGAATGAATATGGTTACACCAGTGTGTCCCACCCTAACTCTCCGCCCATGCAAAGGGGATGGGTGCAAAGGGGCGCTCAAAGACAGTCATGTGTGTGGAAAGCACCACAAGGCTCTCGACAGGTAGGCCTGATCACTGTTGTCACTTTCACTCAAATTCATCATTTCCATGTACTTACGAATATGTGAGGGGTATCAGACGAGCATCGTTCCTCTGATAGAAAATCTAATTGATATATATGTAAGGCAAAGGGAAAAAAGGGTATCTTGATGTCTAGCTTGAGTAAGTGTAATTGTTGGGCCACAACGGGACCTCCAACTCATCGCTTTGCCTGTCAACCAAGATAAGCTTTCCGCCAGGTCGAAGAGCAGCCCGAAACATCATGATCCAGTTGATGCCGTCTCGGGTCGAGGCACCGAAGTACTCTTGATCAGTAAACGGATTCACCATTATCGTCCCCGCCTCCGCAGTCTCAATATTGAGGGGGTTTATCCCAGTATATAGCATGTAAGACCGAAGGCCAGCAATGACAAGCATCTTGAGGTTCGGCGTACTTTCCACCAGAGAGTGTGCTAGGTATACCACATCTCGGGGGGCGAGCCCTTCGTCGTCGTCCGTCGTAAAGCCCCAACTGTAGCCCCGCAGGTCCAGAAACAGCGTGTCCAAGGCCTCGAGCCGCCGCCACTGTACACGAAGACATTGACTGCGCTCCAGGCACAACGCATAGTTGACCTTGTTCAGAATACTCTGCGCAGTAGGCGTCAGCTGGCCCGAGATGGGCATTGTAACAACATCACGTACCGTCATTCGCCAGACCTCCATTGGTGTATTGAGCATGAGATGGCGGATGTGTTTGTAATACGGGTTGGAGGGCTCGCCTGGGACTGTCAGGGGCAACACATCTTTCCAGTTCCTTTCCGGGCTTTCGGCATCGCTGACACTCAGAATGGGATTCCCGACTTCCAACAACGGGCGAAATGCCCAGTCGTCCTCGTACGGGAGCAATGTCAATGCCTCATAGTCCCGTAGCATCCGTTCAAACTCCAGCTCCTCGTCCAACAGCGGTCCGAGCTCAGGTTGTAGATGCTCGATTTGAATCAGGCTCTTCAACCACGCCCTTGCCAGTTCTCGTTGAAAGAATGGGCCGAGCTCCTCCAGGCCTCTTGGATCCTCCATCATTGGGAGGTAAAGGTGATCAGCCTTGCCGTGGTCAAAAGTCGTTGTGATCGTCCCCTTTTGCCCGGGGCTAGTTGGACTAGTGTAGGTGTCGAACCTCGTGTGCCGTAGCAGTTTTTCGAGATCACCATGTTGTCTTTGGCAGATCCCCCAACCTGGCGTAAAAATGTGGAACGCACACACTGGAGGCTCTGTGTATCGCTGGGTCAAGACCTGCGATTTCAGCTCAGCTGGCAAGTTGGAGAACGGAAACGCCATAATGCCTGCGAGAATAAACCTTGTTCAGAGTGATCCAGAAATAAGTCGCGACACTAGCGGATGTCAGTGTCAGTCCTAGGCGGTCCCTCTGGTCTTTTAACTTGTCAAAGGGGGACAAAGAACGGAGCTGAGACAAAGAGGATCAAAGCCATTGTTCTGAATCAAGGTGATTGTGCACACACAATGTATTAGATGCCGGGCTTGATTTTTTGTTACCGACCTATCACTGACCACATCAACATCCTCATCCGTCTGATTCCATGCTTCCCTTCATTCAGGCATCGTCAAACCATTTATCTCGTCTCCTCGTGCATGCTGAATCCCCAGGTCTTTAGACGATTGCTGGGGGTATGTACCTTGTGATCGTCTCTGTAAACAGCCTATCCAGCGAGATATTAGGGGGGGGGGGGCTAATTTGATACATGAAGTGAAAAAACGATCAACGCCATGGGCAAGACAATCGTCGCTTGCTCTCTAAGCTGCAGACCAACCGGCAATCCCTGCTTGTTTAGAGCAGAGCGGCCAGGACACCCGCGGCAACTGCGGCAATGCTGTTCCCGATATGAGCTGCGACGGTTGGTACAGCAGCAGCCTTAGAGGAAGAAGTGGACGAAGCAGCACCCGATGGCGATGCTGCTGTCCCGGACGGCGCGGCGGTAGTCGAAGAAGACTCGCTGCCACCGCTGCCACCGCTACCGATCTCCGCCTTGGAGGGGTCAAGGGTGCCGCACTTGCCCTTGATATCCGTCGTGCACTTGCCCTGCTCGATGGAGTTACCAATGTTCTTTGCAATGCAATCCTTGAAGGCTTGCTCGCAGATGAGCTGTGATTCCCGTCAGTATGGCAGCCCGCTAGATCCAACGCCTTGGCAGACAGGAAGCACTCACCGTCGGCATGGACTGGATGTAGTACTCAAGACCGGGCGCAGATCCGTTGGCACAGGTGCACGTGAACTTTAAGTCGATCTGCGAGGTTCGCGCGTCAGTTAATCCCAGCCCCGGCAGCCTTCTCGGAGCCGAGAACGTACCGGAGTGCAGGTGTTGGCTTTGGCGGTGCCACCGCAGAGGATTCCGCAGGTGTTGAACTCGGCGTTGCACCATTCGGCTGTGTCAATTGTTAGCCCATGTCGGTAGGGATGGGATCAAGGGTCGGCAGGGACTTACTTCTCGTCGTGGGGTCGACTGTGCCGGGGTTGATGGTGAAGTTGCTCTGGGCAACGGCCCCGGTGAGCGCAGAGAGTGCGACAAGGACGGTGGTTTGACGCATCGTGAATTGGAAAAGCTGTGGATGGTGCAACGGGCGGGAAGAGGATGTTTGATGAATAAACAACTAGCGAATATCGAGCTTGATATACAAGACGGTGTGAGCTTCCAGACAGGCGAATGTGGGTCCTGGGCTTGGGTTGGCGTCTTCGTAAGAGAGGAGGTTGGGAATGTCGGTTTTGGGATGGGGGAGAAACGCCTCTTTGAGGAAGGCACGAAACATGATCTTTTGGTTGCTCTTGTTTTCCAGCCAGCAGCGGCAACCAGGCCCGTGGGCACCCCGGCAATCAATGATTATGGGGAAATTCGGCGGGACCTCACGATGGATGAAAATTCGTGGCTGGCGATTGGCTACCTGCAAGCTCGGCCGGCAGGTCAACGCCGGGCTGCACGCATCAAGCTCTGTGACGTGGAGTCTTGGCCCGGCCAGTCGCACCTGCTCTGACCTGGACCGCCTGCCTGGTGATTCCCTGGAAACACAAGCCCGGACAACCGCGGTGAGCAGGGTCTTTGGCAGCGGTACTTCATGCATCTATTGCTCTGCGACTACTCATCGTGAAGGTTTTGGTCCGTACTTCACCTCCTGATGGACTGGATAATGGCGCATCCCCATATAGCCTACAGTGCCCTGCCACTGACGATAAGATAAAAAGGACCGGGAGGGAGATAACCGAATGGAGCAAGGGGTTCGCGGGCCAATTGGCCAGGGAGATAGATCTCGAGTCTCATTTTCGAAACACCAAAGCGCAGCAACCTCCTGGTGGGGGAGGGTCGCCGTGTGCGGGTTGACATCACCTCGGGAGCTGGTGCATTGGCATGCGCCAGCCTGCAGATTTTCATCTCAATTGAGCGTGATGGTGGGCAGACAGAAACAGAGTGGAGGCCAATTTATCAAACTGGGATGCGCGTTCTACAGGTCTTCGATGCAGAAAATCTCTTCCTAGCAACGGGAGCAGGTTTGCCGATAAGCATTGGGCAGAGTGGCGCCCTCCCCCACCTCTCAGGAACACCCAGCTGGAAGGTCCAATCAGCAAGTTTGATTTAGGGTATTGTGAGATGAACTCCCACAGCGGGAGCCACATGCTTTCCGGGTCGAGGCTACCGTCTTCCAAGGTCTCCGTGCATATGGAATCCGAAAAGCTCCCCATAGCAGTCATCAAGATTAGGGCGACAGATGCTTGTTCGGTGTTGATTGAAGCTTGGTCTGCGTGGACAGGGGAACTAGATGCTGTCCGTGGGCTGTCAATGCACTGTTGTTGCTTTGGATGCACTGTCTAGCGCTGTCATTCATGGCCTCTTCTATCAGATGACATGGCGGCCATGTTCCGAGACAACAAACAGACGCCGTGGCCGTCTTACATTGATCAATAGGTTGCTTAGGCAGGCTGCCTGGTCGGGCCTATCAAGGCGCATTGACTCCGGGGCTGGGATGACAGCGAGGTCGAGGCAAAATAACATCAACTTGGAAATGGCACATGAGTGCTGGTTGCTAAAAGGCAACGAGCCTGTGTGGTTTCGCCATGTCTCAAGGGCTGTAATCTAGGTCCTGGCGGGTAAGCGCGATGCGACGCAAGCAGCCAACCAACAGACCCATTGAACACATGGTGAGGGAGCATGCTCGAAGTCGACTCACCACCGTTTCGCAACGTCCGCAAAGTTGCGCATCTTTTGCACCTGCACCGCACCGGCAAAGTACCTCTGTCGACCACAGCAAAATGGCGCTTTTGTTGGTGGCGGCCGTTGTGTCGGTCCTCGCGCTTGCGTGGCTGTATCGTATCAACTCGGCAATGCGAGCGGTCCCTGATGAAGCAACCAGGATGGCGCCTCGACGCTGGACCAGAGAAGAAATCCGGGAGACGTACGAACGCATGAAGAAAACGCCAACCGATTTTGCTGAACACCTCCCACCCTGCCTTGATCGGCGATATCTGGTCGTTGGTGGATGCGGAATGGTGGGCGGCGATATCGTGCTTCAGCTGTGTGAGTGAACTCCGAGGATTTCTTCTCTTGCCCCTTTTCCTCTTGTCGCGGGAGGTCTGAGACAGCTGCTCCTCCTCGGACATGAAAATAAATACCCTATAAGGGAGAATATCGGCTGATACCCATTACAGTGCAACGAGGGCAAGCGCCGCAGAGTATCCGTATCCTCGACTTCCAGGGCTTGACCCGGCGGGATATGCTCGAGACAGCGGACGCTTGCGATTTCGTCAAGGCAGACATGACTTCATTGCCATCTGTCAAAGCCGCTTTCTCTAAACCGTGGCCAGCTTCGGTAGCCAAGCTCCCGCTTACCGTCTTCCATACCGCCGCAAAAATCCATCCGGGTGATCGCAGCGAGAGGTTGTATGAGCGGCTTCGCCGTGTAAATGTTGATGGCACAGCCAACCTGGTCAAGGCATCCAAGGCCGCCGGAGCCGATATTTTTGTTGCGACGTCATCAGCCTCCATCTCATTCATTCCAGCAAACTTTTGGATCTGGCCTTGGCAGAGCGTCCCTGCGAATTACTTCCATATATCCTCAGAAGCGGATTTCGAAGCCCCCATCCGCTCCCATTCCCTCTTCTTTTCGAATTGTGAGTTTTTAGCTCTGGTGTGTACGCACTTGACTCTAGATTGCTAACAGTAGGGCCATAGACTCTAAGTCGAAAGCTGAGGCCGAACGATTAATCTGTGGCGCGAATGAAGAGGGCTTCCGAACGGGAACGTTGAGGCCCGGAGGCGTAATCTATGGGCAGCACACCGATCCCGTTTTGGGATCCCTCCTACAGATGGGAGACTCGGTGACTTGGATGCCACACTTAATCCAGTCTGTCCCGGCCGGAATACCTTGAATTCGCTCGAGCTGCTAACCTAAAACAGAAACTTTGTCGACAGTCGGAACGTGGCATTGGGACATCTATTGTTTGAATCAGCACTTACACGAACGGCCAAGCCATCAGGTCGTCCATGTAGGTGCAAACCGAAGTGGTTTTCTCCCCTTTCTGTCCATTTCATGTTGTCTCGGGAGCCAGAAAAGAGCTTCTGCCCCCGAGACACAACCAAATTTCCTAAAATGAACAATATAAGCTGATATTTGCCATAGTTGTGATAACAAACCCAGGGCCAGCACTCGCATATCAAGATCTGTACAGCCTCGCGACTGAACTGTCCGTGACACGCGTCTCAGTTGCTAATATGCCACCGCTGCCGCTTCTTCTTGTCTCTTACGCGATCGAAGGATACACTCTTTTGGTCACCCGTTTCCCTATCTTAGCAAAGCTTGGCCTGAAGGAGTTGGGCTACCCCATCAGCTTTCTGCAACCAGGTGTTATCAAGGGGACTATGCATACTCTAGTGGATGACTCGGCTATCAGACGCACCGTGGACGAAGGCGGGTTAGGATATAGAGGTGCTTGTACCTCCCTCGAGGGGATGTGCGAACAACTGGCGGACTGGAATCGCGAGCATGAGGTCAAATAGGTATGCAAAAGGCTCACTGGCCGCGTCCTGCTGGGAAATTCACTTCGGTCACCTGGAGGCGTCTACCGTGTTATACAAAGACCTCATGGTAGGGGAGAACATTGGGGAGTGTTACAATGTGTTATGATTGCTGTTTTGTACTGGAGAGCGGTTGAGGATATAGCGACTACCCATTGTAACAGCTTTAGGAACA
>Ga0247770_1002199_pt1 | contig 11604 bp, 13 predicted proteins | sample UWRJL136409B6_FD_179943 | JGI IMG/M metagenome (GOLD analysis project Ga0247770, IMG submission 179943) | Plant litter microbial communities from Arlington Agricultural Research Station in Wisconsin, United States - UWRJ-L136-409B-6 | ecosystem: Environmental > Terrestrial > Plant litter >... | reverse complement strand
AATATATTACTGGGGTTGGGGGGGGGGGGGGGGGGGGGGGGGTTGACCAGGTGGCTAGAAAACAAATACCTTGCCAGTAATCCAATAGATGCCGCTTCCCGACTCCAGCCAGTCCAGAAATGTTGTCTTGGTTCGGTCGAACAACCAGGCATTGGTGAGATTATCGGCATTTGGTACCTGCTCCCAGCGACGGCGTATTTCCGGAAAGTATAGGCTTTGGATGAGGGCGGATTGCCGTCTGCGCAGGACACGCTCCGCCTCAAACGAATCAAGGCAACCCTTCAGGCGGGCTAGTTGCTCAACTTCCAATGCAATAACAGCCTGCTGCCCGGTCAGCTGGAGGATGTCGCTTTGGATGCGGTCGAGTGTAGCGCCAAAGTTGATGCCGAAGTCTCGCTGTAGCTGTCGAAGAGCTCTGAGCTCAACCGAGATGGTTGAGTCGCGGTCCCTACGGTAAGGTTAGTAAAATGAGGGCGCATTGTAGCCTGGGTCGGGGCAGGTCTTCAGGTGCACTTTTTTCCACGGCTTAATACCATTATTAGGATACAGAACTGAAACACCGACCTTTGGAGTAACCCGCGTACACTGTCCCTTAGTCTGACATCGAGCTTGTTTAACCGCTGCCATAGGTCCTCAATTTCGCCCTTCTTCTTCAGTGTCTGGAAGAGAACGCGGCCACTCTCCACTTTCTTCGACCATGCCCCATCTCGCATTTTCAGCGTTGCAAGAAGCTTGCGCAGCTCAATTGCCAACAGTTGGCATTCAGTCGCAATTGAGACGATACGCTGTTCTTCCTCGGATAACTTTCTCACGTTCGATCTTTTACGGAGCACGTCGGAGCTCAGGGCTTGAACGTCCTCGGCGATGAGATCAAGCTCGCGCACTTCTGCCGTTGCGCCATGGACCGACCTCGCCAGGCGGACTGCTTTGATGCCAAAATCGATAAAGGTAATAATGCTTGAAGCAAGACCTATAATTGTGGCCGGATCCGCCATTTTGGGCTAGAGGCGTGTTTGTGGTTCGAAAATAAAGATGGAGAAATAGCTCGAGAGCCCAGTGCGTGAGAATCGGAGAGGGGGATTGAAGGCAAAGAAAGTGATGTGCGCCCACCAAACTTCCCCTCTCCGTGAACCAGGAGTCACTGGCTACGAGACCTCCACGTCGGCAGCAGCAAACGCCCTTCTCGTCCTGTGGCAGGGGGCCGCTGTCGCCTATGCACATTTTTAGGCGGTTAATCATTGGTTCAGAATCCTCGGAGTGTTTGCGCTAAACCCCTCAGGGGAAGCTGATGAGGGGCTACAAGGACTCGGCACCATCTCCCCTTTCGCAGCCTAGTTAGGCTTAGCTGCTTGCAAATTTGTTGTGGTAGACGTGGTGAAGCTGGAGATACATATTCCTAGCATCAACAACTAATTTGAGGCTATTTGTTTCCCAAAAAGGGCTTCGCAGGGTCAATTTTACACGCGCGCTCGTCCTGAGTCTATACCCACACACAGAACAGTTGCCTCTGGTTAGCCCTGGTGGGCTTCGAAGCAGACGGTCGAAATGGCCGAACGAACCGAGTAATGCTCGAGCGGGAACTCGTCTTTGAGACCATCTGACTGACTGATTATTGTAATAGCGGCGCTCGAAACATTGAGGACAATATAGAAGCGTCTAGTCTTCACGGCCGTGACCTAGATTCGCGGACGCCTCCGTGGCGCCATGATAATGCTTGGATTCGGCGTCCATCAAAATTCGCGCGCTCCCTTTGGATCGCAGCCCGAGGCGTCACGCCCCGCAAAGCTGGCCAAGAACCCCGCCTAGTCCGTCAGAACACAAGAACCCCACACGCCATGACCCTAAACCAGCTAACAAAATAGCAATCTTCAGAGGCAGAGTCTCACTGTATGTCTCCACGCGCCTAGACCTCCGCAGCTCAGGGCGTCATGCTTAACGTTGCTACAGTTTCTCTACGATATATTCTTCGTCGCAAGCCTGGTAGCCTTCACTACCTTTCACGAGATTACAACAGTTGAGCGCCTGGTAGCGTATATCGGATATTTCAGGTCAGAGCCTCGGATGCCGTCACACCCATATGACCAAGCTGCTGACCTGTTATCCCATCTTCAGTGTTGTATGGTTCATCTGGCTCACTGGGATGCTTTATGATGTTCGTTTCATGGTTGCTAGCATTACGGGTACATGTTCCTCTCACTCGCTAGCCTGAACGTATCTATTCACCACGCTCTAGAGATGATTCTGTACGCTATCCGTGTTGGCACCATAGCTGGGGCTTGTGTTGTCGCGCCGGAGTTCGACCCGACGAACCAAGTAATAGGCACGTTCCGGGGTCTTTGTATGTCCCACTCTTCTCACAAGTCCAGAACCCCGGCTAATGGTACAGCCATCATCCTTGCCGTATCCCGGGCTGCCTTAGGGATGCAGTACGGCCTCGCTATGCTCAGCAGGCCAAATTCAAGGCGGCGGCGTGCGTTCATTATCATGTGCGCGTGCCACCTCACTGCCGCTATAATCTACCTCGGCATATCGTTCTTATTTAGTGATAACTCTAACAGCCTAGCCTATATCGCTTGGTATATTGTTGGCTATTTTGAGACAACGATGATATTCGCCGTCTCACGCATCTACGGAGACCACGGCGTTCCAATTTCCGCCCTCGCTGATCGTATGACGACTATCACCCTCCTCGTCCTCGGCGCAAGTATCATCATCATAGCGGAGCACGTGAGCACAGTTGTTAAAAATGTTTACTCGTGGAGTAAGTTCGTGCTCGACCCTTCTATTAAATGATAACGCTTGCTAACACTTGCTGCCCTGCAGCTTCTGCAACTATCGGGGTTCTTACCGCCATTGTTACTCTTATCTACGCTATCTCCCAGCTCTATCTCGAATGGGTGACCTATAAGCCGAGCCGGTTTGGCGTAACGTCCCTCAACCTCTACCTCTGGAGTCTTTGTCATTTTCCGTTTCACCTCGCTCTAATGCTGCTTATAGAGGGCACTGTACAGCTTCTTGTATGGTTGAAGGTGATGGAGCTCATAAGCTATTTGAGTGACGAATTCTACACCACCTTCCTGGCCACTAGGGGAAACAGCGGAACCTCAATCACGAGAAGCATAGTCAATAACCTGAATAGCACCGTCAACTCGGTCTGGGAGCTCTACCACCCAGAACATTTCGCCACGTTCCTTCGTGCAGAGGCACTGCTTGCAGTTATTGGAATGACACCGGAAAGCTTTTGGACGACAGTCCCTGGGAACATTGAGGACGACTCGATGTATCGGAATGTCACCAGGGCCCTCCGGTCTTTACAGCTGACAGTTCTTAATTCCGTCCTCGTGAATTTCAAGATAGAAGAGATTGAGGGTGGCGGGTGGCCGGATGACCCTTCGACGTATAAAGGCCATGCCCTCGAAGATGTATCCGACAAGTTTAGTTTGGTGGTAAGCTTGACATCCTCCTTCTATCTCCGCCTGCTGGAGTTTTTCAACACGGTATACTTACACGCTATAGTACATTTACGTATTCTGCGCCGCTGGAGGAGCCTTGATTTTCATAATGATACTTCATCTCCTCCCCCCCTCCGAGTCGCACCATGACTACAAAATCCCCAGGTCTCGGGTTGCCATTACCGTCAACATCATCCTCGGTATTGGTCTCATGCTACTGGCAAGCATGTCTAGACATGATGCTGGGGCGAGGTTTATCACAACACCATGGGTCATTCCAACCATATGCTTGGTCTTCGTTATCGTGGCCTTCTTCAAACTTGCGAGTTATCCGATCCTCTACCAGCCATATTCGCAGGAAGAGGAACTCGACTAAGTCCCCGATGTATTCAATGGAGCGGCATGAGCGGCCATTCCACCACATAGCATCTTATTTGAATGCATATGTGGAATGGCCTTTCTGGGTAGGTGTTTGGGCGCCCAACCGAAGGAAGAATCCCAGACCGCCTTCACAAAAACTCCAAGTATCACGACAGAAGTTCGCTTCCGTTCCTTTTTCTACACGTTTTGGCCGGGGAAACCCTAAAGAGCATCATAGGAGAGACGATAGGATCGTTTCTCCATCGAAACGTCTTTGCCAAGTTGGTGCCACGGGGCTAAGGCCATTCAGGGTTAGCCTTGGCTGTAAACCAAGAACCTGCCCCAGGGAGCCGGGTCGGCCCCCGTGAGAGGGCTGCTCCCTTTATATACAAACCCCCCCTAAGAACCACTTTACTGTATCTCTTCTCTCTTTATAAAAATCACAATAGATTCTGCTACTAGTAATGGGCCTTACCTTACTGGCCCGTCACAGTTGGGCATGGACAAGCTCGAGTATTTTACAGATTATGATTTCCCTCCATACGTCATCCTTTCCCACCGGTGGGGAGACGAAGCTGTCCTTTCAAGACATCCAGGGAGGTGACACCTGCAAAATGTAAGGGTACACAAAGCTGGAAAGCACATGCCCCTCGCCGGGCCAGACGGACTTAAGTACGCCTGGATCAACACCTGTTGCATCTACAAGGCAAGCAGCGCGGAACTCTCCGAGGCGACAAACCCAGTGTTTTCCTAGTACCAAGAGTCAAGGGTGTGGTACGAAACTGACATACCGTATAATAATACTGATCCCCCAGCTCTCAGTTGGTAGCGTCGACTGTCCCCCAGAACCTTCATAACATCAGTCTGTAGATCCTCAGTGTACAGCCACGCAACAACACGGCAGTTATAACAACTGAAAGCCCATCCAACTGACTCCGAGCGCGGTTTCCTAGTGTTCCCTGCCTACGCGCCTCTGCCAACACGAGAGCCACCTTTTCATTTGCACTCCTCTCGCGGGTAGCGATCTGCAGAGCCGCGCGACTCGACACACAAGGCAGCCGATGCAAACGTTCCAGGCCCCCTTATTTTGGCAGCGCGGGGTCAGCCAACCCACGCCCAGCCAAAGACCGAGAGAGGTTGTGATGTCTCTGTGGTTTTGATCTCGACGCTTGTGTTCCTAACAAGCGCTCAGACTGCTGCCGGAGGCTGAGTGAGATCCTCGATCCCTCCACACGAGAGCTCCGTCCGCCTGGAAGAGGATGGCAGCGCAGGGAAGAGACCAGCGAGGTTTGCAACCCCGTCAGTTCTTCCAGCCCCCCGAGGGTGCCGACGGTGTCGAAGTCGAGTCGGTATCGAAGTCGAATCGGACTCGCATCGTGATCGTCGTTTAGCGGATGTGCTGTGAGGTCTGGGTTGCCTGGTGTTGCCGCTGTGTTCCCCTCGCCGCGACTTGGAGCATACTGCGCACATGCCCATCGCAACATTATCTGCGCTGTCCCATTCCGACGCCTTCCGGCAGGCCTCCGCGGCCTGTAGTAATCTGGAGAGCATGTCCTCCGATGAGAGAAGAGCTCCTGGGTGCAAAAGTCCAGGAGTGAACCTCCAGCTGGTGTAATCTGGACTCGAAGCTTGACCGGCTGGTTTTCTTGCTGGCCCACCATGCTTGCCGAATCCGCGGCAACGGGCCTTAGTTTTTGTGTGGAATTCCAGCCACAAAGTCGTCGCATGTGGTTCGTGTCACATTTTATGCCTAGCTGTGCGAGAGAAACCCAGGCCTTCATGCCTCAGAGGCCGATGAACTGCATGAGATATCCGATCACCACAGCTAAGACGGCAAAAAAGGCGCAAGTCTCAAATTTCTCGTCCAATTCTTTCCTCGACGAAGTCCATGTCTGGAGAGGATTCGAAGCTATATCTTCGGAAACTCGAATGGTGGAGATGATGGCTGTGAGAATGCCGATCGGGGCCATGCATGGATTGAATCGTAAGCGTACGGGATCCTTGGTTAGAATTGCTACCCAGAGTGCGACTCTGTGTTGTTCGCGCTCGTTCTCGTTCTTCGATGATGCTTGAGGTCCAGGGCAGCTCTAGCTGGTGGTCGGTTCTGGCGGAAGGTCTCAGCCTCAGCTTGTCCATTCAGCGTCTCAACCGGTCGGCATACATATGGCGCTAGCCAAAAGTGTCGATTGGGCTGGGTCTTGGGCGTTTTGTGTGGTCTGCGCCGCGCCAGCGGGCGCTAGGTGCACTCGGTAGCCAGCTTGGGCAGACAGCCACTTCTCTCACTAAGCGAGCGATTGATCCGGAGAGTATGATTACTTGGCGCGCTTTTTCGGAGGCCTGATTGAGTATTTCGGACGCTCAAGTTTGGTAGGTTGAAGGATAAATGAACAATGGTCCCAATGAGCCGCTTTGCGTAGTGTGCGGGGATGGATCATCTTTGAAGGTGTCTCGGGAGTCTCCGTCGAGCGGCGTCTGTGATGAAACGGTAGAAAACCCCCTATTGGATGCCACAAACCTCGGTGGGGCGCGATCTACCCCTCAGTAGAACGACGAAACAGTTCGTTGAACCGAGTCGCCATCAAGTTTGTAGACCATCATGATGTCCTCCGGCTTGTTGTGGCCTGTCCTGGCGTCGTTCCTCTGCCTCTATGCATCAGTGTCCTCATGCACGGTTGTAACAAACGACTCGTCCGTTGCGGCGGGGCATATCTTCGACTACATCGTCGCCGGCGCTGGCCTGAGCGGCCTCGTGGTGGGCAACAAACTCAGCGCAAGGGGTTATTCTGTGCTCATCATCGAGGCTGGACCCGACGCGTCTTGGAACCCCGAGATCTGGGATGCGGAGGGCCGCAAATTCGGCTCGGACACCTGTAACTGGAAGTATCCTGCTCATGGCAATGATGGAAAGCTATTGCCGTGGAAGGTTGACAGTGGCGCGTGCATTGGAGATGGCACATCGAGTAGGTCCATCCCGTAAGAGTATGACGAGTCTGTGAGCTAACATTAATTATCTAGTCAACGGCATGGTGTGGTACCGTCTGACGAAGGCGGAGTTGGACAAGCTCGAGGAGCTTGGTAACCCAGGGTGGAACTGGGACAGCCTTGAGCCATATATGGTAGCAGCTGAAACGAATATCCCGCCTGATGCTGCGCAGGTTGCACAGGGAGCAGGCTGGGACCCAGATGTGCATGGCTACCATGGATTCGTCAACACTTCCTTCAGAGTTCGTCTTCTACCCTGCTCGGTTACTTCCATCGCTAAACTTTTTGCAGACCCCGTTGCGCATCCCGACGGCTTTGGCCCTCTTCAAGGCAGCTCTCCCTCAGGTGTTTCCCGGGCTTGCGGTCGGCGATGACCTGTCCGATAGACCAGGGGTAGGCTCGGCATCGACCCTCTACACCATCTGGTACGATCCAACGACAGGTACAAACCGGCGGTCATCGGCAGCAGACGGCTACCTCTGGGCTCCTAGCCAGCAGCGCGCAAGCTTGACTGTGCTGGCAACTCACAAAGTTAACAAAGTGTTGTTTGGAAAGGACACTTCTGCCCAAGGGGTCTCGTTTGTTCCCACTGACAGTAGCAGCTCTTCGACCAAAGCCTTTGACGCATACGCTTCAAAGGGTGTGATTCTTTCAGCCGGCTCGCTGGCATCAGCCCCCATTCTGGAGCGGTCCGGGGTCGGCAACCCTGAAATGCTGAAGAGGGCAGGGGTCAAATGCTTGGTGGATCTGCCAGGTGTAGGCGCGAATCTCAACGCAAGTCATCTGGGGACGTCGTGCAGGAGGTTAGTGTGGGCTGACTTCTGGGACAGGACCAGCCAGGAACTGCGACGTACGCTCTCGTGTCGCCTGTGTATCAAAATGACAGCTCCATCGTTGACAAAGGCGGTCTCTTCGCTCCCGAAATCTCTCTCGTCAACATGGAGGAGCTCTGGCCCGTGAGTGCGGCAGCTAAGGTGGCGGAAATAACCTCAGCGATATATCTTCGCGCTCGCGCCCAGAGCCTGGTCGAGACCGGAGCAGCTGTCAACATCCGCGGCGCCGAGGCGGTACTAAGCACCACGATTGACCTGCTAACAACGCATCGGCGTTAGTCACAACCCCAAGGAACGGTTTTTTAGGGAGAAGAGTTTCACTGATGATGACTTCTAGTTCCCGCTGCCGAGTTCATCGTCGACGGCGCCAGCCCGACCCTCTTCGCCGCCTTCTGGCCGATGATGCCTCTGTCTCGCGGCCATGTACATATAAACTCCTCCAATCCGCTCGATCACCCGATTATCACCCCGCGGCTCCTTGAAGATCCCTTTGACGCAGCAGTCGCTGTTTCCATCGCAAGGGCATCGCGCGCTGTGTTTTCGTCGGCGCCTTTCAAGAAGGTAATCGCCGACCCTTATTACGATCCGCCCATCGGGCCCAACGGCACAGATGCGGAGTATCTCGCGTGGTATCGGAAGACGGCATTTGGGGCAAGTCATTGGGTGGGTGCGACGGCTATGATGCGGCGGGATCTCGGGGGCGTCGTGGATCACGAGCTGCGGTACGTGTTCGGTCTCTGGTGCGTCACGAAGGGCAGGCAGTGAAGCTAACGTCTGCCAGGGTGTATGGAACTAAGAAGCTGCATGTCGTCGATGCGGGCATTCTCCCGTTCCAGGTGACGGCGCACATGATGTCGACGTTGTACGCCGTTGCGGCGAGGGCGGCGGATGTTATTGCAGAATGTGACTAGGGCGCACTGAATCGGGAGGGACACGCCGCCGGTAACTTTGGAGGTGTTGCTGCCGAGGCCGACTTAGTTACCGAAAATGTGCTACCCAAAACTTTGGACGTGCCTTGATGCGCGCCGAGAAAGGGTCGGGGAGGCTCGGCGAAGAAGAGGCCGGGGTTGGACAGCGGAGGTTGTTGACGGCTGTTATTCAGTCTGATGAAGGTGTGTCTTCAAGACACCGCCACGGCCCCCGCATTCGCGGGGCTGCATATCTATGGCTCAATCCTTTCGCTTTTTGCAATTTCTTTTGTCCCTCCATTCTCTTCCACGGCTGGAGGAGGGCCATAGGAATAAATAAATAAAATCTGCAAATAAGAGGGGTGTCTAAATGGTTATTGCATGTATCTTCGTCCATTTCTCACTTTAAATAAAACTCTATCGCAGCGGGGCCCCTTCCATATATACAACTAACTATCACACTTAGCTAGTAAAACGCCTGCTCATTTCTCCTCGGCTTATTTTCTACCACAGCGGCTCCGGAGACCATACAGCTTAAAACCACACCCCTATAATTTTGTCAGCTGTCTGCATGTTAACGCAATGTTCCAAGTCTACCTACTTGGCGATAGCGAAATAATAATCTTTTGGCTGAAGTACTTGGATATCTGGGTATGTTCTCTCGACGTATAATTTAAGGTATTGGTTACTGCCAAACTCATCAACGAGACAAATTCCCTAATTGTGCATAAATTAGCAAGGACGGAGACGTGCCAACTGCCTCTAATTACCGTTAAATTTGTGCTGCGCCGTTTAATCCGTGCGGATTTAACTTAGTCGTCGATCAAGCGAAGTATATCCGTCACAACGGGAGCAAACATTTTCTCGAGGTCCTTTCTGCAGCGTATTCCGACTTATTAGCACTCATTCCAGCATAAGGATTCAAGGCATGAGCCCCACCCCCTCATCATCCAACAGTTTGCTTCGAGGCCTGCGTCCGGATCATCTTCAAGGCCAGCCATGGGGAAATTGATGAAATATGTCTCGTTTGGGTCTCCGCGGTAACTCTTTTTCACCTCCCGATCAAAGCACTTCTTGGCGAGTTGGAAGTATTTAGTTTTCCGAAGGTCATTAAATTGGTCATCGCCGACGAGGTCTTTGACAGCTTCAACCCATTTCTGGTTTAGACTCTGGGAGCCGGCCGCACCACCTAGGGAGGATTTTACGTGATTAACGTGGGCTGGCTTTTCCAGGTGTTAGGTAGGCGCACTTACCTGTCGTAGGAACCAACTCCTTGAACATTGGCCAACGGGTGAGCGAATCGACTTCGTATGAGGTGAGGTTAACTGTGGCAAGTCCAGCATCGCACACGATAAATGCATCTCCAATGTTAGGTGCGAAATCACAGGTGTGTGTAGTGTAAAGCGCTGCAGCTTCAGGCTCCTCGATCAATTTGACTGGGAAGAAGCCGGCTTTCTCGGCAGCCCGGAGTGTTGCATCTTTGCCGGCGTCCGACGACGCGGCTGGGACTGAAGGCAACAAGGACATGAACAGAGTTTGCTGGACTTGGGGAAGGCATGAGGACGATCAGTAACACACCTGAGAGAATGAACTGCTTTTGGCAGCTGTCCACATATCCGTTAGGCATCATTTTGGCGATCTCGGACACGGCATAATGGTATACGGCTCCTATATAGTCGGCGGCGATGTCAACGTTCGGCTTAGGGAGCTTCTCGACAAGCGGACCGTTTTGTACGCGGTGAAGCAGCTGCTGAACGCTAATTTTGTCGTGGCGGAACCGATTGACCGATGATCCTCACATAAACCTTTTAGCATCAATGGCGTTGTAGCTGATCAAGGTTGGGATCTGTGCGGCAAAGTGACCACTTGGCCATTCCACGATCGCCGCCACCTTGAGATCTGTCTGGCCGGGGAAGCAATACGCGATGCTGGAAACCATGCTTCCGAACTCGAGGGCTGTGACTAGCCTGTCCTCCGCATCAAGTGTTGAGCAAAGCGGGCGAGACCGCGTTCCGAATCGCATTTCGACTTCTGCGTACGTATATCGTCTTGGCAAATTTGGCTGTATCTATATCTTTCGTGCACGGTATAAATAACCCTATTTGACTGTATCTGTCAATAATAACCAAGATGGAGTTATACTTCCCATTTTTAGTCTCTGACTCTCGCAAGCCTGTAATCTAATCGACTGTGATGTCTTTCCATGGCCTTGTTGGCCTTGTCAGGGGTTGTAGTTGGCCGTATGGGTTGTGCCTTGCCCCGCTGTTTCCTTGGCATATTGGGCACGTCTTGACGTATTATTCGACATCCTTTCGTTGACCTGGTCACCATAGCTTCCGTCGTAATAGTTGTAGGGTCTTTTCGATACCCCAGTGGCCGGCGTGCTTGTCGTCGTGATAGAGGCCTACCGGCTCTCCAATCAAAGCTCTTTGGTTCGGTACGACTATCTTCTTATCGTAGTGCAATAGCCCTTCGGCTCCCTTTTCGTACTGCGAATCGCTTGCTTTGCTTGGCCGTGCCTGGCCTCCTGGCGTCCCAACTGCCCGCAGCTCTTGCTGGGTATTCGAATCGGATGCTTGTGCTTCTTTAAGTAATTCCAAGAACCCCTGGGAGCACTGCTCACCACTAGGGTCTTTTTCATGGATGGCCCTTTTTGGCTTCGCCCCTTATGAAGGCCTGAATACTGACGGTCCGTAAGAGGTGATCAGTCTCTTCCGCTTCCACCGTCTCACGGCTTCTACCACCATCTAAGCTAGCGACCTTTTCAGGGGTCTTCTTCTCATCCGTGACCTTTTCAGGGGTAGTACGGCCATACCACTAGCGTCCCAGCAAGGGATTCCTCACAAACCTGCCCCAGGCAGCGTGGATGAAACTGGCCAGGGCGTAAGAATGCGATGTATGTCTCGTATCGTCAATATCTCGGAAGAATATGGGGTACTCCACGCCGTGGTATTTCCCGAGCCAGGTTGCGTTTGGAGGGAGGAACGAGGGGAGGGAGGTGTTGAAGTAATAGCACCAAACGGGGACGGAGAGGTTGGAGGTTTGGTGGGAGAGGAGGGATATTGGCTG
>Ga0247770_1002198_pt1 | contig 11606 bp, 10 predicted proteins | sample UWRJL136409B6_FD_179943 | JGI IMG/M metagenome (GOLD analysis project Ga0247770, IMG submission 179943) | Plant litter microbial communities from Arlington Agricultural Research Station in Wisconsin, United States - UWRJ-L136-409B-6 | ecosystem: Environmental > Terrestrial > Plant litter >... | reverse complement strand
TCGTCACCCCCCCGATCGTCACCCCCCGCCCGCCGCTCCTTACCGCACGGTGAAGGAGGGGCTCTGGGCCTCGTAGCTGCGCGTGGGGAGGCCCAGGAGGCGCACGACGAAGCGGCGGAGGCCGCTCTCCACGGCACGGCCCACCGGCTTCTCGCCGGTGACGGCGGGGCGGGCCTCGCCGCGCAGCCAGCGGCGCAGCTCCTCCAGGTCGGAGAGGGAGAGCGTCTCCACGCTCAGTCGCGCCAGGTAGTAGTAGCGGCCCCGCCCGCCGGGACGGACGGGGGGCTGGAAGTCGGCCTCCAGCGCGGTCTCGGTGGCGGCGAGGGTGGGGTAGGCGCGGGCGGCGCGGCCGTCCTCCAGCGTGTACCCCTCGTCCAGCGGCGGGCGCACCATGGCGCGGGAGATCTCGCGCGCCTCCACCAGCTCGTCGATGGTCCCTTTGCGCCACAGCTCCACGCGGAAGTGGAAGCGGAGCGGGAGCCCGGACTGCAGCGCGTCGCTGAGCGCGCGGTCGCGGAGGACGCCGTCCAGCCGCACCGTGGCGCGGTAGCGCTCGGACGGGCCGCCCACCGCCAGGGTGAGCGGCCGCCGCGACTGGGCCGGAGCGGGCCCCGCCAGCGCCGCCGCCAACAGCAGCAGCGCGGAAAGGAGCCGGAGCGCGCGAACGGTCAAAAGCGTGGGTTCAGGCGGACGAACAGGTTGACGCCGTCGCCGCCCTCCGCGACGGGGATGGCCAGGTACACGCCCAGGCGCCCCAGGAGCACGCCGAAGCCCACGTCGGCCGCGGTCTCCTCGTCGTGGAGGTCGGGGTCGCGCGACCAGGCGCGCCCCACGTCGGCGAAGAGCACCCACCCCAGGTCGGCGTTGAGGCCGGTGTCGCCGCGGGACTCGCTCCACTCCTCGTCGTCGTCGCCGCCTCCCCCGCCCAGCCCCAGGTCCAGGCGGAAGCTGAGCTGGCCGCGGTATTCCGCCTGCCCCAGCACGAAGCGGTCGCAGCCGTACGCGGGGAAGAACTCGGCCGGCCCGCCCTCCACCGACCCGGTGACGACGCGGCGCTCGCGGGCGCCGCAGTCCAGCGCGAAGAAGCCGTAGCCGGGGAGCGAGCCCTCGCCGCCCAGCACGTGCTGCCGCTGCGGCGGAAGGGCGCTCCCGTCCAGCGAGCCGCCGCCCAGGAAGCGGAAGTTGAGGCGCGAGGTGGGGTTGATGCGGTTGTAGCGGCGCACGTCCACCACGCCGCGGGTGAAGAGCTCGTACTCGCGCAGCGTGACGGGGAGGCCGTCCGTCCCCTCGGCCTCCACCGAGCGCGCGGTCGCGCCGCCCAGCCCCGTCTTGAGCGCCTGCTCGATCTGCCCCTGCACGAGCCACCCGGTGGCGGGGTCGTCGGCGTCGTTGCGGGTGTCCAGGCGGGTGGAGAGCGCCAGCGAGTGCAGGGTGCCGCCGGCGGCCAGCGGCTGCGGGCGCCAGGGCTCGTCGTTGTTGAAGAGCGCCCAGGGGCTCCCGGCCTCCACCGCCGTGTGGGTCTCCAGCCGCAGCTCCAGGGTGGCGGAGAGGGGCGATTCACGCGGATCGATGCGGCCGTAGAAGCTGGCGCCCTCGCGGAGGTAGTGGTCGCGGACGTCGCGGTGGAGCAAGAAGGTGGAGATGCCGTTCTCCAGCTTGCTCAGGTGCCACTCCTCGATGGGATCGATCGCGCGGAAGAGGGAAGCCCCCGCGCGAAAGACGCGGTGCCCGCCGAAGAACTGCTCGGCGCGCGCCTCGAATCCCCACCGCCCCGGCCCCAGCGCCAGCCCGGCCTCGGTGCGGTAGACGCCGTTCAGGCGGAAGCGGAAGGGGTTGGAGCCCGGCGTCTCGAACACGGGGCCGAAGGTGATGGGCAGCCCCTCCACGCGGTTGTAGCCGTTCCCGGTGGTCACCACGAAGTCGGCGCGCCCGTCGTGGGGGCCTCGGCGGTGGCGGATCTCCAGCCCCGCGCCGCGGCTCCAGTCGTCGTCGCGGAGCTCGTCGTCCTCGGGCTCGGGGCGGGCGGCGCGCTCGCCCTCCTCGTCGTCCGCGCGGCTCCAGTCGCCCGGCGCGGCGGCGGCATCGACCGGGTCCGCGTCCGCCGGGGCGGGGGCGGCCTGGCCCTGGGCGTAGAGGCGGCCGCCGCGGCGCATGTAGTCCAGCCGCTCGTCGAACACCGTCACCCCCCCCAGCGCCGCCCGCTCGCGGCCGATCACCCGCCCGCCGACGACGGTGACGGTGCCGGTGACGGCGGCGCCCTCCAGCAGCTCCAGGTTGCCGTTGACCACGGCCAGGTCGCCCTCCACGCGGCCGCCCAGCACCAGCGATCCCTCCAGCACGGCCACGCTCCCGGTGACGGTGCTGCCGCGCGCGATGCGGGCGGGGCCGGTGAGCTGGGTGGTGGTGGTGTCGTTGACGAGGCGGGTGATCCGCTCCACGACCTCGGCCGGGATGGGGCCGGCCGGGTCCTGGGCGCGCGCGGCGGCGGGAAGCGCCGCCAGCGCCACCAGGAGCGGAAACAGGTACCTGCGCATGGGTTTTCTCCAGCAGAAAAGATGGGGCGGCGCAATGCTCGCCGCGCGCGCCCGAAGGGCAGGGGGCGTGCCCGGCGCCGCCGGATCCGCATCCCCTTCCCCATCAACAGATTAGCAGTGCCACCAAATGATAGCCGCGCCCCGCGCGTGTCGGAAGGACGCGCGTCGGCGACGCGAATCGTCCTCGTTGCGCTGGTAAATCGGTTACGGACCAAGCACCAAGCACCAAGCACTTCTTTTCAGCGATCTATCCCCAGCCGCCGCATCCTCCGATACAGATTCGCCCGGTCCGTCCGCAGCCGCCGCGCGGCCTCCGCCACGCTCCCGTCCGCGGCGTCGAGCGCGCCCGAGAGGAGGTCGCGCTCGTAGTCGTCCAGGCGGTCGGAGAGGGAGCGGTCGTCGTCCTCGCGGAAGGCGGCGGTGGGGCCGGACTGGGCGGGGGCGCCGCCGGGGAGGAGCGCGCGGATCTCGGCGGCGGCCACCTCGGCGCCGGCGTGCAGGATGGAGAGGCGCTCCAGGATGTTGGCCAGCTCGCGGATGTTGCCGGGCCAGGGGTGGCGCACCAGCGCGTCCATCCCGGTCGGATGGAGGCGCGGCGGGCGCAGCCCCATCCGCCGGCGGGAGCGCGTGAGGAAGTGCTCCACCAGCAGCGGGATGTCCTCCTTGCGCTCGCGCAGCGGCGGGAGGTGCAGGGGGATGACGTGCAGGCGGAAGAACAGGTCCTCGCGGAACCTCCCCGCCGCCACCTCGGCGCGCAGGTCGCGGTTGGTGGCGGCGATGATGCGCACGTCCACGGCGATGGGCTCGCTTCCGCCCACGCGCTCCACCTCGCCGCCCTCCAGCGCGCGGAGGAGCTTGGCCTGCGCCTCCAGCGAGAGGTCGGCGATCTCGTCCAGGAAGAGGGTGCCGCCGCTGGCCAGCTCGAAGCGCCCGCGCCGCCGCTCGGTGGCGCCGGTGAAGGCGCCCTTCTCGTGGCCGAACATCTCCGACTCCACCAAGTCGCGCGGGATGGCGGCGCAGTTGAGGCGCACGTACGGTCCGGAGGCGCGCTTCGACTGGGCGTGCACCGCGTTGGCGGCCACCTCCTTCCCCGTCCCGCTCTCGCCGGTGATCAGCACGCGCGCGTCGGTGGGCGCCACGCGGGCGATCAGGTCGCGGACGTGCTGGACGGCGGCGCTCCGGCCCACCATCTCGTCCGTGCCGCCCAGCTCGGCGCGGAGGGCGCGGTTGAGCTCGCGCGTCTTCCGCAGCTCCAGCGCGGAGCGGAGGGTGAGGAGGACGGCCTCGGGGGTGAGGGGCTTCTCCAGGAAGTGGAAGGCGCCGTTGCGGGTGGCCTGCACCGCGTCGGAGAGGGTGGCGCGGCCGCTCATCATGATGACGGGAAGCTCGGGCGCGGCCTCCAGCAGCTTCGGGAGCGCGTCCAGCCCGCCCTCGTCGCCCATGTACAGGTCCATCAGGACCGCGTCGGGCTCCTCGGTCATCACCTCGGAGAGGGCGCCCCTGCCGCTCCCCGCCTCGCGCGTGCGGAACCCCTCGGCGCGGAGGAGCGCCCCCAGCATCCGCCGGATGTTGGGCTCGTCGTCGACGATCAGGACGGACTCGGCCATGGGGGCGGGGGCGAGGGTCGGAGGCAGGCTGCTTCGGAAGCGCGGCGTGGTACCGTCGCGGAGCCGCGAGGTTTCAAGGCGTGATCTTGTCGAGCAGTATCGTTCCGGATTCTACCCCCAGAATCTCTTCCGCACCGGCTGCAAAGTGAAAGATGGATAATGGGGTCACATTCCCGTAGAGCGTGACGTCCACGTACCAGTGATCGCCCACGCTGCCTTTCCGCCGTTCCGTGCGCGTCACCGCGTGGGTCAAGCTCAGCAGATTCTCGACCCCATTCGCGATCTCCTCACCAGCCAGGATCCTGTAGGTGGCGTGAATGACGCCTGAATCCGGCGCGGTGGGTGGCCGAGGCGTTTCCCCGCCCGTCATCATCTGTCGGAGCAGCTCGGCTTCGGCTTGGTCATCAGGCTCAGCGGCCACTGGTCACCACCTCGGACGTGGATGGGGAGATCGGGAGGATGACGCGGAACTCGGCGCCGCCTTCGGGGCGGTTGCGGGCGGCCACCTGGCCTCCGTGCATCTGCACGGTCTGGCGGACCAGGGCCAGCCCCAGGCCGGTGCCGCGCGACTTGGTGGTGAAGTCCGGCTCCCAGATGCGCTCCAGGTTCTCCGGCGGGATGCCGGGTCCGCTGTCCAGCACCCGCACCTCCACGTGCCCGTTCCCCGAGCGCGCCACCACCTCCACCGCGCCGCCGCCGCCCACCGCGTCCGCCGCGTTCAGCAGGAGGTTGGCGAAGGCGCGGGAGAGCGCGTCCGGGTGGCCGTGCACGCTGGGAAGCCCCAGCGGCACCCGCAGCCGCGGCTGCACCTCGGGCGGGAGGTGGGTGCGCAGCAGGTACTCCAGCATCTCGCGCAGGTCCACCTCCGCCGCCGGCCCCTCCGGGAGCCGCCCGAACTGCGCGAAGGCGCGCGACAGCTCCTCCAGCCGCGCGCTCTCCGCCGCGATCACCTCCAGCGCCTCGCGCGCGTACTCGTCCGCCGGCTCCGTGCGCTGGAGGGTGCGCACGGCCAGCCGCATGGGCGTCAGCGGGTTCTTCAGCTCGTGCGCCACGCTGCGCGCCATCCCGATCCAGGTGCGCATCCGCTCCTGCTCCAGCTCGCGCTCGTGGCTGGCGTCCAGCTCCGCCTTCATCCCGCGGAACGCCACGCGCAGCACCCCGAACTCGCTCTTCTCCGCCTCGTTGGGCTGCGGCGCCGGGAGCGGCTCGCCGCGCGCGATCATCCCCGCCCACCCCGCCAGCTCCTCCACCGGCCGCGAAAGCCGCCGCCCCATCCGCCGCGACGCGCGGAGCGCCAGGAACGCCAGGATCCCCCCCAGCAGCACCGCCGCGAGGGCGACGACGACGATCCCGCGCTGCAGCAGGTACTCCCACCGCCGCGCGTGCGTCACCGAATACGACAGCTCCTCGCGGTGCGTGCGCGCCGCGCGCGCCAGCGCCGGATCGCCCGACGCCTCGGCCAGGTCGGTGAGGTCGCCGCCGCTCCTGGCCACGCGGTCCCACGCCTCGATGGAGTCGCTGAGCGTGAAGGCGCGCGCCACCACGAACGTCCCCACGCCCAGCAGCAGGAGCGTGGGGACCACCGAGAAGAGGAGGAGCGCGCGCCGGATTCGGCGCTCGAAGCTGCGGCGCGATGCCATCGGGCCTGGATCTTTCGCAGGGGCCGCCCTTGACGGCCGGGTCCGCGGGGGAGAAGGTGGGAACCCCAGGGGGACAAAACTATCCGGCCGCGCCGGAACGGCAAGCAGAACCACGTGGGACGATGACGGATACGGAACGGCAGCTCATGGACGACGAGACCGCGCTCCGCGCCGAGTTCGAGGTGCGCGAGGAGCGCTTCGAGCACGGCGCGCTGGCGATGGACGTGCTCCTCCCCCGCGCCGCCGACATGCTGATCGACGAGGCGCTGTACGAGGCCGACGAGCGGCTTCCGTACTGGGCCGAGCTCTGGCCCTCCGCCCGCGGCCTCGCCCGCCACCTGTTGGACAACCCGCCGCCGGAGACCTCCATCGTGGAGCTGGGCAGCGGCGTCGCCCTCCCCTCGCTCGCCCTGAGGTCGATCGATCGCGATCCGCTGGCGACCGACTACTACGAGGAGGCGCTCCGCTTCGCCCGCGTCAACGCGCGGCGCAACGGCCTCCCGCCGATCCGCACGCTGAACCTGGACTGGCGCCATCCGCCCGGGGAGACCTTCGCGCTGGTGGTCGCCGCCGACGTGCTGTACGAAAAGCGCAACGGCCAGGCGCTCGCCGCTCTCTTACCGCGCATCACCGCCCCCGGCGGCCGCGTGCTGCTGGCGGACCCGGGGCGCATCCACGCCGGCGACTTCTTCAACGCCATGCACCAGGCCGGCTGGTCCATCACCGAGATCGACGCCCGCACCGAGCTCAGCGACCCGCGGACGGGAGCGACGAGCAGCGTGAGGATGCGGGAGATGCGCCAGGTGGCTGTCGCGCCGGGCGGTTGAAACCGCACGCTACAACGGCACAAGGTCCGCCTTCGCGGCGCCTTCGCGGACTCGGGGCCTACGCTATGGTGAGAGTGGCTGAGAGTTGCACGGGCGTCTTGTTTGGTCCTCCCGGTTGGAACCGGGGGCTACAAAAGCACAAAGTCCGCCTTCGCGGACTGCAGCCTCGGCATCCGCGCGGCAGGCCGCCGTCCGGCGCGCGCCGATGGAGCAAGATGCCGCGAGGAAGACGGCGACGCGGTAGAAAAGGCCCTCCCACCGCGCGGCGCACCGCGCAACGGGGGGAGGGCGGGGAGAGGGGGGCCGCCGCGGCATGCGACGGGGCCCATCGAGCCTCGAGAAGTTTTCCCATCTCCCGCTCGCGGGCGCTTGCAGGGGAGGAGCCCGCCGAGGCATTGGAGCCAGTCCATCCAACTTCGCCGAACCAGCAGTTCTCTTTCGTGGGCAATGCGTTAAGATCCCGATCCCCATCCACCCGCCTCTCCAGCCGTGCCACCGATCTTGCCTGATGAAAGCGTCGGCAACAGAATGTCCAGGGGGATGAGCCGCCGTGGGACGCAAACCGCCGTAGCGGATGCGATGATCCGCGCCGGCCGGCGGCGGATGCGGGTCGCGGAACCCGATATCCCCAAAGGCGCGGAGGCGCGTTCCGGGGGGAGTGTCACAACGCGGGGGGATGGTACGTTCTTTTGCCATCAGAGAGCCCGGAGCGCGCTCCGGCCGGCAGACGCCGGCCCGGTGCCGCATCGGGGAGAGCGGACCCCGGCACCGATGGCGCGCCCCTCGTGCAACCGACTTCCAGCAGCCTGCCGTGGCCCGCGGCGGCGCCGCGCGACCAGCGCGGAGCATCCGTGAGCGCGGCCGTGGACTACGACGCGCTCTTCCGCAAGCTGTACCCGTCGCTCTTCCGGTACCTGCACCGGATGACCGGGGACACCGACGCGGCCGACGACATCGCCCAGGAGTCGTTCGTGCGGCTCCTGGGGCGCAACATGCCCGAGGACGAGGCGCGGCTCTGGCTGTTCACCGTGGCCACCAACCTGTTCCGCGACAGCGCCCGCACCAGCAAGCGGCGCGAGCGGCTCCTGGCGGTGCGCCCCTGGTCGCCCACCCCCCTCCCCCGCCCCGACGAGACGCTGGACCGCACGACCACTATCGCGCGGGTGAGGGAGGGACTCGACAAGCTGTCCGAGCGCGACCGGCAGATGCTGCTGATGCGCGAGGAAGGCTTCCGCTACGACGAGATCGCCAAGGTGGCCGGCGTGGCCCCCGGCTCCGTGGGCACGCTCCTCGCCCGCGCCGCGCGCAGGTTCGTCGCCGTCTACGACGTTCAGGAGGGAGAAGGTGAAGAAGCACTTGGATGAGGGCACGCTCCAGGCCCTGCTGGACGGCGAGCTGGCCGCTCCCGACCGCGCGGCCGCCGAGGCCCACCTGGCCGCCTGCGCCGAGTGCGCGGGAGAGCTGCGGGCCCTGAGCGCCCTCGAAGAGCGCCTCGGCGCCCTCCTGGGGCAGGCCGACCACCCCGCCCCCGTGGCGCAGGCGCAGATGCGCTTCCGCTCGCGGCGGGCCGCGGCCGGGCAGCAGCGCTTCGGCGGCGAGGCGCGCCGCGCGCTGCTGCGGGCGGCCCTGCTGGTGCTGGGGCTGGCCGGGGTGGCCGCGGCCTCCGTCCCCGGCTCGCCCGTGCGCGCCTGGATCGAGGACACCGTCCTTCCCGCCGAGAAGGCCGTCCAGCAGCCCGTCGCGCGCCCCGAGGCCCAGCCGGCCGCCCCGGCCCCCGTGGCCGAGGCGCCGGCCGGCGTCTCCATCCGCCCCAGCCGCGGCACGGTGCGCGTGGTGCTGACCGGCGCCGCGGAGGACGTGGTGGTCCGCACGCGGCTGGTGGAGGGCGAGCACGCCGAGGTGGTCGCCACCGGCGCCGCCCGGGGGGCACGTTTTCGCACCTCGCCGGGTAGGATCGAGATTGCCGGCGCCCGCGCGGGCGAGGTGACCGTGGGGCTCCCCCGCGGCGCCACCAGCGCCTCGGTGTCGGCCAACGGCCGCGTCCGCGTGGCCAAGGAGGGTGGCGCGCTGCGGGGCACCCCCCCCGCGGCCGGTCCCGCGTCGCCCGAAGTCGCGTTCCGCGTGGGAGGCTGACCCCGCGGGCGCGGCCCGCGGTGGTCCCCTGCACTCCCATCCATGCTCTCCTCCCTGGTCCTCGCGCTCCTGGCGATGGTGCCGGCCCCGGCGGACACCGCCTGGGGCCAGATCCGCGGCACCGTCCACAGCCAGCCGAGCGGCCTCCCCGTCCCCTCCGCCCAGGTGGAGGTGCAGGGAGGCGGCCGCACCTTCGTGGTCACCGCCGACAGCACCGGCGCCTACCTGCTGGCCCGCGTCCCCGCGGGCCGGCAGCGTTTCCGCGTCCGGCACCTGGAGCACGAGGCGCTGGAGATGGAGGTGCTGGTCCCCGCGCGGGCCCAGGTCATCCTGGACGTCACCCTCACCCACCGCCCCCTGGCGCTGGACACCCTCCAGGCCACCAGCGCCGGCGAGCTCAAGGTGGACGCCTCCGAGGCCGCGCCGCGCGGCGTCTCGGCCATCACCGACTTTCCCGCCATGGAGGGGGGCGGGGTGGGCGCGGGGCTTCCGGGAGGCGGGTCGTCGGGGGCGGGGGGCGGGGGCGGCGACGCGGGGGACGCGCTCTACGTCCGCGGCGCCACGGCCGACCTCAAGCTGGTGCTGCTGGACGGCGCCCCCGTCTACGCCCCCTTCCACATGGGCGGGCTGATCGACTCCTTCGAGCCGGGCCTCCTCTCCGGCGCGCGGCTGTACCTGGGGGGGGCCCCGCCGCGCTACGACGGGGGGATCAGCTACGTGCTGGACCTTTCCACCCGCCGGGCGGACGGCGCGCGGCAGCGGGCGGAGGGCGCGGTGGACATGGTGATGGCGCGCGGGGTGGTGGAGGGGCCGGTGTGGGCGGGCGCCAGCTACCTGGTGGCCGGGCGCGTGGTGCACGGCACCTCCCTGGCGCAGATGGAGGGCGATCCCTTCCCCTACGAGTTCGCCGACGCGCTGGCCCGCTTCGACGTGGAGGTGGGGGGCGGCGTCTCCATCGCCCTCACCGGCTTCCGCAACGCCGAAGGGGTGCGCATCGACACCATCCCCTGGCGCGAGAACTTCGCGCGGTGGGGGAACGGCGCCCTCTCCGCCCGCCTCCGCGCGCCGGTGCTGGGGTCGCACGGGGAGATCACCGTGGCGGTCTCCGAGTTCGACGGCTTCCTCCCCGAGGGGGGGATCAGCCGGCTGATCCTGAAGGAGGCCAACACCCGCCGCACCCGGGTGGCCGTGGACCTCACGCGCACCGTGGGCGACCTGGACCTGGCGTACGGCTGGAGCTTCGACCGCCAGCGGGTGCGCCACCGCGCCGTGGAGCGCACCGACGTCGTCCGCGAGCTCCTGGACACCGAGTCCCAGGGGACGGCGAGCGGGTGGTACCTGGAGGGGCACTGGCGCGCCGCGCGCCGCTGGGTGCTCCGCGGCGGCTTCCGCAGCGACATGTTCGCCGAGGGGCCCAAATTCGCGTTCAGCCCGCGGGCGTCGCTCACCTGGCTGGTGTCGGACCGGGCGGCGCTCACCCTGGCCGGGGGGCGCTACCACCAGTTCGTGCGGGTCCCCAACGAGTTCCCCTTCGACATCGGCATCCCCAACTGGGCGGACACGCTGGGGATGAACACCGAGCTGGCCGTCGCCAGCGCCAACCACCTCTCCCTCGCGCTGGACCAGCAGCTGGTGGAGGGGGTGCGCCTGGGGCTGGAGGGGTACTACAAGCACTTCCAGGACGTCCCCGATCCCGAGGAGGTGGGGACCTCGGCCTCCGGGGTGGACGTGTGGGTGCGGCGGACCACGGGGGAGGTGACGGGGTGGCTGGGCTACTCCCTCTCCTGGTCGTGGTCCGAGCCCGACGAGGCCGACCGGGTGCGCCTCTCGGGGCGGCAGATCCTGAGCGCGGGCGTCTCGGGGCGGGTGTGGCGCGCGGGGCGCTTCGGGGTGCGGGTGGCGTACGGCGCCGGCCTTCCCTACACCCCCGTGGGCCAGAGCAACTCCACGCCCTCCAGCTCGGGGGGCGTGGTGGACACGGACGAGCTGGGATCGGTGACCGACGATCCGCCGCTCTCCGGCGCGCCCAAGCAGTTCCTGCGCATCGATGCCGAGGTGGCGCGCACCTGGACGCCGCGGGTGGGCTCGCACGAGACGCAGCTGACGCCCTACTTCCGGGTGATCAACGCGCTGGACCGGCGCGACGCGCTGTTCTATCGCTACAATCCCAGCCGGCCGGAGAGAGCCCGGGCCATCGCGACGCTGCCGTTTCTGCCGGTGTTCGGGGTGGAGTGGAAGCTTTGAGGAAAAGAAGTGCTTAGTGCTTAGTGCTTAGTGCTTGGTCCTTGGATACGGATCGGATACGGATACGCAGGATGATGATCGCCCTCTTCCCGAGCTTCGGGGGAGGGCGATGGTGTTTCGGGGTGGAATCGGGATCGGCGCGCGGCCGGGGATGAGGAGAACGGCAGGGTGGTGAGGTTCGACGGGCCATGTCGCATGCCGCGGCGGCCCCCCTCCCCCCGCCCCCCCCCCCGCTGCGCGGTGGGAGGGAGCCTTTTCTACCGCGTCGCCGTCTTCCTCGCGGCATGTTGCTCATCGGCGCGCGCCGGACGCCCCCCCCCCCCGCCGCGCGGATGCCGAGGCCGCAGTCCGCGAAGGCGGACTTTGTGCCGTTGTAGCGGGCGGTTTCAACCGCCCGGCGCGAAGGCCGACGCCCTCAACCGCTGCCGACACACAACCGCCGGTCCGCCGCGCCAATGCCAAGGCCGCAGTCCGCGAAGGCGGACTTCGCGCCGTTGTTGCCGCGAAGTAAGCGTTCAGGGGGCAAAAAAGAATTGTAGACTTTGTTCACTAGTGCCACTACATATTGTGGCTCATGAGCATAGTCGAGCAACTCGAAGCCAGCGGAGAAGTGCTCTCGCC
>Ga0247770_1002197_pt1 | contig 11609 bp, 14 predicted proteins | sample UWRJL136409B6_FD_179943 | JGI IMG/M metagenome (GOLD analysis project Ga0247770, IMG submission 179943) | Plant litter microbial communities from Arlington Agricultural Research Station in Wisconsin, United States - UWRJ-L136-409B-6 | ecosystem: Environmental > Terrestrial > Plant litter >... | reverse complement strand
CAAATGTCGACTCCGAGAAGCTCAAAGGGGGCCAAGTTGGCAATGACATCATAGCAGCCCCAGCCCAACCAAGAGTTCCCGGACTCTCAATGACTGCGCGAGGGTTTCTCCTGGTGAGCTTCCTCTTTGCCCAGCTCGTGCTCGGGAGATATTGGTGGCCGTATCCGCAGACCACGGGCACGGGCAACCTACGGGTGACGGTCCGCAATGGCACCTTTGAAGGACTTCACTCCCCAGTCTTCAAGCACGACTTCTTCCTCGGCATTCCCTATGCCCAGGATACTGGTGGACCAAATCGATTCCGCGTCCCTCAGCCCCTGAATACCACCTGGTCAGACATCAGAGGTGCGAAGCAGTACAGCCATGCGTGTCCGGGCGACACTCTTGATGGAGACGATGAGTACGGCATATCGGAGAACTGCCTGAGCATCAATATCGTTTGCCCGACGGGTTCCTAAGGACAGAAGCTCCCTGTCATGTTTTACATCCATGGCGGGAGTTATCAGGTCGGCACGTCGGGCTGGGACCGGTACAACCTCAGCTTCATCGTGCAGCGCTCCGTTGACATCGGCCGCCCCGTCCTCGCCGTAACGATCAACTACCGAAAGGCAGGATGGGGCTTCATGTATTCCAACGGGATCCAAGGATCGGGCAACACCAATCTCGCGCTGCGTGATATGCGTCAAGCGTTGGCGTGGGTGCAGGAGAACATTGCGGCGTTTGGCGGCGACTCGAAGAAGGTTACCATCTGGGGAGAGAGTGCCAGATCCTTTGCCGTTGGCCAGTTGCTTCTCAGGTACGGCAGCCGAACCGATGGGCTCTTCCATCGCACGATCTAAGAGAGCGGCTCTGTTACAACTGCGTGGTATAATGGGACGGAGTGGTACCAGCGACTCTACGATGGCCTTGTCGACGTGGTTGGTTGCTCTGACGCCATCGATAACCTGGACTGCCTTCGAGCCGTACCATACTCAACACTCTATCCTCTATTAACCTCGTCGCGCGTCGCCGGCCCATACTACCCTGTCGTAGACGGAGACATCATCCCTCAATATCCCACCACTCTCCACATCGTCGGCACCAATAGTGACGAAGGAACCGACAACACTCCCCGTGGCATGTCCACAACCTCCGATCTGGCCGCCTACCTCCAACATCATGGATTTGACTACCCCTCCTCCGTCATAGACTAGATCCTCCAACTCTACCCCGACGATCCTGCGGCAGGCATCCCTCTCAAAACCGGTGAAACCCGCTTCCCGCAGATGGGAAGCCAATACAAGAGGGCGGCGGCCATAATTGGCGACATCTACTACCACGCGCCTCGCCTCAACGACGCATGACACTCCTCACAGCACCAACCGGATAACACGTTCGTCTTCCGCTCTAACACACGTGCCTGGATCCCGCCGCAGCCGTTCACACAGGCGAATTTTAGCTTCGAGGCGGCTTGCGCGGGGAAGCTGGTGGAGGCGTGTGACGAGCTGGCGCCTGCGTATCTGGGTGTCGCGCACACGGCGGAGCTGGCGTTTGTGTTTGGGAATCCGAGGTGGCTGGGGCCGTGGCTGGAGTATCGGGAATTGAGTGAACGGATGATGGAGATGTGGATTGCGTTTGCGCACGATGGGACGCCAAATAACAAAAATCGGGAAAAGCTATGGCCGGCGTACGGCAGTAGGGGGGAGCAAGGGTCAAATTTGGTGTTGCAGACGGAGGAGCAGGGTGAGCTGCAGGTTGAGGGGGATACGTGGCGGTTGGAGGGGAGGGAATTGTTGACGAAGTGGGCGAGGAGGAGGCATGTTTAGTTGGAGAATTGGAAAGCGATTGGATAATTTGAGGCCAAAAGAATAAAGATTGGAATAGATACATCAGAAAGAAGCGAACTGAATGCCAAAGAATGAGAACTCACGTCGAGCGCGACGAAAGTGGTGACCTTTTGCGCCTTAGGCGACGAGGAGGCAGCGGCGAAACAAGACTCGGGCAATGCAGCATCGTTGACAGACATTGACGCGGCCAGGCTTCCTTGGCGAATTCGGGACCGAGATTTTTCGAAGCATGTTTGTGCTGGCCTACCCGCTCTCAGGGCGGTGCCGAGCAAGCGGCTCGGGGCTCTCTGTCTATTGAGGCAGTCGCGAACTGGCGGATTTTGACCAACTTTCCACGTTCGTCCCAAGTCACTCGACCCACCACGGTGTTCTACATTCCATCCCATCAATGTCACAGTTTTGAGATCACTCAAACACGGCGGCTTGCATCATGAAGTCTTGCAGCTGTTGGCCTATCCTCCACAGGAGGCCAGAGGCCTAGGTCAACGAAGTCCTGCCCTTGGTTCCCATCCGAGCGCTTACAACTGCACCACCTCCGGCTCCAGCGCCAACACCAGACCCAACCCCCCCGAGAAATGAGAATCTCAAGTCACCTCTGCCAGACGACAAGCTCCTCTTCCAACTGACGCCTCCGTCGCGGACGTCGCTCAAGAGCCCTACACCCCGTTTGCCCATCACGCACCCGGCGTTCAACCGCGACTCGAGCGGCACTAGCGAGTTCTCTCAATCTAGCCATCATACCTTACCTTAAGAGGGAGGCCACATCACGGAATTCAATAGGGTTGGCTCCGGGGATAAACTTATTGGTGATATTGTTCACCCTACATCTGCTCCACCACCGCTCTCGGCAGCTGTAGGTATTCACTCGAATACATCAGGGAGTCCCCGGAAATCTTCTTGATACTCAAATTCAATATCAGCGATTTACCACATGGCATCCATGATGGGCGACTCGCTATCCGCCGCCGCCGGGGGCGGCCAACGTCCTATTGACATCATTGGCATGGCGTGCAAATTCCCCGGCGGCTCGTCCGCTTAGGGCCCTGAGTGCCCACAAGTCGATATCTCTTGTTTCAGGTTGCTACCTACACTGGAAAGCCTTTTCTGCAGCACTCAGCCTTTAAAGTTGATACGCGTTCGGAGCCCCCCATTCATCCATACCCTAAAATTATCTAAAAGGACGCAGTCTCTTTAATACTAGTTAGTTACCTTTCTAGTCCCTAAAGTAGCTCTCTCTATTACCTATGTTCAGCTTAAGATAGATAGTGTGACATGGTCAACCACCAGTCACTGTAGGTGTGGCGTGGAACAGAAATGTGGCCCTGCGGGCGCTGAACAAATCCATTCTGAATCACAATAATTGACTATGGCCTCGAAGGTCCTTGCCCCTCGAGATACCTTCTGGTTCTGATGTGCTATCTAATTACTGAGACCTCCAGGGACCGAAGTTCCACTGTGACTCAGTGCAATTTTGGAACTTTCGCTAGCGCAGCCTTCCTGGCAAGCCTTATAACAGTGAGTCATGGTGCCAATCAGGGGGCCAGGGGCGTAACCCTAACCCCCTCAGGGTGCTGGGGGTGTTCAGCGTGTGACAAGAACCCTCGCTCCTCTTTGGTCATGCAAGAAGATGAAGCTATATTCACATCTGTTTCAGCTACCCAATTTTAACCGAACAATTGATGTGGAGATGCCGGAGAAGATGGTGATGCATCGGAAAGCGGTGGCTGTGGTTGCCGGGAAACAGGACATGGAATGCCATCAAAATTGAGAGGTAGTGTCCAGCTGTCCAATATTTCTAATAAATACCGCTGTAAAACTTAGCCACTTTGGAAGTTTGATAAGCTAAAGAAACAGCTAATTTGTCTGTTCAAATACACCTCTCCGGCGTTGCGTCACCTAGATGGATACGGAGCCCAAGTAGCCGGGAGCTCAACAGGTTTCTTCATAACCGACTCGCCCGAACCCGCAGGCTGGTCATCCAGTTCTGGAGGACCCCATGTCATTGGTGGGTTGACATTGGCCCCCGGCCCCGTGCTATAACCCGCCGCTGGAGATAAAGGTGGCGCCGCGGGTTTTGAGCTTGAGCTGTTCTTTCCTCTTTGCCGCCGTACGAGCCAGAGCGCCACTATTCCAGACGCACAGAGAAGTGCTACGCACCCGATGACGCCACCAATAATTGCCCCCGTGTTATTTGCGCTGGAATTTGATGGCTGGGATGCCGCATCGACCGTTGTTGTTTCCGAGGCTCTGGTGGCGGCGGATGTGTCGGGAGGTCGCGCTGTTAGCGAAGAACTTGTCTGTGACGACGGGGAGCTCAGACGAGATGTTGATGTTGATGTGACGGTCGGAGCCGGTGTCGTGGTAAACTGCGAATACCGGTCGGTTGATGGGCCACCACCACAGCCGATATAGGAGAAGGGGCCAATGCCTCCTGTCAGATACAACTCGGCCGTGGTGCAGAACTCGCCATTAGATCCTGTACTTACGGCAAGTCAGTAAAAAAATAACAGCAGCATGACAGTCGTGCAGCGTATGTACCATGTAAATGTCGTCAGTCCGCCGCCCTTCCCGCAGCCCCTTGCACAATCATGACGGTCAACGCAGTTACCCGCGAGACCGCAGTCCGATGCCACGAAGACGGTTGTCGGACAGAAGCCCCATAAGGTTTTGTCAACGTCGACGCGGGCTTCAAACCCAATCTCGGCCGTTCGCGGCTTCGAGGCATCACCGGAGAAATACACGACGGAAAAGCGGGTGACGAGAGGGGCTCTTTTCTGGGCTTCCAGCATTGTCGGCGCTCCAGCCGGGCCTCTTGCCAGCTGAAAAGCGATTGACACATCACTGTTGAGTAGCAGAAAGACGTGAAATAGTAGGAACATTGAATCAAAGGACGAACAAGAGGTAAGAAACAAAATACATGAAAAATAGTTGATAGGACGGAAGGTGGTTGGTCAATAAGGAGAAGCAAGAAAGTAGAAGAGGGCAAGGAGGCAGGCAGGTGAAATGGGGAAGGCCACTCACTCCTCGGGAAGACGGCTCAACTATCGTGGCTGCGACCCGATGGGTCCTTTGCTTTGCTGCAGGGGAGCTGAAATGCACTGTTTGCTCGGCTCCCTGGCCATTCGGGTGTGTTATTCTTATCTTTTATCCGGAGCGAACTAATTTCATACTGTCCGGGGGGGTGTTGGAACTGCGTGAAGAGCCCCTTCCTGGGGTTGTTGACGAATCATAGGCCTTAGAACTACCAAGCTGGCACCAGCGCTTCGCCTGCCACTTGCATTTGTTTCCGATCATCTCTCTCCCCCTTTCCTTGCGCCCCGCGACGCATCTTAGACAAGATGTCAAGAATTCCAAGACCCCCTCTCTGCATCGTCAACTCTCCCGCTGCCACCATGCTCGGCCGCGTTAGTTTTTCCGTCTCGCCGAGCGTGCGAAGGAAGTTGCGCTTCGTCTCACGGGCAGCATTAACAGTCTCTGGCATTCTCGCCCTCGTTCTCAATCGCGACCGCATCCTTCTATCAACAACCATTTCATCTCGCCTTGGCCTCAACCACACAGAAGCAAGTGTCGCCGGTAGGTTCCCACTCCGGGGCTTTGTTGTTGTAACCGAACTGACATTCCCAGCGCCTTCAGTTTTCTTGCCGGGCGTTCTTTCTACATACCTGAAGTCGATTCTTGACGCCGAATCGACCGTCTTGCCGCGACTGGAGTGTCCCGTCCCCGACATGACCCGCTACGAGGTTTTAATACGAACTAACTCCCCGATGATGACGACGACCACAACCTTTTTCTTTGCCCTAAATCTGCGACAATCTCTCCCCATCTTGCCTCGCCTGCTGGGAACGGTTCTCGCGACAATCCGCTTCCTCGGCCCCTCTAATTGCGCCCTCTCCATCGTGGAAGGTAACTCCGATGATGGAACACCCGAGATACTCTCCGCTCTGATCCCCGCACTCACCACCCTCGGCTTGCAATACCACCTCGTCTCGAGCCCCATCGACCCAAGCCGAGACGACCGCATCCCGAAGCTCGCCGCGCTGCGAAACCTCGCCCTCAAACCCCTCCTCGACAATCCCGAGCACTTCTCGTCCGAGAACATGACCGTCATCTACCTAAACGACGTTGTCATTTGCCCCGAAGACATCCTGGAGCTCCTATATCAACAAGTCCACCTCCAAGCCGACATGACCTGCGCAATGGACTGGACCTATGCTGGGAAGGATCCAACCTTTTACGACGTGTGGATTGCGCGCACGATAACGGGGGATTCCTTTTTCGAGATCCCGCCTGATGGGAACTGGAACTCGGCGTGGAACCTGTTTTGGAACGAGCCCGAGACGCAGTCGAAATACGCTCTACATCAACCTTTTCAGGTGTTTTCATGCTGGAACGGAGCAGCAGTATTCACAGCGAAGCCGATCTTGGAGGGCGGGGTCGGCTTTAGAGCACCCAGGGAAAGTGAAGGTGAGTGTATGCAGGGCGAACCGCAGTTGTTTTGCAAGGATTTGTGGTCGAGTGGGCATGGGAGGATTGCCGTGGTGCCTGCAGTTAGCTTGGAGTACTCGGATCAGAGGGGGAGGGAGATCAAGGCAGCGAAGGGGTACACGTCGCAGTGGAGGGTGGATGTGGAGATTGAGTGGAAGGGTCCCCCGGAAAAGGTAAGATGTATGCCGACTTATGATAGGCAGTTTTGGGAGGCGTGGAATGCTAGTCAGCCAGGGTAAGAGGAGGCGTAATGGGTTTCTGGATATATGGCGTTTGGGGGTTTCGACTTGGTGCGACATGTTTCTAGGAGTATTTAGAAGAGGTGGGACGGCCTGGGATTGCACCGTGATAACCCATTGGCATAGACATTGTAATCAGCATCTCTGAGGGCGGCAGTGCTTGAAATCTCAAACGGCTAAAGCCTGGAAGAATGCCACCTGCTTGTTACGAACAGCCCGTGCCCTGCATCGGATACAGTAGATATACTGTGTTGAATGCACTTCATGCCTCGCTGCCAGCAGCCGCCAAGAGACTAGGGGTATTGCGGCATTGCGCAGTGGCAACCCAACCACCTTTCCCCCCTGTCAAGGCCATTCCAAGCGCAACCTCCTCTTCAAGTAATAAAGTACCCGCACTGAAGCCAATGGGACGGGCCATCATGGCTAATTTCCGCTCATTAGGGCCCTGGGGGTTAGGTCGGTAGTTCCGGAGTTGAGCAAGCTTTGGACTACAAGTCTGAGGCAGTTGAAGGGTCAGCAGGCTGCAGATGCCTTGTAGTCCTTGTATTTAAACGACTTTCTCCTGAGCAAGATACTGGATGTATGTGGTTTCTCCATCTAGCTAATTCCGAGATGCGCATCACTCAGAGCCAATAAGGCTCATCTCGTCAAAAATCGTCGATCATAGGCTCGCAGGCCTCTTCCGGGTTCAAGTTCCCGGGTGTGCATAGTTAAATCGGTGGGACTCGTCTAATCATGTTGCTGGGCCTCAGGCTCATCGGCCGGTCGACATCATGATTGTTGATAATCTTGTGTCTCTTTGTTCTTTTTCATGTCGTGTTCCTCCTTGTGTATTGTTCTGATGTGCCGCATCAAGTTATCCTTCCTCGCCCCCTGGATTCGCTTCTCACAGTGGGGACAAGTGACGAACAGCTCGAGATGTACTTTGCGATGTCGATGGAGGTCTTTGCGTGTGCCAAAACTCTGGCTGCACGCGCCGCACGCATGCATTTTTCTGCGAGATCTCTTGTAAAGTGTGTCGGATACGCCATTGTATTACTTGGCACATGTTGCAGGAACAATGGAGCCTCCTCCAGGGTTCGCCTTGCTGCCGGGGGGGCCTCTTGGGGGATTCTGCGACCACATTCCTTTGCCTTGGTGATCATGAGATGCCAGACCATTGAAGAGGCCAGGATCCCCAAGAATAACTCGAAAGCTGTCTGGTTAAAAGCGATACCGACGCTGTTGAAGTTCAAGGCGGTAATCGGAGTCTCCTGCCAAATAAACGAGCTTCCGCCGTTGTCGAGCTCGCTTGGTGAGATCAATTCATTTGCGTTTGCCGTTGAGGGGGTTGTCAAAGATAGAGGCGTTGTTGTCGATGGAAGATCCCATACCAAATCTCCCCAAGATCTCATCCAGGCCGTTTTCGCTCTCGAGTCCGGGCCAAACTCCGTCTCCCAATTCTCCTCCACCGCCTTCAATTCCATCCTCATCTACCAGGCTCCATTCGCCCTTAAATACAAACAATCCATGCCTCCAAAAACCTCCTTACCCTCCCAATCCACTCTATCCACCAGTTAGTCCACCCAGCCAAATCCCGGTGCTCACTTCCTTCCCCACCACGTAATCCTCTCCCCCAACCTTCAAAAATGAACAGGATCGAGAGAGGCCCCGTGGCCACCTGGAGAACCATCCGACGACGAAATGCGCGCGGGTCCCGATTACGCGCTAGTCCCGTCGTCCAGGAGGTCTTCCAGCCTGTGGCCACGAGGCCCTCTCTCCATGCTGAACATTATACCATTGCCACGAAATGAGAAAACGGGCGGGGATGTGGCTGGTCTCCGCTAGCCTTTAGGTAATTCGGAGGGGAAAACAAATCTGCTAAGTGTGTTGTTTTTTGTTGGCTGTGTTAACTGAAACTAACACTCGCTGGCCCTTAGCAGCGGGTCAAGCCTGAGGGTGCTCCTCCTGTGCGTTGAATAACTTGGGAGGCTGGTCAGGTCGCAACAATAAATCGTACCGATACGCTTATCATGTAGATGGAAGCTTACATACCGCTTTTTAATTGACTTCGGTAGTGGTTATTTTGCTGCACTTGGGTCTCAGGGCCTCGGGGCCTCGGACAGATTCGGCTTGGCGTACTTCTCTGCCGGATCTTGAGGCCTCTTGTCAGAATCTAGCACTCATGGCCAATTGTGGTGATTGTTGTGTATTGTTGTTGTTCTGTGGAAAAGAATCTCTGGCCTGCAGGGTCCCCTATTGCCAAGCCGGCTACTTCCGCGAATGGATCCAATTGCTTATATAAGCTGACACCTCTGCGCCGCATCCGATTTGGACCGATTTGTTGAATTCAACGCAGTCAACCAAGAACACAGTAATTACCGCCCTTAAGTCTCGTTGTATTCCGGGAGCCCTCCTCTCAGCCAAGCGAAGCTCTGGTGCTTGGCCGCGCTGCGGTTCCGTGGCGCCAAGGCGCGATTACGTAATTTGACACGATTGGGCTCAACCTGCGCGCGCTCTTGACGTATGACTCATCTTCACAGTTGAGAAAGCCTGAGCAATATCACGTGGGCGAGGTACGAAAAAAAAAGGAAATTTCGTGAGCCAAGATTCGTCTCATACAACAGCGAGATTACTAGCAAAACCAAGAAGAGGTGAACGTTGAAGGTGTGGCGTGATATTCAACAGGTTGGTAGTAAGTTACCTCGGCTACCGCCGAGACCCACGATGACTGTGCTGGCTGTCTTCGCCTCTCACGGCGTGCAAGATACTTTGATGCTGAAGACTCCCAGTGAACATATGTGGCACCCACAGCCAGTATTGCTACATCCTAGAGACTTGCCAGAATCCCATACGACGGTCTGCTTCTCTCTATTTTGCTTCCTACATTCCCTAGCCGAATCTTTGTAGCCGGGACACCCCCCTTGCCTGCTAATGTCCCACGGCCTTGCGCACAATGGGTCAACATCGAAGGAAATTTGATTTGAAGCAGGAACCTCTAGCTGTCCCCAGATATGTCCGCCTGGCGTAACCACCTCTACCACCAGCTCGAAAAGCTAAGCTACATGAAGGACGTGCTCGTGGACACCGTGGCGGCCGGCACCGGCGGGAGCAGGCTCAGCAGGCCGTTGCTGCCCCGTGTGCAGTCGAGGCGCACGTACATGGAGGCGCTCACGCGCCGGCTGGACAGCAGCTTCCAGACGCTGAAGTCGACCATGAACATCATCGAGAGTGAAAAGGCGATCCAGGAGGCCGAGGAGGCGACGTAGCTCACTAACTTCGCCTTCTTCTTCATCCCCCTATCGCTCGTATCCAGCGTGTTTGGCATAAATGTCATCGTAGGTACCCCTCCTCCTCCTTTCCCCCCCGATCGCTTTTCGATACTTATACCCGATATCCCCCGGAACAGAAGTTCGACCAATACCTCACCAGCTATTTATAAGTGGCGGCCTCGCTGTTCATCACGTTCCTGACCTACTCGGTCCGCTTCCGCCGGCCCATCTCACGTACCATCGTGTCAACACCAAAGGCTATACACACACTACACTAAAGCACCGCCTTCACGTCCCGACAGCACGTGTTACAGCTCATCCGTCCCTGGATTATAATCCTAAGGTCTTTAGGCTCCGTAACCGGCTTTATGATCGGGTTATAGCTTGTCGTCACGCATCCCAACATCTCTTCAAACGTACATATCAACATCAGGACCGCCCTAGGTGTAGTACCGCTTATATTATTATACTACGTACAGTTCCTGAACAAAAAACCCGCCAGACCCAAATCCCTATCACAGCTTATATCAAACGTCGTCATCGTTACCGCAAGGAGCGTGGCGCTGTAGAAACTGACCACAACACGGGCCCTGGAAACCAATGATACAATCGGTGTGGTACTGGGTATTTTTAACCTCCAGTTCTCGTTCCCCGGCCTCTCTTTGGCCCCTGCTGCACTGGTTAGGATTCTGTACCGTTGTAAGGGACCCTACATGGTGAAGCGAATTACAATACGGATTTTCAAGCTATCTTATATCTTACGTTTTAGATAATCCACAGTATCGTGTGTTAAAGGCTATTTAACAGCCCAGCGCGTATCAACAGCGCTAAGATTGGCATAACTATCGGAATTACCAGCGCCCTGCTACTCTATGTCGGCATCATTTAAGAGCTTGTACTTAAAGCACGGAAAAAAAAAACAACAACAGGCACTGGCTGTTCTCGCGGTTATTCTTACTACGGGTCATTGGTAATTTAATAGCCATGGGAGTGTCCACCGCGGTTTCTCCGGCAGTTTAGAAGCTATCTACAAGCCAGCTCACGGTTGCGATTGGGATTGGGACTATTAGTACTCCATGTGGCTTGCTGAACGCGGTTATCAGGTACATAGTCTTTCTTCACTCTCGGTACCTTCATCCAAAACCTGCTGAATTTTGATAGGGTTGCAGTCAGGTTCGACGGAGGGTACCGAAAGAAGTAGTCACATAGGAGGTCGACGAGGAGAAGTACTGTAAATCCTTGATCCCTAATGTCATACGGTTCTTGTATACGCTACAATATGAGGATAAGGCATAAAACCTAGGAATGAGGGTGAGAGGACGTTGATGCCCCTGCCAACGAAATGTACCGAGAAAGACGGGATGGTGTCAAGAGGCACTTCCAAGCCACGCAGTGGTAGTAGTGGGCGACGGGCCTGTTCTCGGACCAGCAGAGACATGAATGAAGTAGAAAGAGGTGAAATAACCCTCCGCCGATAGCGAGAAGCTTACCCCAGGCAATAAGGTAGTTAGTGCTGCAGTGGTCCAAATCACCACAGTCGTGGATACAACAGCGGCAGCTAAAAAAAGAGGCAGTCATCGTCATTCAAGCAACACTGCCCGACAGTTTCACAAAATTGTCAAACAGCGAATAGCCACACTCCCTTTTTCACAGCCCTAGACGTCAGCAAAGCCTTCACGGGTTGTGGAACGTTTTGGCTGAGGAACGAGGGGCTCAGGAGCAGCGGAAGTGCAGTTGCAAAGTGACTTGATTTGGTAGAAAAGGGGAGTGCGAAGCACTCCCCAGTTATATACAAATGGAAGCTCCCT
>Ga0247770_1002196_pt1 | contig 11627 bp, 15 predicted proteins | sample UWRJL136409B6_FD_179943 | JGI IMG/M metagenome (GOLD analysis project Ga0247770, IMG submission 179943) | Plant litter microbial communities from Arlington Agricultural Research Station in Wisconsin, United States - UWRJ-L136-409B-6 | ecosystem: Environmental > Terrestrial > Plant litter >... | reverse complement strand
TTCCAGCCGTTTTAGCAGAGTTGTTCTTCTCTTCTTTTTGGACCGTGCTGCGATAGTCTGCTCAATGAGTAGATATTTTGAACTGAGACATCTGATGCGAAAACCTAGTCTGGCAAGGCTCGAGAAGGCCCATATTTCGGATGTATTTTGCTTGCTTCATACTATTACAGTAACACATACCAAGTGAATTCCGAGCTCATTACTGCAAGACAAAGTCATCTCCCGCCTTTTTCCCTTGTAGGCAGCCAATGGGCGGTTCTGAAATCAAGAACTAGTCACTAGCCTTGCGGCAGCAAGCCCAGCAGGATCCCTAGTCGAGTGAAGAATCAAGTTAGCAAGGGAAGGGGTTACTAAATAGAATATTGAGGAGAATGCAGCCAGGACATTTAACTGGCAATCAGATTGATACTTACGAGTTGTTTGGGATACTAAATCACAAAATCGATTAGCTCTTCTGGGCACTCTCTCCGTCCCTTTACCTTATGCAACACTTAAGGGGTACTGCACTCACCCAATCTCCCTCGCAGACAGGTGGCTCGGGAAAACATGCTCTCGTGCACGCTTCGAGGTCCGCAGGCTGTGGGATGGCGGAAGATTTGGTGGCAACGGCCAGGATGGCGTAGATAATGAGCAATCTCATGTTTCGGAGAGTCGAATGGCAGAAGAGGGCACAGTGATGCTCGGGATCCTGAGTTAGGAGGTGCTCCATCTAGCTGAGGTGGGGAAATACGGCATATTATAGCTGGGACTGCCAGGCAAACTGGCTTTACCAAAGCACAATTTCGCGGCTAAAAGGAAGCGAGGACCATACAACGCATTTTAGGTAATGACGTTGCACGGATGCAACCTGCAACGCCATAAGACGGTCATGATGAAGTGACCGTCGCCGCTTCGTGGCCCTCATGAGTGGTTGTTTCGCCCGGCAAATATAAAGAGGTGGGAGGAGCCCCCGGCTAGTTCCGTCCATCGGTCTGGTCTTTTTCCACACTCTCAGTTCTTTTATGCTGCAGGCCATCGTATCTAACTCTGCTGCGGAAAGGTTAGATAAGGTAATGTGATCGAGTTCAAAACGCAGGGGATGTTCGAGAATACAATCTAACCCTGGTTTAATCACGAGCGCGGGACGGCCCATTAAATTGAGCGAAAAGTTGCTTCGGCCTGGTTCTTTGGTGCCGTATCTTCAGGCTGGCAGCCTTTTTGGTGTTTCAATAGCTTCCCCAGAGAGAAACAGTAGCATTTCTATTTCACTGTGACGGCCACTCTCAGAAGAACCACGCTAACAATTACACCAGGGTTGGGTTCCGCCCCATTTTAACGACAATGGTTTGCAGGACAATCTTCCATGGCTGAATGCGAGAGCCGCAGAAAGTCGGCGTCCAGTCATCAATGCTGCACGGCGTACCAAAATCCCGAAGCCCCAAAGCAAATACCTTACCACATTAAGCAGAGACGACGACACTCGTAATAGCAGTGCAGCACACCGGCTCGCTTGTTACGGCCCAAACTTTGCAATCCAAATCCTATCAATACTTAGCACCTCCCCAAACTTTGATTGATTTCTTTGCCGGTGTCTGGGTGACGAGACACGTATCCAAGCTTTTAGTGTCTTAATTATTCTGTCATGGCATTTTTGGCTGACGTTCGGGAGCTTTTCCAATCGCGGACCACGGCCGCAGAGGAAAAAAAGCGCCGCTTTCGACAAACCAGGGAGTCATGCAGGTTGTGTGGTGGCGCCGCCCCCTGAAGCCGAGTGCCCCGCTTGGCGCCCTCACACCATGTCTGCCCGACCCGAGGGGGTGCTTGGGACCATCAAAGGCCCACCTTCCGCGATGTGCACCATATATCAAACCCCAGAGCCGCGACCCACGAGATCCTCCACAACTTGCCCTCGCGCGGGATTTTCAGTGTTGGCATTGAACCAAGCCAAATCTGGTAATATTTCGGCTGAATTGAACACCCTGGACAAGATGGAGGATGTGAAAGGGAGGAAAATGCCCACCAAGTGGAGACGACAAAACGTTGCAGGCCAACCACATCCTCTGCCTCCATCGCACTGGTCCTGACCGACCTCGACACGAGGATGATATGTACGAGCGCCGCCATATTCTGGGGCCTGACCGTCGCGCCCTCCTTTCTCACTATTGGTATCCCCCCGCCCGTCCTCTCCGGTTCGCCCAGGGTTCACGCCGTTGACCGTCACTCGACAGGATGCGGGCCCTCAGCCTGTGTCTCACCACTTGATCTTATGGACATAAATTGGACATTGTCCCCAAGTTCTGTCCCTTCAATTATCCTGCGTCCATCAGCACCAAGACATATCTGGCCATCCATCTCCATCCAGTTCCAACCACCAAAGCTTCGTCATAAACCCTCCGCCGTCTTACAACATGCCTATCAGGTTGGTCCTCTTCTCTATCTCAAATACCACATCACCAGCAGCCCCTCCTATTCCACAAGGTCCCAGGGTGAAGCCACCAGTGACTTTCTGCGCCCATCTCATCAGCCCTGTCGTTTCCCTTTCCTTTTTTCCTCTCCCTTTCCCACACCCAATTGAACATGAACACCACCAACCCTAACCCTCTCGGCCCTTGAGCCAACCATCCCTCTTACATCGGCAGTTCCCCTAGCTCACCAAACGGTCACGCCATAGAGAGACACCCGACACCTGGAGCACTGCCGCCAAAAAAAGGCTCCTCGTCAAGGCCATCCCGTACCTTAAAGACCACGAACAAGAAGAAGCCCAAGACAACCAACAAGGAGACCCTTCTCGGTGGAATCGGCACACAGTTCATCAACAACCCGTAAGCAAGGCTTTGGCCGACTTCCATCCACAATACCCTCCACATGGCAAGTTCTAATCCTGTGACGCTCTAGTGCAGTTATCAACCCCCCGCCCACGCTGTCCCATCGGGACCTTGGCCGTTAAGACGTCGACTACAATACTAGCGACCAACCACAGACTCTTAGTCAAGAGTAGTTTGCGAGGAAGCAGGTCGGCGGATTGGAGTGGGAAAGGGAACACAGATGTTAAAAGGATACTGCCTAGCATTATCTCTTATTTCATAGAGAGGGTAAGAGTGGGATAGGTTTATCGCAGGTGCTGACTACGTAATCGATAGTGAGGCTGGATGTCGAGGGTAATAGATGGGCAGAAATCAAACAAAATCGTAGTGCAAAGGGACATTCTTCATGGCTAACAGCCTCGCCTTTTCAAAGTTCCAGCAGTCTAAATAATAGAGATGCTCAACTGTACCACAGTCGCTCCACAGCTCCAAAGTTCCAGTGTCCAATCTACCGTTCTTGAGTGCTGTCTGTCGTTCCAATGTCAAAATCCGCTGATTAGAATTGCCGTTCTGTCGTTCTGTCAGAAACTAAGCATTCCATAACATTCAAAACTTTTAATTGGTAAACTAACAATTTATTTTCGCTGGTGCGCAGGCAAAATGCACTAACAGCAACTGTTACCACAAGTGCCCTTCAAAAAGATATCACTACGAAAGTGCAGCAACTCCGACTGCCAGCAACAAGCCCATCCACACTCCAAAACTAATAGCAAAGAGATTGAAGGTCTCAAGAAGTATCCAAGCTCCTTCAATCATTTTTGCAATTTTTAGTCACTGTTTGGTGGCTGTATTTGCTGTACAAAGTCAGGGCAGCTTTTGTGAGCTTTCTTTTGTTTGGGGGGGAGGCAACAACGTCGCTGCAATCTGGTCCGTTTGGGTCTTCTTATCGCAGGTTCTTTCGGGATTATCGCTACATAGTAGGCAGATCAGCTTGATCACAGGGATTGCCCAGGTGCGCCAGCGGTCCACCACCAGTGCTACAAAGGAGACTTCTCCATTCACCGCGTCAAGCAACCTCATCCCCGCCGTCCGTCCAATGGGAGCACCGCTAATACGCCTTGCAGCGTGACCTGGAGCCCCGACCATCCCATTCGGCCGCCCACCCTGGTCCGATTCCCGACGATCCTTTAGGCAACACCACGGGGTATCTGCTAAAATCCGGTGTCCAATTCTCATCGAGTAACTCTGCCGCTAGCCACCCCGTCCGCACATCCCGCCGCCCTTAATCCTCATTCCTTTTCTTGGCTTTTCACTGTGTCTTATAAGATCTTTTCAGCACCGACTTTGGGCGGGAGCCCCACAGCCCGATCGGGCCTCCCCAATGAACGCCAGCACACCAGGTAGATGGCTTGGTAGTTTTTGGCTCTGGGGACCTTTCTTCCCAGAGCCATCACACACGCTAAATAAGGCCTCATTAGCCAAATTTTCTTCTTCCTCCCCGGCACTTCTGGGATCTTCCTGCATTCTTTGCCCTTTCAATTGTGGCTTTCGTCTCCAGCCTGGTAATCCATTACCCCGGCTCACTCCCGGAAGTACCCGTGTCGGTGGCGAGTTCCATCGCCAGTACCTCACCTGCCATGCCGGTCGCCAAAAGAGGGGCCATAAAGCCGGGGGTACAAAGTGCTGGGGACTTCTCCAAGCTTCCTCAACGGCAACCGTCATATCCTCCCACCATGCAGCTCAGTCGAAGCTATTGTCGCCATTGTTGCGCTTGCTGCAACGCTACCAAGCAACATCCTTCTATTGTGGGGCACCTGTCGACGACGGCAGCGGCGTTCGGATAAGAATCAAGTCAACGAAATTGGTCCGTCATCCATTTCGTCTCGGCGTTTTCCTTTGGGGTCTGGTTTGCTGCGGATACTGGTAGATAACGCAACTGACGTGGATGGGCCTGCTGGCATGGGTGGTTTGGCCGGGCAGTCCTGGGGGCTCTCAGTCAATGTGCAGTTTAGGAAACTGTCGGGAGCCCCGTAATGTCAAAATAGGTAATAGGGTAGGGGTTGCCAGGGGTACGGGCTCGCCCCAGACGCGGGTATCATATTGCGATTTGTTAATTCGAAGGCGGAAGACAATGGGGTGTGGGAATGTGGATGGGAACGGAATATAGAGCGGACACTCCTTTCCTTTGGCTACACAGAGCCTTCCTGATTCTTCCTTTTGAAGCAACAGAATTTCCCAGGCGGTACCTAGATAGAAATCACTTAACAAAGCCGGGAGCCATGCCAAATGCCCAAGTTCTAGCCAGCCAGACACAAAGAAACAAGAAATTCACAAAGAGCATCACTGGGAAAATCAAAAAGGTTGCGGTTTATTGTTATTATTGTCGGTAAGTCACCATCACATGCATCCATGCATCAGATTCCAAGGTATCTACGTCAAGCATCTGCATCAAGCATTGACCATTGACCTACTATCTCACTCAGGCATCCTCCATCTCCGAGTCCTCCGACTCACTCGTATCATGCTCTCCCTCAGCGCAGTCCACTCAGCAAAGAGGGCGCTGGCTTTAACAGAGCGCGGGTCGAATGTAAACTGGAAGAGCCGACGAGCAAGGCGGTACACAGGGCTATACGCAAACTGCATGTAAAGAGGGCCCGCAGCCTCCTCAAAGATCTCCTTGACCTCCTGGTCATTCTTCAGCGGGGGTATATCACCAGCCCGAAGCTCATCGTCATCTTCATCAGACTCCTCCGAGTCGGAGTTGTCGTAAGCGTCAAACTCCCAGAGCCAGTGGGGTGGCTTGGCCATCATGAAGGCGGGATGGAAGCGAGCAAAGTCCCAGTCGATGATGCCCGTCAGAACGAGGGCGCCCGGAGTAGGGTCCGAGCCCACGAGGAAGTTGCGTGGCTGAAGTTCAATGTGGAAGAAGGAGTATGGGACGTCGTCGAAATACCCATCCTGGGCCATCTCACGCGCCACCTGCTTGACCTTGGCGTACCGCTCATTGAGCAGTTTCAGGTTAGCACCGCGCGGCTGGATTTGCCGGATCAACTTGGTGAGGTTCTTATCGAGCAAGGCCTCGGCCATCTGCAGAAGCGAGACAGCTTCAACGGTGGCCTTGGCATCGTAATAGCTGACGGCGCCGACGCTGGGGTCAGCGTCGGGGTACGGGGCAATGCGCAGCGGGCCGCTGCCGGCTGCCAGGACAACAACGCCGGGGATACGGCTCTGCGTTTTCAGCATCTGGCGGTAAAAGCTACCAAGCTCAGAGGCAAGTTGACAGCGGGTAAGGTGACCAAGGCCACCGTAGACGTCGAGGGCTAACTCACCCGGTAGATGGGTCTGCACCATGAACTTGCGGCTGAACTCATTTCCATGGCTGAGGTCGAACTTGAACACGCGCGGTACCGGGAGCTTGGGCAAAAAGTTACGAACATCCGCGACACCCCAGTGCGCCAGGGCAATATTTCCAAGATTGGATATCCCCTTTTGACACGGGCCTGGGTCTTTCAAGAGCGGCTCCTGAGCTCCCGGGTGCTCCACTTTGGAAACACACCCAGCTGGCTTGGGAATGTCGGTGCGAGATTTGGACCGAGAGCCTCGTCTTTCAAACGGATCGCCATGAACGCGGCGGCTTTCCTTTAGCTTTTGCTGAATCCCAGCAAGATGATTCAGAAAGTCAGGCCTCCAGTCCTTCACAAAGTGGGGATCGTCAGTCCATCCCTGAATACGGCATCGCCAAGACACGCAACCGCTTCATCGATCTTGTGCACAAGACGGCCAGATCCACCACTGATTCGAAGCCTCCGAACGCCGCTAGCATTCTCGCGACGTGGAAGATTCTAGTGGAAGAGTACAGCCGTCTCGACCTCACAGACGAGATGGATTGTCTCCCGGCCCTTTCCGGTATTGCTTCAGTCATGTATTCACGGCTCACGCGGGACGGACTCCCTAGCATTACCCACCTTGCTGGATTGTAGTCATCGGAGCTGCCACTTGCCTTGTGTTGGATCTGCACATCGCCGACGGCCACAAGGCCGGCCCGCTATCCTGCTCCGAGTTTATCTTGGGCGTCCATAAACGGGCCGATTTCCTTCCTTGAATCGCTAGCCATCAAGCGCAGCCTCGGCTACGCCCCGCCTGACGGCTTCACCTTTTGCCAGGTAGTCAGTTTCTTCTCTCAGCCTAAGGGAACGGACCCTTACGGTGGGTTTCAGGAGGTCAGATTCAGCTGTGCGGCTGGGCCTCGGTTGGCTACATCTCGAGAACGGATGATAACATGAAAGGAACTGCATGTATTGTACAGCAGCGGAGGGGGGATGATGGTGGTGGCCGACAAAAGTTCTGGCTTGACATTTCGATCCCCCCTGGTGATTCATCAGGGGCTGCTCTGGAATTGCAATGCGGCGACGAGGTACGGCTCTTCTTGCTCGAGTGCGCGAAACTCAAGAACCTTACGGGAAGTCGCGTTGCCATGTCTCTCACCTCTCCATACCGTGTCATGTGTCTCGTCTTGAGGCCCTCGGCAACTGTCGATGGAGCGTGGGAGCGTAGGAGCGGATTGGCTTGATACATCGCGCGGACGATACCGTTGTTTACCTAGTGTTTCGAGACAACTTGGTGGCCGATTTGGGGGTTGACAGAAGTATGGTTGAGAATCCTTCGTCGTGGTTTGCGAGCAAGGAGACGTTGGTGATTGCCTAGGAAGCCGATTCGGTCTTATCCGTTCGCGTCTGTCTATAACATTATAGTTGGGATTTTGGGCGGGGTAAAACAGTCGAGACATAAAAATCAAGCCCTGCAACTTTGGCCGGAAGACTGCAGCTTCTTGCTTCTCCTGCAGTTCGGGGCCATGGTTGACGCCATGTTGGTGCATCCCGTCAACAGCGAAACACGCGAGAGCCACCATCCCATGGCAGAGGAGCCGGCGACCAAAACGAGTCCCCCCTCGGCCCGAGGCTCCCCTCCCTTGCGAGCCTCAATCTCACCGCTGTCGAACTTGTGGAACAGGCTCTCCTCGAAATCGAAATCGAGCAAGCTGGTGCCGAGTCGCCGGCGTCTCGGCTCACTCGACGGGCGGCCTGCTGGGCCCCTCCCGCCGGATCCTTTTATCGTTCGTCGGCGCTGGCCTGCGCAAACTACCTCGAGGCACTCGGAAATGCGGCCTGCCAGCTGTTCCCTTCAACTCCGTCACAGTACTACTCGTCTGTTTTTTGTTCCATCACCATCGGCGGCGATCCCTACAACCGTGCCACTGTAGAAGGAATCAACACCGCCGGCAACTTCCCTACCCAGAGCTATTGCAGGCATGTGGCCCATGCGGTCCGGGCCGTGGAGTCAGGCTGCATAATCAGCGTTCTTCGGGCGAGAAACGGGCATGAATTTGCCTACGGAAACGGAAACATGCAAGTCGGTACCTACCTCAAATGAGTGGTGGATTGTGCTGTCGAACAGGGTTGGGGGCGTATTTCTCATTCAGCCATGTCAAGTCACTTCAGTTACCTAGATAAGGTAGAGAGCAGTATTTCGGACAGTAGCTGACGCAGCTAAATGTCGAACAACCAAGCATCTTTTTCACCATCTTTTCAATAGGATTACTTTGCAGATACCTTTGCATCAAGGTATTGGTTTTTTGAGACCTATCTGAAGCTGTTGAAGCTCAAAAGCTAGGAGAAAATAATGAACATACAATAATTGAGGCTTTTCGCCTACCTCTCTATTTCCCATGTCCATTTCCAGCAAACAACGCAATAATCCAAGCTAGGTACCTAGGAAGGAGTATTCATCTGCCACGCATCAATGGTCAACGACCCCGGCGGGCTAGGAAGAGGACGGATGATGCCGATGGCGACGATAGAGTTGATCCAGTAGTACTTTGGGCTGCCCGTCTCGTAAGTCAGCCGCACGTGGGCCGTGCCGTCGGTCTGGGTCGCGCCCGTCTCGAACACCTGGATGACGGCGCCGTCATCGAGCTGGAACGTCTGGCGCACGTCGATGGTGAGCGTCCCGTTGGAGTTATTGGCGTCGATCAGCTCCCAGTCGCCGCCGAGGGGGAGGACCTTTCCTGAAGTGCGTGGTGTGTCAGTACCTCTATTGCTTTTTGCGGTGTTTTTTTTTTTCAACAGTAAAAAGGAATTGGTTTTTAAATCTCACCCTTGCCGAACTTTGGCCCGGAAAAGGTGCCGTTGAGAATCGCAACGACAATGCGCGTCCCCCGCGGACCTGGCCCGACGGTGGCCGGCTCACCCCCGGTGATGTTGACGGTGTAGAGGTAAGTAAGGCCAGGCGTCTTGGGGTCTGGAGCACCGGAAGCAGCGGCTAGCCCCGAGAGCGTTAGCAGAGGGGTGACGGCGGAGAAAATCGTGAGCTTCATTTTGGTTCAAGCTTTTTAACGCTTCGACTTCAATGGCTTACAGTCAAAGACGGACCTGTAACGAAACACAGAAACTCAGTTGAATATGCAGGCACCTCTTTATACCCCCTAGAGTAAACCACCTGAAAGTTCCATACCTGACAAATCCCATCATACAAGTCGGCAGGGCCTGGCATCGCGTTGCATTGCCTCCCGCGTTGGAGGCTGGAAGCTCACTACCCCGCGCTGAGCCAACAATATGTCATCCCCGCTGATACGCTGCAGTCGCGGGACACGATCTATTGCAGCCTCTTCTGCCTGCGAGTCCACGGCGTGGTAAACCCGAGCCTGGCCCGCGAGAGGAGAACTTATTCGCCCCAAGCCATAGGTGCGACCTACCCACGGCTGCACATGCGGCTGCACGGTCCTTGACGGGTGGTTACGTCTAACCGAGCATCAGAGTTGGGTGCCGTAGCGGCACAAAGTGCAGGAGTTGGCGGGGCCCCGCAGCTGTGAACCGGAGTTCTGACGGAGTTTGCAGCTCGGCATCTAGCTTGGCTCAAATCACGTCATGCTCTGATTTTCAGGAGTATTCTAGGTACAGGAGGTCCTGTGCAGGAGTCAGGAGCTGTGACCGGCCCTTGCCAGTTGGATTGACGTTTGTGAATGAGACCGATTCCCTGTTTGCTGATCACCTTTTCCGGAGGATTAGAAAAGGGAGGAGATACAATACGCCTTCCAAGCACTGACACCCCGAAACGGCAAAGCTCCTTCTCCAACAAGCTCAACCAGAACAGAAGCGACGCAAAGATGCCTGGGGCACCACCACATGTGGGGTAGGCAGCCAAATCCGACAGATGATTCAAGCAGCGTGGCTGACAGACAGACAAGATTCGGACAATACAACCAATTCAGTCAGTTTTCAGTACAGGTCCCAGCATCCAACACATGCCCACTGGGTACCGCTACCGCCCCCTCACAGGGTCCGCCATCCGCCTCATTCGCATTCTGCCACGAGAGGATAGAACGGAGACGGACACCCCCCCGCGCCGCAAACTCCGCTGCAAACTCATCCACATGGTTCTCGACACATCCCTACCGCTACAGTACATCACTCTATCGTATATTTAAGGGACGGACCGGCAAAAAATTGAACTCAATAGCTACAACGCCCCTATCCCCTTAAACCTTTAATACGCCTTATGCACCATTTATTACTAGGAAGTGAGCAATACCGCACAAGGCTATTGGCCGATCCCTATAGATAAAGTTATCTTCCGAAATCGCTGCCTGTGGCTTATATAAGCCGATACGTTATATATTAACTAAGCTAACAATAACGAGAAGGCACTCTAGATTCTGCGGATAGGCAAGATCTACAGCTCTATAACCGAAGTTATAGCGTAGCTAAGCTATTTACCTCCCCACGCTCCTGACGGAATGTGGCCTTCCGAGGGAGCGCTCTCTATATGTACACAATTGTGCTGGTCTGATCAGAGGGAGATGGAAGATTCCAGAGTCGTACCGAATCTTGCGGTGGGTTAGCGCTGTGGTCCGTGTGTGCACATCAACGTTTCTGGGAATAGCTTCGTTCAGGGGTTGCCGGTGGGGCTCCGCCCCACCTCCGCGGTGCTGGCGCCACGGCCAAGAGTCGCCGAGGCTTCCCTAGGGCTCATCCTGTCACATCATGTACTATACCGTATAATATACTGGTATATAAAATACCATCCTAATTTTAGTGCCAGGATACCAGGTACTATCCTAAAGGTCAGACTAGGATGTTATATACTATCCCACAACATATACCAGTATATGCCGAGCCCAGAACATGGACATCACGGGAGAGTTGTCAGAGAGAAAGGGGGTCTGGCCAGGGGCCACAACATCATCGATCAGAGTATGGTGAAATACGTCTGATCGGAGCTGAACAAAGCTGTATGGGGCTGAACGGAGCTCAAATTGGCAAAACGTACAAGTATATAGCTCACTGACAAAACCATGTAACCCCAAAGATTTCCAAGAGTGCAGTGTTTCTGACATGGGATCCCATCCCTAAGGAAAAACAAGAGAACCGAGAGACCACCTAGGCCTACGCCGATGCCTATTTCAACCGCTTCGGCAATGTTTCCGTCGTCGTCCCCTGGGGTGCCCCCTGCGAGTGCGTCGAAGGCGGTCTACTAGTAAAGGGCGAACTCCGCGGCGCAGACTGCGTCATGGTGAGGCCTAGCACAATATACGTGCCGTATCGGCGCGCTATGTCGTGGACGAAGAGTACGGCGCCGTGGATATCTTTGTGGGCTTTCCTGGTTTGGGTCGGACGTGGAATAATGAGGCGGCGCCGGATAGTCATTTCTTTAAGGGTGAGGGCGGGAAGATCAAGTACGTGCATGCTGTGAGTGCCTGCTAGACTGCTGGTTGTGGATTGAATGGTACGACTTTTGGGAGGATGTGATAACCACCTAAATGCTAACGTAAGAAAAAAATGGGGGGGG
>Ga0247770_1002195_pt1 | contig 11628 bp, 7 predicted proteins | sample UWRJL136409B6_FD_179943 | JGI IMG/M metagenome (GOLD analysis project Ga0247770, IMG submission 179943) | Plant litter microbial communities from Arlington Agricultural Research Station in Wisconsin, United States - UWRJ-L136-409B-6 | ecosystem: Environmental > Terrestrial > Plant litter >... | reverse complement strand
AATTGCAGTTTGGGCATCAGAACATGGCAGATGAATAACCTTTCCGAGCGGTGAGCTGAAGAAGAATGGTTTGGCACCGCCGAGACTGAGAAATCGGCACTGAAAAGCCCATGGCTGAGCAATTGTCTCAAGGAAGCCGATTCCCCTTTCTCGTAGAAATACCAACCTCCGATTGCGTCGTATCATCAGCATACCTCTTATATGCCACAACATATTGCGCATCATCGCTCCAAGTATCCTTGACACTCTTCCTCTCCACCACAGCCTCAAACCACCTATCCCACCTCCCCCAGACCTCCTCATCCTCGCCACGCTCCCCCTCCTTTGGAATCCCAACCCCCCCTGATTTATAATGATCGATCAGAAACAACCTCTTCGCCCACGGCGCCAACATGACATCCACCAAGCTAAACCTCGCCCCCAAAAACCACGGCCCCCCTCCATCCATCTCTCTCGCAAATACCTTCAACGCCTCGCGCAACTTCCCCCTCACGGCCTCAATCCCCTCCTCCTTATCCGGCGTGTGCTGCAGCAGCTTATAAAACGCCGGGACAATCCTCGAGCTCACATGGTCCATCCATAACCTACACCTCGCGCGCTCATACACCTCCGCCGGTCCCTCCCCGCGCGGCAGCAGCGCCTCTCCATTCTCATGACCGGCAAACGCCTCGTCGAGGTACTCGCACACGACAGAGCTCTCATAAAGTGGTTTGTGCTGCTTCCCATCCCCTCCTGGAACTGGGACAGCAAGGGTAGGGACCAAGCCGCGGGGGTTGAGGGCGAGGAATTCTGGCGCCTTGTGATAAGGGTTGATCTCGACGTACTGGTGGGGGATGTTCTTCTCGACGAGGACGACCCAAGCGCGCTGCACAAAGGGGCAGAACCAGCCGCCGTACAGTTTGAGGGGGTGGTCTGCGCTGTGCGCGGCAGCGAGGGAGGCAGCCGCAGATGTAGGTTTGTCATGAAGGGTGGTGTCAACAGTTGCCATGGTGCCGTCTGATGCTAGGGAAGTGCAGGGTTGGGCTGCAGTCGAACTGAAGTGAGGTGATGCAGTTTGAGATTCACGCGCTTAGAGGAGGGTCGATGACGTGGGATGAAAGGGGGAAAATGCGGGGGAGCTTGAATTGGAGGCGGTGGTTACCTTGGAACTTTGTAACTACTCCAGCAAGGGAAAAACGACAATCCCGTGTGATTTAACATATACTATTTATTTACCGTCTGCTTCGTGTCCCTCAATGCCCGCCCGGCCAGGAATCCCGTCTGTTCTCTAGTTGGCAATCTGAGATTAGACACGTTGGTACAATTACAAGTTTCCGCCTGTCGTCCGATTTATCCCCACCTAACATCTGAACTTTCTGTTGACGTAGTTGTCGTCGTGGTAGTATACCTGGGGTCGCGTTGAAATGCCGGTTGGGGTGGCAGGAAATCAGGCATCGGTGGCCTCCCGACAGCCAGATCATCTTGCTGCCAGGGAGCGACTGGTCTCGTTTGACCGGGACCAGGCGTGGGCTGGCCTGGAGGCGGTCCAGAAGCGTACTCAGAGACAGGCCAATCGGTACGAATGGTGGGCGCTCCAGACTGGTGCGGTGTCCTGACGCCATCGAGCCATTTAGACACCGGTTTCCCTGGTCCGTTGGGAGCAACCGCAGGTGTTGGCGGCCCCGCCAGCGCTGTGTATGTTGTCTCATTCATGAAACCCGGTCCGCCGTTCTTGCCAAATGTACCCGCCTCCGAGTCCCGGTTGTAGCCACCTTCGGCTTTGAAGGTTGCCTGCATCAGGGCGTCCATCATCTCTGAATTTGTCTTCTTGTCGTTGTGCGCCATATTCGGCGGCGCCAGGATCGGAGCTGTGTCACGTTCCATGGTGGCGCCACCGTATGCCATCTCTGGACCGCTGCCTTTTTCCGATCTGCTGAAAAATAGGGGAAGAGAGGAGAGCCGTTTGCCGTTGTTGCGCCACTTCCTCCACATGAAGCTTGCGGCTACCATAATACCAATGAGAGCTAGGAGGGAGAGTTAGCCACCTGCTCGAAGACCGGGAATGCAAGCACGACTTACCGAGAACTCCGATCACAATTCCAGCCGCCGCGCCGGGGTTCATCCCGCCTTGCTCAGTGGCCACGGCCCCCAAGGCATTATCCGGGTTGGCCACCTGTTCCGACTCTGGCAGTGGCGTTTGATCTGCACTCGGGAATTTTAACGTCGTAGACAGGGGCGCCTGGCCAATAGAAGGGCTAGTCGGTAGCGTCGGGAGTCCCGCTGCTACGGTTTGTGTGTCTGTAGATGTTCTAGTCGTGGCGGTCGTTTGTCCTGGTAACGGTATTGTCTGGACACCGGCAGCAGTCGTCTCAGTCACAGCGGGCAGGGCGACAACATTTGTAGGAGATTTGGTGGGGGTGGTCGTCGAAGTCCCTGTCTGGACTGGTGCTAGGGCTGGGGGAGGAAGCGTTGCTGCGGTGGTTGTTGTTGCCGCGGCAGTCGTAGGCGGAGGCGGTATTGCCTGAGCCGTCGAGGTCGTTGGAGCAGGGAGTGGCTGAACGACTTCGGGAGACGTTGGAGCTGCCAGAGCGGGCGGGACTACAGCTGGGGGCGGGGTTGCTGTAGGGGGAGCGACTGAAGTCTCATCTCCGGACTCTTCAGACCCAGAGTCGGACGAGTTCCCAGACTCAACCCCATCCGAGTCCGATGCGCTGGTTACGGCGCCGTCAACGACCTCCTCGGCGGCAACCGTGGACACGGGCAAGACTGAGTTTCCAGCCCCGGGGCTTGCTACTCCTCCGGTTACGAGTTTGAATCCCCCTGAGGGCATCCCTTGAGGCGTGATCGAGGCTGGGCGAGTCGTCGGCCTTCTTAGAGGAATCTTGTCATCATCCGACTCCTCCCCAGAGGCTTCGCCATCGCTGTCGTCCCGGCGAGTCAACCACTCTCGGTGGCTCTTCCGCAAGAGGTAGTTACGCCGGCGCAGTGATGGCTCCGTCGTCCTCATGGTGTTTGTTGTTGCTGATCCGAAACTCCTCGCAAGGCTCAACCTTACAAAGCGTACGTTCCCCTGCGTAGATAGGTCCTCATCTGCTAGACGACTGCCCGAGTTCGCCCCAAAGAGAGGAAATGTTGAGTCTAGAAGAGAGAAATATAGAAAGAAGGGAAGATGTAAAGATGCAGCAGATAATGCAGGCCAGCTGTTTGTTCCCCGAAACCCAAACAAGGAAAAAGAAGAAGAAGATGGGGTGGAGTTGTTGATCGTCTTCCCACCTCAGAAGTCGCCAAAAAGAGACAAGAAAGCTTGGGAGGCAATGAGAGCGAAGGCGGACGGTTTTACGAGAACCCGGGCCCGTCCCGCGACAACAAGAGATCGGCAGGAGTTGCAAGCTTTGGCCATAGCGACAAGCATCGCTCCACCGTCCAGGGCCGGCGCGAGAAGCACCTGGGGGGGAAAGACTGACATCGACCAGAGGCTGGCGTCGGAGTGCATGAAACACCATCATGGTGCGACGGCATTGTGCCGCCAAGCACAAAATTCCACCAAACTTTCCAAGACACAAGGAGCCCACCAGCAGTGCCTTGGTGTGCTAGCCAATGTCGAGGGGGTGATGGGCGATTGGGCCCACGACGATCAAGCTGCCAAGTGGTCTGTCTTGTTTGGGGATGGTGGGGGCAACAGGGGTAAGAAACTGATGCTGCAACGGAGCTTTTTCGCGGGCACGGCGCCCGGCTACCGGCAACCCCCGCCAACAAACGGCACGCGACTCTTTGCTGATTTGGGGTTGACCAAACTGCCCGCGATCGTCTTTTCGGCCGGGTTTGGCTTTTGTCGTGATGCTATTTTTGCTCACATCATGGGGATTCTGCAGACACTTCAGCATAGCAATTTATCTTACGTTGGCCTGTTGGATGATGTGACTGAGCCTTCGAGTACCGCAAGAACAGGGTCACATGGAGTCAGTATGTCCGGGTCCGTAGCTGACCCCTTCAACTCTGGACTTGTTTAGGTAAAGATAGTGGAGGAGAGAAAAGATTTTGCGGCAAGAGGAGCCGCGCAGCTTAATGGAATCTTGACCTATGAAGCGACCTGGATAACCACGCTCTCAGGCAGGTTTACACGATTGGGCATGTTTCACCCAGCGCAGACCGATAATAGCGAGCCAAGCCGTGTTGTATAACCCTAACCCTCTATCTGATAAGCAACAGGGTGATGGTGCCTGTTCTGCGCGGCTATTGACGCACCTCCTTAAGGCTGGGTAACAGGGCAAGGCTTGCCGCGACCGCTCTAGCGACCCGAGACGCCTGCGGAGAAGAAAAGCAGGCACCAAACAGGCACGGTAGGTTCAGCCGAAGATGGCCTTTGATGGTGGACCGTCCAGCCGCTAACTTGATCCTTTCGCGGCGCACTAGAGATGGACGCCCCGCTTGGGTGCTGCACCCCACAACTCCAACTTACCTACACCAGCGCCAAATCTCAGGATCGTCTCAACCTGGCTGTGGATCACCTTCATCCTTGGACCCTTCTTGTCGTCTCAACCTTCTCAAATACATGGCTCTGAGGGTGGTCAGGCTGGCGCTCGTACTTCAATATGCCATGCCGTGATATCCGTTGCCATGATGATGGATGCACATAAAGGCACATTTCCAGGATTTCTCCTGTTTGGAGCCCTCGCCTGCCCTCGCATCTCCTCGCCGGGCATCTGTCCACTACCCGGCTGTGCGGCAAGCTTTTCGTAGCTGTAAGTTCGGCTCGACATTGTCAAGAATGGGGTTCGACCATTTTGGCTGCTTCACATCTCTGTTCTCCTGGGATGTTGGGTCCTTGGCATTTTCAGGGCTGCTATGGGACGGCCTAAAAATCTCTATGCTGGACATCGCAAAGGGGCTTTGCTTGCCGGCCAAGCATCCCTTAGGCACCTTAGTTAGGTAGGTAAGGTAGGTGAACGTTTTGCAACACCCGTTCTACTTATATCTCACTACGTCCTGCTGTCTGTGGTTGGAATGCCTTCTCTTACCGTCACCCATTAATCCTTTCCGGTGTTTATTGTTTTTTCTTCTTCCTAGCTGGAACTAAGGATCTGCTTCTATTCTTGGTCTTGTTTTTACACACCATCTTTCCTGTTCTCTTCTATCATCCATATTCCGGCAATCGTCACGACTGCCGGCAGACCACTACATTGTTGACAAGATGCCGCAACACACCACACGACGCAGCCATGGCCGCGGCCTACTCCTCGCTCTCGGGCTTTCCACCTCTCGGGTCGTCGCGCAAACAACATCTGCTTTTACCGATCAGGCTACGGGCATCCAGTTTCAGCGGTTCTTCGGCGCTAAGACCGACTTCGGCTTCGGCATTGCCCTCCCTACCAACCCATCTAACTCCTTTATCGGCCAACTGTCGTTCCCGCTTGCCAATGGCGCAGGCTGGGGCGGCTTTTCCTTGACCGGAGACATGGAAGGCCCCCTCATGATGGTCTGCTGGCCCAATAACGGTGCCGTCGTCGCTTCGTTCCGCCAGGCCTTCAACGAAGATGACAGCCCCCCCGAGGTGACGGGTGCCTTCTCTGTGAAGCCCATCGCCCAGGCAACATCGGTGAACAACACATTCATGACCTTCACATTTCTGTGCGAGGGCTGTCTTGACGACAGCCTTGGTCTCGGGCCCGCGCAAACAGCCGGGACGGCCGAGATGGGTTGGGCACTGGCCAGTCGTGCAGTTAGAAACCCAGCGAGCTCAGCAGGCGTGTTGGGGTTTCACAACAGCGGCTTTGGAGACTTCAAAGCCAACCTAGCCGCCGCAAGGAGCGCCGAGTTCGACACCTGGGCGGCGCTCGCTGGGACCGCCTTGCCGCCTGCCGCTGGGGCGCAGGCCTTTGATCAAAGTGCCGCATTCGGGAGCGGCGATGATGACAGCGGCAACGATAGTGATGATAGCAGCAGGGGTGGTGGTCAAGCCGGCGGTGGAGGCGCAACTATTGGTGGGGGTTTGACAGGAGGAGGTGGTGGTCAAACTGGCGGTGGTCAAGCTGGAGGCCGTGGCGGCTTTAACAGCGACAGCGACGGCAGCGACAGTGATAACGGTCGCAAGCGCCGGCGTAGCTTGAGCTTGAAAGCAAGGCAAACTGGCGGCCGAAGTGGGGGCGTTCAGACTGGCGGCCCTGGCACCGATACCGATGGTTTCAACAGCGCTACTGACGGCTTTGTTAGCGCCACCGATGGTCTCGACAGCGGCAGCGATATCGTTCGCGGGGGAGCCCTGAGGAGTACTACCGGTCGTGTTCCCCGCTCCCGGAGAGCCGCTGTCGTGACCAGTGGCTTGAAAGCAAGACAGACAGGCGGGAGAGCAGGAGGTCAGAGCCAGGGCGGGTTTGGCACGGATACCGATGGCGTCAACAGTGGCACCGATGGCTTTGACAGCGATAGCGATATCGGCCGCAGGAGTGTCACTCCGGTCCGCCATGTCGCTGCTTCTAGACCCGTCGGGGGAGGTGCAGCCATCAGTGGTCTGGTAAAGAGACAGACTCGTGGACGGACCGGTGGCAGGGTGACAGGAGGCCGTGCTCGTGGTGGGTTTAGCACTGACAGTGGTAACGACAATGGCTTCAACAGCCCTGACGGCGGCTTCAGTGACTAGGGTCTGGTTTCGATCACTTATATTTTCCCTTGTATCTTTCCCTGTATGTATGTGTGTATGTCCTGGCTGGCAGCAAAGGTGAACATAGTGCAATATCCTGTACATATTTTCAACTTGTATTTCATATCATCCAGTATTCCCATTTCAAGTTGGCTTCGGACTTGTCTGGACTTGGGAGGATCCAGTTGGCTTAAGGTCATTGGATGGTGCGCGAGGTACCCACAGAGGGGGAGGGGGGGAGGGGGGGAGGGGGGGGGGGGGGGGGGGGGCTCAGAATCAAGGTATTCTCAATGTGATTGTTGAAAAGTAACTGCTGGTCCGATGATAACTGTTCGTGATGTAATATAACTGTCGCCCGTGTCAAACTGATATCAAACCTAGCCTTGTAGAATGAATGAATAGCTATTCCGAGTGCACTAGTGTTTCACTTTGCTTTTTCAAAGGCACCTGAAGTTGAAAACATCATTCTCAAACTTATGCTCTCGATTCTGTGTTTTTTACTGCTTAATATCAAGGTCTGTCTGTCACCTCCCAAGGCATGTCAGGTGCACGTGCCTACCTAAGGTCATGTTCCTAGCCAGCACGGGAGATAACTCGGCTTTCAAAGAATGCGCTAGAAAACTGTGGGACTTGGATTTCATATTGAGGTTCATCTGAAACACTAGCTAGTGGTTTGCACAGTGTACGCACGATTCTTTGTCGCGGTCAATGCTGGTCGCCCCTCTTGGAGCCGAAGCCCCACACAAATCTTACTGTCAAGGTCAGCTACGCATTGCCTTCACAACCCCCTTGGTTTTGGCTTCGACTCAGCCCTCTCCTTGCGCTTCCATTCCTTGTGCCGTGTACCCGGAAGGGCCTTTGGTGGAAATATGACGTCAACGAGTCAATTGACTTGGGTAGATTTTCCGGGTGTATCAAACTCATGCTGCTTCCTTCCCACTAATTATCTGGCCCGTCGTAGTAATAGATAAGCTATCCTACCAGCTCCAGCCATCGCCCAGCAAGCTACGATGGATGACTAACATCCATGAATCTTCCGTAGTATAGTGGTCAGTATGTGAGCTTGTCAAACCAGACTTCGCTCGAGACCCGGGTTCAATTCCCGGCGGGAGAGAATATTATCTTTTTGCACCTCCATCTCTTTCCCCCCCTATTCTTGTAAGAGAGATATGGGTAGGAAATCACGACGTGCAGCAGTTAACAGGCGCCGGAGAAAATATCATTCTGGACCAATGCATGCGTCTAACCCATTTTGATTTCTGTCCCTTCTATGTACAAGGACGAAGTCCTAGAAAAACACCAAATGCCACCTCCCTTATAAACTCCCGGCTAGAAACGTCCAGACGTCCCAAACCAAACATGTTGTGGACAGGTTATATACACGACCCCAAACCCCAGACTATCTATGTACACCAAGCATCAGTTGCGGCCAACCGCTGTTGGCGCCCTCTGGGATGCTTGAAGGTAGCAGGGAAAATACCGATACACCTTTAGGCGGTGTTCCCGACGAGCTTCAGAAGCTGATCCAAGAGATTCTGGATATCCTGGTTGGCAGCACCGCCGGCAGCCTTTCCAGCTCCCTTTCCAGCTCCCTCTCCAGCGTCCTTCCCAGCGCCAGCTCCAGCTCCAGCATCGGCACCGGCTCCGGCTCCGGCTCCGGCGTTGGCAGCGGCATTGGGAACGAAAATGCTCCACTCGCCGACCAGGTTGTCGACAGTCAGTGTGAGCTCGTTCTCGTCGGCCTCGAACTCCAGCTCGCCGACACCCTCAAGAATGAAGGTCTTGGTGTCGGTGCAAAGCTTGCCGACTCTGCCTTGGCTGATATCAAGGGTGTTGCCGGCGGTGAGGATGTAGTCGATCTTCTGGAGCGTGAGATTGGCCGTGCCACCGGCAACCTCAACGATGTACGAGACAGGCTCCAGGGCAGAGAAGCCAGCCGGGGCAGCCGCGGGGGTCTTATTTTCGGTGACGCGAAGTTGGCGGGCTTGCTGGTTCTGGAACTCGACCTCGAAGGCGCCGTTCAGTCCAGGAGGGAAAAGAGTATCGGTCTTGATGTCGCCGCCACCGAGGTCGATGACTTGGCCGAATGCTCCGGTTAGGTTGACTTCATTCTCCTTGCCGGCTTCTCCTTCGCCGACAGTTGCCGGGGCGGTGGTGGTAGCAGCTGCGGCGGCCGAGGTCGTGGCGGTACCCTTGTTCTGGGAGGGTGCGGCGAGAACGGCCAACACCTGAACGGCAAGGGCGAGACTGAATGAGGCCTTCATACTGGGCGGGTTGATGGGGTGATTTCCGGTAAGGTTGGAAAAGACAGGTGGAAGATACGTTGAGAGCGAGAGTCGACTCGGGGCGATGGCAAGTGGATGGAATAACGAATGGGACCAGCCTCGAAGAGAAGATAGAAGAAACAGAAATGTAGGAGACGAAACTTGGAACTGAAGAATACAACCACGAAGAGGATATCGAAAGAAAGAAGATGATGAGGACGAGGATCGCCGTTCTCTTTATATCTCACATACGAAATAGCGTGTGCCCAGCTTGGTCCCGCCGTCCCCTCGTATGGCTACCCCGTTCATCGTCCGAATCTCGAAACTTTGCCAAGAGGGTTGCCAAGAAGGTTATTGCAAGCGAATGTGGTGCACTGGTGCACGCCATCCAAGGATACCATCAGTCGGACGCGGACCACAATCGCCAAGACTGACTGAGCGATCCCTAGATCTCCTCGAAATCCACCCAGGGAATGGGGAACGCACGGAAGGGGGTCAGTACCGCAAACAAGCTCCATGACCTCTTGGCATGACCAAGGGTGAGACTGGCCGAGGGCAGTTGCGCCATTGACTACCTAGATCGCAAGAACCATCAGTAAATGTTAGATAACTGGCCTCGAAGTGGTCGCATGGCCCCTACTATGTTTTGCGAGTGCCGCGTGCCGGACAGGCGGGCGTGGGCAGAAGCATGTCGATGGGGTCAGAGGTCAACGGGTTCTTCAAAACAAATGGGTCCAAAGAAGGGAAGGCCAACACCTGAATATGGGGCGAGTGCACGCGACCGCTTAACAAGTTCGGACAAGTTTAAACGATGTGGAGCCAGGGACAGAGCTGAGACAGCTGCTGATCCGCTTGGCAAACCCTGGGCGCTAAGAACGCCAAGACCCGTGTGCGCTTTCCATTTTCTAAAAGTCGGGTCGTTTTTTTCTTGAGTTTTTTAAGCGGGGACGGAGAACTGGACTTGGCGATGTGTCGTCGTTGTGCCAAGTTGCCGATATATCCAGCGTTGCCTCCAAGTCGCTAAGTCATTGTTAGCCGCGTTCCTCCAGGGACCATCCTATGACACACGCCACCTACAGCAAGACGGCCGAGCGGTTCCGAAAAAATTACACTGCGGATTGTTTCTCGAGGCACTAGAAAAGCTTGAAGATATTGTGGCTCTCAGGTAGGGCTCGATCTTGACAAAGGCGTCCATGAATCCTTATGACCTGACTTGGATGGCAGGTCAAATCATGCGAAATCTGCCGTGGACCTTGTACAAAAATAAAAAGGCCCACTCGTCCCATCCCATTCTTGAGAATCTGCTAGCACTACTAACTTGGGAGGCAACCCGGGCGGGAGGCAGTGCAATGTCCTTCAGTCTCTGGGCTTCGGTTTGATCTTCAAGGTATCGGTACAGGGGCTCATTTCCTCGGAGGATTCCGCGCAAACAGGCTGGGATCAAGCTGCTCTACCCCCGCTGCGATGCACGCTGCCCAGTTGGTCCTTTATTATACCTACATCATGGGGCGCATCAGTTCTACCTGCCCCAGACTCTTGAAGTTCTACTCCTACATAGATACGTACTTAGTAGACTTTCATATAGAAACACGCTCCCACCACAGTTGTGTGATATCTGAAGCGTTAAAGGATTCAGAGAAGGGACATATTTCAACTGACTATCATATCTCAAGGTACACATATAACTTGAGTTGCTTCGGTCGTACTCCTAATGAGAACACCAGATGAGAGTGAATGGTGCTTGAAATTCAAATTTGGTGTATGGCTATTTTGAGGATTATTGGCGGAGGTCGACAAGCAGCTCATTAGAATGAAGGCGCTCAACTCGAGGTCATATTTGTAGACATTCTCTATGATATAAATCATCAAATCTTTCAACAATACCATACCTGTCGTCGAGGTCTGACATATCCTAGCCACAAGAGAAGGTTCCGGGCTTCATTTGGAGAAGGGCAAACCAATTAGTTATCGTCATGCTTTCTTTCAATGTAGACATGAGTTCATCACGGCTAGACGATGCAAACGGATGGCTCGGAGGCCTTCAGGGGCAAGGGTTATTCCAGGAGTAATATCATTATTTTTGAAAAAAACTGCGGGTTTCTTGCTTCATTCGATTTGGAGAAGAGTAGGTAGCGTTTACCCAGGCAGTGGTTCGGCCGGTCTTTATCCATGCTGGTATCATTCTATAAAGTTCCAAGTTGTGTTCGGCATAAATATTCTGATTGGTTGCCTTCCCCACTATGGGCTGATACCAAATACTGGAACCCGGCAAGCGGTTGACAAAAAAACAGGGCCACACAAACTGGCCTGTGCGGTACCTCGCTAACAGTGTTCCTAACAATTCTTATCAAAAAACGGGTAGATTCTATGATAGTGTGGGTGGAGCAAGTGTTAGCAGGGAACGGTCAGATGACCGGCTGGTAGTACAGAAAGATACCTCTGTTATGCCTGCAACTACTATGGTAGCCTGTCAAGCGGTTGATAAAATAAAACGCACTCACTACCTCGCCGGTACCTTGCAACGTATACGATTCTAGCTAAAAGGGAGGTACATTCTTTGTACTACTACCCAGTCATCTGACCGTCGCAGGCTAGCAATTCGGCCATCCACACTATCATAGAATCCGCCTGCTTATTTATCATAAGGATAGTTACAGCCTTCTTCCAGGCCTCAATTATCAAAACCTTTAGATCACAGCCTAAGCGAAAATTTGCCTTGATATACTGCTTTACAGCGCGCCAGCAATT
>Ga0247770_1002193_pt1 | contig 11647 bp, 12 predicted proteins | sample UWRJL136409B6_FD_179943 | JGI IMG/M metagenome (GOLD analysis project Ga0247770, IMG submission 179943) | Plant litter microbial communities from Arlington Agricultural Research Station in Wisconsin, United States - UWRJ-L136-409B-6 | ecosystem: Environmental > Terrestrial > Plant litter >... | reverse complement strand
GCGAGGGAAGACCGAAAGGTGCCTCTCCGAAAAAATTTCGATCCTCATCTCCGCCTATGGTTCCACGGCGGGACGCGGGCTTTTCCTCTCCGGATGCGACTGCCTCCCCAGCGTCTCTGCACATTCCGTCCAGGGAGCTGGTATCACCCACCGCCCGTCTTCGTCGCGGCGGGCGGGGTGCCGGCCTTCGCGGAGTCCTGGGGCTGCGCGGCGCGGCGCTGGTCGGCCTCGCGCTGGCGGACGACGGAGCTCAGGCGGGCGCGCGGCACCTCCCAGCGCGTCGCCCGCCACCCGCCGCGCTCCAGCGCCGACGGCGATCCATCCGTCGGCCGAAGGGCGGCGTAGTAGACCTGGTAGTTGGAGCCGGGGTTCCAGAGCACCCAGCTCTTGAGCCCCGAGTCGTACGTCGCCTGGATCTGCTGGCGGACGTGGGATGCGCCGTAGGTGATCCCGTCGCGCAGGTAGTCCGCGCTGAACGCCTGCAGCCAGGGGATGATCTCCCCCGTCTTCCTCCCCTCCGCCCGCACGTACTTCGTCCGCTCCACCGCGTCCTCCATGGAGATGCGCACCATCTCGTAGGGATGCGCGTTCGGCGCGCGGAAGCCGTACACCCCGCCGAAGTAGTGCGACGGGTACACCATCGGCAGCACCGCGTCCGACGCCGTGATCACCTTCTCCCAGTTCTGCCCGATCCCCACGTCCCCCGGCAGGTGCGTCACCAGCCCGAAGACGTCCGCCGTCACCGGCGCCTGGAACTCCGCCAGCTGCTGTTTGGAGTAGACGATGAAGTCGTGGATGTTGTCCGCGCGGCTCTTCCCGTTCGATCCCGGAAACGCCATCGTCGCCCGCCGCGCGTCCGTCACGTCCGGGAAGCGCACGTAGTCCCACTGGATCTCCGAGAAGCCCATCTCCAGCGTCTCCCGCGCGATCGCCACGTTGTAGTCCCACACGCGCCGGTCGTAGGGGTTCACCCACGGCTTCCCCTTCTGGTCCAGCCAGATCCCGCCCGAGGTGTTGCGGATGGCCAGCTCCGGCTTCTTCTCGGCCAGCATCCGGTCCTTGAAGACCACGATGCGGGCGATGGGATAGATGCCGTGCGCCTTCAGCGTGTCCACCAGCTGCGGGAGCCACTTCGACCCCGGCCGCTGGTCCGCCCCGATCTCCTTCGCCAGCGCGATCCCGGTGGAGTCGTGCGTCAGATAGGTGTCGGACTCCTTGATGTCGACCACGAACGCGTTGATCTCCGTCTCGTCCGCCACGCGGATCAGCTCGCGCATCCGCGAGCGCGACCCCGCCGCCCAGGCGTTCACGTACAGCGCCCGCACCGAGTCCGGCTTCCCCACGCGGTCGCCGAAGCGCGCCCGGAACCGCGCCGCGCTGTCCTCGCGCGCCTTTGCCGCCACCGCGGCCGAGTCGCCGCCGGCGGGCTTGCCGGCCGCGCCGCCGCCGCCCTTCGCCGCCTCCCCCGACGCCTCACCGCACGCCGCCGCCACGGCGAGCGCCGCCACCACCCCCAGCCGAATCATCGCTCGTCCGATCACGATCGTCCCCCGATAGGGTTTTCCCCGCATGAGCCGCACGGCGGAATGTAACCGCTCGTCCCGGAAGTGCCTACGACGGCGGAGGCGATGGTCGGAGCCGGAGCCGATCGATCCGCCGCCGCGCGGCTCGAGCGGATTCGGGCGATCCGGATTGTGGGATGCGGAACCCGCGGCCGTCACCTCCTCCGCGCGAGCCCGTGCCGGCGGGATCGGACGCACGGCGACGAACGAAAGGCGGCCCGGAACCAGGTTCCGGGCCGCCTCGCCGTCCGGCGGAGATGCTCCGCGGGATCGATCTACATCTTGGTGCTGTCCGGGGCCATCGAATCGTGCGACATCCCCGACATGGTGTCGTGGGACATCCCGGCCATGCCGGTGTCGGCGCCCATGGCCGGGGCCATGGTGTCGGTGCCCATCGCGGGCGGGGCCACCGGGACGGCGTTCTCCACCGCCGTGGTGTCGCCCGTCTCCGCCTCGCCCTCGCCGCTCCCGCCGCACGCGGCCAGGGAGAGCAGCGCGGCGGCCGCGAAGACCGGGATCGCGCGGAACTTCGTCATCACCATCTCCCGCTGTACGTGAAGCGGGGCCCGCGCCTGTGGCGCGGGCCCCGTCCGGATTACGACTTGGTGGTGTCGGCCATCGTGTCGGTGCTCATGCCGCCCATCGTGTCGGCGCCCATCGCGCCGCTGTCGGTCGGCATCGGGGCCGCCATGCCGGTGTCCATCGGCATCGGGGCCGGAGCGGCCATCGAGGTGTCGGGCGTCACCACCGCGGTGGTGTCGCCACCCTCGGCCGTGTCGTCGCCGCCGCCACAGGCGGCCAGCATCGCGGCGACCGCGAAGATCGAGAGGTTGCGAAGCTTCATTGTCGTGACTCCCAGTCCGGGTTTTTCAGAATGAGGGCCCGCGCGCCTTCGCGCGGGCCCGGAGGCATCAGGCGTCAGCCAGGCTTCAGGGAGCCTTGGTGGTGTCGCCGGCGACGGTGTCGGTGGCCTGGGCCTGGCCCTGGGTCGTGTCGACCGTGGTGGTCTGCACGACGGTGTCCTGCGTCGGCACGACGGTCGGCTGCGACACGGTGTCCGAGCCGGCGACCACCGAGGTGTCCTGGCTCACCACCTCTTCGCCGCCCTCGGCGTCGTCGCCGCCGCAGCCGGCCAGGCCGAACACCGCGGCGAACGCCAGGACCGACAGGTTGCGGATCTTGATCATCTTCGTGCTCCTTGTTGGGAGCCGGGTCGGGCCCGGCGGGTTGCTCTCCGATCCCGCGGCGCCGCTTTCGCAGATGCCTCGGTCGGGGCAGGGTAAGGCAACGGGTGTGCCCGGTACGGCCCCAGTGCCTTCCAGGTGGCGAAAGTTGGCTCCAGTGCTTACTTTTCATGCGTCCGCAGCCCGTCCGCGGGGCGCTGTTCACATGCCCCGGAGCGCCTGTCCGCTGTTCAGTGAACGAGGGCGAAGTGTTCAGTGAACACCGTCCGTCCCGGCCGCCGCCCCGCCGCGGCTTCCCCGAACGCCCGATTGCGACGTGCCCATGAGAGGACTCGCCCTCCGCGTCAAGGTCTTCTTCCTCTTCGCCGGGGCCGCGCTCCTCATCGTGGTTCCCGCGCTCCTGCTCATCGCCCGCGCGGTGGAGCGGCAGGCCTACCGCCGCGCCAACGAGGAGCTGGCGGACGCGGGAACGCTGCTGCTGAGCCGCTGGGAGGAAAAGGGTAACGCGCTGCGCGACCGCGCGCAGCTCAAGGCCGGCGACTCCACCGTCACGGCGGCGTGGACCTCCGGGCGGCTGCGCACCCTGCGCACCCGCCTGCGCGGCGACGGCACCGACAAGGACGTCGTCATGGCCGTCGACACCACGTACCAGACGCTGGTGGGTCCCCGCCTCCCCCGCGCCGTCCTGGACGACGCGGCGGCGCGCGGGCCGCTGGTGGTGGTGGCCGACAGCGGCGCGGGTCCCATGCGGCTGGCCGTGAACCCGGCGTGGCGCGACACGGTGCGCCTGGGGCTGGTGGCCGTCGGGCAGCCGCTGAACGCGGCCGGGCTCAAGAAGGACGCGGCCCGCGCCAACGCCCAGCTGGCGCTGATGGTGGGCGACTCCGTGCTGGGGACCACCTTCTCCTCCGACTCGGCCTCCCCCGACACGGCCTCTCCCCGCCTGTCCTCTCCCGACGTGGCGGTGCAGATCGGGGGGATCGCCGCGCAGCCGCAGGGCGCCACCGAGCGCTACTCCATCGGCGGGCAGGACTACATGGCGCGCGTCTACCGCCTCCCCAGCCCCGGCGAGCCGGTGCGGGTCGCCCTCTTCCGCCCCATCGCCGAGGAGCTGCGCATCGCCCAGGGGATCACCCGCTCGCTGTTCGTGATCGGCTTCGCGGCGCTCCTCCTGGCGGTGCTCCTGGCGCTGGTGGTCTCCCGCATCGTGGCGCGCCCCACGCAGGCGCTGGCCGAGGCCTCCGCCCGCCTGGCGCGCGGCGACTACGCGGCCCCCCTCCCGCGCGACTCGGGTGACGAGATCGGCCAGCTGGCGCGCACCTTCGGCGAGATGCGCCGCGCCATCGCCGAGCGCGAGGCGCGGCTGCGCTCGGCGCAGGCGGAGATGATCCACCGCGAGAAGCTGGCGGCCATGGGGCGGCTGGTGGCGCAGCTGTCGCACGAGATCAACAACCCCATCTACAACATCCAGAACTGCCTGGAGGCGCTGGAGCGCCGCGGCGACCCCAGCGACCCCAACCGCGAGTTCCTGCAGCTGGCGCAGGAGGAGCTGGCGCGGATGGCCACGCTGACCCGCCAGCTCCTGGACCAGAGCCGCCCCCTTTCCGACGCCGCCCAGCCCGTGAGCCTGAACGCGCTGGTGCAGCGCGTGCTCACGCTGGCCGCCACCGAGATCGGCGCGCGGGGGATCCGGGCCGAGACGGCGCTGGATCCCACCCTTCCGCAGGTCGTCGTCCACCCGGAGGGGGTGCAGCAGGTGCTGGCCAACCTGGTGAGCAACGCCTGCGACGCCATGCCGCAGGGCGGGACGCTGCGGCTGGTGACGCGCTCCGACGCCGACGCCGTGGAGGTGGTGGTGGAGGACACCGGCTCGGGGATCGCGGAGACCGACCTCCCGCACATCTTCGAGGCGTTCTACACCACCAAGCCAGGGGTCGCGGGGATCGGCCTGGGGCTCTTCGTCTCCGAGGGGATCATCCGCGGCCACCGCGGCCGCCTCTCGGTGGAGAGCCGCCCCGGCGTGGGAAGCCGCTTCACCGTGCGCCTCCCCCGCGAGACGCTGGACGGCTCGCTCGCCCCCGCCGAGGCCGAGCGCGAGCCCGCCGCCGCCGCCGCGTAGGCGCGGTCCGGGGTAACAGCCGGCAGACGGAGACCCGCGACGCCCCGGCGCGCGGATCCGAAGTCGATCACCCCGACGGACCGGTTCGGCGGGGGATCGCGCGCAGCGGAGAATCCGGCGCCCTTCCGGGCGCCGCCGCCGAACGATGGAGATCAAGAAGACGATGCAGATGACCGCGCAGGAGAAGAGCAGGATCCTGATCATCGACGACGACCGCGCCTTCCGCGTGGGCACCGGCGCCCTGCTGGCCGACGAGGGCTACGAGGTGGACGCCGAGCCCGGCGGCGACCAGGGGCTCGACCGGCTGCGCCGCGAGCGCTACGACATGGTCCTCCTCGACCTCAAGATGCAGGGGCGCACCGGCCTCTCCGTGCTGGAGGAGCTGCGCGGCTCCGGCAACGACGTCCCCGTGCTGATGCTGACCGGCTACGCCACCGTGGACAGCGCCGTCCAGGCGCTCAAGCTGGGCGCCGACGACTACATCACCAAGCCCTGCGACAACGCCGTCCTCCGCTCCAAGATCAAGGCCGTGCTGGCCCGCCGCGAGCCGGTCCTGGGCCCCGGCGTGGGGCGGCTGGTGGGGACCACGGCCAAGATGCGCGACGTCTTCCGCGCCATCGCGCGCGTGGCGCCCACCGAGTCCACCGTGCTCCTGCGCGGCGCCACCGGGACGGGGAAGGAGCTGATCGCCCGCGCCATCCACGACGAGAGCCAGCGCCGCTCGCGCCCGTTCGTGGCCGTCAACTGCTCCGCGCTCGCCGAGGGACTGCTGGAGAGCGAGCTCTTCGGCCACGCGCGCGGCGCCTTCACCGGCGCGGTGACGGACCGCAAGGGGATGTTCGAGGAGGCCGGCGGCGGCACCATCTTCCTGGACGAGATCGGCGACGTCTCGCCCGCCATGCAGGCGCGGCTGCTGCGCGTGCTGCAGGAGCGCGAGGTGGTGCGCGTGGGCACCTCGCGCCCCGTGCAGGTGGACGCTCGCGTGGTGGCCGCCACGCACCAGGACCTGGAGGCCATGGTGGAGGAGGGGCGCTTCCGGAAGGACCTCTACTTCCGCCTCAAGGTCTTCCAGATCCGCGTCCCCGAGCTCCGCGAGCGCCCCGAGGACATCCCCGCGCTGGCGGGCGCCGCCGTGGCGCGGTGGAACGAGCGGACCGAGGCCACCCGCCGCGTCGCCGGCATCAGCGAGGAGGCCGTCGAGGTGCTGGAGGCGTACGACTGGCCGGGGAACGTCCGCGAGCTGATGGCGGCCATGGAGTACGCCTGCATCGTCTCCGACGGCAAGCGCATCCTCCCCTGCCACCTCCCCGAGGAGGTGCTGGAGGGCCCTGTCTCCGACGCCCACGCGCCCGAGGCCAACGGCCGCCGCCACGAGGCCAGGGCCGCCCCCGAGCCCGCCCGCCGCTACGTGGCTCCCGGCGCCGACGCCGAGCGCGAGGCCATCCGCACCGCGCTGGAGGAGGCCCAGGGAAACCGCACCCGCGCCGCCGCCGCCCTCGGCATGGGCCGCACCACCCTCTGGCAGAAGCTCAAGGAGTACGGGCTGTAGCTTCCGAGGTGGGTGGGGTGCGTTGCGGGGTCGGCGGACGGTGCATCATCGACGTGAATCGAAGCGATTGATCTGTCGGTAGGCAGTCGGTGGATGAACATCGATCCGCGCGAGGCTCGGCCGCTTCCGCATCGAGGCGCCGTGACGAGACGTTCCCGATCTCTCCGGCGGTGTGCGCGAGGCCGTCCTCCATGTCCCTCCGCCGCTGGACGGCGTGTCCCCCTTCGATGACACCGGCCAGTGGACGGACGGGGCCGCGAAAAGCTAAGTTGTTGGTCGAAAACAAGATGATTTCCCGCGCCTCGGCGGTACGCCCGATGCGTTGGCCCGCCCCCCGTTCGTCCGTTCCGAAGCCAGAGCTCCCGCCGCGGCAACCATTCGTCCTGGAGTTCCGATGAACCCGATCGCTCGCGCATCCCGCCGCGCGGCCGCCGCCCTGGTGGCGATCCTCGCCCTGGGCGGGTGCGCCACGCAGGTCACCCGCGTCTCTCCCGACCAGCAGATCGACCTTTCCGGCCGCTGGAACGACGTGGACAGCCGCCAGGTGGCCGACGCCATCATCCGCCAGAGCTTCGAGAGCCAGTTCGGCTCCGCCTGGGCCACGCAGTTCATGCAGTCCAACGGCGGCCGCCGCCCCACCGTCATCGTGGGGACGGTGCGCAACCGCAGCATGGAGCACATCCCCGTCACCACCTTCGTCCGCGACCTGGAGCGCGCCTACCTCTCCAGCGGCCAGGTGCAGGTGGTGGCCAGCGCCGAGGAGCGCGACGAGGTGCGCGCCGAGCGCGTGGACCAGCAGGAGAACGCCGCCGCCGAGACCCGCGCCCGCCTGGGCAGGGAGCGCGGCGCGCAGTACATGCTCCAGGGCGACATCTCCTCCATCGAGGACCGCGAGGGGGGCCGCCGCGTCGTCTACTACCAGGTGGACATGACGCTGGTGGACCTGGAGAGCAACGCCAAGACGTGGACCGGCCAGCACCGCATCAAGAAGTTCGTCGAGCGGCCGCGGTTCCGCCTGTAGGCGGCGCGATCCCCCTATCGTCCGACCGGAGTAGAGAGATGAGAAGGACTTCACTCGCCGCCGCCGCGCTCGTCCTCACCGCGGCCGCCGCGTGCGCGCCCCGGATGCAGCCCGTGCGGCCGATCCAGGCCAACGGCGCCATCGTCCCGTCCACGCAGGACGAGACCATCGCCCGCGCCCACACCGAGGGGCGCGCCGAGCGCGAGCGCGCCGCGGCCGAGCAGGACCAGACCGTCGCGGCCGCCCTGCGGGCCTGCTCCGGCGCCACCTGCGACGCCCTCGCCCGCGGCCAGCTTTCGCTGGGGATGACGCGCGAGCAGGTGCTGGCCGCCACCCGCACCGGGGGCGCCGCCTGGGAGGAGCGCGGCGCCGGCTTCGTCACCACCCTCACCGCCCGCGACGACGGGCGCGGCCCGCGCGACGCCGTGGCCGAGGTGGCGTACGTGACGCTGGAGAACGGCCGCGTCCGCAGCTACGCCTACCGCGAGCCGCAGGGCGTCCGCCTGGTGGCCTCGGCCGCCGACGCCACCCCCGCCGCGCAGGCCCGCGCCCGCGCCGAGGCGCTCCGCCGCGAGGGCGACGACTTCGCCCTGGCCGGCGACTTCCAGCGCGCGCTGGACCGCTACGACCGCGCCGACGTCATCCAGCCGAACGACCCGGAGACCACCCTCCGCATCGCCCGCGCGCTGGACAAGCAGCTCCGCCCGTACGAGGCGCTGATCCGCTACCGCCTCTTCCTGCACCAGCTGGAGATCGAGAAGATCCGCGCGTACGGCGACGCGTACGCGAACATGGCCGGCGCCATCGCCGAGGCGCGGAGCCGCATCATCGTGCTGGAGCGCAACGGACGATGAGCACCTCCGGCCGCGCCGCGCGGGCCGCCCTGGGCGCCGCCCTCCTCCTCGCCTCGGCCGCGTGCGCGGGGCGGGGGGCGTACCCGGCGCGGCCGGCGCCCGAGTCCCTCCCCGGCAACTCGCCCCTCCTCTCGCGCAGCCTGGGCGAGACGGACGCCTGGCTCCGCCACTACCTGATGGAGGGAAAGCCCGACTCCGCCCTCCGCATGCTGGCCGACGAGTCGCGCGTCCGCCCCAGGGACGAGCTCCTGCGCCGGCTGCAGATGGGGGTGGTGCTGCACGCCGCCGGGAAGTGGGAGGAGAGCAACGCCGCCTTCGCCTGGGCCGAGGCCGAGGCGGAGGCGCGCTGGACGCGGAGCCTGACGCAGCAGGCCGGCTCGATGCTGCTGAACGACGCCGCCGTGGAGTACGTCCCCGCCCCCGGCGAGCTGGCGATGATCCCCTACTACCGCCTCCTCAACTACCTGGCGACGGGGAGCGGCGACGACGCGCTGGTGGAGGCGCGCAAGGCGTCCGCGCTGCTGGGGCGCCTTTCGGAGGAGCGCGCGCCGTGCGTGGGCGACGGCTTCGTGCACTACCTGGCCGGCGTGGCCTTCCGCGGGGCGGGGGAGCGCAACGACGCACTGGTGGCCTACCGCAACGCCGAGCGCGCGTTCGGCGCCTGCGCGGGGCGCGACGAGGCGCGCTCGCCCGGGTGGCTGGGCACCGACCTCTACCGCGCCGCGGTGGAGGCCGGCGTGCGCGAGGTGGCGGACTCCGCCCTTTCCCGCTATCGCCTCGACCCGGCCCGGGCGGCGGCGTCGGACCAGGCCGAGCTGGTGGTCTTCGTGGAGAACGGGTGGGTGGCGCACCGCTCCAGCGCCGACATCCACGTCCCCATCTTCCCCGAGCAGATGGAGGAGCTGGAGGGCGAGGGCGGAAACGTGCTCACCGCCGCCGCGCAGGTGGTGGAGAGGCTGGTGGGGAACCTGGCCGAGCAGTCGTACTGGGGCGAGGCGCTGGATGAGCACCCCGAGCTCCAGCTGGGCGACGCGCTGAGCGGGGCCTACGTGATGAAGCTGGCCTGGCCCGAGTACCGGCTGGAGTCCGCCCAGGCGCCGCGGGTGCGGGTGCGGGTGGACGAGAGCGCGGAGGACGTCCCCGTGGTGCAGGACCTCTCGGCGGTGATGTTCCGCCGCTGGGCCGCGCAGCGCCCGGGCGTCTTCACCCGGGTGGTGGGCCGGGGGATCCTGAAGTACATGACGGTCCGCGAGCTGGAGAAGAAGGCCGAGAAGGAGGACGAGAGCCTGGGCTGGCTGGTCGGCCGTGTGGGGAACGCCCTCGGGAACGCGCTGGAGCGCGCCGACACGCGCAGCTGGTCGCTCCTCCCGGACCGCATCTCCGTCGCGCGCTTCTCCCTTCCGCCGGGGCAGCACCGCGTCACCCTGGAGGTGCTGGGGAGCGACGGGGCGGTGGCGGAGACGGTGGACCTGGGGACGGTGGAGCTGGCCCCGCGCGGCACGCTGATCCTCAACCGCCGCGTGTGGGGGAGCGAGATGGGCGACGTGCGGCGGCTGGCGGAGCAGGCGGGGGGCGCCAAGCTCACCTCCGACGCGCAGCCGGCGCCGGTGCAGTGAGGCACGATCGTCGGATGGTCCGGCGCTCGATCCACGCACGGATGGAGGAGGGGGCGATGAGGAGGATGATCGTGCTGGCGCTGGCGCTCTCCGGGTGCTCGCTGGCCCGGCCGCAGACCGGCGACTTCAGCTCGCAGGGGTGGGCGGGGGTGGACTCGTTCCGCTGCGCCGAGCGGGTGGTGGGCGACATGGGGTACCTGGTGGTGTCGCGCGACGGAGGGCGCGAGTACCTGCGCGCCTCGCGCGTCTTCGGCCGCGGCGAGTCGGGGAGCGACGAGGTCACCCGCGGCTACCTGAGCGTCAGCGTGGACGACGACAGGGGGGCGGAGCGGCTGCGGGTGAGCGCCGAGCGCTTCGTGGACGGCCAGCGCGGCGTCGGCGGGTTTCCCGATCCCCGCGACGTCTATCCGCAGCCGCCGCGCGGCCCCGCGCCCTTCGACACCACGGACGTGGTCCGCCGCGGCCGCACGCCGCGCACCGGCGCGCGCCGCGTGGACCCGGGCCCCGTCGCCACCGACGCGCGCCGCGTGGTGCAGCAGTGCGCGCGCGGCCAGGCCGTCCCGACCGAGTAGGCGAGTAGGTTGGTCGGCCGCGGCTCGATCGGGGGAAACGAAGAGGCCCCGCCCGGATGATCCGGAGCGGGGCCTCGATGCGTTCGCGGGCGGGCGGGACTACCGGCCGATGCCGCTGTACGGCGTGAAGAACGTGACCATCAGGATCGGCACCAGGGGGATCATGACGATCCCGATCAGCCAGTACGCGACCTCCCACGAGGAGTACTCCTCGGAGTAGGGCTCCATCATCTCGACGGGGGTCGTGTCGCGCTGCACGTTCAGATCGGCCATGGCTCGCTCAGCTCGTCAATCGTGGTTCGTCCGCCGCGAAGGAGCGGAGGCGGGTTGATTCTAGCGACCGGTTCCGGGGCGCGCAACCTCGTGCCGGTGATCTACCGCGAGGCGGCGGAGAGGCCGCGGGTGAAGGTGGCCGCCACCTTCGGCGCGATGGGCATCAGGGGGCGCGAGCGGTCGCCCAGCAGCCACTCCAGCTCGATCTCCTCCAGCGCGCCGATCAGCATCCGCCGGGCGAGGGGGACGTCGGTCTCCGGCCCCACCGCGCCCTCGGCCTCGCCGCTGGCCAGGAGCTCGTCGATGGCCTGGGCGTAGGTGCGCAGCACGTCGCGCACGGCGCCGCCGTAGAACTTGCTCGACTGGCGCGACTCGAAGAGGAGCACCGTGGCCAGCGCCGGCTCCGCCTCGATCCCCTCGAACTGCATCTCGATGAAGCGCGAGAGACGCCGCTCGAACGGATCGGCCGAGTCCAGCACCGCCCGCACCGAGGCCACGAACTCCGCCACCCGGTCGCGGAACGCGGTGAGCAGCAGGTCGTCCTTGCCGTCGAAGTACAGGTAGATGGTCCCCTCGGCCACCCCCGCGCCCGCGGCGATGTCGCGGATGCGCGCCGCGAAGAACCCGTTCTCCGCGAACACCCGCACCGCCGACTCCAGGATGGCGCGGCGGCGGGCTTCCTTGCTGTCGATGACGGGGGCGTCGGTCATGGCGGGATAATAGTGCGGGAGTGCGGAAGTGCGAAAGTGCGACGAGGGTGCGGAGGTGCGGTGGAAAGCTCCCGTTTTCTGTACCAGCAGTTATGGGAGTCCGGCAAGCTGCTGTTCACGCAGCCGTTTCAACGGTTTTTGTAGTGTCCATCCCCTGGGGAGTAGACGTAGGCCGTAGCTGCGAAGC
>Ga0247770_1002191_pt1 | contig 11654 bp, 16 predicted proteins | sample UWRJL136409B6_FD_179943 | JGI IMG/M metagenome (GOLD analysis project Ga0247770, IMG submission 179943) | Plant litter microbial communities from Arlington Agricultural Research Station in Wisconsin, United States - UWRJ-L136-409B-6 | ecosystem: Environmental > Terrestrial > Plant litter >... | reverse complement strand
TGTTTATTTTCTTTTTTTTTTTTTTTGCCGGGCGGGCCAAACCAACTTTTTGGGGGTTTGTTTGGTGTTCCTCGCCCCCCCCCCCCCCCCCCCCCCCGGTCGAGCACGTCACCACGCAAGTGCCTTGGCACCAGCTGAGCCACACGCTATTGACGTAAGTTGCACGCGGCCTCTCGATTTGGAGCCGTTCATTCATTCGCTCTGGTAGCGCAAGGCTGCTGTTTCGTTCTACCAACGCTGGTGCCGCGTCCACTCCAACAACTCTGTCGGGAAGCTACCGGGCTCGATAGATTCTGCTACCACTTCGCTGCCCACAGCCTGCGAAGCTCTCCGTGATCGCAAACCCCGGCGTGATCCTCGACCCCGCTAGCTCGCCATTTGGGTGTTTAGCAATCATGGCGAACCCCCCGCCTCCACCTCCGCCGCCGCCGCCGATGCCCGGCTTCGGCGGCCCTCCGCCCCCTCCTCCGCCGCCGCCGCCAGGGGGCCTGCCAGCCCGCCCGCCCGCCGGCGTTCAAAGCCGAGTTCGTACACCCGAGTTGATATTTGTGTGGGGCGCACTCTAACTCACCAACAGGGAGCATTACTCTCAGACATTAGCAAGGGCCGGGCTCTTAAGAAAGCAGTCACAAATGACCGATCCGCGCCGATAGTAGGGAAAGGGGCCGGCGGTCCGGGCCCATCTCCGCTCGGAGGGGCTCCCCCCATCCCAGGAAAGGCCCCGAGCAACCTCGCGCCTCCTGTCCCGGGGTTACGCGCCCGAAGCAATAGCGATCAGAGTGACCGACAACAGCCACCAGCGTCGAGCATGGACGCCGCACCACAGCTTGGCGGCCTTTTTGCAGGTGGAATGCCGAAGCTGCGGAAGACCGGAGCTGGCGTGGACACTGGAGGTAGGGCGAGATATTCGTTATATTTGGTCTATTTGTCTAACAATCATCCAGCAAACCGAGATTCTTCGTATCTCTCGGACCCCGAGTTATCATCAAGATCTGTACCCAAACCCCCGACAATGTCTGCCCCAAGGCCACCCACTGGGGCTGCACCGGCCATCCCCGGCCGGCCATCTTTGCCAGGCGCAGCCAGTACACCAACATTCCATCCGTCCATCGCCAACCTGCGGAGGACGACCGGGCCGGATGCCCCGAGGCCAATGTCTTCATCCTCTATGGCATCGATGAAGGGCCCTCCACCCCCGATTGGCAAGAAGCCCCCGCCACCTCCAGGCTCACGCAAGCCATCTTCTGTTGCACCTTCGGCGCCCTCGGCACCTCCTCCAGTTCCCAGCGTGCCACCTCCACCGCCTTTTTCGTCGGCGCCGTCAGTTCCTCCAGCCCCGCCGCCTCTTCCACCTTCCGCCGCGCCGCGACCACCGGCGGCCCCAGCCCGCACTCAGCTTCCTCCCTTACCCCCTCCGTCCGCACCAACCAGCAATATTTCTCAGGCCATCGCGGCACAGGCAGCTTTGCGCGCAGGCGGTGCCCCATCGCCAACGGCAGCACCACCTCCACCCCCGCCCTCACACCTACCTCGCGCAGCGGCCCCAAGCCCACCATACTCTGCACCGGGACCTCCGCCACCGCCGCCTCCATCCTCGGCCCCAGCTCCTCCACCTCCACCTTCCCTCTCCCATTCCGCCTCTGCTGCCACGACTCGGCCTCATGCGCCTTCTCTGTCCGCGAGATCAGCGATGCTTGATCCGAGCAGCTTCACCCTTGCGCCAAATGGCAGCGGCGCCAAGACGCCGAGTCCAACCCGGAACACGTCGAACTCATCGGCCGGGACAGGCCATTATGTGGTACAGGATAACCGGTGGAAATTCGTTAGCGAAGACAAGTTCCCAAAGCCTCGCGATTTTATCGGTGGTGCGAAACGGTACCGTGCTGGGCGCGGAAGCAGCGTGCCCTTGGATTTGAATACATTGTGAGAATCCTACTCAAGTCGCGCTACCGGCTGGGACAGGATAGATTGGGGCTGGCAAAATCGTAGAAAATTACTGTCACCAGTTCGGGGTGGAATATCTGGTATCGTCATGGCAATGTAAAATGATTACCAGTGTACCGACATCATAAGCTATGATAAATCAACGGACCACGTGAGTCAAACATGCTTAAACGTCTGTCTGTCCTGGAGGCATAGCCTGCTATAATCTCGTTATGAACTAGGGCTCCAGACAGCTCTGCTATCTGGATGTCCCCGTGGGCACTATAAAAAGCGTGTTCAACATCGCCCCATTCATCCGTCAAGTTCTCGTCGTCGAACCGCACCCAAACAATAAGGTACATTCACCACGGGTATACCAAGGAGCAATACCTCCAAGGAAATGTCGTCAGAATCCATTCTGGGTATAGCCGTAGGGGGCCATAGAGTTATTTCTCGGGAAAGATTGCTCATATTCCTGTAACATAAGGAAAGGAGACGTGCGCTCAATGCAAAAGATGAAGTGGGTACGCTTGCCGGCCGTTAATGCTCAAGGGAGAAAGCACCTGACAGATCTTGATAAGAAAACAAATGGGAATCGGAGGCAGAAGAACAAACGACGCGGCAGTATGACAAACGTGCCATCCATCCACTAGGGATATGCTTGTTGTCGGCTTTAGGTGGTGGCAGCCGGCAGCCCGAAAGTAAGGGGGACATGTATGCGGTGTTCGGGTCGTTTGATGACGTAAAAGTAGTCAACACCGCTGCTCAGCACCATGTTATAGTCTTTCCTGTCCACTTCTTCCCATTCGAGTTCAATTTCCCCCACCGCATTAACATTCCCACAACTCGTTGCGAGAGAAATACTCTTCAGTGATGTCATCTTCCCCGAAAGACCTAAGTCGGTAACCTGTGCTTTTTCGATGACTGGGTAGAGAACGTGCCGGTCCACGCGACCCTCCAATATCTTTGGCTTCTTCTTCCTCTCATTAAATAGCTTGAGGAAGATCGGTCCCTGTTACGAAACTGTCAGCTGGGTCCAAGTAGCCTTACAAGAAAAGACAAACCTTCTTCCTAGTCTGGGGTTGCTCCGGATCATACCCACTACCAGAAGCTTCCTGGTTGAATCCACCGTGGGTTTGCTCCAAATAGGCCGGATCTTCTGACTGTTGGACATCCTCCCTTGTATGATCGTACCCACCTGTGCTAGTGGAGTCGACATGATCGAAGGGTCTGGTGGCGTAATAACCTTGGTTCATCGACATGCCGCTGAATTGGGCTTGTACTTGATCCAGGTCGGAGTGCCCATCGTATTGTTGACCACTTTGTTCGCTTTGCTCAGGGACAAATGAGCTAGAGCTCTCGGGGTCATGTCCATGCTGGTCAACACCATAACCTCCAGCGTAGGCCGATGACTGTTGGATGGGCAGGATCGTGTAGTGGTCCTCGGGCCCGACAGCAGGTTCGCCGGCGTTGTATAGTACCGAATCGCCGCTGGTGTTTAGGATACCGCGAGATGCGAAGGGGTCGTCTGCATCATGCTGACCGGACTGAAAGCTTGGGTCATCTGTGTTATCCTGCGTATGGGTATTCCGGCGATCTCTGTCAGTCCCTGAACCACCGTGTGACACGTCGGTCTTGTAATCATGGTCACCTTCCCAGGGCACGTTTCCACTTCTCGAAGGACCGTCGAAGAAAGGGTCTTGCCACTCTGGGTCTGGCCCCTGAGAGCCCCTGGACGTCTTGGGCTTCCCCTTTCCCTTGTTAGGAGCCCCCATATTGTAATGTGGCGAGGTAGAGATGGGCGCGATTGTGATCCCACAGCAAACCTTCGGCGGGGGGGGGAGGGGCCGACATATATCCCCTATCCCATTCGATTAGCGACACTGCCGACTTATATCCACACCACACTCTAAAGCTCTAGAAACTCGAGAATACGTACTAGCGGGGTCGGGACCAGGCGAGCCGGGAGACGACCCTCATGGGATGAATATATGACCCCGGTGTGCATGATCTGGTACGGCCCTATTGGCAGGGTTCGTCCTTTGCATCGTGATGGCGTCCCGATGGCTGTGATGGTGTTAACCCAAGGGGATGGGGGTGCTTTTTTGAGCCGCATGCCAGTCCTTTCAGGGTTCTTTGGGGGCCCCAGATGCCGGCTCCCATCTTCCTCCCCTCGATTGCATGAGCAACCGAAGAAGCACCGTATCCGTCCGCTGCCACGAACAGTGGCGGAACCGGCGCTACGCTGGGGCTGCGATGGGCCGCTCCTGCAAGCAAGCAAGCAAGCAAGCAACTGCAAGCCGGGTCGCTGTTGGGCCTGGCCACCCCCTCTCTCCACGACGCCAGCCGTTAACCACATATTTCCTGCATTCGACGGCCCGGCCAGAAAGGGAGATAGCTTACTCAGTCCCAGCAACATCTCGCACCCTGCTCTGTAAATTCGTGTTTCCGGCGATGAAGATGTTCAAGTACTTGTTCAGACCTTGCAGAGGCACGAAGATTTCGACTTGGGGATCGCAGTGGGTTGGGGGGGGGAAATCATGATTCCCATGAGTACAAGCTATTTGAGCATGCCGACGAACCCTTTTTGGGCGGGCCTGCCTTGCTGCGAGCCATCGCATATGGCTCGCCCCATGCCGTTGGGACAGGAGAGATTTCTGAATTTACAATTCCCTATTGCGAGTATAGTCGACAGAGCCTCAGCTTTGGTCCACGCTTAGATCAACGACACGCCACAGTCTGGTCACGGAGAATGCCGAATCCGCGGACCAAAGATGGATCATCAAGATACAACCAGGTGAGTCCGGCTCCAACCGTTTGTGGCGATCTCAGCTTTCCGGCATTACCTGCCGATGGAACCATGCCCCCAATAAAGGAAAAGGGCCCAAGCGAGTTGAAGAGGTACGCTGAGGAGACCAAAGCAAAGGCGCTCAGGCGGGCACTAACCCTCTCCTCCTATCCTCTTCAGCTTCATTCTGAGCCTCAAGAGCTCCCAGCCAAGGGCGGCAGAGATAGCAACACCCAGCACGATCTCACCACTGCGAACCTTTGAGGTGATGGAACTATTGGAGTGAAGTTCGCTTTCTTGAGATCCGCTCTTCCCCCGCGCTGGAGAATATCAAGCCGGGAGGCCCTATGCCACGTCAGCTGCCGACTCGTTCGCAGTGGCGAACCCTGCAGACGCATATTGGCCAGAAGTCTCTCATCGACATATTGTCGTGAGCTAGTTGGAATGGTCCGACCTTTGAGGAGTTTCCGTTACTGCGACGGAGCGGGTGCATCATGCAGCTGTCCGCTCTGGTCAAAGACTCGAAGCGGAGTTGCGATCCAAAGTCGATTCTTGGAGCCGAGAGTGCCGCAATCGATGCCGTCGAGTGCAGGGAATGCGCAGACCGCATTGCCGGGGTCGTCGACATGCTGCCAAAGCAGCTTGCAGCTTTCATGATAATCCTGTCGGAGATCATTTGTTGTTTCACAGCCATAGTCAATCATGAAGCTGTGGAGGTGCGCAGCGGTCGAAATGGCGTTTCACGATGGAAGTGCCAGTGAAAAGCGGGTTTCCACCAAGAAAATTCCAGCGGGCAATTGTTTGGTGGACTCGGAGTACAGCTCTCTGCCCATTGACAGCCCGTCTGTGTTCACTAGGTAATGCTTGCAAAAGAGCAATAAGCTCCTTGCCAGGCGAGCCGCGTGTCTGCTGGGCGGCCCGTGGCGGGAGTCGGGGGTTAACTCTGCATCCTGACGTACCCACCAGCATCCAGCATCCATGTCTGCGGCAACTGTCCACCCACAGTCCATCTGAGGGAGTTTCTCATTCTCTCTTCGCGAAGAGTCAGGCACGTCTTGTCTTGGGGGGAAAAGCACCGAGCGGCGACAAGCATAGAGTAGGATGGATGAATGCCACATCGCCAACAGTTTACTCTTATCGTTATCGCGGTGACACCGCACGGATTTACAGCTGACAAGAATGAGGTGGTCTGCGGGGAGGTGGGCAACGAAACCTTGCTGTCGCGTCATTGGACCGAGCGGATCTTATCGCAGCTGAGCGAATAGGAGCAAAGTGTAGAACAAGCCTGACCACTCGATCACGCCTCCCAACCGCCCCGCTCCGCAACCAACCAGGCGCAGTCAACTGCACAAGTGACAACAAAGCCTCGAGCAGCCGCCGACCTCGTCCTGTCGTCACTGAGGCGGTCTGGTTCTGCGAACACCCCATCGCCCTTGCACCACGTCTTTCGAACCGAATGCCATCCCGCCGACTGCATCTCTCCCCTTGTCAGACCACAGCAGCACTTCGGCGGGGCTGATCGCGGGGACGAAGCTGCCCCCTCACCAAAAAGACGACGACAATCCTGCCACTCAAAGTCAAATACCACGCACGCCCTGCCGAGGGGTTCCAATCACGCCTCTTGCCACCATTGAATAGTCGAGTCTGACGCTTCTTTCTGCCTTTTCCTATGGCTCCCACCGAGCCGCAAAACCGCCACGGCGATCTGCGGCCATCCAGCGGTGGAGTTCCGGACGCGGCGGGCCCATCAGACACTCCTGCCGGCCACAGCCGCAATGAAGGTCAGTCGCCCGCCAGTATCCGCGATGCCCGCTCACGGTCTCCGCTCACAGCCTCAGAATCGTGGGTGGAGATAGCGTCACAGCCGTCGTCTTCGTCTTTGTCGTCCATGGGAGATGAGATTGTGACGACGGGGCTCCGCGTTGGCAGCAACTCTTACCCCCCTCGGCGGAGGCGCCTGTATCAGCAGCCACTATCCATGCCGCCTTCGTACGTCGTTGGACACGCTGCTGCGCAGGCTGGAACGAGCAGCCAGGAGGAGTACGATGAAACAGAAAGTGAGGAGGACGACAGGGTCATGACGAGCTCTACCGAGGCCGTCCACCCTGCATCGAGCTTGCCCCACCAGCAAACGGCTGTACGGGCGGCCGTAGATACAGATACAGATTCGGATGACGACGAAAATGCGACGGCCCTAGGCCGACCGTCCAGCTCGCCAACTTTCAGACCACAGCCAAATGCCTTCTCACACCCCCCATCCCACCTTACACACCGGCACTCCACCAGCTCCGCCCACCCCTATCGTCCGTCCCACTCCCGCCCCTCTATACCCGGCCGCTCGCACACGCGGCCCCACCGAAACGCGCCGGATTATATGTCCCCCTCATTTCAAGCCGATAACGAAGCTGCGCTTCGGGCCTCTTTAACGACCCTTTTATCTTGTGCTGCCGCTGCCCGTGGGCTTTCCAAGAAAGAAGACTACCGTGCCGGCGCGCCTAGTATGGGCCCACCGGGTGCAGGTGCTGGTGTGATGCCCAGCTCACAGCCGATGGAGCTGCGCCTCGTTCCCGAATCCGAGCTCATGGCCGACGATACAGGCCCCGCTGCGCATGGACCTGGACCTGTTCATCCCAAAGTCTTTGGGCGGACGGCATCAAACTCAAGCGCTGCAAGCGCTCCATCGTCTGCGTCGAGCCAAGCTCCGGCTCTTCAGACCGAAAGATCGAAACGCGCCGCCACGGCGCAAAGCAAACCCCTGAGAGCCACGAAAAAGAAACGAAGCGGCGTTGCCGTCGACAGCGATACAGCCACATTTATTAGCCCGACCCTCCTGACTTGGGTAATGAGCGCGGGGGTTGTGGTCATCGTGTCCGTCGTTGGGTTCGGTGCCGGCTATGTGATCGGCCGCGAGGTAGGACGACAGGAAGGCGCCCTCGGGAGCTTTGGCTCGGCAGGTGTGACGTCAAACGCTTCGGCCAACTGCGGCCAGGAATTGGTCAGGTCGACAGGGACCCTACGACGGTTCCGTTGGGGGTCCGTGGGAATTGCCACCTAGGTCAGAACTTGGGTCGGATTTAATGATTACAGTATGGGAAATCTAGCGCATTATGAAGATATGTCACGACGACGGCACGACGTATCTGCACAGGAAAGGACAGGACAGGACTCTTTATAAATGCATCCATTCGTGAGGATTGGCAGGCTGGTTTATTTGTTTACTTTGGACAGGAGTCTTATTTGAGCGATATACTTTCGAAGTTGATGTTAATGATCATCTCCAGCTTTTTAACTGTGTGTTGGTGGACGAAAGGGATGTCAACAAACTCTCGATAATGATCAAACCGGAGGGTAAACAAAACACAACCCACGACGAAAAAGAAAACGAGATACTAATAGCAATTGAACCACCGAAGTCACTGCAGAGGTATTTTGAATATGTTTAATGTTGTTGCCGTTACCTAATGTAGTCGTACAATACTATCGGGTATATCGGACACTCAAGAGTGAGTGGGTATCTAAGGTATGGGACACTTACCAGGCGAAAGAGCCATGAAGATATACCTGCGGACAGATGCCTCGCCGGGCATAGAAATCAAGGGCCGCCCCCCGGACCTAAAAGCAGCGCAAGCCAAAACGACCAGAACTTTTGTAACGCCCTCAGAACCCTCAGAACCCTCAGGAAACCACGATGGCAACAAACCCTGGTCAGGATTTGTCGTCAAAAAGCCCAGAGCCCACGAGCCAGCAGAGTGCGAGAAACCCATCCTTTAAATTATCGCCAAGTGGCGACGCGCCAACAAAGCCCACAAGAATCGCGAGTAGCGACACGCGAAAAGCTGTCAAAGAGCTAGCAGCCCACGGTCAAGGTCAAGCCCTCAGGTGTATCGTATCGTTGCTTCTTTGTAGAAGCGCCCTCTCAAGCCCACGACTCCATTTGGAGTGCAAGATCTCAAAGCCGACAACCAACAAGCCCACAAAGCGCAATTGGACAGAGCCCTCAGTATCATTCCACATGTGCGGCGCACCACCTTAAAAGGTGGTCTTCTTGCCCTGGAAGCTACCACGGCTGACGAATCCACCACGGCCACCACCACGGCCACTACCGCGATCGCCGAATCCACCACGGCCACCGCCACGACCACCACGATCGCCGAAGCCACCGCGACCGCCGCCACGGCCACCACCACGTCCACCACCGAAACCACCACCACCACGGCCACCACCACCGCCGTTGGGGTCACGGGGCTTGGCATAGTCGAGACGGATAGGGCGACCCTCAAGATCACCACCGTTGAGCTGCTCGAAAGCGTTCTTGGCCTCCTCAATGGAGGAGAAGGTTACATAACCAAAGCCCTTAGGACGGCCGGTCTCCCTATATCTGTGTCAGCACCGTGTAGGAAGTAGAGTTGCATCCGGAGTGCTTACATATCAGTGGGAAGTCTGAGGCTCTGAACCGGGGCGACCTCATTGAAGAAGGCAGAGACGGAATCCTCGCCAACGTTGAAGGAGAGGTTGCCAACGAAGAGGGTATCGCTGGGGGGACTGATGGTATCGCCGTGCTTGTTGGCACGATCGTTGGCACGGTCCTTGGGGTTAGCGTCCCTGGTAGTCGGCTTAGAGGCGAAGTCAAGACGCATGTCACGGCCCTCGAGCTGAGCACCGTTCTTGGCATCGTAGGCCTTCTGGGCAGCCTCGGGGTTGGCGAAGTCGACGTATCCGAATCCACGCGAGCGGCCTGTCTCCTTGTCGGAGACGACACGGGCGCCGACGAGGTCGTCAAAGCTCTGGAACTCCTCGTACAGAACGTTGTCATCAACACTCCAGCCAAGATTGCCAACCCAGAGGGTGGCGCTCTTCTCGCTCTCTTCAGTCTCATCGGTCTTGGACTTCTTCACACCAGCCTCAGGCTCCTCCTCGGCCTTGCGCTTCTTGGAAGGTGCCTCGGTCTTGATCTCGGTCTCCTCGGACTCAGAGTCGCTAGAGTCATCGGATCCGGAAGAGGCATTGGAATCCTCATCGGACTATGTTGCTTATTAGCCAAGTGATCAGGTATAGGAACAAAAGGGCCACCTACAGAGTCTGACGTGGTCTCAGCCTTTGCTTCAGCCTTGCCGTTCACCTTGGCGCCCTTCAACTCCTCCTCATCGTCAGACGAATCGGAAGAAGAAGAAGTCTCCTCGGTGGCAGCAGCCTTGGCCTTGCCGTTGGCGACGACGGGCTTTGCGTCGGTCATCTCCTCATCGGACTCGGATCCAGAGTCAGATTCAGAGTCGGAAGATCCAGATTCAGAGCTGGATGCAGCGGCAGATTCAGATTCGGAGCTCACAACGGAAGACTCGGAATCAGATTCCTCATCGCTATCGCTCTCAGAGGAGGACTCCTCCTTCTTGGACTTCTTGCCATTGGTAGCCTTCTTGCTGACCTCCTTGGCGAACTTGGTGGGCTTCGCGGCGACCTTAGCAACCTTGATGGGAGCGGCCTTGACCTTGGCGGCCTTGACATCCTTGGTCTTGCCCATGGTATCGGTAATTTGGGATGGGTAAGAAGGAAGTGGTGAAGTGGGTAAGAAGGATGAGGTGTGTGTAAGGGAAGAAGGTCGAGATCAAGAGGCTGGCACGGGAAGGGGTCTATATACGTCTGGGGGGGAGGGGTGCGATGGATTGAAAAAAAAATAAAAAGTGGTTGGCCTCGGCGCAAAAAATCTCATCGAGAATTTCAACTTTTCAGCGGGGCCTTCAGCGGGGCGACTAGAAGGCGGTGAAACTCAATGCAGGCGGGGCACGTGCCAAGGCGAGCTTGGCCCAATATGATTTAGCTCCAGACTGTGATATCACTGCCTCAAACCTCAGGCAGCAAAGCTTCCGGAGCTAGCGTCGTTGCAACCGAGCTGGTGAAGCTCACCACTGCTCCGACAGCGAGAGACTATAAGATCCCAACGCCTGACGTCCGGCACCCCACTACGCGACACCCATCTTGGGAATTGGTACTGCCAGCCTCGTTGGCCGCCTGCAAATCAACATGCCCACCCCTGAGTCGGCGGCCTTCCTGGCCAAGAAGCCCACGGTTCCTCCCACTTTTGACGGAGTCGACTACGAAGACACCACGCGATTGAAACAGGCCCAGGATGCCATTCTCCGGGAACAATGGGTGAAGGTCATGATGGGACGTCTCGTACGGGAGGAGCTGGGCAAGTGCTATTATCGGGAGGGCGTCAACCATCTGGAGAAGTGTGGACATTTGAGAGGTCAGTTCGCTCGACCCGGCGCTCCCCTTTGCGATGTAGAATATGGCGGAAAGCGCCGAATTTTGATTTCCAGTGGGTGTTACTCAACAAGCGCTGACAATTGACGCAGAGCGATACCTCACACTGCTCAAGGAAAACCGGGTCAAGGGCTACTTGGGACAGCAGCAGAACTACTTCACCAAGAAGGAGGAGCAATAAATTCATCCAACCACACGGCCTGGCAGCATGGCGACTCGGCATGTTGGCCATTCCGCGAAGCCTGGAAAGACAGGGCGATTGCATTGGCAGGGAAGCACGGCCAGCTTCAGGGACAGACGGATGCATGGACCGCCCGCTGCACCACCTTTAGGAACCCATTGAGTTGTAAATATAAATGGGAGAGAAGTGTAAACCAATTTGGCACCTGAGACGACTATAATGTATTGCATCCTGCAGTGTGATTGAAATTGGACGTCGTCACCTGTGTGGATGAGTTCCAGTCGCGGGATATCCAAACTGCGCTTGTGGTGGTCGGGCGCGCCGTAGAATTTTTTAGCTCCCATCCTCAGCACCCAGAACTCCAAGTTTCCTTCAAGGTCCAAGACAGCACGACGACTATCCACCCTCACACTCCGACCATGATCTGCCGATCGTGCCTCCGCCGGGCCGCAGGCGTCAGTCTCAGGCCAATTGTGTCCCATGCATCTTTCACCACCACCG
>Ga0247770_1002190_pt1 | contig 11655 bp, 9 predicted proteins | sample UWRJL136409B6_FD_179943 | JGI IMG/M metagenome (GOLD analysis project Ga0247770, IMG submission 179943) | Plant litter microbial communities from Arlington Agricultural Research Station in Wisconsin, United States - UWRJ-L136-409B-6 | ecosystem: Environmental > Terrestrial > Plant litter >... | reverse complement strand
CCGTTCGGCAAAAGAGTGACGGAATTGCTTATTCTAGATAAAAAGGAGAGGGTGGCAGAGAGCCAGTAATATAGTGGTGGAAGGTGGCGAGTCACGTGGCCAACCAGGTGACCATATTGTATCACAGTACGAGAACGAAGTGGCGATCAGTGAAGGGGAGGACGAGGGAGAGGACGACGACGGCGATGGCGATGACGATGAGCCGAAGATAAGAAAAGAGAAGTACTATACCTTGTGGTGTGACCCGAGGGGCGACTATAAGAAAAAGGAGGACTCTCAGTTCAAGATCAAGCTTAAGAGGTACCCCAGCCCGGGCAAACTGCACAAAATAGCGACCGTGCCCGTCATGAAGCCCAAGTTCGACGCCTGCGAGGTCACAGACGCCCAGCAGTGCCCGGCCAGCTTGTGGGACATCGACGCTAGCCGTTCCGTCGGTAGCGCCGCCCCCGAGGTGGAAACCATCTTCACCAATGTCGACAACGGGGCGAACAGCGAGCACGTCTACGAAGGCCAGTGGCTACGACAGTACTACGACTACCTCTACAAGACGTATTACAACAAGGCTGCCGGCCAAGAAGGCGCGGAAAAGCCAAAGTACGGCCAGCCCAATGTCCCCGACACCCAGTGCTCGGCTCTAGGGGGACACTTCAAGATCAAGGAGCGCCAGGCGCCGCACGAAAGCCTCCTTCTCAGCCTTGGTCGCAGTCAAGGGCCTGCGCCTGATCCCGAGAAGACCATGACACTGTTCCCTGTCCTGGAGAACGGAATCAAGCACCGTGTAAGTCATCTTGTATCATTCTGTTTCGTTTCCTACGACGGTCAAGATACTGATAGAGAACCAGGTCTTCCGCCCCGGCTATCAGCCAGACGCAGGCTTCGGCACAGACAAGAAGTTATACGCGGGCAACTACGATAAGGCTGCCTGCGCGCTTGGTCGTCTCGTCATTGTCTGCCGATACCTCAAACACGACTATACCCTCCAGGCCATGCGCGAGTCCCTGAATAAGATCGACGCGGCGCTCAACGTGATGGACGGGAGCCCAATCGAGGGCAAGCCTACCGACATGAATGTCACCTACCGCAAGGCGCACCAGGAGTGGTTCGATGACATGTGGAAGAAGGGCATCGCTAAGTTGAAGCAGTACATCGTAGCCGGTGCAGAACATTTAAGGGCAAGGGAAAGGGACGCCGAGTTCCAGAAGCTACCCCAAGAGACAAAGGATAAGGTGGATGACATCCTCAATCCCGAAAAAAAGAAGGAGGTGTTGGCTGAGTTTTGCCCGCCTGAGGATTTTGCGTGGCCGACTGGTACCTTGTAGTCAAGTAGCGAAGAGTGGTAGCCGGGACAAACTCATAGCAATAACAATGGGGTTTTATGTTGGAAAGTGAGTATTGCCTTGCCTCTTAACAGGGATTTGGGTGCAGCGCTATAAAGGGAGTTTCGAGATGGTGAGGAATGAGGTAGCGTCCTGCAACTCAAGTAGCTACATCCAGTGAAGCAAACTACACTCCTTTCAGCCTTAACTGAAGCAGAAAAATACAGAGTTATCATCGCGGCCGTGACGTTAATCCTGCCACCACTTGGTCAAGGCCCTTAATGGACCGCCTCCGTGTGCTCGATGTGAAGCTTTGCTGCAAGAATATGTGTGGACAGGGCATCGGGAAGAGCCGACAACGGGGTTGGCTACGCTGTGTAGGCAGGTTTACCTGCTGGCATCTTTGCTGGCATCTTCTCGCGACAAACACTCTCGTTGTTTCCAGGGGCAAGCGGGGTCGTTTGAGGAGGATGTCTGCTTTGGGAATCTCGTACTCGGAGTGTTGTTTCGGCAGAGCCTGTGCTAGTTCTTAGCTTGGCAAATGCGGGGTGCAAAGCGTCGCGTACGTCCTATCCGCCGCCTCTCGGCCAGGCCCTCCTCCTCCGAAACGCCTTCGTTCCTATCCGCTGGCTTCCTCTCGCCGAAAACCGACGCTATAAAAGGGCCCACGCCGACTTCCACAGGCAGTCGAGAGAGAGCATACGAGAGAGAGAGAGTCAAAGAGCTGATGAGCGCCGGGATGAACTCTGCCGAGCCTCCCGCAGGGACCTGCTTACGTACATGATCTAGGAGACCTACGCGACCAAGAACCCGTGGACCGAGGAGGACTTGTTAGGCCATGTGTTCTCGATGCTCGAGTTCAAGATCATTCTCATCGAGCTTCTCAGCAAGTTCAGGTTCGACGCACACCGGAGACAAAGGGGAGCGTCGCGTTCGTTAACCCTAGCCCGTTGTTCCGGCCGAAATGTGGTCTTAACTTGAAGGTCAGCAGGCTGAGAAGTTAGAGTTGCCGAGTTGCTGGTAATATTCTGCGAGGTTGTCGTTGGTGAGAGGTCGGTGGGGGTAAAGATGGCGCGTGAATGAGCCTGAGCTCAGATAACGTGAGACTACCAAAGCCTGATTCCCCGGAAAGAGGAGTCGGTATCGATGGGGAGAGTACGAAGATCAACCAGAGTAGTCTCAAACTCTACATACAAGTTTTCAGCACTGCAGGTTTACCGCGTGCGGCGTGTTATGCCAAACTTCGGATGCAATCTAGCTCTGAAGTTGTATACCTTTCTCAAATGGGCTTAAATGTATCGCCGATGAATATCTCGCGTCACGGGTCGAAGTGAGCAAGAAAAAAGTCACACAGTCTGGGTAGAGTATCAGCTAGGCTGGCGGCTCTCTAGAAAACTGCCAGGTATATGAGGGTCTAGGAGAGCCTAACAACTGTATACTCTTTTCTCAGCTACATCGTCCACCTACTTCTGCCAGTCAGAAGCCCCACTAGGATCGTCAGCTTGAACCTGTCTGCAAAGCATCCTATTCTTTTCGTGAAATTCGTCACACATGAAGGTTGTCAGCTTCATCGCCGCTCTCTTGGCCGCTGCCGCCATAGCCACTCCACCACCCCATCTCGGGGCTCGTGACGTGGAGGTGATGAAAACCCATAGCCTCGAGCACCGGAGCTGCCGCGCAAATTGCATCTGCGTGGGCACCAGATGCCTCAAGTATACCTGTCCCTACCTCGTGCCGCAACTACCAAATTCGAAGATGCGCCTGCGCTGAACTGGACAGTAAAACATGAATTGCCATCATGCACGTAGAGTTCCGAAACAAACTCGCCCCGTTTGGTATGGTCTTCCCTATTTTCACGGACTATTATAGGGCAGGATATAGGATCGAGCGTGTGTCATGCATGACCAGCTGTCTCTGGCTGCCAGGGTAGTTACGGGTCGTTAGGATGAGGCGCTGCGCCGCCTCCTGTTGTGCTTTTCAGGCGTCTAGCTGTACTGGGTAATTAGGCAGCGGCATAAAATGTCGGACAGAATTGACCACTGCACCAAAGTGACAAATGAGACGCCGAAAATTCACCTTGAGCAGCAGCGGTGCCTCTGACATGTAATTCCCCTTCGCATTCTAGGCGGCGATTTAATAGCATACGCCGTAGCGGCTTTGCTAACACCATTACGATAAAACTACCACTTGATACCCCCGCTTTCAGACGATCTCGGCAATAACTACGCAGTTTCGGCGAGATATTTTTAGGGTTAACGAGGGACAAACTAAAGAATGTCACTGGTTTAGATGGGTTGCATCTGCGGATGGGAACCCAGCGCTCCTGTGGCGTAGCTCCCGTCTCGGGGCGGCACGCGATTAAATAAGCATACTACCTTCCGGAATCGGATTGTTTGCAGGGACTTTTGCAGCCTAGCAATGCCTTTGTCCGTGGATAGGGCTTAGGGGTCCTACACATCTGCATGCTATTGTGCCGGGAGGTGGGACTGCTTGGTATATCTCCCTGCGACAAGGCGGCGGTGGTGGAGTGGGTGAATGCAATGGTCTAGGCAGTTATCCAAGTGCTACAGTTTTGTGCGATCAAAACGGGATCAGTGTCCCAACTTCTCTTCTTTCACCTTCCTTCCTTCCTGGCATCTTTGCGTAACAAATGTCTTCAAGTGATCATAGTATCGCAGTGGGGACTCGCTAGGCTCTACTGTGTGCATGCGATTCGGCTTCCATCAACCAATCTCCGCTGTTGACAGTCAACTGTCAAGAATGACAATCGATAGGAAGGCAAAAACATGGGAGGACGCTTTTGTTATCGTCCCAAGTGATGCCAACTATCCTTATAGCTGGCTCCAGATTCTCGGCTTCGCCATCCTTGTCTTGTTCCCCACTCTCTCCTTAACAGTATGTGGACTGCGGGTATATAGTAGGCGCTTGGCAAACGGGTTTGGAACGGGTGAGCTACCTATAATCCCTTACGTTCTTCAAATGCTTAGTGCTAACATTTGCTATCAAGATGACTGGCTCATCTTCTTTGCCATGGTGGGTGGAAAATACGCTTTTGAGAGGCTGCAAGAGTGCACCCGCAGCTGACAAGAACAAATTTTGACGAACGTCAGTTCCTCGCTCTTGCGCAAGCCACTTTTTCATCATTTGGTTAATTCACCCGAAACTGAGATATAATTCATGACGGGACTGACATGGATGATAGTTCTCAAATCAGGGTACTGGGGTATACCCGATCGCGACGTCCCAACAGGACTTCCAGGCAATCTCGGAGCCTTCTGGATTTTTATTAACGGACTCTGCTACAACCCTACTCTCGCTCTGGTTAAGGTGTCGACACTACTCTTTCTCTTGCGACTCGGTAGCGTGAAAAAGCGAGTCCGAATTGCCTCTATTGCCATGATCATATTGAACCTCGCGATCATGGTCACTTTCTTCACCATCTTTCTCCTCCAGTGCTTGCCAGTCGAATCGCTGTGGATAGGGGGCCCAACAGCAAAGTGTATCCGGAGGGATGTCTTCGCCATCTCGCTAGCCACAATGAATATCTTCACCGATTTTCTCACCCTCTCGATTCCATTCCTACTATTCTTGGGTCTTAAGGTCCATAAGAGGGTTCGCAACGCTCTTCTGGCTGTCTTCCTCCTCGGGGCAGTGTAAGCCCCTAACCGACCATCCAGTTCATAATAAGCATAATTGCTGAGGGAATACACATAGGGTTACCGCTATAAGCTTCGTACGCCTGTACTTCGTTCTTCGCCTATACTATCTCGTCCCCGACGACCGTCATTACTCAATTGGCTACGTATGTAGCTGTGTCGAGCTCAATTTAGCGATTGTCGCAGCTTCGGCGCCGGCCCTCTGGCCGCTTATGCGACGCTGGTTTCCTCACGCATTTGCCTCGCTCGGCATTAACCAGCCGTATCTGTGTCCAGACATTGAGGTGGCGCCCTTGACGGATCCATCCAATACCAGGGAACGGTCTAAGGGGATGTATGGCAGAGTTATTTAAAGTTTAAGATTCTAAAAAGGCTAAGGGGAATTTCCATTGTGACGGGAAGCTTCAATAAACAGCACCAAAATACAGAAAATTCCACAGCCCTGGCACCACTCAGCAGATGTGCACGAATGGTGGCATCCGGCCATTGGTTGAACTACTCCCTGCCCATCTTGTCAACCCCATCAAAACCAAAACCAAACACCCACCAATAAAACCGAGGTCCAATTAGGAGTTCGCTGCAATAACAATCTCGGCCGCCCTCTCCGCAATCCCATAAACCGCCGTCTGCGGATGCCCCGAAATCTGCACCGGCATCAAACCCCAATCCACCACTCTCAGATTCTCCGTCCCGTACACCACCAACTTGCTATCCACCACCCCCCCTTTCGCCAGCGGCAACATCGGCACCGTCCCTGATGGATGACACACGGTAAACATATTCTCCCTCACCCACTCTCTCCACTGCGCGTCGTTGTCACTCTGCACTGCAGCAGCAGGCTCGTGCTCCCCTTCCCACAGCGAGCGGAGGGGCTCCGCGGCGGCGAGACGGCGGGTGAACTTGGCTGCTTCGATGAAAGCTTGGATGTCGTATTCGTACTCCAGAAAATGGGGGTCGATGATAGGTTTCCCGGCCGGGTTGCTCGCGTTGAGGTGGATACTCCCGCGACTCAGGGGGTGTAGTAGAATGATGATGAAGGTGACGAAATCGTCTCCGTAGTGGGTGGAGTTAGGAGCAGGGTAGCCGTTACGCCCGGTGTATCCGTCCGCGAGGATGATTTCCACCTGAGGGATGAAAGGGTTGGAGAGTTGTTCGAGTTTCTTTTGGTGGCCGATGTCTGGGGATTTACCGACGTTGGTGTGGGCAAGTTTAACGAGGGCTGGGGCGTTGGGCGTAATTTGGTTCCAGTTGGCGAAGATGAATGGCCCGCGGCGGTCGTCGTACCAGGACTTTTGACCGGAAAGCCACTTGGAGAACTCGGAGGTTGTGAAGGGGGTGTCGTATTTGAGGATGTCACTCGAGGTGTAGGAGGGCTTGAGCCGATAGCTGATTTGCACGCGGGGGTGGTCTTGGTAGTTTTCACCGACGCCTAGGAGGGGGATGATGGGTGTGATGTTGGCTGCGCGGAGGATGAAGGGTTGACCGATACCGGAGAGCTCGAGAAGTTGTGGGGTTTGGACGGCGCCGGCCGAGAGGATTATTTCTTTCCGGGCCGAGAGGGTGGTGCCGTTGGCGAGGGTAATGCTTATGGCTCGCTGCTTGTGGCTGTTTTGATGTGGTTTGAAGTTGATTTTGGCGACTTGGGTCTCGGCCAGGACCTTGAGGTTGGCGTTGGCCAGAGGGAGGTAGGCTACAGCGCTGTACGATCTGTTGTAGTGTGTGGAAGGGTTGATGTTTGTTGGCTGGAACGTGACGCCTATGAGATTTCCATCAAGGGAGTCGTGGTTCTCCGAGATGTTGAAGGAGTTGGTTACCGCTGGGATCCAGGCATCTTGGTATGCTGGCTGAAAGCGGTTGACGAGGCTATTAACTGGCCCATTACTGCCTGCAGTTGGTCGCAGAGGTGGACCAGTATAGTTCTCGGACTTGGTCATGGCTTTGAGCATCGAGCCCCAGTTCCACCCAGGATTCCCAACTTCCTCCCACTGATCATACTCTGCTGCTGCACCTCTATCCCAGACCATCAAGTTGATTGCCGAGGAGCCACCGACGACCTTGCCTCTGCTGATGGGGAGGACTCGGCCATTGAGATGGGGTTGGGGTACGGTAGTGAAGTTCCAGTCGTATTTGGTTCCCAGAGTGCTTCCTTTTCGACCCGGGACGTTGATGCCTAGTTCATCAAGGGCAAAGGGACCTGCCTCAACGACAAGGATGTTCGAGTGCGGCAGCCCCTGGCTCAAACGTGTGGCAAGGGCGATGCCGGCGGTGCCACCTCCGATGATGATGAAGTCGTATGCATTGTCATTGATAGCAAAGACGCCAGCAAGAACGCCGAGCAGCAGAGCTAGGAGCAGCGTAGAAGACCACATAATTGGAAGCTTCAGGTACGCTATAGGTATTGAAGTTTGGGTCGGCGACATGTGTGATGGAGATGGGCCGACACTTGTATCCACAACACTGATTGACCGACATCTATTCTGCACCTCAAAAGCCGAGATGGGACGTACCAATTGCTGATTAAGAGCGTCGCAACCGCACAGAGCATCGACACGGAAAGATTGATAGCCACAATAGATCCAAGGCTGTGTGACCCGACGTACAGCCAATGCAACCACCGAACCACCCGGGCCGTCTTCCTCGTACCGACCCTCCCCTCCCTCCTATTTTCGATCAATGCGCAACTCGCTCCTCCTCCTCCTCCATCGCGTCCAGATGCGGTCGCGCCGCTTGTTACGCCAGACGCAATAAAACTTGGTGAAGAGGAAGACGAATACGACGAGAATGTTGATGGCGACGAAGTTCTGATGCCAGTGGGTTAGTGTCAGGAGGGTGGCTGGGAATTTGGGGTAGGGTCTCTCGACCCTTCTCGCCTTGGAGAAGGCGGCAGACAAAAGTGATGTCTCCAATAATCCCGAAACTAATCCAGCCTAGCCAATAAGGGTTATCTAGCCCCGCTCGTTGTCTTTTGCGCCGAGTCCGTACCGCCATGCCTGACATGAAGCCCAAACCTCCGAATGAACCGTCGCCCACTCCCCACTACACCCTGTGCCGCCGACCATATGCCGATGCCCAACAGAACTCCCACCGAGCTCATCGAAGAGATTGTTTTATATGCCTGCGCGTACTGCGTTCCCCAGGGCCCATGTCAGCGGTCTCCCCAGCACGAGGACTGCCCAAAATACCCGAGCACAGCATTCCGCTGCACGAAGTATCCCGATGTGGACCACTATAGTGATCTTTCCACTCTCTGGAGTCTCTGCTTGACTTCAAGGCAGCTCAACGACATTGCGACGAGACACCTTTACCACCGTCCTTTCGGTGCCCATGACGCCGAAACCTGGTGGCCGCTCGCTAGGACGCTCATCAGCCGTCCAGACATCGCCGCCCACGTCAAGGAGTTGCATCTCGATGAATTCAAGGACCTGAAAGGACCTGCGCTTCTGCAGGAGATTTCCGACTCGATTCCATCAAGCCTGCTCGTGCGCAACGGCCGCGACGGAAGGGCGCCGCCCTCAGCCTCAGATGAGCAACGCTGGACATTGCTCAGGCTGATGGGGGGTGAAGAAGCCAGTTGCATGGATCTGATGATCAACTTATGCCCAAACCTCGAAACCTTCGAGGCAGCCATCGACATATTTAACGACGTCGAATGGTACTATATCCCGCTATTTACATTTTGCCAGCCACAATCGATGCCAGCCTTGAGGAATTTAACCATCATTCCCAAGAAAACCAGAAGTGGAATGAGCTTCGCCCATATTCTGGATCTACTCAAAGCCGCCCCCAACCTGACGACGATTTGCTCCAGTAACCTGGCGAGCTTCGACAGGTTAGGATTCAAGCTGTGCCATGTCACGTCGTTAGACTTGAAGTCAAGTGCCATCGATGATTATTCCTTGGCCAACATTTTCCGCAGCTTCCCCAATCTGGAGACATTCACTTACCAGTCAGGTCCTGAGCATGGCGAAATACCCTTCCTTCTCTGGCAAATTGAGGGGACCCTCCAATTTGCGCCGAAGTTGAAAAGATTATCATTGGACTTGGCTGAGGACGAAATGCTCTGGTATTTTGAGGACATAGAAGGGTTCACTGATGAGAGCTGGGAAGACTTGGAGAAGGCTCTGAGCCAGAGGGACATTGCATTTCACTATAAAAGGTGCAAGTCTAGATCACTGGTGGAATATGAGAGCTCTGGTCCCTCGTGCTCGTAGTTCAAATTCATTATGTCTTGCTTGTTCAGAGCTCCTTCTTTACATATAGTGACAGTGAGTTTCTACATGTTCTCACCAGTCCTCACCAGTCACTAGAATTGGGAGGGGGAGAGATGAGTCCGTTGCCACGCGATCCGGGCGCAGCCCCAAGCCCAAGCCCTACAGGTCTGAAACGGATCGGATCGGCAAACATCTTATTGGTCAGCCCTCGAACCAACATGGTTGGGCTCCGCTCCCCGCCCGGTCATCTAGGCAGCACCGTGCTGGGGGAGTCACGAACAACTTAAATGGTGTGAGTTAGCAGTGTCAGCCGACCTTTGACAAAGCTCACCCATCTATCGCTCCCTCATTCTGCACAAGGCTCCAAAAGGTTGCTATATAGCCCCAAAACACCCCCCACAATGGCCAACGGCGATCGAGAACTCGAGGATGGCGACTGCATCAAGGCCGACTACATGTCCCGCGACGTCGTGATTCCCGCCGACTTCCTCGTGGCGGAACCCCCCGACGCGCGCCCCATTACCGCGAAACCGATCGACTGGCGCGAAACCAATCTTCCCGAATTCGCAAGCCGTTATGCTATCCTGCTAGACCACGTCTTGAGTCCCTCCGAATGCGACACGCTTCTGCGGATGGCCGAGGATAGTGTCAAAGACCGTGGTAGATCCGGCACGCGGCGTTGGAGCCCAGCGCTGGTGAACATAGGTGGCGGTCTCGAAGCTTTGGACAAAGAATACAGGAACTCTGACAGGATCGTCTGGGACAACCAGACGATCATGGATAGACTGTGGATGCGATGCATCAAAGTTAAGAGCCTGCAGGAAGAGTTAGCGGTCGTGGTTGATCCGCCCAGCGAGCGTAGGAGAAGGCAGGGAATACGGGAAGATTCGAGGTGGGAGTTTGAGCGGCTCAATCAGCGGGGGAGGTTCCTTCGATATACACAGGGACAGTTCTTCCGTCGTAAGTGCCCTACTGTAGACCTTCCAGGACAAGGGACTAATTTAAAAACTCGACTTATTTGCAGCCCACTGCGACGGAGCGTACTCGGAAGTTGAGGAAGATACCGGCAAGATACTGATGACCCACTACACCCTGCACCTCTACCTCAATGACTCCTTCGCTAAGATGGAGGGAGCCTCTGGCGAGCCTTCCCCAACTGATTTGGTGGGCGGGGCCACCTCATTTCTCTCACAGGACCACGAGCGCCGGGTTAACGTCAATCCAAAGAGTGGCCGCGTCCTAATATTCCAGCATGAAGGCCTGTATCATTGCGGAGACGACGTGATACAGGGCGTCAAGTATACAATGAGAACAGGCAAGCCAAAACACTCTGTTGCTCGTCTGATCTTGATTGCGGGAGTTAGCTACTAATATGGGCCACTAGACATCATGTACCAATTGTGTCGCGGCTCTGAAACATAACAACTCCCCATGCCGTGGCATTGTGGCGCGCAAGAAGTCAGGCCAGGAGTAGAAGATCGAGTCAGGTCGCGAGATTGTCTCCAACAGCTGCGCCGGGCAAGAACGAGGGCTACAAAAAGAAGAGATCCATGTTCGGTCCAAGGGCAACAAGGCAGAAGAATGTCGAAGAGGGAACCGACAGTATTTGTATTTCCGTTAGAGCTAGATCTTGAACTCCCAATCCGGACGGAAGAGTCTACCAAATTCTTCAACCACGGCCTTGGCTGCCTCCCAGGATCTAACTCGAGATTGCCCACCATTTCCTCAACTTCCGGAGCATGCGAGTTCGGGAGGCCGAGACCGAGGTCGAATAAAGTGCCAGACAGGAACGAGAGTCCAAGGCTTCCGAGTCGGCAGCCAGTTTGAGTCGGAGAATTGAGGGTGAGTTCTCACAAAGTCCCCCACCCTACAAGCGGAGCGTTTGCTAAGCTATTCGGTATTGTAAGTGAATAGCATTGAGGAGCTGATTTTAGGCCAGCCTTTAGTCAAAAACGGGATTCACAACGGACGGAGCGCTTTACAAATAGGCCGAGAAGCTCCAGGTCATATAAGGCTTGGCGGGTTTGCGCTGGTCGGTTTCCGCAAGGCGAATGAAGTTCGGGGGAAGATTCTCCGGCTCGAGACCAAGCAAACGGGTAGGAAGGAATTTTTCAGCATCACACTCTTGGCTGGACCTTGACAAAGACGTCTGGCCGCTAGTAGTCCAACGCCTCAGGAGAGCCTATGTCGCAGGGTCATCGACCTCTTTAGGTGGTGCGTAGTCATAGTCAGGAGCGGAAAAAGCTGGTCCTGTCTGTCAGTATGATACAGCACATTATAACCAGGGCAGAAACAGACCCGATGATTCCCTTAGGTAGTAAGGTTCCACTGTCGAAGGGCCATGTCGAACTGCAGCGGCAGTTCTTAGCGCTCAGGCGCGCAGGCGCCTTACCGCTCCAGGCTAGGCTGGAGCGCAGGAGCCTTTCGTCATGTGCTCTCCTCACACACAGGGAGCTTTCTTTTGTATTTAGT
>Ga0247770_1002189_pt1 | contig 11661 bp, 10 predicted proteins | sample UWRJL136409B6_FD_179943 | JGI IMG/M metagenome (GOLD analysis project Ga0247770, IMG submission 179943) | Plant litter microbial communities from Arlington Agricultural Research Station in Wisconsin, United States - UWRJ-L136-409B-6 | ecosystem: Environmental > Terrestrial > Plant litter >... | reverse complement strand
GGTGTGTTGGGTGGGGGGGGGGGGGGTTCTTCTTTTTGCTGGGTCTGTTGGAAAGATGCCGTTGTTCTGATTGAAAATTTGAAACTGACCTATGTTGTTTAAGCTCGATGAGAAGTTGAAGTTGGACAGTTGATAGTCGACAGGTCTGGACTGATTGGTCTCCTAGGAAGCGCACGGTCATGTTCCAATTGCCAACTCTTGTTCAGGGGTTGTCCGTTGCCATCACTGGTGACATGAAAGAAAGAAGAAAAGAGTCTGAAGATCTTTTCCGATGTGTAACTTGGGTGGCCGACACTGCAACACAACTGCATCGAATTCAAAGGTCTAGAATAATCACCACTTAACGCTCAGCTGAGAGACCAGTATATTCGTACCATGATATGTGCCGCTGAGATTGCCATTTGTCGAAGCAGTTGCGAAAGATGCTGCACGTTGGCCAGACTCGGAAATTATTAGTGAACGTTGGATTACTAAACACAATTTGGCTTGTTGTTGCGTGCCAGAAAAGGGGCACGCAGGTCTGTCAGCATCGAGCATTCAAGTTGGCGGCAGTACGACTGTGACAGGAGAGAGAACAAGGGCAAAAAGGAAGCAAAAAACATACAACACCGGGGATTCACTGGTCGTCACTGACTCAACTACTAGTCCGGCGGTCACTGGTTTATCGAGGGGAGGGCGGACGGGATCCCGAGCTTTCCAGTACCTATGGTCGGTCGTATGTGGTATGTGGTAGGTTGCAATTAGAACACGGACACTGGAATGAGAGATACGAGGCCCAATTTTTCGCCAATCATGGGGCCTTAAACTGATAAAGCAGGTCATTTACAGATCGGGGTTAGGGTCTAGTATGGCAGATCGAAGCAGTTAGCCGACCCTCGATTTGCTTTCTCTCGTCATGGCGTCACGGCTCGTAGCGCGACCCAGCCCCCTGGCAATCTCTTCGGGGTCGCGATAGCCCGTCTCCGACCACACCTCCGGGGACTTTTGTCACGAGCAACCACAAAACCTCTCGCCTCTCCACATTTGGTAACTGGAATACCGCACTTGATAAACACGCGCGACCCGCCCCTCGCAGCACTTCCTAAGTCTCCGCCAGAAAAGCCAAGGAAACCAAAACACCAATAAAACCTTTGCCAAAATGGGTCTCGGGCTTCTCAACATCCTCACGGGAGGCGTGAAGAATTTCAACCCGAGGACGGACATCCCGTCGCTCAAGGGCAAGACAATCCTTGTGACGGGCGGCAACAACGGCCTCGGCAAGGAGTCAATTCTCCAGCTCGCATATCATGAGCCCTCATTGATCTGGCTCGCCGCGCGTGGTGAGGCCCGCGCCCAGGCCGCCATCGATGACATCCGCAAGGAAGTCCCCAACGCCAGCATTAAGCCTCTGAACCTCGATCTCGCCGACTTCGACTCCGTCAAGGCTGCCGCGCGCCGCGTGCTGTCCGAGTCAGACCGGCTGGACATCCTCATGCTCAACGCCGGCATCATGGCCACGCCTGCGGGCCTGACCAAATCCGGCTACGAGATCCAATTCGGCACCAACCACGTCGGCCACGCCCTGCTCACCAAGCTCCTCCTCCCGCTCCTTACCAAGACCGCCGCAACCTCCAACTCAGACGTCCGCGTCATCGTCCTCTCCTCGGAAGCCCACCGATTCAAGCCCCGCGGCGGCATCGTCTTCGACTCGCTCAAGACCACGGCGGAGAACTTCCACACCGCCACGCGTTACGGCCAGAGCAAGACGGCAAATATCCTCTTCGCCACCGAGATGGCCAGGCGGTACCCCCAGATTCGCACCGTCGCCGTGCACCCCGGTGCGGTGGACACCAACCTGGCCACGCCGTTCACCCAGTCGTCGATCCTTTGGCGTCCGTTTGCCATGCTTTACTTCCGCGTGATGGCTTTGTCGGTCCAGGACGGCGCGAAGAATCAGCTGTGGGCGAGTGTTGCGGCGGATGCGAAGAGCGGCAGGTATTATAACCCGATTGGCTATGTGAAGGCGGCGGATGCGGATGCGACGAATGAAGAGACGGCAAAGAAGTTGTGGGAGTGGACAGAGAAGGAGCTGGAGGGGCAGGAGGTTTGAGGAGGTGGTGAGAGGGGAGGGGTTGTAAGTTTGAGTGTATGTATGCAGCTGACGGCTTGTAATTATGAATACCTGAGGTATTCAAGTGCCTTGTTCGTTTAGCTTGATTTCCTGTTGGTGGAGTTGAGACACTGTTAGCTATAATGGTATCTAGAACTTGTTGACTAATCTCGGCTTCTCGGGTTGTTTTCAAACGATTCAAGCCTGTCGATCCCACTAAGCGGCCCCATTTGCGAAGATATTAGTCTTTTATGTGATATTGATCTCAGTTGGATACCCAAGGTTGGCCCTGGCTGTGCTGTGATGCCCATGATTTTATGTTCTGCCGACATGCTCATGAAAGCCGAGACAGAGCTACGCTCCTACCCTACCTACCTTAGCATGCATCAAATCTTTCCCTGGCTATCATATTTGACGCTTTTGAGATCATCTTCCAAAGGCTCGCGCTCATTGGCAGCTCTAGTCCTTTCATCAACTCACAATTTTCTAGTACGACACACCAATCCTCCCAGGGCCAGCAACACCAAGCAAGAGCTCGCTCAACTGCAACCTCACCTCACCATCAACACTACCCAACCGATGCCATGACTCTGTTCAGCTTCTGCAAGCCACTGATCCAAAACGGCGCCACGCAACGCAAACGCAAAAGCATTCCAACAGGCACCCCATGTCAACAATTAAAAACCCCTTATGGTGTAGTTGGCTATCACGTTCGGCGGCAAATGTCTCATTCGTGATTCTTTTTTGGCCTCGGCATCTAACAAAAAACTCTCTCTTTTCGGTTGTTTCTTTGTTTGCGTGGGTGGCTGGTGGGTAAGTTGTGGAACGGCGCCCCACTTAAAAGTAACAGAGCTGAGAGGAGGAGTTGGGTTCCACAGGCTGACTTCCAGGTTGTATCAAAGTAGGATTTGAGCCCTCTGCGAGGACTAAAATTGCAGTGATTCCTCTCATGCGTGAATTGGTGGACAAGACAAGGGGACAAGCGGATGCATCAAGCCGATTAGTGTGGCCGGAGAGCAAGGCACATGCATTTTTTTAATTTTTTACAATCCTGTTGTTTACAAGACCGGGGAGCTCTTCCCAGCGATCTCACGCAGCCAAAGGCAACCGCCACACCGTCCCCTTCAGCCACCTCCCCAACTCCTCTATCTCCGCCCTCGTCTTCTCCTCAGCATCCTCAACCGTTTCCTCCCCGCCCATGAGCTCCCTGATATGCTTATTATCAAACCCATGCAGCGCATCCGGCACAAGCAACCACTTTACCCCGCCGCCCTCCCAGTTCTCCTCAAACGCGAACCGTGCCTCCTGCTTCCCAGCCCGATCGACAACCTCTATTCTACCGGGTTTAGACCTAACCACCTGGCTCCCGCACAGCCTGAGCTTGATATCCTTACTCTTCGCGTCGGGCATCTCGTACTTCTCTTCGTCACTGCTGCCTTCCCTTGCCAGACGGCACGCAAAGCCCCATGACTCGTGCGCTAGCATGTCCAGCTCTGTAGCCACTACACCCACAAAGGGCGGTAGCTTCTCCCGTTCAGCAAAGTATGGGCTCAGCAGCGGGTCGCGCAGGTCCTGGTCGTAGGGGATGTAGCTCCAGTCAAAGGTGGGTATGAGGCTCGCCAGGGCATCCTTAGCGTCGCCTCGCGGCGAGGCGAGCATGGCTTTGAATGGTCGGTTGCGGAGCTTCTCCTCGGGCGGCACGCTCAGATCGAGATAGCCGTAGACGCTGACAGCCGCCGCGGGGGCTAGCCGATGGTCGTGGATGCGGGGGAGCTGGGCGACGCTCAGGACGAGGTTTCCTCCAGCAGAGAAGCCCAAAATCGCGGTGCGCGCGTGTCGCGTCCCAGTGGGAATGTTGCGGTCGATGGGGAGGGATTCGTCGGCGAGGATCGCGAGGAGGAGCGCCTCGAGGTCGTAGACGCCTGTGGGGAAGGGAGCTGCGGGAGCTTTGGAGTAGTTGAGGGCGATGACGAGGACGTCCTGGCCATCGGCAAAGGCGCGGTTCCATTCGTCATCGTCGCGGATGTGGCCGATGCAGAAGCCGCCGCCGTGGATGGTGAAGAGTGTCGGGAGAGTGGCGGGGGAGGTCTGGTCGTACGACTTGGGGAAAAAGATGCTGCGGCGCACGTCGGTCAGTGTATGCGATCACCCGATGCCTCGTAGGTGACTCACCGGACAGGCAGATGTGGCCGGCACTCGTATCTCTTGACGATATTGGGAGCGCCGTCCGGCGGAGAAAAGTATTCGGTCCATTCGCGCAGCCAGAAAAGCGGGTTGAGAACCCCCTGGAGGCCATATATGTGACTCGCCAGGGAAAGCTTAGAGAGGAGAGATGGCGGCTTGCGCCTCAGGACCTTGCTGCTTCCATTCTCTCCTTCTGCCGGCGCATCTTCCTTAGGGGCTTCCGAGAGCGCCGTGTCCATATTCGGCTCGCGCGCCAGGGGCAAAACAGCCCGTGCAGACTGGCCGCTACTCGTCGTTCAGGGGGCTATCGAAGGTAGGTCTTCTCGGGGCTAAATCGTACGTCGTAGGTAATGGAGGTAGTGCCTGCAGTCTGCTCTGGTTAGCAATGGCTTAGCAATTGCGCCAGACAGCCAGCGAAGAACCAGGAACACACCCTCAAACAGGGCACATGATATCGGCCGAAGCGGTGAAATAGAGAAAGCGTACTCAGCCAGTTGAGCGCTGAGCTTTTATCCGGTGGCTGGGACGGCCACGCGCAGTTTCCCGACAGGCTGCAGTACCGCGACCGGAAGGGACAGCTGGCACCGTCCCAGCTCAGATTGGGCTGATGCGCCGATCATGTCGTTGACGCAACCCATCCCATGGGTTTCGAGTACACGGCGAAGGCAAATGTCGCTTTCTATGCAATTGTGACGCGTCTCTGCCCCGCGAGTTCGAGGAACCAGGGCCGCGGGGTTGTCTTGGCAGGCTCGGGTTGTGGGCCAACAGCAGCGCCCGCCCGCCCGCTGATGTCTCCCAACAAGACAAACAATCGGTACCCCTGGCCAGTGATAGGCACAAAGAAGGTTCATAAAACAACAAGTACGAATAGCTAGACTACAAATACACTTTACAGCTTCAAATCACAAATCCGCCACATGGCCACGGAATGGCCTGTCATCCCATGCCGGACCAGACATCCCATCATATCAAATCCATTCGCGATTGTCCGGCCCCTACTAGCTGATGCTGGGCTTGCCGACAATGATCTCCTCTCCGACGACTACATCGTCCTCGTCGGGGTCCTCAATGCTGGTGCGGCTCTTTGCTTCGACCGCGCGGTCGATCTTGTGGCCGTCCTCTCCAACGACTTCCTCACTATCCTCCAACTTGGCGGGTGCTTCTCCTACGACCTTCTCGCTCGTGGTTCCGTTGTCGGGCCCGCCCTTCTCTGCGGACGGACTGGTGCCCTCCTCCTTCTTTGTCCCAAAGGTTTGCGTCGAGAAGGGCCAAAGACTCCCGAAAGGACCGCTGTTGCTCTTCACCGAGTTCGGATGCACCGGCAGGGGCTTCACAAGGATCTTCTCCCTGGCGGGGTCGATCCCAGAAACCATCCCCCCTTGCCCAGATCCGTCCCCTGCCTTCCCTTCAACCTCAGGCATCGCGAAGTCCCCAAACTCTTCATCCTCGATATCCTCCTCAACGCCATCGTCAGCCCCGTCCGAGTCACTATCATCACGCCCGTCGCCGAACTTCTCCTTATCGCGAAGTTCCTTATCGCCGCGACTCCCGCGGTTGCCTCTCCTGGCACTACGGACCACGCCCCTCCACCACGAACCACGGTTCCAACCGCTGCTCCCTACGCCTTCACTGCCCAAATTCTCAACGTCACCATCTTCACTCCCGCTACCCGACCCACTGCCAGCCTCGTCATCCTCATCATCGGCAAATGGGTTTCGAAGACGATCATTACCAAGCGAGCCGCCCTGGTTGGCGCTTGTGGCCTCACCGGTCGAGGTCGAGTCTCCTTCTTGACCGCCGTTGGCTGCTGCTGCCGCCGCATTACGCTTGTTCATGGCTAAACGAGCAGCGAGCTGGAGACGAGCGCGGGACGGGGGGATGTTGAGCGGCGGTGGTGGCGGTGGAGGCGGTGGAATCGATGGTGGATTCATGGAATTTGCGTTGTTGGCGTTGAGAGGATCAGTATAGGCTCGGAACTGCACTCCTTGGTTAGCCGGTGCACTTTCTCCTTCATTTTATGCACCGTGATGAAATATGGCCACCGAAACCGAGGATTGTGCTGGGCACGAGATGTAACATGAGGCGAGTTGAGGAGAAACCACAGCGGCAGGCAGGGTTATTACAACCCAAAGTGTCCGGCCAAGGGAATGAATGTATGCAGAAAAGGTAAGAAACCCCAGCAAAACCGGCTGCGCCGTCTAAATTATGGCCCAAGTAACTCACGACTCATCGTACAACACAGAAGTCGCAAGCTTGCATCGCCAAGTTGGGTATTCCCCCGCCGTGTTACTGAACTGATTCGCCCAGGAAAAAAAAGAAACAACCCGGCAGCCCGATGTTACGTAAGGACAGATTCAACGGGTTCTCCAGCTCCCAAAACCCATCATCATTCTGGTAACTTCACAGAGAAACAGACTCAGGTCCTCGGTATCCGACGGATCGGGTGCTGGTGAGTTCCATCGGTCAAGTAAATGATCGTAGGCGGGAGGATAAATCCAGGAGCTGGAATTTTCGTCACAATCATCGGGCACAGCTTGGTCAGCGACCTGTGGGATACTGTCCGCTGCGATGGTGAGATACACCGAAGCTCCTTGAGCCACATTCTGGGCTCGCTTGGGCGGCTCGGCTCCAGACGTGTCGACCTCGTCGCCCTTGGTGATCCTCTAGAATCCACCAAAGGGCTCGACTGGCGCTGCGGCTAAGATTGCGCCAGCATCGTCATCGTCGTCGATATCCATCGGGGTGTCATCCATCGGAGCATCCTCCATCAACTCATCCTCTGGTGTGTCCTCGTTGACATCGCTAAACGGATCGGTCGGTCCTGGGAACCCACTTGGGCCATCGGCATGGCTGCCAGCGGAAGCAAAGCAAAAGTCACCTACCTCATTGTTGACGTCCTCTTCGTTGTCCTGCTCCTCATCCTCATCCTCGTCGCTGGAGCTTCCAAAACCGCTCATCAAAGTCCCGGCACTGATAGCAAACGGCCCGATTCCGCTGCTTCCTCCGTTGTCAGAGAGATCCGGGCCACCATTGAGACCGGCCTCTGCGAGTACACTTGATGCACCGCTACCTCCCAGCCCAATCGACCCAAGACCAGAAAGACCCACCCCTGCAAGCCCTTGCCCTGCCCGATTCGCATGCGCAACATCTGGCCGCACTCCACCGAGAATAGCGTTATCACGCTCACGCGTCTCGGCCAGCGCGCCCTCAACGTAGCTGATCCAGTCCTGCGCCATCACCTTCTCCAAAACAGTTTCGCTCAGCAGCTCGGGAGGGTGACGCTCCGTAAACTTCACAACCTCTTCAGCGATGAGGGTGAGGTGGCCCATGTAGCCCATACGGGTCTTGTTCACGGTCTGCGAGCGCTCGCTGGCGAGTTGACCGTTGATAATTTGGTTGGTGACGTCAGCAGACTCGAACAGGCTGATCGCAAGAGTTGGGTTGTAACCGCGGTCCATTGGGCCATTGAAAACCTGCTGGACTATATCGTATACCACATTGTGGAGGAAGTTGTTCCACGGGTATGAGAAAAAGAAACTAAGGATGGTGGGAACAACTCTGTTCTCAACGAACTGCATCTTGAGATAGTCACCGACCACGGGCCTGGGGGTGATGGGGCTAGTATCATCGATGGGGGTCGTTGGGTCACTCATCTGACCCATAACAATGGATACATCGGCCGCCTCTGGTGCCCTGCTCTCCGGTTCCGTCGCCAAAACCTGGATCGGTAATTGAAGCGGCGCGTCATCTTGCTTTGTTGCAGCATTCTTCTCCTCGGGTGAAGTGTCCGAAGTTGAATCACACTTGGTAGAAAACAAGGGAGCGGGAGTGTCCTCTGGATGGGGTGACATCCCTTCGTGGGTCGTAGGCGCCTTCGCAGTCTCGACTGAGAGCGTATCTGCCGAGTGAGGCCCCGCTTCAGATGTGGTCGGTGTCAAGAGCGGTGTGTTAGTCTGGCTGCTGGATGCTGAGACGCCCTCCTTCGCGTGCTCGGACTCTGTCGGCTGATGCTCAGACACATCGCATTGTGACTTCTTTTCTTCAAGAGACAGGTCCTCGAGAGACAAATCGGCTTCTTCGGTATCTGCTTGCTCCAGCTTCGACTCTCCCTGTTGTGCCGCTTCGGTACTTGGCACAGCATGTTTTTTCGTAGGAGAAAGTGGCGGGACGAGCAAGTCTTGGTCTTCAAACTGTGCCTCGTCCTTCTCATCGATCTCACGGACATTCAACCTTGGCGAGCTTAGAGGCTCATCGACAAAGTCGTCCTCGTCCCTATCCAGGAACGACGATGTTGGCCCAGGCATTGGGGCTTCCGGAAGCTCTTCAACGCCAGAGCTGTCTTCGTCCGCAGCGTGCGTTACTTCCTCAAAGCCATCGTCGTCCGCCGAGCTGTTTGTAATCTCCAGCTTCCGAGAGATGACCTCCGGAGAGGAGTGCGAGGCGCGCATATGGAGAGCTTCCACTGAAGACGGAATATCTTCGCCACGCGCAGGCAAAAGCCGGCCCTCCAAGCGCAACCGCTGGCGCTGTAGGTCGCGAGAGGCAATAAACTCCTCCGAGCCGACCTCGTTAAGCAATCCCATATTGCTACAGTGCAGCAGCTCGGCCATCAGCTCGCAGGTCTTGAAGCGGTCGAAACCTAGCGGCTCAATCTTGCTGCCGAAAGTGGATTCGAGCCGGTCCCTCTGCGCGGGCGAGTTCATAATGAGGTTCATGAAATCGGGAACATGCTCCGCAAACATTCGTAGCAGGGTTCCCAGGTATATAGGGTCTCGGCTGGATGGGATTGAGCCGGTTTCCACGCTGTCAGGGTCGTAGTCGGAATTGTTCTTTCTGATGACCTCGATCACAATACCCACACCGCAGGTCAAGGGGTTACCACCGCCCAACATGTACTTAATGAGTTGCTCCACACAAGGTCGCGATACAAGCTGACGGGTCAGCTCGTTGGGGCCGATGCACGTTTGCTCGTTCTGCGACGCATTGGCCGATACCGTGATAATTGCTTTCATGAAGTCGCCTGCTGAGGTCTGCGTCGCCCAGCTATGCTCGGGTCCAAGGAACGATAGAAGGGTCGGGATCACGTCCTGTGTATAAAGCCACTGTGCAAAAATCTGTTAGCTTGGCTCTGCACAAGAACTTGAAGGTAAACCTACGTCAACGATCCCTTGCCCGCTTTCCGTTCGCTCCAGACTAATTATTCTGAGCAGAAGATCCATGATCATTGGACAGTCAACATGCTTCAGGATATCGGGGATAGCGCCATCCAACGACTTGAGCAGCTCAAGCATATCCTCCGTCTTCTTATCGAATAATGACTCATTGACTTTAGTGAAGTAGCTGGCCTGTAGAGGATCGAGCGGGATGGGGCGTTTAAGGAACTGCCAAAAGTTGCGCAGCAGCGACCTGCTCTCCATCAGAGCCTCGCATATCGACCAGTTATCCGAAGACAGGACTTCAGCAGCAACGAAGGCGTATCGGTTCCGTTTCTTCTCCGTTTCTTCCTCAGTCCCTAGTTCGGCGGCCCTGGACGAAGCGCGCGACCTAGCGAAAGGGAGTGAAATGCTCTTCCCCTTTCCATCCTCGTCATCCTCGTCATCGTCATCTTCGTCGCGTGTGACGACAGGGGCAAGCCTGGGCGCAACCACATACTCCAACAACCGCTCCAACACCTTTTGATCGCGCAGATATTCGACTAGTTTCGCATTGTGTTGCTTAAGCTCCTGGATGAGGTCGCTCTCGTCGAGAAGGTCTTCGAGCTCGAAATTGTCTTTTTCGAGAATTGTATCAATGGTCGAGATGTTGGCATAGCCGCCAAATCTCCAGAACATCTTGGGCGACAGGCCGCGTTACGTGACGGCGCCGGTGAGAGGGTATCGAAAATGAACGGAGAAGAAACTTTGGCAGTCGACCGAAGGAACGGGCGAGTTCATACGTCGGCCTAGCGGCTAAGGGTGGGGAAAGCGTGGCGGTCGTCTATACTCCTGGTCCGAGGAAACATGCAATGCCGGCGTAGATGCTCGGCGCGCAAATGGGTATCTCAATGTCTAGTATCTGCCGGGCTTCGAGGTTAGCTGGTGGTGGGGAGAGAAAAGGCCACGGAGGCAGTGGTGGCGGGTGCGGGTGAGGACTTCGCGCCAGTGACGCACGTGAAGCGACCCGATGTCCCCGCTGACGGCAGCAATTCCCTTGCGACGCGCAACGCCGTCTCCGGCGCGCAAACAGGGATTCGGCGAGCTGTCGCCGTCGCATAGAAATTCCGCAACCCAAAGCCCGCGTCCACGAAATGGCACAACGAGGGCAGAGGAAGGGAGGTCGCTGCTCTGGGAATCCGACACCGCCACTCGTTGAAGGGGAATGGGGGGAATCCACGTACAGAAATTTCCTGAATGCCAAATAATGTTACAATTAAACACGTGTCGAGCCTGGCGGTCGACGAGAAGAAGACGACTCCAGTACCATGAGTGTCCGCCGACAGGAGCGCGATGTAGTCGGGTTTGATGGCGGACTCCAGGCTTTTCGAAATGTGGTTCTTCGTGGATCGAAATTGAAATGAAGTCCGCGGGTTGGGTCACGCCCTCTGGTGGCTCTCGCTTTCCGGGGGCTCTGGGGGCTGCCCGCCCGCTGCCCAAACACGTTGACTGCCTGGCCGACCCCACAAGTCCTTCGGTGAGCGGGTCGCTGATTGGCCGGAAGTTTCTCGAGGCAGGTTCGAGGTTGGGCTTTGACGAAAACCTGGGCGCTTGGGCCACACTGGTTGGGCTGCTGCGAGGGAATGGATTGGCTTTGTTATCGCCGTGGATGAAGGCTGAAAAGGAGACGGATGACGAAGCCGCCAGAGATTACATTTGCTGCCACTTAGCTCAACGTCCGCTAACTACCAAGGAAAGCTCCCTATCCATCCCGGCCGACACGCAAAGCCTGTTGGTTCTCCCATGCAGCCCCTGGTCCAGTGACGTCCGCCATCACCCAATCTTGCGCAAGGGCCAGTGCAAATCTCCAAATCTCACATGTCCACAGCAAATCCATCCCAGCTACATAGTGCTTTTGATATTGAGGTTATTCTATCGGAAATATCGTGCGATCAGAAGCTCACCAAGCGTAGATCACGCTCCCGCCCTGCCGCGCGCGATGCCGCCCGCCACGTTTTCGGACCCCAGTCTCGCACGTGTCGCCAGATTGGACCGGTTTTCACCCCCTTTCCAAGATCTGCTGACTAAGACCTGCAAACAACCGCACATCAATGAGGCCTGATGCTGCGCGCGTAACTTTAGATATGTCTCAATACCTCATGTGATACCAAAGGTCTAGATCCGAAAGTGGGATTCCATTTTTGTAGGTCTGGGCTCCCAAAAGGCTAGCTGTGTTGCGCGAAGTACAAAGCCCCG
>Ga0247770_1002186_pt1 | contig 11686 bp, 9 predicted proteins | sample UWRJL136409B6_FD_179943 | JGI IMG/M metagenome (GOLD analysis project Ga0247770, IMG submission 179943) | Plant litter microbial communities from Arlington Agricultural Research Station in Wisconsin, United States - UWRJ-L136-409B-6 | ecosystem: Environmental > Terrestrial > Plant litter >... | reverse complement strand
CCACCCACAGGTACATTGAACCACCGCTGATGTTGTGAAGAATCAGGATATCAAAAACCCATACAGCAGTGAAAAAAAACTGAAGCAAAAAATACAGCTTCGGTATTTTATCAAAAACGCCCCAACGCCTGAACTGCCAGTTTATGATCAATATTTCTACAAGTTGGTAGATATTATTATTTACGGATGTATCTATTCGCTGGTTCGTTAAAATATAGCTGATGACCTCATTGATACAGCCTATCCAGGTGCAATAAATAAAGGGGTGATAAGCAGCATCTACTTTTTTAAACCTTATCAAACCAATCACTCCCGCAATTATGATACTGGCACTAAATAAAATTACAAGTTCATAACTCATACTTCTTCATTTAACTATTCAGTGGCGACTCGGGCGGGCACACATCAAGACACCGCTGCCCCCGCTCCACGATGTCTGCCGTTTCCGTTTCTATATTCGACCCGGGCAGTATGTCTTCATTATTTTCATCTACGGCCACCAATATAGCATGCACTTTCGAATTTTCGTCCATCCCGTAATAGATCCTGATGCCTTCGCAACCGCTTTTGGCGAGCAGCGCATCCAAAGCAGCACGGTTAAAGGTTTCGCTTAAAGGCAATACCGCCTGGTTTTAAACGGAGGGTGCGAGTATGGCTTCATAATTTTGGCGGTATTCAGCCGTCATGGTAATGGCGGTACTCAAAGAAATAAAATGTGATCCTGTTGGTAATTCACTCGATACGCTCATGTAGGGTACTTTACTGGGTTAATAATACCTGCAAGCTGGTTGATAAATAAAATCAGGTACCCGTAGTATTACGCAAAATTTATCGAAAAAAAATTGTAAAGAACCAGTATAAGTACGCTGGTACTTCAATGCCCGCCACCCTATTTTGGCGGCACCTAAAATTACCCTGTTATGAAAAAATACCTTGTTGTTGTATTGTTGCTCGCGGGCATTATTTATGCCTGTAACCAACCCGGCCCGGGCGATACCGGTGTTGCCACCGATCCCTTTATCGACAGCATCAACCGCTTTTGTCCCGATACTTCCATGCCCAACGAACTTTGTTCCATGTTGCCCTGGGAGATCGACGAAAAATTCCAGTTCGGCTATTCTTCCACCCTCAGTCCTACCATACAACCGCAGTTCGATGTTTTTAGCTGGCAAAGCTTTGTAGCGCTCAACTGGCCGGCAGATGTTACTGGCAAACCCCTGGGCGGCAAGATCGGCGATCACCCCACTGCACCGCGGGTATGGGAAAGCTATAAAGACCTGGCCGAAATATTCAATGACAATGCACCGCTGCTGCTGAAAATGAAAGGCGCGGAGCAAAGCAACCTCAAATTCTTTTATCGCACTTCCAAAAGCCCGCACCGCCTCGACTCTATGGGTTCCTTCCTGGATGCTGAAGGGCAACCGCTTATCGACCGCAACCTTAATTTTGTTGTATTTGAAGTAAAGGCCAATCCTGTTGAAGCGGATTTTATCAAAGCCAATAACCTCATTACAAAAAAAGGGATCGACAGCATTTCAACACCCATCAGTAACAATCCAAATGCCCGGCAGATAGCGATGCCTTCCAGCAGTGCAGCCAGCAAAAATGTTGGTGCGATGGAGATCAAAACGGCCTGGCGCATCCTTGATTCTTCAAAAGGCGATGACTATTCAAGATACTATACCCGCGATGCGGTCATCTCCATTTCAGCAGGGAACAGCACCAGCAATACGGCCTTCAGCATTAAAACAAAAGTTGGTTTGGTAGGCATGCACATCGTACGCAAAACCGGGCTTTTCGCCAACTGGATCTGGAGTACGTTTGAGCACATCGACAATACGCCCGACAACCTGCAGCAGGCGCAAATGGACCAGAAACGCGCCACGCCCTGGTCTTTTTATTATCCCGAAAGCCTGGGCCTCCAGCCCAACGATGAATACGATACCATTGCAGGAGATGGTGGTAATTACCGGTTCGATTCTACGTGGCCTTATGCCAAACGCTATGCACGTACCGTTGGTGGTGAAAAAGGCATTTACGGCACGCAGGTACAAAGAATGTATCCCATTTACTACCGTACCGAACAGGTAAATGAATTGTGGCGCCGCAAACTGGCGGGCACCGTGTGGGCCAATTATAAACTGGTAGGCAGCCAATGGGCCACGTCAACCCTAACGCCGGGCAAACCTTTATCGGCAGCGCCTTCCATGATGGGCAACAGTACCCTCGAAACTTATATCCTTGGCTACTCGTCGTGCGTTAGCTGCCACATGGGCGCTTCCATTAATTACAATGGCAATTCCGTGCTCACCGACCTGAGTTATTTACTGGCGCTGCACGCGAAATAAAAAGGTTGCTGGTTAAAGGTTGAAAGTTGAAGGTTGGGTCTCCGCTACGGCGGTGCCCTTACACAGGCGTTACATTCCCTGGTTCGTGGAGATACGGACCAGGGCCGTACTCAACCTTCAACTTTCAACCTTCAACTTCACTACCGCAGGCTGTAATACACCGTTCCGGCCGGCAGGATCGCTACCACCATATTCTTATACACCGAACCAAGGTTGGTGTAATTGGCCGGCAATATCAATTTCCCGGTTTTATTCACCATGCCGTATTTATCATCCAGGTTCACCCAGGCGTAACCGTTATCAAAACCGCCGGCCGCTTTGTACAGGAAGCCGGTGAGTTCTTTGCCTGTATTGTCGAGCAGGGCCCACTTGCCGTCTTTCAGCGCCCAGGCGCGGCCCTCGCTCATGGCCGTAATGTTGCTGTATTTAAAGTCGATGATGTTCTTTCCCTTGCTGTCGATCAGTCCTACCAGCTTGTTCTTCATCACCGGGAACGTACCATTGGCAGGCGTGCCCGCACCTTCATACGCCACATCATCCACCGGCTGGCCGTTTTTATCGATGAGCTTATACTTACCGTTTATCTTACCAATGGCAGCGCCGCCGGTAAAACCCGCAATCTCGGTATAGTTCATCGGGATGGCCAGTTTGCCCGTAGTATCTATGAAGCCCCAGTTGCCGTAGTTTTTCACCGGCGCCAGGCCTTCGCTGAAAAGGCCCATCTGCGTGTAAGCGCTGCCGATGGTTTTTCCCTGGCGGTCAACGTACTTGTAATCGTAGCTGCTTTTGATCCAGGTACGGCCGTTAGTAAACGGGCCGCCTTCGGTACCAAGCAGGCTGAAAACGATCTCTCCTTTTTTATCGAGGTACACCAGGGAGCCGGTATTTTTTGCAAGGGCAACGCCTTCGGAATATGGACCAACAAATTCGTAGCTGAGGTCTTTTATTTTATTAAAATTCTTATCGGCCAGGTAAAATTTCCCTTTGGCAGAATCCTGCAGCGCGGCAATGCCTTCACTGAAAGTGCCGGCCGAATAATAATCTTTCGTGTTCAGCTTTTTGCCGGTATGATCATAAAAGCCGTATTTTATTTTTCTTACCATAAAAACACCCGTTTCACTAAAGGGCGAAGCCGAAGTGTAAGGCAATGCTTTTTTTACGCCCGTTGCCAGGTTGATGAGTTGTACGGTTGCGTCATACTCTATTTTAAGCGAATCTTCGTTCGCTACAAAACCGCTGCTGTACGCTTTGATGTTATCGGCGTAATGTGTTTTCAGTAGCTTCCCGTTGTTATCAAATACTTTTACTTTGTTGCCGCTTAACAATAAGATCCTGTTCTTGCCAAGGCTGGCTTTCTCCGCGGAGTCGGCCGGGATGATGACTTTCATTTTATTGTCCATCACCTGGTATTTGCCTTCGCGCATGGCGTAAAGTTTGCCATTTGTTTCCCCGGAAATATAATCGAACTCGGGCTTCATGATCAGGGTGCCGGCCTTGTTCATCATCCCGTACTTACCCCCGGGTTTACGGAACACGATGTTGCCATTGCTGGTGATGTTGATGTCTTTGTATTCAACCGGCAATAAAATTTTGCCGGTACTGTCGATGATGCCCACCTTCTCTTCCCTGGAAACTTTAAAAAGCCCGCCCTCCATATACATAGAAACAGCAGTGTAATCGAAGCCCGTAATTTCTTTGCCCGTTGCATCGATCAGCGCTACTTCAGCCAGTTGCTTATTACCGTTGCGCCCAGTAGAAGCTTTCTTTCTTTTTACGGCTGCATAGCCTTTGTAAAACGTTTCGGCTTCCACGTATTTCTGCGGCACCTGCATGGCATTGTTTTTATTGATGTAGCCATACAGTTCCGTATCGCTGAACCTTGCTGGCGCCAGCCCGCTGCCGAACTGCGCAATGTTTTCATACTGCAGGGGGATGATCGTTTTGTTATTGCGGTCAACAAACCCGTACTTCCTGTCTTTTCCAACATTGGCCAGCCCTTCTTTGAGAGTGCCCACATAATCGTACAGCAACGGGATGGCGAAATTGCCTTTCGTGTCGATGGCACCCCAAACAAAGTCGCCGTTGGCTTCCCGCTTTTTTACAACGGCGAGGCCTTCGTTAAAGGTTTCGATCTCGTAATAAGCAGGTTCAACGATGAACTTTTTTTCATCGAGGGAATACAGGCCCACTTTATTGAAAGTATCTTTTACAATGTAGATGCCTGGCTCCATGGATGTAAATACGAGGTTATATTGAATGGGCAACACGAGCGTTTTCTTTTTATCGATGATGCCATAGCGGGTGACGGATTTGCGCCCATAGCCGGTGCCGCTGTAATAGGTTTTGTAAACCGGCGTATTGCCTTCGTTGTCTTTAATGCCCAGGGTATAATCCTGGGAAAAGGAAGTTGAAGCGCTAAAGAGGCAAATAAGGGTAAAAATTACTTTGTACATGGGTGCTGTTTGCGATAAATGTAAACTAAAGGTTGATCATAGGTAATACAGCAAATGCAGTATTTATAAAAGGTAGAAGTAAAAAGGTAAAACCTAAAAGTGTGATGCCATCACCACAAGTAGTTTCCTGATTTTCAGGTTTTGCCTTTTTACTTTAGACTTAACCCTTTATTGGCATTGCAATTGATCCTTTCTCCTATAAATTTAAATTCAAACCCATGCCTGAAGGCCCCTCCATCGTCATCATCAAGGAAAAAATGCAGCAACTAAAGCTGGAAGGTAAAAAGGTACTGGCGGTAGCCGGCAATACGACCATCGATAAAGAAAAGCTGGTTGGACAAAAACTCGTTGCCTTTAAAAGCTGGGGCAAACATTTACTCATCAGCTTCAAAGACCGCACCCTGCGCATCCATTTCCTCATGTTCGGCACCTATTTGATCAACGAAACCAAGAAAACGCCGCTGAAACTCAGCCTTCATTTTAAGGATACCGACCTGAATTTTTATACCTGCGCGCCGGCGCTCATCGAAGGGGACCCCGACGAACACTATGATTGGGCGGCCGATATCCTTTCCCCGGAATGGGATGAAAAGGCAGCGCTTAAAAAATTAAAGGCCCTGCCCGATACCCTGGTGTGCGATGTGTTGCTGGACCAGGAAATTTTTTCCGGCGTGGGCAACATTATCAAGAACGAAGTGCTGTACCGCATCAAAGTACATCCCGCCTGTACGATACGATCACTGCCGCCGGCCAAACTTAAAGCCCTGGTGAAAGAAGCCAGCGCTTACAGTTACGATTTTTTAAAATGGAAAAAAGCCGGCACGTTGAAAAAGAACTGGCTCGTGTACAACAAGAAAATGTGCGGCCGCTGCGACCTGCCGATCCATAAAAAGACGATGGGCAAAACGAAAAGAGGCACGTTCTTTTGCAGTAATTGCCAAAAGCAATACTGATTTGGAAATGTGATGGCCTGTCTGCCGACAGGCAGGTTTGGAGATTTGGCAATTGAGATCCCTGCCACTAAAGAACGCTCTTCATTTCCAAATCGGCACATCTCCAAATCTCCAAATTGATTTAGTCCTCATCTCGTAAACACCCGCAGATCGCTTCAGTTTACCTTTGTAAAAAAGTGTTTATGCCTGCTCAAAAAAGTTTACAGCAAACCCCGTTCTCTATATTGGAACTGGCACTGATCCGCGAAGGAAAAGATGCGGCAGATGCCTTCGACCGCGCGGCAAAACTGGCTCAACACGCTGAAACGCTGGGTTACAAACGGTTTTGGCTGGCCGAACACCACAACATGGCCGGCGTGGGCAGCTCAGCTACGGCGGTACTGATCGGGTACATTGCGGGCAAAACGAAAAGCATCCGCGTAGGCTCGGGTGGCATCATGTTGCCCAACCACAGCGCCCTGATGGCCGCCGAACAATTCGGCACCCTGGAATCCTTATACCCCGGCAGGATCGACATGGGCCTCGGCCGCGCGCCCGGCACCGACCAAACCACGGCCGCCGCTTTAAGAAGGGGTCGCATGGAAAGCGTACACGATTTTCCCGAAGACATCAATGCCCTGCTACAATATTTTTCCGCCGGCAACAGCAACGCCCGCGTACGCGCCATTCCCGGTGAAGGGCTGAACGTGCCGCTCTACATTTTGGGCAGCAGCCTCTTCAGCGCCGTACTGGCCGCAAAACTGGGACTGCCTTATGCCTTCGCCAGCCATTTTGCACCGCGTGAATTTTTATCTTCCATCAAACATTACCGGGAAAATTTTCAACCATCGGCAACTTTGAAAGAACCCTACGTGATCTCCTGCATCAACTTGATCGCGGCGGATACAAATGAAGAAGCCCAAAAACTGGCAACTTCTTTTTACCAAATGGCCAGGGGCATCCTTACCGGTAAATCGAACCCTTTGAAACCGGCGATCGACAGCATGGATGGCGTGTGGAGCCCCGAAGAAGAAGCGGCCATTCAACAAATGATGAGTTGCACATTCATCGGCGACCAGGAAATGCTGAAAGCAGACCTGGATGATTTTATAGCCTACACCCAGGTAGATGAACTGATGATCACCAGCAATATCTATGATACGGAAGCACGTTTAAGGTCGGTGGAATTGGTCGCAGGCATATTCAAAATGTAATGTATTACCGCTGCCCCTTAACGCCTGCGCAATAGCCAACGCAACCACATTATTTGCTGCGTACAAGCTGGGTACGGGCATAGAAATGAATTCCAGTTACACCATTTAGCCTGGTTCCACGAATGTGTGAACTAAGATTCGTTTACAGCATTCACATCATTCCTTACCGCAGGCAGGCTCATCTTTTTTTCATGCTGGCATTGTATTGGAATGCTTGTACCTAATCACTCACTTTTCTACAAGCATAAAAAATGAAAAAGATATCTTCGGCTATTACAGTATTACTTATTGTATCTACCGGCATCTGCAGCGCGCAACAATCAAAAACCGATACCCTACCGGCTCCCTTCGAAACCAAGTCCACAAAGAATTTCAGCAAGGTCATCGGCTGGAAAGACGGCCAAATGCCGGTAGCGCCGCCCGGGTTTACCGTTACCAAATTCGCCGATGGACTGGAGCACCCGCGCTGGTTTTATGTAGCCGATAACGGCGATATTTTCGTAGCGGAATCCAACACTATTTTAAAGGGGATAAAAAAAATAGGGGCGAAAATTTCCCGCAAGATCAAAACACAGCGCATCGGGGAAAGCGCCGACCGCATCACTATGTTCCGAGATGCCAACAAGGACGGCGTTTTTGAAAGCCGCTATATTTTTGCTGAAAATTTAAGCCAGCCCTTTGGCATGCTCATCATCGGCGATCATTTTTATGTAGCCAATACCGGTGCGCTCGTGAGGTATAATTATAAAAAAGGAGATACGGCTTTAACCGGTGCCGGCACCCCCCTCGTAACCCTGCCCGTGGGCAAACCCAACCAGCACTGGACAAGGAACATCATCACCAATAAAAAGGGCGACAAAATACTCATTGCCGTAGGTTCCAATACCAACGTGGCCGATAAAGGACTCGACATGGAGATCCGCCGCGCCTGCATACTGGAAGTAAACCTGGATGGTACCGCCGAACGCATCTATGCTTCGGGATTGAGGAACCCGGTAGGCATGGCTTGGGCCCCGGGTACCAATACATTATGGACAGCCGTGAACGAACGCGACCTGCTGGGCGACGACCTGGCGCCCGATTACCTGACCAGTGTAAAAGAAGATGGATTTTACGGGTGGCCTTTTGCTTATTGGGGACAACATGCCGACCCGCGCATGAAAGACGACCCGCATCCCGAACTGGTGGCGAAAACCATTGTACCCGATGTTTCACTGGGCAATCATACGGCTTCGCTTGGACTTATATTTTACGATCAAAAGGCTTTTCCCGCCAAATACAGGAATGGCGCTTTCATTACGCAGCATGGCTCGTGGAACCGCAAGGAACTCTCGGGCTATAAGGTAGTGTTCGTGCCCTTCAGCAACGGAAAGCCTTCAGGCCAGCCGGAAGATTTTTTAACCAACTTTATTGTAGCGGGATCAACCGATAGCGAAGTGCGTGGAAGACCCGTTGGCATTACTTTACTGGCAGACGGATCAATGCTGGTATCAGATGACACCAACAATACGATCTGGAGGGTAGCCTATAAATAAATCACGGAAAAAAAATTCCTGGCTCTTATAAAATAAAATGTTGCAGGTTTTTGCAACCGGGAAAAATATACCCCGGAATTATGTAAACGTTCCCCTTTTTACTTATGTAAGTCTTTCAAGATGTTCACTGATCGTGTCCTTCACTTCCTCGTAAGGAACCGGTGCGATAACGGGATGCGATTTCCCGGCGAATATCTTTGCAACCACTTCCTGCAAATGCTTTTCCGTAAAGCCAATACAATCGAAAATGGCTTTGGCATTGAGCTTTGCCTTAAGGAGATCGAAAGAAATAGTAACGGCGGCATTTAACTTAAACTCTTTGCTGATCGATTCAACAATAGAATTCCATATAACGTGGATACAAACATCCGTCATGTTGCCCGGCAATTGAATAGACCGAAGGCTTACTGTGGATTCGGCTTCCGCCATTCCTCCTTCATAAAAATTGTTGAATGAAATATCAACAGCATATACAGCCTTGTTCTTACATGCTTCCATACAAATTGCATAAGGGTTACTAATTAAGTAACATAGAGGTACGAAAGGGTATGGTACAGTAGGGCAGTAACCTTGCCAGCTTTTTAAAGGATAAAAAGTATAAAGAAAATTTTAACTTTATAGCCGCATTTTCAAATAAAGTTACCGCTGGTCATAAAATTAAAATGACTACAAATATAATCGATACATTTGCATCTATCAATGTTTTTTACGTGGACCTGAAGCAAATAGAAAAAATTTCCAAAGCCTTAGCCGATAGCACCCGGTTGCAGATACTGCTCGACATGTCGAAGCGGGAAGGCTGCATCCAATGTTCTGAAATTATGAGCGTTACCAAGCTGGCCCAGCCATCTGTAAGTCACCACATTAAAACCCTGGTAGAAGCCGGCCTGATCGAGCCCGAAAAAGACGGCCGTAACTATTCCTACAATCTCAATGAAGCGCTGCTGAACGCCTACGCCAAATGGATCAGCCGCATCGCTTCCTGACAGCATTGTAGTATTCACGATTCTTGCATGCATGAAATTTTAAAACGCACCTCCGGCATTTACGCCGGGGCTTAAATTATATTATCGGATCAAAAACAAACTATGTTCGATCTTTCCAGGACCCGCAACCGCAGCCTACTGTACCTTATTTTCTTATTCACGCCCGCAATAGCCGGCGCGCAGCCCGCAACCGATACTTTGCCGGGGCAATTTTCGCTGCAGGATGCCATCCGTTACGCACTAAAATTCCAGCCCAGGATACAGCAGTCGCAGATAGACGAAGAAATAACGGCATCGAATATACGCAGCCGGCTGGCCGACTGGTACCCGCAGGTGAATTTCAATTACAACCTGCAACATAATTTTATATTGCCATCGAGCGTGATTGGCGGCAATACCATCCGCCTCGGTGCCGAAAATACTTCTGCCGGGCAATTCACCGTGTCGCAGGCCATTTTCAACCGCGACGTATTGCTGGCCAACCGCACCAAAAGAGATGTACTGCTGCAATCCAGGCAAAACACGGAAAGCAATAAGATAGACGTGGTGGCCGGCGTTTCCAAGGCCTTCTTCGACGTACTCGCCACGCAGCAACAAATAAAAGTAGCCGCCGAGAACATCACCCGCATTGAAAGAAGCCTGAAGGATGCAACCAATCAATACAAAGCCGGCATCGCCGATAAGATCGATTACAAAAGAGCCACCATCAGCCTCAACAACATTAAAGCGCTGAAAAAAAACAACGAAGAACAGGTAAAGGCGAAAACGGAATATTTAAAAGCGCTGATCGGCTATCCCGATACCGCCAGCCTCAACATCCGGTACGACAGCCTGGCCATGGAAAAAGAGATCGACATCGATACTACCCAGGATGCAGATTATACCAACCGCATAGAATATAAGATCCTGCAAACGCAGCGAAACCTGTTGCGCTCCAACATCGACTACTATAAATGGAGTTACCTGCCGTCCGTTGCGGCCAACGGCGCCTACAACCTTAATTTCCAAAACGACCGTTTTACCAAGCTATACGGCACCAACTATCCCAACTCCTTTGCGGCCATAACCCTTGCCTGGCCCATCTTCCAGGGTGGCAAGCGCAGGGCCAATTTAAAAACCGCCGTGCTGCAGTTGAAACGCAGCGATGCGGATATTACCAGCCTGAAAAACAACGTGAACGCACAATACGCACAGGCCATCGCCTCTTATAAAGGAAGCCTTGAAAATTATTACGCGCTGAGAGAGAATGTAGCCCTTGCCAGGGAAGTGTACGATGTAATACAATTGCAATACCGCGCCGGCATTAAAACCTACCTGGAAGTAGTGACTGCCGAAACGGACCTGCGCACTGCGCAGATCAATTATTACAATGCCCTGTACCAGGTGCTCGCAGGCAAAGTAGATGTGCAAAGGGCATCCGGTCGCTTAACTTATTAATATCATCATCTCCATACCATAACCAATGAATATGCTTTATAATTTTTCTTTTATAAAAAGATATGCAGCCATTACAGCCGTTGTATTGTTAAGCGCCTGTAGCAATAAAAAAGCCGCGCCCGCCGCGCCACCACCGCCATCGGTAGTGGTACAGGAAGCCGTTGTAACGGACGCTGTTTATTACGACGAATACCCCGCAACCGTAACGGCTTTGAACCAGGTGGACCTGCGCCCGCAGGTGAGCGGTTTCATCACCGGTGTGCACTTTACCGACGGCTCGCGGGTACGCAAGGGGCAATTGTTGTATTCCGTAGACGAACAATTGTACGCCGCCAATTACCAGCAGGCAGTAGCTACTTTGAAAGTGCAGGAAGCCAATGTGAACAAAGCATTGAAAGACGCAGCACGTTACCACGAACTGGATAAGGTGGACGCCGTGGCCAAACAACTGGTGGACAATGCCGATGCGGCGCTGGAAGTTACGCGCAAACAGGCCGATGCGGCGCGGGCCAATATCCGCGCGGTACAAACCAGCCTGCGCTATACAAAAGTATATGCGCCTTTTGATGGCGTGATCGGTATCTCCAATGTAAAAACAGGCGCCGCGGTTACGGCCGGCCAAACATTGCTGAACACAGTTTCCACCGATGGCGACCTGGCCGTTGATTTCAACATCGAACAAAAAGACATTTTTCGTTTTACCACGATGATGAATGAAAAAGCAAAGCCCGCCGATTCAACTTTTACGCTGGCCTTCGGCGGTGAAGCTTATCCCTATCCC
>Ga0247770_1002185_pt1 | contig 11711 bp, 7 predicted proteins | sample UWRJL136409B6_FD_179943 | JGI IMG/M metagenome (GOLD analysis project Ga0247770, IMG submission 179943) | Plant litter microbial communities from Arlington Agricultural Research Station in Wisconsin, United States - UWRJ-L136-409B-6 | ecosystem: Environmental > Terrestrial > Plant litter >... | reverse complement strand
TCGGTGTTTCAACAACTAACTAGCTCAACCTCCCCTAGCTCGATTTGATCAAAGCAACGCTTGTCAGTAAGGAATACAATTCTCAGCTAATGGAAAATGGTACTAGTGTGGGTGGGTGTGGTGATGATCTTTTACTATTGTTGAAGGAGGTTAGTCCGCATAGTATTACTGATGAGACCACAGTTCACAAAGGCAGATGTCAGAATCTAGCACTCATGGCCAATTGTGGTGATTGTTGTGTATTGTTGTTGTTCTGTGGAAGAGAATCTCTCGCTTGCAGGGTCCCCTATTGCCAAGCCGGCTACTTCCGCGAATGGCTCCAATTGCTTATATAAGCTGACAGCAGATACGGAGGGGGTGTAGTCCTATCATGGGAGCCAGGGGCGCATTTATTCGGCGGCAAAGGCCCCGGCGCTGTCGTGGAGCAGCTCCGTGCCGTCGCAAATAAGAAGGGACTTTGGGAGGGTCGTGGATGCTGACAAATGAGTTCGAAGGATGGTTGATTGTTCTAAACTGCGAGGAGCCGCGGCCGCGCCTAAGAATATTCTCAGGGCGCACGGTTCTCCCACGCTAGTCCTAATCTAGTAACAACCTAATATGGGGCGCAACTCCCACGCTACAATGCATTGCCCCGGGTATACGACAGCGAGTCATATTTAGGTGATTGTCGAGCGAAATCTCGGCCAGGCCGCCAGTAAGTGAATCTGACTCAACAACGGCCAGCTGGAGTCGGAGAACTGCAGTACTGGTATTAGTAGGGCCCGAGGTTGGGGTTGTCCATGAAGAGGATTTCTAAAGAAAACCCACGCTTGACGGAATACGGTTGTTCCCCAGGCGGATCTGATTAGAAGCCACTCCGCGATATCTCCATCAGGCATTAGGCTCACTTTGGACTACCAAACTCAATCCTCGCGACCTCCGCAACGACCCTCTGGAGGCCCATCTTCAACTCCCCCAGAGCGAGGCCACCGCGGGAGCGCCTCGCGACGTGACCATGAATGCGTACATCTCCCATGCGGGAATCGCCGGCGGTAACGTCATTGTTGCCCCCATGCGGCCGATAGCGGCACCCTCAATGCTTGCATCGACGCATCACTGTCCCCCCATAACTCCCAATTACTAGTGTCAGACAGAAAGATGTTCTGTCAGAGGCCAGAACGCGCAGGTGGAAGGAGTGGGACATCCGATCGAGGTTGGGCCCGCTGAAACCCCTGGGGAAGTGATTGAAGCTCAAACGATTCTTTGCGGTCTATGTATAATCAACTTCATTTCCCACCACACGGTCTGCCCGGTGTAATTTATAGTGGCGCCTTGACGAGAAAGGTTAGCTCGTCATGTTGGTAACTGTTCCGCCATAGATCGCCGCAACCCAAAGGGTACCTAGCAGGAACTAGCTGTAGATAAACAGCATGGTCCGTCCGAGTCGAAGGAGTAGAGAGAGTCGAGCCAGTGATGGCGGGGCATCTTCTCTTCGTCCCCGGGCGTGCCAAGCCCCGTCATTCTTTCTTTTTCCTCATGCGGGGCAAGGTCGGGCCCCCCCCCCCCCCTTGGGGTCGTCCGAACCTTCGTTGAAGAGCGGCTCTTCGCTTTTCGAGCACTCCTCGAAGACTGCTTAAGATGCCTTGTCTAGATCTGCAAACTTGTCCAATAATGTTTTGCGAAAACCAGCAACGCCGAACGCCAACTGACCGAGCTCATCCTTCAGGACCTTATCCACGTCTTTGCGGCGTTCTGAGGAGTTCACGAAGCTGCTCGTGTTGTGGAGCCACGGTGTCTGCCGGAGGGACGATGCGATCGGTCGGGGGGTTGGGGTGGATTCGGTAACGACGTGGTAGGCATGTCCCTAGATCTTCTCATCAGGTTTGCTGTCGAGCACTGCGATCAAGAGGGGCTTGACGCGGTCGAAGCCGAAGTCGTCAGCGGCGACTGCGGAGGTGAGTTTGAGGACGTCACCTCAAAGGTGGTCGTGATGCGTCTTCAGACGCACAAGACGCGTGGCTGGAAGGTTTAGTATAATAGTTAAAAAGCCGAGAATGAGGTTCTGAAGACCTGTAATAGTCAGAAGAGCACCGACAAAGCTGATAATTTAATCTGTTTCCATTTACGAAAGGACACATGGCTTGTTAGCGTAGCAATCTTAGCCAAGATTTTTACCAAGCAGCTACGTCGCGACGAGACGGTCACCTTGTCCAGGTGTCACTGGAATGTTGACGCACGCGTGTGGTGCCTAAACAGATCCCCGACCGGCTTCTACATGGTCGCTGAGTAATCACCAGGCCATTGTTGTTGATTACCAACCCAAAACAATTATTCAGCAAAGAGAGAGCCGCGGTAGCGTGACGACCGAGCGATATTTCCTTGGTTAAGTACATGGCTTTCGCCCCAGGAAAATTAAGCGCCAACAACGCCTTCGACATTATGTCTATCCACGCTATCCTCGGCGCAACTGGTGGTACAGGCTCGGCGATTCTGAGATACCTTCTCTCCTCGCGGATACCCGACCTTCGTATCAACATACTGGTACGCTCAAAAAGCAAGCTTCTCGAAGCTTTCCCACGACTTGAGTCAACCTCGTCGGCCACTATCACCATCTTCGAAGCCCCGATCTCGGACGAAAGTGCCCTCCAAGCCTGTCTCCAAGGCGCCTCAACTATATATGCTTGCGTCGCCACCAACCACGCCAGTCGCAAGGTCGACATCACCTTTACGGCGGCAGCACGACTTATCGCAGCTCTCGGTCAACTCCGCCAAGACGAGGGATCCGAGTACAAGGCACCGGCCGTCGTGTTGATTCGATCCTTGTCTCTGAACTCAGATGTCAAGATCAGCGTCCCGGGTTTCATGAAGAGTTTCTTCATCTGGGCAATCTGGTTCGTCTACGAGGATCTTATAAAGGCCTGTGGGCTCTACTCTGTAGCCGAGAAGGATGGACTGCTCACGCTCATTACCGCGGACCCACCCATGTTAATGGATCCTGAGGGGACGAAGGCCACTGGTTATGAGATTATGCTAAGTGGCAAGGCGTCGTCAAGGTTAAGCTATGCCGACTTCGGCGTGGCAATGGTAGAACTTGGACAGCGTCGTGAAGAGTTCGGAGGCAAGATCGTCGGCATTAGTGCAACCGGCCCAGTGCGGACCACCGTCTGGCCCAGCCTCGTGACTGTCTTTATGGGCTTGAAAAGCCGACTGTTTCCATTCTAAGATCGGGCAACATAGCCGGTGGTTGGTGGGTTGGTGGATAGGGTAATACTTCAGTATTATTATGTCGAACTGCAGCGGCAGTTCTTGGCGCTCAGGCGCGCAGGCGCCTTACCGCTCCAGGCTAGGCTGGAGCGCAGGAGCCTTTCGTCATGTGCTCTCCTCACACACAGGGAGCTCTCTTTTGTATTTAGTCTGGGAGCTTCGCTCCTACCCTTTCTACCTAATCAAGTCACTTTGCAACTGCACTTCCGCTGCTCCCATGAGCTCCGTACGCTCAGTGAAACGTTCCACATATTAGTTAAGGTATTTGGTGGTTTTATATACAAGATGTCGATACTCTGAGATACTAACTTGCTGCTATTGTCAGCAGAAGTCTTGCAAGGAGGGTGTAGCGGAACCAGGTCACAGCGAAAGCATTCCTCCGGAACAGACCCACGAGTTGTGGGCTGGGGTGGAGCGCAAGAATTGAAGTGAATTCTCGCAACGGATATCATGGCAGGGATGTAACCAGTCATAAGTTAGCTAGATGTAAGGCTATAAAAGGCAGTTGTTGTATTTAGTGTAAGTAACTACTTTCTATAGTTCCAGACCCATCCTTACAACTCGGATATTTCGGGTGTTATAGTAAAGTCCTTTGCTCCAGCTCCTAGAAGCAACTGCTCCAATTTTAGCTTCGCAGCGCCACCTGTTGCAACCCGTCTTACGCGGATCGACGGGTTCTCGCGGAAAAGACTCTGTGTCTTTCTAACGATACTGAGCGGGCTCTCATATATCAGGTTGTCATGCAGGTTCAAGCCGGCAAGCTTATTTCCCTCTGCGGATCCGACCATGTTCACATCGGCCCCGTTATCGATGAGGATCTTGGCAGCATCGTAGTCCCAGCGCAGGGCGGCAACCTGCAAGGGCGTCGCCCGGCATGGAACCGAGTTTACATTCGCCCCCCGCCCGATGAGCAACTTTATGGGACATCCTGAAGTGTTTTGAGCATGGTAGTAGTGCTGAGCCGTGGCAGCAAACAGGACCGCGTCCCAGCCCACTGCATTGGCCAGGATTTCCAGCTGTGGATCTCGGTCATTCTTTTGGATTTCGTCTTCCCACCGTCCATATCGGGTTGGATCGTGTAACTCTGGGGCAAATACTGATAGCAGTAGGGACGTCTCTAGAAGTACCTGTGCTGTCTCAGCTCTCAGCCCAGGATTCGAGGTGTTGCGCCAGTGGTCCCACTCGGGGGTTAGAACTAGCAACGGTGTGCTAAGAATCTGATTGGCATTCAGCATTTGTGTTGCCGCGCGTGCAAGAGGCCAAAATTTCTGGGAGAGACACTCTGCGAGAGCCCCCACGAGATGGCTGGTTGCCGGTACAGGCGTCAATTCCATCCTGATAATCCTGTGCTCCCGCCTGCGTAGATGGTGGGCACCGGTGGGATCGAGGAAGCCTAGGCAGAGGGAAGCCAATCCGTGGTTGACCATGCGCTGCTGCCAGGCCTTCAGGAGGATGAGTGCGATCCCCTGGCAGTAATCTTCAATGGAGTCACTGCTGATGGGGCGGCCAGTTTCCCGGGCCGACACCGCGATCTCCATGACGCAACGCGCCCACCGCATCGCCGTCGTGTGTTGGTCAAGAGCGAACAGCCTAGCAGTAACATTAAGACTGTGAGCTGTACGATCGGCATACAGGAATTCCTTGACGGTGTAATGTGCAAATAGAACGACTTCTTTCTCTTGGTGTCCTCTCGTGGTTGTGTCCCACGCGAGACTTTTCATGTCGACCATTGTAAATGTCACAAGACAGCCGCATGTTTCCCGGATATCGTAGATGTTGTAGAAGTGGTCAGTCGACCACTCCAAACCGAGGTTGCGGAGTACCATGCTCAAAAGCGCTCCCGGTGTCATTTGCGTCTCCGCTTCTCCGAGCTCGCTTTGGCCTGCCAATATGCTCAGCGTTGCGCGGGTGAACTCGCGGTGCTCGGTTGGTATGGTTTGCAGAATCCGTTCGTATGTTTCGTCTAGCGACTCTGGTAGCTCCAGAAGCGCCTTCCGAACGGCGGACTGAGACTTCAGTCTCCCAAGTATGTCGATCTGGCAAACAGCCCACCGAAACCTGGGGAAATTAGTATGCCGTCGCAATATGAGGGCGCAGGTGAAATATGCCACTTACATGCCCCTTGCTCCTTTCGCCAAGGCGACTTCAACCTCCCTATAAAGCAACGGTGGCCACGACTGAAATTTGGGATTCGATCGTAGAGCTGCCCCGACAAAGATGCGTATATCTCCTTCCACGACTTCATTCGACATTGAAACGGCCACTGTATGCGGTTTCAAGGCTTCTTCAATATCGAGATATTCGCGACTTGAGATCAGGAGGCGGAGTTTTGCAAACCGGCTGTCAGTCATGAGGGTAGTCAGCACTGCTAATAGGCCCGTGTATGGTTTGCTTTCGTCAACCCCATCGATGGCGACATATGCAGTGCCGAACTTCTCTAGGAGCGTGGCCAAAATGGAAAGAGCCACGTTGATGCCGGGCTGGTGGCGCTGTTCGTAAATTTGGTGCAGCTCCGGCGGAACGAACGAGGCTTGTTGGCAGAGTTGCACAATTATCCATCTTAGGAAGGGTTCGGCCTCGTCCTGGCTTCGGCCAAAGTAACAGTAATAGAGCGCCCAGCCAGTTCGCCAATTCTGCAGGCCACGCAGTTTGTCTGCGAGATGTGAAATCAATATCGTTTTTCCGGCGCCTGGTATCCCGTGGACCCACAAGAACCTGTGGCCGCCGTGGATGAAAGACTTCCATGCCGTGCTCCTCAACATCCACTCGCCAGTGAGTTTCTCATACAATCTGCGGGAACGATTGTGGATATCTGACGGATTTGTGTGCTCTAGCCATCGGAGTACGTCATGTCTCTGCGCGTCTGGATCGTTCAGTGTCAGCTGGAAACCAAAAGAATACAAAGAAACTCTCTCACCAGTGAGATGTTTTTCGACTTTAACGGTTTTGGATTTGACATCCTTCATATCTTCACTGCTGATCTATTAGCCTGCGCCGGTGGGTCAAACGAGAAGTACGACTTACGACATCTCAGCCACCAGGGCTAGTGACAAGGTTAACTTTTCCGTCATCAGGGTTGTAAGAAGCTTCTTCACCCTCTCCTCACCGCCGGCTGCCCATTTCACAGTTTGCTTGATCCTTTGCCTCTTGGAAGGGGATATTTGCGAGTGTGACGGAGAGATGGACAGTTTGGATAGTTCCACCTCCAACTGCTCCATGGATGCGTGGCACTTGTCAGCCGGCTTTTTTGTCGCGTTCAGAAGCACAGTCGATGCCTCCACTTCAGGTATTGAGGACATTGATTGACGCTGTTTTAGTTCCTTGAGAATGTCGCGCAGAGACAAGGCCTCGGTGTGTGCCATTCTCAGTGTCGTGGGCATGTCGGCGCCTGAATCAATCAGGTTTTTCGACATGGTGATGACGCGGTCGGCCAGCTGAATGAAGGCTACGACACTCGCGCCGAGCGCGACTGCTTCGGCCATCGTGACGATGTTTGTTGAAATCGGGAAAAGAGAGCGGAGCCACGGATCTTGAGGATTTTTGAAAGTGAAATGTTGCTGAAAGTTAGAAACCCACGGGTGGCTTGGGAAGATAGGGAGGCAGCCCCCCGCACGGACTATATTTATGCGCATTTGAGGCAGTGCCTCCCTACAAGCCACGATAGGGTAGATTTTGCCGCCAGGCCTTTCTTCACGCCAGGGTTTGGGATCCGCCCCAGCGGGCCAACCAGAGCGCAGAGTAAGATATAAGATAAGAGACTGTAAATCTTAGGTTCGTTATAATTGCTAGCGGTGTACAGAACGGACATTATCTATAACTACTACTATAATAAGTAGCGATATGATTTCATACTTAAGATTTAACTAATAAAAAAAATAAAATAAAAAAAGCTTCTAAAAAAAAACCCTTCGCGTGCATCGCTGCGAAAAGCGCAGCAAAACGCACGCCGCGCACACCGTTCGAAAGCCACGCCAGCATCCAGAGGGTAGCTACACGACCTAATCGCTCCACCACATCCTTTTGCACTCGAGGGTATACCTGTGCGCAGGCGGGGTTCGGACGGGAGGAGACAGAGGCTCTTATGCTCGGACAGTGCGCCGACCGTCGCGCCCTCGCGCAATCACTAGCCGAGCTGCGGACCAAGGCGATCCTGGGTATGATCGTCAGTTAGCCGCCTGAGTCGAACTGGAACGAACAGCGCGCATCAGCGCGAGGCGCACACAAAGCACGAGCCTGGTGCTGAAGGTGAGGATTAAAGATGAAGGTGTTGCAATCGACCGCCGAGATGCGACCGGTTTATGGCACACGGAAGATACCCGCTTCTGAGAATGATACAAGCCGACCAATTGCGTGGAGGGCCCGGTTTGTGGCCTGGCTTTGACTCTTCCTCCATCCTGGGGCTGCTGAGCGGGACGATTTCCTTGGTTTGTTTCCTGGCCCCTTAGCAGAAAATGTTCTTGCCTTAGGCAGAAATATCATTACTGCATGCCAAGCCATCCGTCCAGTGCTGCCTAATGGGCTGCCTCTGTTCTCTCTAAATAACTTGGCATCTGCCTTCAGCCCTTGACAAAGCTTGGTGGGCTTGCATTGATTCCCTTTTCATCAAAGCAAGACTTAACTAGATCATGTCGCTGTCAGAGAGTGCTTACGACCGCTTGACACTTGTGTCGTCCCTGTACGGCCCCGGCACCATCGTCAGGTGGCTGTGCATCGTCATGTCGGTCTTCGTGACATGGACATTGAACCTCCGCAGCCGGCACCGCGACTCCATCACCAACGACTTCATCGCCGCTTTATCCATGCCGATATTCGCTGCCTGCCACGTATTCTATCTCCTGTCGTCCACTACAAAGTCATCCCAGCTGAGCGAAACCGTCTATTTCGAGCGGCAGAGCCTTCTGACCTTCGCAACACCTGCTGTAGAACAATACGCCGCCACCGTTGAAGCACCACTGATCATATGCGATACCTTTTCATCCCTGGCTCTCATCCTATTTGCCCTCGCGGCTCTGGGTCGTTTGCCCCGGCGAGCTGTTGGCGTGCTCCTCGCCGGGCTCCTGGCTTTCTCAACCGAGACCATGATATTCGCGCAAACATCTGGGATCGCTGTTGTTGAAAGTAACCTGGCGAGGCCGTTCCTTTTCAACTTTTTCGACGTCATGGTGACGATCTTGGTTATACTTGGTTTGTCTCTCCTAGGCCTAATTGTTCTGGCTGTACATTCGGTATCCAGACTACTAGCCCGCGGTCTCCTGCAGGCCGCTAGACAAGAGCAAAGTCCTGGACAAGAACTACAAAACATGACGGACGACGAAGTTCTTCAGATTCCGCCGGATAATGAAGCAAGAGCTGAACAATTCCGCCGTCAGATCCGCATATTGGACGCCATGACGCCACTTTTAATCGTTATGATGCTACTTAGTGGGATTGCGACGTCCTCAGCAGGAACTGGGCTCCTGGGAATGACTAATCTCATGGAGTCTTTGAACTGGGGAGAACGTTTATCATTTTTCATTCCGAAAACCTCAGTTAGTATCACCGAGATCGATCAGCTCGCTGCCCTATCTGGTGGGCTTTTTACACTGGCATTCAGCCTCTGGGACGCGTTCATATCTCGGAGAGAGGGGCTACTGGGGCAGGGAGCCGAGAACGGAGAAATGAGTCGTCGGATACACGTGGAGGCGGAAAGGGAAACTCGAAGCCGACGTATTCTGTTGCGGCGATTCGATGAACTAGAAACTATCCAGCGCCAGCTCAATGAAGGCATAATCGGCCCCGAAGAACAGCAGAATTTGTTGTCAAGACGGCAACAGTTGCAGCAGGAGCTTGCTTCACTCATGGGCATCAACATTTCGCCTATTTCACTTGCAAGAGATGCCCGCAGCACACTAGTTACATAAGGTAACCTCTTTGAATTTGTGATAATCGAACGACAACTAAAAAAGGCGGGCTAGAATGGGTGGGATCAATGTAAACAACAGTCATAATTAAATCTCACTTGTTTGAGGGAAATGCGGGCAAAGTTAGCTTGTTGGATTACCCACACCCCGAACTGTCAACCACTGACGTACTGCGTACCTCTAGTAAATGGCATAGAATGACTTCAGGGAGGAATGTGACTCTATAAACGACAGATATCTAGAGACCTCAAGAAAGAGAGCCAAATGCAACACGGTCAATTCAACTCATTTGCGTGCAAGCGATCCAATCCACTAGAAAGCTCTGGCGCCTCGAAACGTCTTTTTACCGATATATATGTGCCAATCTGAGCATGGGGGGTCGTCGATTTTAGGGTGGTGAAACATAATATTTTCGTTGCTGGATTAGAGCCGACTGTTAATAATTCGTTGGTTTCCATACATGTGCATGCGACGCACGAGTTCAAGCAGCTAAATGCAGAAAGGCAGATGCTTTTGAGCCAAGGTAGACTTTAACAGCTATGTGTTACTGCCTGCTCCTGGTACACCGAGGTGACTAGGTAATGACAGTTCGGTTATGTGGATCGTGACACTATGTACCACATCCGCAATACTGTATTGTATAGCAGTAATGTTTAGCGGGAACGCTGGACAAAATACACGTAGATTACTACTTTAAGATGTTAAGGTAGTGATGACAGAATAACAGCATATAGTGGAGCACATTGTATGTCAGCAAAAGGAGCTAAAAGTAAGCCCATTAAAGAAAAACTTCATATATCAAACTGTAGATGCTGAACCTGGCTGCCACTATATCGTTCAGCTACCTGCAGTGCTACCCTTGTCAAACTGCGCAACTCGCGCTACAACTAGAGGGAAGCAATTACAACTCTCGTCTTTTTGATCGCTCTGGTAATAATTACAATATTAGTGCCGCAGTTATAACACTTACTATAAATAAGTAAAGCCAAAATTATAAGAAATCATTTATATCACTAATAATTTACTAACGTTTTATTATATAAAGGTTACTAAATCCTGTTAAATTTACTCACTTGCTTAAAATACTTATTTATTATACCATTAGTTTTAGTAATGCAGTTATAACTACTTACATGCCCTACTCCTCTTCTTTTACCTACAGCAGTAGTGTTAAGGTAGTGCACTTAGCTCTCTACTAATCACCACTCCTTTCAAGTTATAAAACATATACTGATAGGTAACCTTGTAAACCTTATAGCTTTTGCTCTAGGTATCTTCTTAGTATTACCTTAACTTTCACTTATCCTTTCGCTTGCCTTATTTAGCAGCTATTATTTCCTAATCTAATAAGAACTATTTTGTTATAACCAGCTAAAGCCTATAGTAGCTTTAGTAACCTTTAGTTATAAAGTGAGTATAACATTACTAGTAACCCCTAATAAAGCTATTCTTATCTTATACGTCGCGCATATACCAACTGGCCTTAGTAAGGTATTAAAGTTTGCTAGAACCCTTTATATCTTTTTAACCAGACTAATACCATTATATATATCAGATAAGCTCTGCATATTAAATCTCTCTTTTCTTCTTTCTCTTAATATTTTACGTCTTCGTTATAAGGGCTCAGCTAGTTATAATATACCACTTTAGCCCACTACAGTCCCCACTTAGCACGATCTTAATTAGTGGGTTCTTCTATATAAGGTGGTAGCCTAAAGTTTTAGCTTGCTACGATAGTATACCTTGTTACCTTATACAGCTAAGCGGCTTAAACTTAAAATCACAGTACAGTGTTATAATGTCTTAAACTACAGCTAAGGTAGAATTGTCTAGTACTTAGGCCTTATAGTAATCTTTTACAATCTAGAGGGGGAAAAAAGGTATGTTATTACAGGTTATAGTTATGTAAGTATAATTAAGGTCGCTATACTTTAAAGCTGGCTTTATGTACCGCTTTGAAGTCTGCTGTAATTTAGTACTAGTTAGGGCATTAGCTATTATTAAACATAAGGTGGCTGAACGTTACTATCGAGTAAGTAAAAGGGGCTTTTAAACTGCCTTTAGCTTTTATAACAGGTTAGTAACAAATAACAAGTGGAATGTAACTAGTAAAACAACTTACTGCTTTTATCTTTTTGAAACCTGTCAGACTGTAATGTGAGTGATAGTTTAGCTTAGCCTTAATCACAGCCTTTATAGATTATTAACAAAGCATTATTAAACTGTAAGTAGGTACAAAAATTATAAAGACGTAAACTTTTATGCTCTTAGTAATTTCTAAACAGTTATCCAGATTGTAAATAAAACTTTAACTAAAGCTTAACCTTATCGTTATTAGACTTAACCTAATCTGCGTCTTAAAACCCCTTATATCCTATATCTAAGGCTAAGTAAATCCCTTTTACGTCGCGCTTTATTATAATAACTAGCTGTTAAACAGTTAGTAGTTAGATTACGACTGAGGATTAAAGATCTTACTAAATAATAAGCTTACTTTCACTTATTACACTATTATAATTAAACAAACCAGGCTTTATGCACCTTTAGTGCACGGCTAGTAGCAAGCCT
>Ga0247770_1002184_pt1 | contig 11718 bp, 2 predicted proteins | sample UWRJL136409B6_FD_179943 | JGI IMG/M metagenome (GOLD analysis project Ga0247770, IMG submission 179943) | Plant litter microbial communities from Arlington Agricultural Research Station in Wisconsin, United States - UWRJ-L136-409B-6 | ecosystem: Environmental > Terrestrial > Plant litter >... | reverse complement strand
TTATTCTGGGGGCCCCCCCCCCCCCCCCCCCCCAAACAGGGTTAGGGTTATCTATGGGGGTTATTAAGAATGCCTTCCACAGACGCCAATGACTTCCACATCACCATCATCAACAAGACATCTTTTTTTGCAGTGATCTACAGCAATTATTGTTACTACGAATTAATCTACATGTTTTCAACACTCTACCTTGTGCGTGGAGGGCTTGGAACGCCAGAACCGGCCCCCCTCACGCGCGTGGCTAGGCCTAGAAGGCCGAGAATTAATGCCTTTACCCACACATACTAGAACTGGGCCCCAAAGACCCAGAAAACGCGATTTCTGGGCTTTTCCAGATTAAATAACGCTTACTACCTTCTCTGTTAGCCGAACCGCTCGGCTACTGTGAGTCCTCTTCACAGGCCTTTCAAGGATTGGAACTGATTCTGCCACTAATTCGTTAATGGTGCTCCCCACCGTTACCCGCTTTCTTAACACTGTAGTCTTTAGCTTCGGTGCCTTTTAAGTCTTCCACTTCAGTAATATTAATATTAGTGCTTTCCAAATCTTCCACTTTAATAATGCCTTTTAAGTCTCCGGCCTTAGTGATACCTTTATCTCCCACTTTAATAACTGTTAGTGTATAGGGTCATGTAAAGGCGGTGCGTTACTATATGGAGGTCTAGGGGCTGTACGGCGCTAACGCTGCGGTGTTTTAAGGTTCTTAAAGTTTGTGATATAGTAAGAGTCTTCAGTGCTATGCTACCTTATACTGTATATTAAGCTAGCATTTACACTAAACCGTTTTTTAACCTTCCACACTTCTTCTCCGCAACCCTAAGGTCTTAGATTTAAAGGTAAAGGTTGTTAATATCCTGATATAGTTAAAATAGTTAAAAATAAAGATAATAAGTACTTATAAGTAGTATTTTTAAATGCCAGCGGGGCAGAACACTCTAGAACCAGATCCTTTTATTATCTTTAAGTAGTATATAGATTATATAACAGTAAGGAATATTATACTGGATAGAAATAGTGTAATCTAGTTAATAGGGATTTAAGGGCTTAACTACACGATTCTTTTTAGGAAACGCCGCCTTTACATAGTAATATTTACCGTTAATTAACTTTAAGGCCCTAAATGATATCCTTATTAGTAGAGAACTGAGATAATTACGTTTAATAAACTCTTAGTGTTATTAAGTACTCTTATAAGCTTTCTTTTATTTATATACCCTTACTTAACGTTTAATTATAGCCTGTAAAGTATTTATTAGTTTAAAGGTATTCGCTTTACTGTTAATAAGGTAACTTTTAACATTAAGGTTAGTTAATTTAGTTAAAGAGGTAGTTCTAGTACTGAAATTACAGTAACCTTTAATATAATAATGTGCTTATTACTTATATAAAGGTATTTAAACCTTTTAAATATAATAGAGTATAACTAGTTGGTTAGAAAACTCCTTTTTTAAGGCAGATTAGGTTAAAAAGAATAAATCCTCAGTCTTAACGTAAATTATAAGCTTAAATATAATCTTAATCCTGTAACAGTTATATATAATAGGGGGGGCTGTTTTGGATACCCTTATTATCTCCACCTCACTTTATAGCTTAGCTAGCCTGGTATTATCGTTTATAATGATAATAATACCTTTATTGTCATTATCCCACTCTTACTTAACCTTATTATTTAAATTAGGCTTCTTATTCTTTACCATCTTCCACTTAGTGTTAAGTAGCACGTTTTTAATAATGTGATAAATATAAAGTTAAAACTAATTATTAGGGTATATTACGTAAATAACTCCCCTTATCTCCTTATTATAGTCTGTGATAAACACTAAGGGGTTAGGGATGCTGTGCCTGGTGTGGATCTTCTTTATGGTAGAGTAGAGGAATTTAAAAGCCTCCTACTTCTTATTATTAATAAGTCCGAAACAGGAGGTGAAAATAGTATTACAGTTAATTTAACCTGTTACTTAAAATAAGAGATACTTAAAAACGTTAGTGTTATAAGTTATATTAATGTAAGTAAGCTTTTAAGACTTTTTAGTTATATATAAGAGTGTAAGGTAGGAAAAAACAAGGCTAATAAGCTCCTCCTTCTTAATTAGGTTTACTTACAGCACCTTATACAGTATCCCCTTTAAATCGAAGTCCCTAATAACAGTTATAATAGTAATATAATTATTAAGGCGCTGTTTATAAATCTTTACCCTTAAGTTATAAATATCCTTATTAACGTAGGAGCTTAAGGGAAACTGGGTAGTAATAAGGTTACTTACTTCTCTTACATAGATATTAAGGTGACTTAAAGTGCTGGTGATAACCTTTATAACTTTAAGGTGTCGTTTATAGTGCTGTGGGTAAGTTAAGGGATTATAAGAAGGCTTATAGTTATATATATAATGTATAGTTTAGCTGTGCTTTTAATAATATTAGCTGGTTACTAACTAAGCGGTGGTGGTTTTCTATAAGTAATTACACTTACGAGATGTAGTAAAACGAAGGCTAGTAGACTTAAAAGGCTAAGGCTAGTATTACGACCTGCACCCGACATAGGCCTCGAGAGGACTGGCACGGGTTAAGACAGAACGTATGGCAGGACGCCAACAGGTAAGGGGCGTTCCGAAGACGGCTTGTTAAGCTAACACTCCTAGACGGGGGGGGTTCAATGTCACTGTAGGTCGCTGTCACTATAATGCACAGAGGTGAGTCTGAACAGTAGGATATAAATGAACAATTGAATATTAGCGTGAGGAACTAGAGTCCCTTACGGTGGTTGTGGGCACAACTATAACTATCTATACTAACCAGCCAGAAGTACCTTGTACCTTACTTAGTGGTCTGTTACTTAGTGAAGGACTAAGTAACCTACCACTAAGCACCTTTTACTCGGAGGTCTTACAGATGCTTAGTAGGTGAGCACTCCTGTTAAGACTGAGTAACTGCTGGTTAGTTGTAAGGGCTTTGGGTCTTTACACCCCTGGCCTAGTACGCAGTACCGTATGTATTATCTCCCTGCACTGTTCCTTATACGGGGGATTTGTCAGGCCGCTCTAGCCTAAGTGACGGCCTGTAGGGTCGTCACACAATTCCCCCTCTTTAACGTTCTTTTTCTATAAAGAACTCTGGTAAGAGCGTTCCTTCTTTTTTTAACGTAATTATGCTTGCTAATCGTATGTAAAAGCGTATTTCGAAAAACAGTACCTCTCGTCGCCGTAACCTTACAGACTTTACTTCGACTTTTAGATCGTAAATGTCGCCTTATAACCGTTATTCTTTAAAATCACTTTCCTGTCTTATTACTATACGATCGGATAGCTGCTCCGAATGTTTACTAACAGGAGTTTTGTCTTCGTGCGACGCGTTTAGTCATAGCGACATTTTCCTCCAGCGGCTTTTTTCTGAGAAGTGCTGTCTCGACGTTAAGTATAATGCTGCTGCGTGGAACTTGGAGTTGAAAACCTAAGAGCTCCGCAAAGCCGCTACTTAACTCGAACGGATCGAAACCCAGCGCTGTAGGACGGAGGAGCGAGCTTTTTCTGCGTTTGGTCGGGAGGCAGAGATCCTCCGCTTCTAAGAGTAGGAGGAGGCCCGTCTGGCTACTCCTCCCGAAGTTAGCGAGTCCTTCGACTGGGGAAGCTTTCTAGCAGGAACACCTGCCGGTTCTTTTTCTAGGGGGTCGTTACAGCTAACGTCCTCTTCTTAACTTAGTTCGTAGCTTCTTTCCTGCTACGGTTCTATGGTGTAGCGACAGCGCGTTTATTTCTTTTTGCTGACTTCTCCTCCTAATAGTGTTTATTTTTCGTGCGGAGCTCTTTAGGGGCTCTGGAAGCCCGGCCTCCTTATTAGGTTTAAGGTCCTTGCAACCCTAGCTAAAGGTTTTGACAAATGTCCTTCCGTACTTATTAAGGAGTTTCCTACCGCTTCTTAAGCTTTAAGTCCCACGGTAGTCTTACTTTTCAGTATAGTAGTTTAAATGTTAGATTTTATCTTATTTCTAGTTCTTATTATTAGCTTTAGTTAGTTTAGATTCTTTCAGTAAAATTCCGTAATTAGGTCTAGGCATTTAAGGTTTTTAACTAATTCCCATAAGTTGCTCTTAGGGCCGTAATCTAACCACTTAACGAGATACTTGAACGTGTTCTTTCCCTTTTATAAATCCATAACTTCCTTAACGTTGTACTTATCCTTATCGGCATTAATCTCGATCTTCTTTTCCAGAGGAACTCCCTTTAAGGCAGGTTCTAAAAGTAAGATGTGAAAAACCTTAGTCCGCACCTTTATGCTAGCAGGTAGGTCTAGTTTGTAATTAAAGGTAGCGACCTTTTTCTTAATTTGGAACAGTCTGTACCTTTTAAAGTTAAACTTTTTACTAAATCGTTTCGAATATAAGTTTCGTGAGAAAAGGTAGACGTGGTCCCCCTCCTGAAAAGTCGGTCCTTTGACTTATTTACTATTATAGTAAAGTCTTTCTTTAAGCACTGGTTACTTAGTTTAGTGTTTATTAGTAAACTTCTTCATTTATTCACGTGTAAACTTAAGTTCGGCTCGTAAGTGGTCGTGTAGTTCTTTCATTCGGTCTGCGTAGACTGCAGCTTAAGGGGTGCTGGTAGGTGGGCTTTGACGGAGCTTAAGCTCTTTATTGTAGTTAGTGAAGAACGGTAACACACTTATCGACTTAATTAGCGTTATGTTATAAGCTATCTATACTGTTAGTAACAGTTTAAGCTAATTATCTTATTTGAAGTTAACATATATTTGGAGATACGTTATAAGTATTTAGTTAACTTACTCTATTTAGCCGTCTATCTGTAAGTAAAATACTGTTAAAAGTTTACTCTTTACACTTATTCTTTATATTAGTCCTTACTAAAACTTCGATACGATTAGCTTATCTTAATCTGTAACGATATTGTTTAGTTAGAGGTGTCGTAAAACTACCTCTTTCTTAAAGATATAAGTAAGTTACTCCGCTATTATATCCTTTAAGGTTAGTAGAAAGTAAGCTTATTTTGTTAATCTGTCGACTATTATAAGGATCTGGTTATAGGTAACTCCTGTAGCAGGGTCCCTAGACTTTAAGATCCCAGTAACGAAGTTAAGTAAGATTAAACTCTATAGTGCCTGTGGTACAGGGAGTGGTTTAAGAAGTCTATAGGGCTTATAATGTTAGTTTTGCTTCTTATAGCAGATATTGCAGTTATCGACCACTTCCTTAACTAGCTTCTTCATTCCCGGGAAGGCGTACGTTTATTAGGTTTACGTAAGAGTTTTAGCCTGGCCTATATATCCTTTAAGCCGGGACTTGTAGACCTGCTAGATGTACTCCTTCTGTTTATCTAAGTTATAAATGTACGGTTTCTCTTAGTATTAAAGCCTTACTCTTAGTTTAGATATATTATCTACGCTTTCTAATAGCTATTCTAACTAATAACTAGTTTTATTATAGTTTAGATACTTTAGGCACTCCTTATTATAGTCTTATATGTGCTTTAAGAAGTCTTTTAAGGAGTACTTATACTTATAAGTTCCTTCCGCTAACCTTCTTACTTAGAAGTCCTATTACTGTTAATAGATATTATACTCTGTTTATAAGTTTATGTAGATATTAATAGTTTATTTTAGTATTTAATTATCTAACACTTACAGCGTATACTCTAATATACTATTTTTAGCTTCGTTAAATATAGTAACGGGGATTAAGATTAGATTGGCATCTTTATGGTCTTATCTCTAACTGAGAGTATTAGCTTACTTATTATCTTTTCCTTTAATATAGTAAATCTAGAAGTAGAACGGAGCCATTAACTCTGCTTATTGTGCTTACCGTAAGCTAAGTTCCTTTGTTAGGAAGTATTAGAAGTTATTATAGTCTGAAAAGACCTAAACCGGTTCTTCCGTGCCGCTTAGATATAGCATTTACTTTACAAAGTACTGAATAATCGCTATTAGTTCTTTATTGTGGACTGGATATTGTAAGGTTAGGCTGTGGATTCCTTTTGATAAGAAGGTAATTAGGTAGTGTTTCTTATTATCCTGGATTTAGTTAAGTTCTCTGCTAATTGCGAACTCTGAAGAGTCTGTCTTGATTTAGAAAGGCTTTAAGAAATTAGGGAGGGCTAAGACTGGTGCTGTAATAAAGGCGTATTTAAGGTCTTTAAATGCCTTTTGCTGTCTGTCGGTTTACTTAAATGGCTTTCCCTTACTTATAAGTTTGTAGAGTAGTCTTGTGATTTTCGTAAAGTATTTAATAAAATAGCGATAGAAGTTTGTAAAGCCGATAAAGGCTTATAACTCTTTTTAGTTCTTTGGAGTAGGCTAATCCCTAATTGCCTTTATCTTTTCCGGTTACATTTCGAGCTTTCTAAGGGTTACCCTGAACTTTAAATAGTTTAGTTTTTAAATGTGGAAATGGCTCTTCTTTAGGTTTACTGTTAGCTTTACCTTCTTAAGAGCTATTAGAACTTATTGTATGTGTTTTCAGTATTCTTTTAAAGTTTTGGAATAGATTAAAACGTTATTTAAATATATAAAGATAAACCTGTTAAAGAAGGGGTAGAGAACACTGTTGATAAGGCTTTAGAAGGTTACGGGGGCGTTTGTTAATCCTATTGGTATAATACAGTACTGGTAATGCCTGTTGCGAGTCTGAAAAGCCGTTTTGTGCTTATCCTCTTCCTTCACTCTGATGTAGTTGAATCTTATAGGGAAATTGAGGTTAGAGAACTAATTTGCCTTAGTAATCTGTTCTCGCATTTCCGTAATAAGTAGTAATAAGTAGCGATTCTTAATTGTATCTTTATTTAACGTTTGGTAATTAATAACTATGTATAGCTTACTGTCTCCCTTCTGTAAGATAAATAGTATTAAGTATCCTGTTAGTAACTAAGACTTTATAATAAACCTGTTCTTTAGGTTCTTATTAATATACTCCCTTAAAGCCTTAGCCTGTTAGGAGTTTAGGTAGTAGGGTTAGAAGCTGCAGAGCTTTGCTCTTAGCTTTAGCTTAATTTCGTAGTCTTATAGTCTGTAGTCTAGTAGTTGTAGTATCTTTTTTCGAAACAGAGTGAACTTCCTATACTCAGCAAGTACCTTAGATAAGTTGACTTCTTCGTTTATCTGTAGATTAGCTTCTTACTTTTTTCTACCTTCTAAATCGTTATTTAAGTAATATAGTAGACCTTCTAATCCTTTAACTGTCTTTATAAACTTAACCTAAACTGTACTTAATTTTAAGGGTTTAATGTACTTTTAAGTGCTTCGTGTAACTCTAGAGCAGTTTAGTACCCTTTTAGCTTTCTCCGAACAGTAATTACAGTTAAGGGACTTGCTGAAGGCGAAGTAGTTACTCCTCCAGTTAATTACAGGGTTATACTTTTCTAGCTAAGGTAGACTTAAGATTATGTTATATCCTACTATTAATGTAACGTTAAAGTTTATTTATTGTTTGTCCCTGTCTACTTTAATTAGGAGTAGTAAGTAGTAAGTGACTTTGCTGTTATTATATTAATATAGGCTTCCTTCTCCATTTCGAATGGGAATAACCTCTTTATACTCTTTATTAAGGAGTTTCCTTCAGTTAACTAATAAGAGGTGTATTAAGTTAGAAGCACTCCCGTTATTAATTACTACTTTTACCCTAAACAGCCTCCCTCTTCTGTCTGTTATATCGACACTAACGGAGTAATGCTTATACTTCTTTAATATTTAAGTTATAGTAATTATCTGTCCTTAAGGTCTTATACGGCCTAACCTTTAAATACCTCTCTTTTTTCTTAAGGTTTTTGCTAATTAGCGAACTACTAGTTTCCAGCCCTTCTGGAGGGCCTGTAGCTTTTTCCCAATTCCTTCTGGAAAAACAGGTAGCTTTAGTAAACCTAGCGATTAACCTTTCCTAGGTTTTCACGACTTAGCGTCCAGTTAACTTCAAACAGTACGATATTCCTAAAGTCTTTAACAAGTTAATAATACACTTTGCGGGCTTAGATCGCAGTAATATCCCTTTACTCTTAGATCCGTTAGTAGTCTTCCCGTTTCTACCATTCTCTAGCTTTCCCGTTAAGGTGTAACGAGCACGTTACAACTGGGCAGTTATTAAGTACTCCTCCTCACTAGCATATAGCAAAGGCTTAGTTAACTATAGTAACTTTTCGCTTATTGTTAAATTCTCTCGTTAAGGAATAGGAGACTTAGTAATAAGCTGATTCTAACTCTACCCTTATAATAACGTAGTCCTATCTTTATACACTTAAGAAGTGGTTATAAAGGGCCTTAAGTCCACAATATCAGTTAAAAGCACAGTTATTATACACACAATCAATCCACAGTACGTCCTTATAGCTGGGGTGGTCGATATTGACTGCGGGTGCTGCAGTTATGGAGTACGGAACGGGAGGAGTGGCGCCTTGTTTTGTTTCTTCTTCTACTTGCCTCCGTATGCGTTGTTTCTCCTAAACCTCTTCCTAAAACTCAGGTAGTAATAACCCAGCTTGTTCTTCTACGAAGTAGTTTTCCTTAATAAGTCGATATTCGAGTTAATTAGCGAAATGAACTCTGTTACAGAGTTACAACTTAATTTCTACTACTCTGTCCTTAAACGTTACAGTAAGACTCTCGACTTGTAGGTCCTCTACTTCATCTACTAGCTTTTGGTGTTTCTCCTTTAGCTCTTAAACCCTCCGCTAGTGTGCTTACTTCGTGCCTTCTTGGGGGACCTTTAAGGTACCGGTCTAAGGTATACCAGCTTTAATGCAGGGCAGCTATCTAAGCTGTCCTTCCTCTAGAGAGGTAAGGGTACTAATCCACTTAGTATACTTAAAGTGCTTAAGAGTTTTAGGAGGTACTGTTAAGAAGAACTTTCGTTTCTCCAGTTTAATTCTCTCAGTTTATTCTTTTTCACCTTCTAAGGCCTGTTTTACCGCTTGGGTGGCCTAGAGGGCTAGTTCTTTAACTCCCTTTACCATCTTAGTAAGGTCCGAGTCGGGGTCCTTCCTAGACTTCCTTAGTTTTTAAGTTTATAAGGTAAGTTTTTTAAAGCTTACTACAGCTAATTAGAATATCTCTTCCTAAAGTTAGTCTTCTGTAACCTGCACCTCTAACAGTTCCGAGTTTCCACCTGGGAGTCGGTTTGTAGCAACCTGCACCTCTGTAGCTGACTTTTCCAAGACACCCTTAAGGGCTGGGTACATTACGTCTTAAGGTTCTTTTTCCTTCTCTTCCTTGTCTCCTAATTTACACTTATCTATCTAAATATAGTCTTCCTTATTACCTACTATCCTAATATAGACGTTTCTTAAGTTAAACTTAACGTGCTTCCCTCCTTTTAAAACCGGCTTTTAACCGACTTATTTTAGCAATAGGTATTACTACACTATATAGCCTTTCTTACTGCAGTTAAAGCATTAGACTTAGGACAGGTCCTTAGACTGCTTCTACTGCTATTATCGTTAAGGTTTATCGCAGTTAGGTCGATTTTAACAGTTTACTATACTAATGTCTATTAGTCTGGGGTAATAACCTATTACGGTCGATTAGTTTCCCTTTTTAAGCTAGTAAAGGGTCCGTTCTTTCTAGAAGTTCTTTCGGTAATGGTAATTATAGTACCGGTTGTCGGCCTTAATAACTATCTCGACTAGTTCTTAGAGGCAATCCGGTTAATCTTCTTAGTAGAGGTCTCCAGTAATATACTCCTTCAGGCCGCTTTAGAATAGCATTACTAAGGCTTCTTAGCTAAGCTTAGTCTTTACTACTTCTAGTTTAAAGCGTGTAGAGAAATTAAGGACTGAGGATATCTGCCTTAGGGCTATAAGGTGTTACTTAGCCCGCCTAGGAACGTCTAGTTCTCTAAACTCAGTCTGGAGTTAGTCGATAAAAACGTTAAAGTCATTGAACAGAGCCCAAGTCTCGGGAGCCTCTTTACGCGCTCTATCTATAGAGAGGTCGTTAATTATCTTCATATAAGGTTTATACCAGTAAGCAGTTACTCCGTTTAATAAAGCTCTAGCGAACCTAACCTTTCCTTCTTCTTCGAAGAATTACTCGTCGTAGTAAGTAATATAACTCTAAAGCTAGGCTATCTAGGACTCTAGCTACGCAGAGTCTCCCTTAAAGCGTAACGGCAGAGGGAGCTTTACTCGTTTCTTCTGTAAGCCCTTAAAATCGTTATTCTCTAGCTTAATAACGTTAAGTTAAACTTAGAGTTTCTTAATAAGACTGATATAGCTCTTAATATCTCCTAAGAAGGCTTCGTTAAGTTCCTTAACCAGTCCCTGCTGGTTAAAGTTCAAGTTTTTAAAGTATACAGCTAACTTGTCGATAGTAAGGAGCTAAGGCTAAGCTTACGCTTTCTTAGTCTCCTTGCCTTTTCTTAAGGTCGATATGTTGGTAGGAGAGAGGTGGTGTCTGGGAATTTAACAAATAGCGTTTAGAACTGTAACGCTAGTATTATATTACAACCTGCACCTGATATAGGCCTTAAGAGGACTAGCACGGGTTAAGATAGAACGTATAGCAGGACGCTAACAGGTAAGGGGCGTTCCGAAAACGGCTTATTAAGCTAGCACTCCTAGACGGGGGGGGTTTAATGTCATTGTAGGTTGCTATTACTATAATGCATAGAGGTGAGTCTGAACAGTAGGACATAAATGAATAATTGAATACTAGCGTGAGGAACCAGAGTCCCTCACGGTGGTTATAGGCATAACTATGACTATCTATACTAACCAGCCAGAAGTACCTCGTACCTTGCTTAGTGGTCTGTTGCTTAGTGAAGGACTGAGTAACCTGCTACTGAGCACCTTTTGCTTGGAGGTCTCACGGATGCTCAGTAAGTGAGCACTCCTGCCAAGACTGAGCAACTGCTGGTTGGTCGTAGGGGCTTCGGGTCTTTGCACCCCTGGCCCAGTGCGCAGTACCGTGTGTACTGTCTCCCTGCACTGTTCCTTGTGCGGGGGATTCGTCGGGCCGCTCCGGCCCAAGTGACGGCCTGCAGGGTCGTCACAGCTAGCCGTAACGGTTGCAGGCGAGGTTATACCAAATATACTGGCCATCCACTAGGCTCTGACTGTTAACTCTGATAATAGTAAACCTTTCCTCGTTAACCCACTTATTAACGGCCGTTTAAAGGCCTTTAATGGTGGTGGAGATAAAGCCGATTATAGGATTGTGAATCTCTTCATCCTTAGAGGTAATGTAACTGTCGTCCTTGGAGATAACGTTACTGCCGTCGTCGTCGTCGTTACTATTAATACCCTCCCAGTCGGAATACTCGGTCGGAGAGTCTGGAGAGTCGGAGTTAAGTTAAGAATTAAGGCTGGGGGTACGTTCGATTAGAGGGAGAGAGAACCGCGGCTTAAAAGCGTAATTAATCGGTAGTAGGGTTTTAGAATCGCATACTCTAAGGCTTAAACGGTCGTAAGGATTCAGATTACGTGGTGAAGGCGAAAGCCAGGCGTTATCGTTGGCGGAATCGCTGTTATAATCGTGGCGTTACCCTGCACTAATTACCATCTTTACAAATGCTTCGGATTGTAACGGCGCGACGGCGCACGGGAATTTGATGCTTGCAAAGCCTTCAGGGCATACTGGGACCATGGAATTAGCAGTGGAATTGATAGCAAAGCGATGCTACAAACCGTTGTGGGCGTTGAATTAGCCTGGGCGAGGTCTTCGTGGTCGTTGGAAATGGAAAATTTTCACTGACGGCGATGACGATGATGGTGGGGGGTGCTACTA
>Ga0247770_1002183_pt1 | contig 11719 bp, 1 predicted proteins | sample UWRJL136409B6_FD_179943 | JGI IMG/M metagenome (GOLD analysis project Ga0247770, IMG submission 179943) | Plant litter microbial communities from Arlington Agricultural Research Station in Wisconsin, United States - UWRJ-L136-409B-6 | ecosystem: Environmental > Terrestrial > Plant litter >... | reverse complement strand
GTTTTTATAAAGCGTTAGAATAGGGATACTTATTATTTCGTTAACTTGTTACGTAACTGATTTAATTGTAAAAGGAAGGATATAAAAGGGTAATACCTTATAATAATTAGGAAGAAGGTTAATTATACTTACTTTTTAAAATTAAATAATTAAAAAGAGGGAAGAATTTATTTTAAGCTTACTTCTAGAGCTTTCTATTTACTAATATATTTCTGGAGTAGTTACCTTAAGGGATTTTAAGAGGGAAAATACTATTAGATTGTAACTTTTTAGCTTTCTTTATATAAACTTAAAGTCTTTTAATCCTCTATTACAGATAGGTGGGTTATAAGGCCCTAGATAGTGATTAAGCGTTTACAGCTTAGAGTGTAAATGCTTTAAGCCTTTATTACTTATTACCTTAAGTATATAACATTTTTTAATAAAATTATATATCTAATTACCCTCTTTTAATCTTTTAATTATATATAAAACAGGGCTTTTAAGTAAAATAACGATATAGTCCTTAAACTGTATATTCTTAAGGCCTAGCTTAATTAAGCTTAATTTAGTCTTAAAGATTTATCTTTTAAAGTAAATTCGGTTTAACGGCTTGTTTAGCTTTATATATATAGTAATTCTAGTCTTAGATTTCCATCTTTAGTAACTAATTTCATCTTATTAAAATGTGGTTAGGGGCGTAATAGTGGTAATAGTGTGGAAGTAAATGTTTATATTACTGTAGTAAGTTAAAAGCTTATTATCCTTAAGAGTTTTAAAGATCCTAACCTAATTTATTACTTTACGTAATCTACGTAAGCCTTAAAGCCACTGCCTTACAGTATTTATAATAGTAAGCTGTTTAGTTAAGCTGTAACCTTAACTCTTCCCGAATAACTTTTTAGTTAAATCTAACAGTTTATTCGAAATTAATAATTTGTTTAAAATTAATTAGCTGTCTAAAGTCAGCTATTTATACGTGCTGTTTAAATTTACAGCGTTATATAATAATCTTATCTACTTTACAGTATTTAAAAGAACACCTTTAGTAATAAGATGGTCTTTTATTACTACTGTAATAACAGGATATCTGCTAGCGTTATAAGGTTCTTAAAAGTCTCTTTTTAGATTAATTAGGATAATATTAGGGTTTATTAACTAGTTGGGAACCTAGCTGGGAAGCATAATCTAATTATAATAAATAGCTAATAAAAATTAAAAGGACCGTTTATATTCCACAAAATATTTAACCATTATCGTAAATACTATTAAGGTTAGTATACTGTAATCTATAAGCTAGACTTAGGGATTATAATTAAGGATTAAATTAAAGAGGTTAAATACCTTATTAAAAGGAATTATAGTTTATAATATCCTTATCTTATATAACTGTTAAAAAAAGGAACCTTTAACTAGCTGGAATCTTAAAGGAAGAGAGAGAATATTAAAAATAGCTCTGTTAATCCAGTATAGTGTAACACGTATTAACTAAGTTGTAAAACAGTCCTAACGGATAGCTTTATCGCTAAGGATAACGACCATAACTTTCGTAAGAGCTACTTCCTATATAACTTATACCTAATTAAACTATAGGTTAATAAAGATTAAATTAGAAACTTAATAAGTAATCTTAACTGTTAAGGGCTAATCAATTACTGTAATAACGTCTATTACTTATCTATCTATTAGCGTTTTCGACAGATTAAAATAAATTAAAACCTTATCTGTAAGCTTATAAATTATAGCTATTAGTTTAACTTAATAACTTTTCTTAACCGTATCGTTTTAATTAATATATATAACATTTACTTAAAGTGTCCTAAAATCTAGAGTTAATTACTATCTTTTACAGTAAGGAATTTAATTATTATATTATACTTAGTCCATAAACTGTAATCACTAAAGCGCTAAGATTAAGTTTTAAGTAACGGATATTATAACGCTATTTAATATAATATTTCCAGCTTTTCAATCTAAACCCTATATATAAAATAAGGCTTTATAATACTAACTTAATTATAGACAGAGCTAAGCTGGCTTAAGGTTAATTATAATAAGGTTATTAAAATTACTAAGATGTAAAGTAACTAAACGGATCCAGCTGCTTTAAAGTGGTTAATAAATAAAGGGATTTTTATAATTAAAATCCATATTATCTTACTAACTAATTAACATCGTTTCGCTAAGTAATAAAAGATATCTTTAATATTGGAATTTAAAGTAATTATAAATTATAAATCTTTAAAATTACAGCTTATATAGATATATAAAGAAAGTAATATACTTATTAGCTAACGTAATGTACTTAAGGTTAAACTTAACAGATAAAGTTATCATAAGGTTAATAATTACTACATTACAATCTAAGTTCCCTATATCTACTAATACTAGCTGCTTTAACTTAACTCGTTATTAACTAACGTTAACTGGTTAGAGGCTAGGGCAGGCTTAATAACTAATTAACATTTAATAGTTATACTGTATATTATATATAAATAAGAACTGCTAACGTATAAGCGATATATTAAGTGTCTATTATAATATATAGCTTATATAAGGCTTAATTAATAGACGTGTAAGTACCTAATGCTTACGTTAACATATCTTTTAAATTATTAGCGTAAGTAGTTCCTACCCCACTTTATTACATTAAAGCTTTAAAGGGTATAGCTGTAAACTGACCTAAAGGTAAATAGTTTATAAGTTAACAATATAAGATATTATTAACTATTAAAAAGGAGGGTATAATTTACTACGTGGATCGTAACTGTAACTAGCAGTTATAGTGATTAAACTAGCAATCAGCTACAATTAGATAATTTAGTTTATATATGTAATTACATAAAAGATAGCCCTTTAGTGAAGCTAAAGAGCCAGAAGAACAGATTAAATTATAACTATCTCTTTAATTACTCTAATAGTAATTACAGCAGTAATGTAACGTTTCTAATAAGTACCAGTTATAAAGTAACTATATATAGCTAACAGTGTTAATAATTAAGCTATTAATCAGAATTTAACTTATACACTTAAGTATAGAAAGATAGCTTTCAGCTATCCCACAGAACAGATTTAATTAAAACTGATTATCTTTTAAATCACTCTAATAGTAATTATAATAGTTATATAATGTTTCTAATATAAGTATCCTTTATTAAGAGTTTAAATAAGCAGAGGAAAATAAGATAAAGGTTATTATTCTACCCTTAAAGTAGATTATATTTTACATAAAAGCTTAACTAGATAACTATAAGCACCGTGCTTAGTTCTAACTTACTACTTTTAAGAAACTGCCTATTTATACTAATAAAAAGATATCGTAGCGGTTAGTTACATAAGATATACTATATTAATCTAGAGCTTATAACTACAGACATTATAATAAAACAATAATAATATAACTGCATTAAAGTCACTTAGGTAAGGGTAATGGAGCTGAAAGCTCCCTCTAATTAAGGAAAACAGGTTAATAAGTACCTTAGGAGCCGAAGGCTCCCAGAAGTCACTATTTAAAAAGTAAGACTAAATAATAACGTTAACGTACACAGTATATCAGTATATACTATACACGTTAACGCATATAAACAGCTTAAACTACAGTAAGAACTAAACCACTATTACTAAATTAATATATACTTATAAGTCTATTAGCGTACTTAATACTGCTATATGAATTATAATATAATAAAGGCGTTACACGAAATTATTATGTAAAGTTATTAAAATTATAAATAGTTAGATAAATTTGTCGCTGTCGTAAAGGTGCTTACGTTTTATTTAAACAAACAATATCTGCAAAATAAAGCAGTTATATAAATTTATTCTTATTAATATAAAAGCTGTTATAACGTTATTACATTATAACGTATAAACCTTAAAATTCGCAAGCGTTATTTCGTTTAACTTTAATAACGGCCCTTTATAAGCTTCAGGGCGTTTCTACCTCTCTTTCACTCCTAGCGAATTTTAACATAAGTAAAGCTAGTTTAACAGAAGCGGAAGAGATAAAGCGATAAGTTTCTATTATTAGACAGTTTTATACAATCCCTACTTAACCTTCTAAATAATAAGGAAAGTTTACAACTTATAAAACTTATCACTTCGTCTCTTTCACTTTTAGTAAATTAGCCACACTTACACCAAAATTTACTAGGAGCGAAAGAGAGGAGGGAAGTGCCCCGTAGCGTAGCGAAAGGCCGCGTGACTGATAAACAAAGCGACGCTATAAGATAACGATTACATAATAGCTCTTACGTAAGGGCAAGTAAAAGTCTTTCTAGGCGCGCCGTCGCTTTGTTCGGCTGTTAGCGCGCTTCCTAGCCTCACTCAAAGCGATATATTCCTTATAAGCTAAAGTCACGTAAGTTTCAAACTTTCCTTATCAGCTTATCAATTTAATTTTTAAAAGCACCCGTCTGGAAGGCAAGTGGGGATCGCATAAAACTGTCTAACAACAGGATAAGTCTCAATCAGTAAATTAGGGCTAGGGCGACAGACACCACACTCGTGCACAAAAAACAAAATAATAAAAATAGCTGGCTCTCTGATCAGAATTACTAGGCAAGGGTGATAAAGCTGAAGGCTCCCTCTAATAAAGAGGAGAGGATTATTCTGTTTAATTACCTCCTAAGAAGAATAGAAAGACTGTCTCTCTAAAGGGTAGGAACTTAAGACTAAATACAATTTATCACATACGCAGCACGTGCGCATATGTCGTGTATTTGCGTACAGGTACTAGAATATACCAGAAGACAACTTATCCCTAAATCATTAACAGGCGTGTAAGCATTAGGTGTTTACACTAATAGATCTTTTAATCGTTAGCGTAACGATTCCTGCACCGTAGCGTTACAGTTGCTAAATAAGTCTGTCACTAAATGAGTCATTGAATTAGCATTCCCTATAGTCCCTTCTAAGAGGTATAGAATATTTGCGTCAATAGTGGATACGTTAAGTGGAGACGCGGGTGAGAATAAAGGAGAAGGTGTGAAACTAGCTACACATTATAACGTAAAGAGTAACGCGGGGCCCACAAGGGTCAATTACCGCATTCGATGCCGCCTAACCCGGTGGGGAAGGCCGCGACACTGCATTAGCCTTAGGAACGCGGTCTTACCCTCCTAATCCAGCGGCATCTACCGCCTGATTAGGTGGCTTTAACCGCTTACATTCTCCACCTAACCCACTTAATATACAGCGTGGTGTAAGTATAAAAACATACTGCTACAGCTACCTAACTCATTACTAACATGCTTTATCTTTAGTAATATGCTTAGGTTACTTAATTATATAGTCTTAAACTCTAATCACATGCTCCACTCTGCTGAGATAACCTATTTTATCATTGTAAAGTTATTTTACTTAAGCGATAGCTTCATATAACAGCTTCTAGCTATAGCTTAACAGGACTATGCTAATTTAATAAAGCAGACAACCTTGCTAAGTTGCTAACAAGCTTAGAGTTTTAAGTGTACTCTCGCTGTGCTAACATTATAACTATCTTTTTCTAATCGCTCTGGTAGTAATTACAGCAGTGGTGTACTGTTTTTAACAGATAACATGTGCCATTTGATGTCATTCTCTACTTAATGATATTATCTACTTGATAATATTTGCTGATATTCTCCACCTGATGACATTTGCTGACATTCTCCACATGATGATATTTACTGATATGCTTAAGTACTATGCTTATAGCTAATGTTGCAAAACCAGCTTAACGATCGGCTGGACGGGGTCTGTCGTGACTGTAGGGAGGTTGTCACATGACGTGGATCGTGATAAATGGCAGTGGTCCTGTCATCATACAGCGGCTAAGTGACTACTGGTTATAAAGCTGGGTTTTGACTCACCACCTTTAGGTTTACCAGGTAGAAACAAGTGCCGTGTAAAAGGATCAGAAAATAGTAAGAAGAGGTAGAAATTGTCTAAAATGTAACTTTAACACCTTAATCGTCATAAGATAGATATTAGAAGCGCTGTACCACTGTTATGATCACTATTAGAGCGATTAGAAAAAGAAAGATGGTTAGAATTTTAATCTATTTTCTAGCTTTCTGGTGAAGCCAGAGGGCTATCTTTTATGTAGCTACGTATATGAACTAGATTGCCAGATTATGGCTGATTGCCAGTTTAATCGCCATAATTACCAGCCACGGCCATAATCCACTACGTAGATCGCACCCTCCTTATTATTAAAGTGCAGCTATTAGTAGCTCTGCGGTGAAGCTGCAGGTGGACCGTTGCCAGACTGTTGCCGGATTGGCAGCGATTGTCAGCTGTAACAGTGGTAGCGTTTACCCTGGCCGTACATGGGTGTAAGGTGCTGGGTGATCAAGGAAGATGGCCCAGGCTGAAGGTGAATCACTGGCGTTTAGGGCTGGAAGACCGCGGAGTCAAGTAACTGTTAATCGCATTGCAGGACAGTCACTATAATCCTAATAACTGATTCTTGCAGGAGGGAAAACTCTCCTCCCTGCCACGTCCACAGCGGGGTGCTTTCAGCCTCCACACTAGCGCTTCCCCGCAGTAGCGACAGCAAGTCGCTAGCGCTTCGCTCCACATCATTACAATGGGTTCATCCCCTGCACCGGTCGACCAGTAACGATAAGGGGCCAGATTCACTAAATATTTTAAACAGTGCTGCTAGAAGCCTTTAGAATCGTATTATTCCAACCCTATATTAGTAGATTTTCACCCTTATAGGGGGTATCCACAGGCCTAAATAGGCTACCACATTACTTTAGATAGCATTTTTCTATAAGCAATAAGTAACATATTTTAGTGATAATTGACAGTATCGTTATCCTTCCTTTTTACAGTTAAATCGATCACTATAACAGCTAGTCACTTTTAGTGTAATGCTGTGTAACACTTCCCTGCGTTTCCACTATTAAGTTTAACAGATATATTTTAAGCTACTACCCATATTTAATAACACGCTGTACTTAATAATATACTTTACTTTATAATATCACTTAATGATATAATTTTTTTAAACGAAATGCTTTAATATTTTGTTCGCATATACTACAGTATGAAATTCACCATTAGAAAACAGCTGAATAACATTTATATATAATACTGGCATTATAAAATACGCTTGTAAACCTAAGATTATCGGTAACTTAATAGGATTATTAGCTTTATTTAATTAACGTAGTTATATAAAGTTATTTTCTAAAGTTATTATTAAAAGCTATTATTAAACAGGTGCGCTGGTGCGCACTAGATAAAACAAAACAACACACCCATAAAACTGTGGCCGCAGGCCACTGTGTGGATTGAAGCTGTGGATAGAGTGATTTATTAAAAGTAAAATACATGACGCGGCGCGTGCGCCGCGATAGAAATTTTGATGGTGTCGGCGCACAGGCCACTATAACAATTCAGGGATTTATGGGCCCATAACACGGCGCGCGGGCGGCTCGCGCCCGCGCTCTAAGTTATTATATAAAGCGATTATATAAAACTATCGTATAAATCTATCTCCTAAAGGTAATACAGTTACTATTATTACTTATATAAAGTAAAGTAATCTTATTATGATAAAGTAATTATGTTAAAAAAGTATATTATGTTATTAGAAAGAGGGTACAATCTACCATGTAGGTTACGACCCTGGCTAGCAGTTACGGCAATCTGTTACGGTACTAACCTATATTAGATAACGATAACTTACCGTACAGTTACCTAACTGTATAACGTTTTACTTTTAGTAGTATAGTAGTATAAGCGTTACTATCTTATATCGTAACAGTTATTACCTTTGAAATTCGATATTTACCTTTGTAATAATTATTTTTAATACTTATCTAATATATCTCTTAGCTAGAAGTCGCGACCCCATAACCGATCGACCTGATTGCCGATCACAATTTCCACTATTCCTCCTCGACCACCCCCCCATTTCCACCACCACCACTCCTTTAATTCTTCACTAAAACACACTAAATTTAAGATGAATACTGTGCGTGAGCAGAATATTACGTCGGCAATTGATGAAGTTAAGTGCAGAGTCACACAGCGAGAGGCTGTGTAAAACTGGGGTATCTTTTAAGTAACCCTCTGTGACCGTATCTACGGCGTAATTAATAAGAAAACCAGCAAATTAGCTAACTGGAGGCTCTCTCCTGAAGAGGAGTTATTCCTCGTTAACTGGTGCCTTAATGAGGAAGCCTCTGCGCGGCCTTTAAGCAAGGCCCAGATTACTAGAATGGCTGTAATGGTCCTTGCTAAAGGAGGTGATTTTACCCTTATTGGCTACTGTTAGGTAGACCGCTTCCTGGCACGCCATACGCGTGTTAAAATAAAGAAGTTGGTACTGTTAGAAAGCGTGAGGAAGCGTGGTTTTACGAAGGAGGCTTATAAGGAGTTTTACGGCCTTCTCAGCTTTCACTTAGAGTTTAAAGCCATCCGTCACATTAACATCGCCAATATGGATGAACACAGTATGTAAGAGGGTGAGATAGCGGCTAGGACTGTTATAGGCGATTCTCTTACACTTAGAGCCCTCGTTCAGTCCTCTAATGGAACTACCTGGGTATCTATTTTAAAGACAGTTATTACAGACGGCTAGAGGCTAACTTTAGTTATCGTCTTTACAGGGGTAAGTCTTTAAGGATAGTGGTATCCTAAGTGGGTTAAAAACCAGCCTGATATCCGCGATTGGAAGTACGACTACTCCCCTACTGGCTTTAGTAATATAAGGATAGCTTTAAAATGGTTTAAGGAGGTCTATCTACCGGAAACCAAGCCTGCAGACCCTACGGAGTGGCGCCTTCTTATTATGGATCCCCACTTAAGTTATAAACTGGAAGAATTAGCTTACTTGGCCTTTAAGAATAAGGTTTAGGTACTGTTCTTACCAGCCCACACCTCTTATAAAACTTAGCCTTTAGACTGTAGCGTTTTCTCGGCTCTTAAGACCTACTATAGGTAACGAACGAAGCCACTTACAGCCTGTTAAGGCTTAGCACCAGCTTATAAACAACGCTTCCTTCTGGCCTATAGGGATGCCTTTAGGGAGGGTGTAAGCCCTACTAACGTAAAGAGCGGCTTTAAAAAGACTAGTATATGGCCGTTTAACCCCTCCTAAGTCCTTAATGATCTTAAGGCACTAATTGGAAACTCACCCCCCCCCCTTAAACAGCCGCGGACCCTTAAGATAGCCCTTATCTCTGCGGATAATACTGTTAAGACTCTGTAAAAGAGCTGTGATATTCTCCAGGCTGTTAATAACGCTAAGGGGTACGTAAGCCCTATTAATCGAACCGTAAGGAGTGTTCTTCGCAAGGTAAGGAAGGCGCTGGATTAAAGTAACGTAAAGATAGCCTTGTTGGAAGCCGAAAACGCGCGTTTGAAGGAGGATTTAAGGGTTACGGAACCACGTAGTAAGAAGAAGGTGAAAGAGCCTCCAAACGGCAAGTTTGTAAGGATAGGCGACATCGTTACGGCCGAGGAGGCTTTACAGAAGCCCCTAAAGCGGAGGCGAGTCACCGTGCGCGTAGACCCCACCCCTGCGATGGAGGAGGCTTAGGAGGTTATATACCATAGCTTGGAGAGCCTTTGTTGCGCCGAGGAGATGTAGAAAACATGTTGTTTTATAGAAATTAGTAAGGAAATGGATGTTTTGTGGCATGGTTACAATTGGGGGTGCACGTGGTCTTCATGATCGGCGATCAGGTCGATCGGTTGTGGGGTTGCGACTTCTACACTGTAATAACTATAATAGGATAAAAGAGAGGAGGTTAGTAAGGATAAGGAGGAGTTTAATAGGAAAAACTGAAGGGTAATATATTGTGTCAGATTGACAGAGCTCTAGCTGGAGCGTACAGGCAAAGAATATAGCCAGCTAAGCTGAATGGAGCTTAGGGGAGCTAAACTGACCAGAGCTGGTATTTTCCACCACTGTTACCACCACACAGTACTATAATAAGAAGCTCTCTAGCTAAGCCAGAAAGCTAATAAGGAAGGAAATTAAGCAGTTGTAATCTTTATTGTTTTTATAGATTTTAGTATATAGTGTTTCTAACACATTATAATAACCTTAAGCTTTTTAAGAAGAGAATATAACTGGAAGTTAGATTATTACGAGAAAAGGTAACTAAAATATTAGTTACTATTAATAACTTATATATTATTATAAAGGTTATAGATAAGCTAACAGGGGTATTATATACTTACAGATATATATAACTTAAGAGTAAAGTAAAAGTGTGGGAAATATAAATTACGCTAGAGATTTTAACCAGGCTATTCTGCTAATTTATAAATAAGCCCTTTTACGGCTAAATCCTCCTTCTAGCTCGCTAATAACCCTTTAACTATTACCCACCCTATTACAGTAACATTTTAAGCCGTCTTAAATACCGTGTTAGTAAGGCTACTTTTATTCGATCCTTCCACTTGCTAGTACGATAGTCATTAGAACCGCGTGCGCCTCTTATTTTGGGTAATTCCTTAAGGGTTAGACTTAAAGGCTGTTTAGGTGCTAGTAAATTAGACTATTACTCTTTATATGCTATTCTTTATTGTTCCCACTCTTTTTATTGCTCTGACTTAGCCTGCTAAGCTATATCCCGTAAGTTACCAGGGAGGTTAACGATCTCGTTACAAGCACGGTCCCGCCTGGCCTATTCTCTCTTTAACGCAGTAAGGTTAATTACGTCTGGTGATATAACTAAGGCTTATTAACATTATATTTAATTAAGAGAGAGAGATAAATAAACCTTACTATTAGTTAACTTAATATCACTTTATTCGTTATTAAGAGTGGTAAGAAGCTAAATACTGAAAAAGCGACCAAACGAATTATTATTAGACTTACTGTCGACGAAGCGATCTTACTGTTTATTAAAAATGTCCTAATTGAAAAAAAAGTCGTTACTAAACATGATATTAACTGATAAATTCTCCAGGATATAAAAGTCGTAAAAAGTTAATTTTCCACTTATAATCTAAGATATATTACAGGTAACACCATATGTTTAATTTGTAACCCTATTAGTGTATTCTACTTTAATCCGGTTTATTTAGTTTTAATTAACTCTGACACCTATACGCTAAACGTAATCTTGAGAAATCAGTATCACATTAAAGCTGGTGTTTAAAAGTATAAATGTTAGAATACCGTTAAAGTAACCATACAGACGCTCACGCTAACAGCTAAGCAGTTAGAGGCGTAACCTTTTTAAAAATGTCCTAAGCCTGGATTTTACCCGTGTTTTAAAGGTTAACAGTGTTTGTGTAAGTATTACAACCTGCACCCGACACAGGCCTTAAGAGGACTGGTGCGGGTTAAGACAGAACGTATGGCAGGACGCTAACAGGTAAGGGGCGTTCCGAAGACGGCTTATTAAGCTAGCACTCCTAGACGGGGGTTTAACGTCACTGTAGGTCGTTATCATTATAATGCACAGAGGTGAATCTGAACAGTAGGACATAAATGAATAATTGAATACTAGTGTGAGGAACCAGAGTCCCTCACGGTGGTTGTGGGCATAACTATAACTATCTATACTAACTGACTAGGAGGTACTTCGTACCTTGCTTGGTCCATTGTGCTTGGTGGTGCACCACGCAGTTGCGGCCAAGCAGTTAACTGAATGGTGCTTGGTGTTGTCAGTCCTTGTGGACCACCAAGCACCTCCTTACTGGTCGTAGGGGCTTCGGGTCTTTGCACCCCTGGCCCAGTGCGCCTGGACGGTGTACGCCGTCCTTCCGCACTGTTCCTTCTGCG
>Ga0247770_1002182_pt1 | contig 11726 bp, 14 predicted proteins | sample UWRJL136409B6_FD_179943 | JGI IMG/M metagenome (GOLD analysis project Ga0247770, IMG submission 179943) | Plant litter microbial communities from Arlington Agricultural Research Station in Wisconsin, United States - UWRJ-L136-409B-6 | ecosystem: Environmental > Terrestrial > Plant litter >... | reverse complement strand
AAGTCCCGTCGCAGGTGGTTAGCACGTTGGGTAGGTAGCCCACAGCTGAATCCTGAACGGCGCACTAACGAGGACCGCGCATCGCAAGTCCCGGACGTTTTGTCCGTTACCCACGCTTTTCAGCTGCAACCCTTGGACCTGGACTCTTATTATCTGGAGCTCACTCACCTCCTGTCCTGTCCTCAGATGCACACAGGCCTGTGCCTCGTGCCCCGTCTCCCGCCGGGATTCCGTCACACGCACGGAATGACGGCAGGCCATATTGCGGATGGCAACACGGCCCTTGCCCTTGCCCATGCCCGATACTCAGATGTCCAGGTGCCTTCACCCGGAACTTGGGAAATACTCTAGGCGGTGATCACGCGCTGCCCCGTTCCCTAGCTCGAGGTCGCCGTGCTTCGCGGGGCGGTGAGATAAGGCGGCTGCAGACGTAGATCGAAATCGACCCCCGCGCAGCGCACCCTAGCTCGCCCCAGACGGTTCATCCCACCATCTCCCTCGTACCCTCCCACTTTTGTCCACACCCACCCAGAGGCTGCCCGCATTTGCGTGCTGGCCCGCGCTGGTAGTCTCCAGCCACAGCCGTGTCTGCAGTCTGTCCGGTCCAGTCGTGAGGCGCAATCCGGACAGCTCCCGTCTGGCCATGAGGCAGTCTGCGAGTAGAAGCTGACAGGAGGATTAGAGATCTGACTTCCACTCGAAGACGTCGTTGATTTGCTGTCGCCCTCGGCCACTCGGTCGAGGCTCGAGACCGAGCAGTTAACCGGATTGCCCCACCGCAGACTCCATCCCATCACAGCCGTCGAGGGCAACGGCAACACGAAAAGCAACAAGACATTGCGAGAGCACGATGCGGCGACGAGATGCACATCAATACCTTATCAGTGTTCGGGAATCTCTTAGCTCTTGCACCAGAGTGAGTGCTGCAGCAAGACAGGGCCAGCAACCAGTTGATCGATAACGAGTTGCGCCGAGCTCAGGATGCAAAAGACACCGAGGGAATGTGACGAGAACAGCTCTCTGCCCCGCAATTTTTGATGGTACAGTACCACCAGGAAAGGTGCAAAATGCCATGATGCTCGCGTTCCAGACTTCTTTCGGTCGTTACTAATCCCAATCTTCGGCACTGTCAGCTCATGGCTCGCCAGCGCATCACCACTCGGGATTATCCTCACTCAGGGCCCAAACAGCCGACCGGGACGCTGGGCAATCGGGTTGTCGACATGGTAGGGCCGACGGCCTGCCTGTCTCAGAGAGCGCTTCTCCTACGGCGCCCGATATCCTCGCATCTCACCAGTCGCAGTCCCTGCTTCTCGATCCAGACTTGTCGAGTTCTAAGAGTATCGTGAGCCTAGAGTACCTCTGCAGGCGCACCTCACCTCGCACCTAGCTTTCTTCTTCCAGGCTGGTGCCAAGGAATCCCCAAGGGAAGTGGACCGGGAACCGTCACAGTCAGCCACGCCAGTGAGCCAGGTATCCTGCAGCTGCCGCGCATCGATCTTGAAGAAGCTCCCCCTCTCCGCACCCCATTCCGGGCCTGGCAAGCATGGATCGGAACGACGCCACCACCGTCAAGCAGCGCTGAAAACCACCCGCCTGCAGCAACAACACACAGCAACTGGGCACCTGGCGTCCACCCGGCATGGACTGCCAGTCACCTCTGGTCTTCTTATCCACCAATCCGGCAGTCTTACCCCACTCCCAAGCATGTTCGATGACCCCAAGTTTGAACGTCAGGCCACGGATAGCCTCGTCGGCGGAGCCTCTTGGCCCTCTGTGGCTCCCTACGAGTTCGGTCTGCAGTCCCTAATGCGGCCCTATCCCGGTGGCGGTTGATAGCTCACAAGGCGGAGGAGGCTCTCGGGACCGAGGGTCTCTGGCGTGCAGCCGGTCAATGCCCATCCACCATCCTGACAGGCGGAGATGGACGAATTGGCACTCTCCGCCCACCACGAGCGCGGCTCGATGTCTCCCGGCCTTATGCTTCGCTGGCCTGCACGCTGAAGTGTCCTGGCGGAGCCCCGCTATACCGCAGCCCACACCACTTTCACCACCCTTCTCAACACGAGACAGTGGAAACAAGGGCTTCCCGAGTCGGCACCACTTGCGCCCCCGAGACAGCCGCTCTCAAGCCTGAGGCGGGGGGGGGCTGGCCCGGAGAAATCCCCGATAGTTGAACAAGGCCCGCTGTTCGCCATCCGCCGATGCACGGGACGAGATGACAGCTTGGCATGTTTTGTCTCTCCTCCATCGCGAGCGAGTCACTTCTCTTTAGTGGGTGATCCGGTTTCGGGCGTGCATCTCAGCAGAGGTTTTGCATGCCCGAATGGTGCGATGTTCATCCGCGGATCTTCTTGTCATCGTCCAACTCATCTTCCCAGCGAGCGCTGCGGGAGGGCAGCATCGTCTATGGCTCCCACTTCCGCCGAGCCGCGCTACCCAGCGTGAGAGGCTCTGCTTCTGCCGATCAGAGGAGCGATGGGTGCAAAGGTGAGGATCCCTTCCAAGCACAGCCCTACGGTCTAGGGCTAGGGCAACGCTTGCTCCTCGATGCTTACTGTGGTTGCGAGCAAAAATAAAATATCCCTGTCAGGTATCTTCAAACTGGCCCACCAGAGGTTTTTCCGGCCTCACGGTCGTCTTTCTGCCCTGTGCGGCCCTGGCGCAAACCCCTGCTATACCAGACTGGGACATTCTTTTTACCCATCATACCACAGTACAACGCGCGCACCTTCACCCCCACCGCCCAATACCACGCTGACATGTTGGCATTGTCAGAGACGGGGTACGAGGGGTCGTTCTCTGAGGTCCTAACTCCTTTGATCCCCGTAAACAGGTTACCTACACCGGTAGTGGCAGGTCGACCGTTGACGTAACTCTACAAGGGGCATCATCCCGGCACTGACATACGAAACTAAGATCCTTCAGTCAGCAGCCGCCCGGCGGGCAACCATAGACGTCGATCCGATTTGACGACCATGAAAAGGGGAAGTGCAACACTCGCAGCACAGTCCGTCCGTGTGCCCCCTTCAATAATTTGAAGGGCCGGCCGAGGTTGCGCTGCCGGCTTGGAATTTGAAGGGTTTTGGTATCTGGGCGACACACGGGAGCGAGATCGCGGTCTCGCATCGCTAGAGAGCGTGGCAGCCCGATTGCCGAGTCGTATTTTTGTTTCACTCCCACACTCGGCGCGGAGCGGGTCCGGGCTGAATTGGCCCGAGCACAGCAGGTTTCGAGAGAAAGGACGGGAACGATGCGGGCAAGACCGGGCCGTCCTGCGCTGTCCAGTTATTTGACGGGCGATAGGCTCGTGCCCTTCCATTCAATCTGGAGCAGAGTCGCAACTAGCTTCAGCTTGAGCCCTTCCGATGGCTGTTGGTAGGCTCCCATGCTCGCACTTGGGCATGTTTGGGAGAACGGGGGAAGCATTGGAGCGCTGAAGGCAGGGGATTTTGGTGGGGTTGCATTCAGTTCCGGCAGGGCATCTCACGTTCGACAAACAAGAAAGTGAGGCGTCGAACCCTTGGTTTTCGTGTTTCTGGGCCGATGTGAGTGACAGGTCCAATGCAACGCTTCGTGACGACTAGCACCGTATTACCCCCGTCCCTTCTTTTTCTTTCTCCGATTCTAGAAGTACGCCGGGGGTTGCGCAAATCGGATGTTGCTCTAGCCCCCTCACTGTTGTTCGCGTTCCCCGGAGGGTCCAATGGAGGCTGAGGATTGCGAAGATCCAGAGGTCGAATACGCGGATTTGTGGGCTTTGCGGAGTCTTCTTTACGGAGGGATTTGCTTCAAATCCGCTTTCCGCTGCGAGTAGGGCGGTGAGAATAGAGTTCGGTTGCTTAGTGGGATGCAAGGGTTGGGCGGATGACGACATCTCGTTTTGTTGCTTTAGAACATATTCACTTGCAGTTTTTGGAAGCTAGCGAGCTATCGCGGTAGGAACGGTGGGTAAGGGGTGTCGACAGCACGGTGTGCGGCAAACGGGTCAGGCACCGCTGACGCCCCGTTTGAGTCTTATCTGCTTATGATGGGAGTTATTCTTATTTGGCTAATCAGGTTACACAGCTTTTTTGTTTCTAGGGTCTTGGTGGTGAGATTTGCACAATTTGGCCCCAACCTTGCTGGCAAGCTTCAGGGAGGTTGGGAGGTTTTCTTTTCCTCAGATAGGTTCCAAAACCCGGACATCCGGCCAGGGGTCGCCCAACCTGAAGCTAGGTAAGCCAGGTTAGGTGAAGCTAGCCAGGGACCGTACCGAAAAAAGAGATCACTGCATTGCGGTGTATGCGCGTGCGTATGTGCATGTGTAACTAGGCACCAGAATAGTTGGTGATAAGTCACGGCTTGTTTTCTTGTCTGTTGGTATTGGGTTCTAACTTGGAGATTCTTTTCTGGATGTGATAATTGTCGTGCCCATGCGATAGACTGAACTCGGAGTTGATCAGTTGAGTCAGAGCAGGTTGGCTTACGAGCTGCCTGGCCAGGCTAGGCCAGGCTGTGTCTTTGAGAGGGCGGTCTGGACCCTGGACCCGTGTCTCTGTCTCTGCTCGTCATTTTGATGTCTTGAATTCTTTTGTCTGTGTGTGCGGATGTGTCTAGGATGTTCCTCGAGTGAGACGAGATCGCGCAACTTAGATTGGGGATTACTCGCATAGGATGCAAAGTTATTTGCAGACTTGCACACCTTTGGTAGTCGGCAAAGGAGTCTCCATGCAGCAGAGGATGGCAATAGACTGCCCCGGATGCTGTAATTGCGCGTATGGCTGGCTTTCTCGCCTCCTGGAACATGTTGGTTAACAGGGGTTGTTGGTGTTGTCATCGTTGGGCGAAAGATTAATAAAAAAAGAAGGGGGTAGTGATGAACCACTGTGATCGAGACCCCTTGTCATACCATACCGAGCCAGAGAGAACTCGTTCTCAGCACTCGTAAACTTCTCAACTCAACGGGCTTCCCTCAAGAGTGAGCTTGTTACCCTTGTAAGCAGCAAGATGATGCACTGGATAGTACGAAGTACCCCCGGCCACATTTCAACTGCACGATGCCACGGGATCTTGAGTAGCGACTCTGTCCAGACCGTGACTTATTGACATGACGTACAAAGGGCCATCGTCGCCTTGCAACCCGCCAGCGATGAGATCTCATTCCCAGATCAGCTTTGACTAGGGCATCGCATCTGATTTGGGCGCCTCCCACGTTCATCACCCCGGGCAGCACCCAGGCCCGTTCAGATTGTGGCTTGCAGGGAACCAGGCCCCCTGGACGCCGCTCGGCAGGCTGCTGCGCTGGGATGAGGAGATACCGAAGCCACGCATCGTTGAGACCAACGAGACGCCATCCATTCCTGATTTCCTTCCCACTCACTCACTCCATCTTCTCACCTTACCCGGTGGCGAAGCGTTGTCGATCACGGAGCATTCTCCAAGATGTTAGGTCTGTTGCAGGATATTCAGGGGCACACCACCCTTTGTCCGGACGAGCCAACCGGGCCATTAACCAACCTCCACCACCGACCGCATTTACACGTGCGATATATCTCCGACAGCGGGGAACGACGACGGCGATCCCATCCCATCCCATCGCGATTGCGTACGTGTCTGTGTGTGTGTGTATCTTGCATCCCGCTCGTAGGACTAGTGTTCCTCGATCCCGTTTCCCCGTGATGTCACGCATCTCCTAGCAAGGCAAAGAACCGTTGATCTCTCAACTTCGCGCCTCCTGGTATTCCGATAAGGAGGTATTTGGCGATGGGATGACGACACCTCCCTACAATGACAGGTGATTGCAGACGGGTGTGAAACGACGGCGTTAACCCCATGCTGCATGCAAGATGCACAACAGACAGGCTTGTTTCGCTCTGCCCTATGTCGCTGGCTCGTCCCAGGATATCGCTTACTTTTCCCTTTTCTCCGGTTCTCCCTTGAGCTTGCCTCTCCTGTCCTACTCTGCCTCTTTGCCATTGACCAACAGCTGTCCGGGCCGGCCCTCCTTGCGCGGTTGTTTGGTGATCTTTCCCTACTGAGCACGATACGTTGGCTGCCCGTTCATTGATTAGTGTGTAGGACGGCTGGATCCAACTGCTACGGGCTGGCCGCGTGTGTCTTCCCCTCTTCTACGAAGCACGGCCTTCCCACCTTCCTACAGGATGCCTTAGCCCTACCATGCCATACAGAAGGCACAGAAGTTACCGCCGTATCCACATGGAAGCACTCTCCTAGGAAATGCCGTTCCAGGATCCGTACCCACCCAAGTCCCAAAGAGGAGGTGTGTGGTGACCGTGGGTGGAAACGTGCTCGAGCTGTATTGACACGTGAAAAGGAGGCGGTCGATCTCATTTGCTATCTGCTATCAGTGATCTGTACCGCGAAGCAATGCATAGATTGGAGGCCAATGGTGTCAAAGAGGAGACGTTGGAGGTAGAGATTCCATGACACGCCGCGCGATAGGACTTTTGCCAGGCTCGAATATGACTAAAAGACGGCATGCTCGAATTTTCGTTGAGTAAACAGCGAGCATCGTTGCGGGACAGGTGGTGTGAAAGTTCTATTCACCGCACATCCTCAGCCGCCGGCAGCACACCCTCCCCAACTTCTCCCGTGGCCATCCTATAGTAGCTGCTCTACGGAGAGATAGGAAGAGCTACTCCTATATCTCCTGAAGATAGATCCTAGCACTGATCTGTAGGCGGACGATGGGCCTATGATTTGAGACTGCGTGCAGCGGTGTACCCTGATGGCCTTCAGCGAACCAGTCATACCAATCAGGGGAACCGCACAAGAATAAGCTGACATCGAACCATTTCCAAGGTAAAAGCCGGATAGTGAGCAGGACAAACATCACTATGTTTACTAAGCGCCCATGTTGAGGCACATACCTCGCCATGTGCGGATTGATATGGCTATCGACGCCACACAGCGGCCCGGCTAAGAGGAAGGCAACGGAAGGCAAGGCGTAACCCGTGTCGGTGCCCCGTTTATCGCTCGCCAGCCCCCCACCGAGAGAGCCTGTCGTCGCGAGAGAGAGAGGAAGCGTGTGCATTTCGCTTGTGTTCCATCTCTCACTGTATGCATGGGATTTTGATATTGCAGTCCCAATCTCTCAGACCGCCTAACCTGGAGGCTGCCTCCCCGAAAGGGGTAACCCTGCAACCTAGCGATTGTATGAATTGAGCCAAGAGGCGACATGGTTACCGGTTCCGGCGCAGTGTGCAGTGTGCAGTTGCTGGGAACAAGAAGGAGAGTGTAATATCTCTTGGCATGGTCCGGGTGCAGGGTAGAATGCGGCAGATTGTGAGTCTGTTGGGTAGGGCAGCTTAGCTTGATTAGCGTTGCTTGCTCCCCCTTTTGCCACCTTCTTTCTTTAGAACAACATAGTATAGCTTGCTCTTGGTACTACCAATGCCTTGCCATGTTCACTATGGGAGGACGAGGGTGTCACCAGACAATGAGAATCGTCATCGACGAGGTGTTGGGGGCTGGAGAGAGGGCCCGAAGATGCCGGAGCAATCTCGCTCAAGGCGTCGTCAATATGGTGATCAAAACAGAAACATGGCACAGCAAAATGGTACAGTTTGTTGCGGGGAAAGGGAGGGGGCGTGTGGTGAGTAAAACGGTGCCAAGGACAAGACTCGACGGCAATGTCCCGCCGGAGAGAGGATACTTGTCAAGTGCCTCGAGCTTTGAGCTTGGTTCTCGATGTTGGGGCGGGAAAGGGGAAGAACGAAAGGTCGGGCTCTCCGTTTCCGCCCTGGCCAGATCGGTGATATCGGCATAGGTATTTTCGGCAAGGCATCCAACTAGTGTCATTGGCCAGTAGCCGGGCAATTCTGTTGCAGATGGCGGGCTGTAAGTCGGCTTGAGGTGTGGAGGTTGTCTTCGGTGCCTGATCGCGATCAGCAATGATTGGTTTCGGTCGCTAGCGCGATAGCGAACTGTCGCGTCGTGTTACGCGGCTGCTGGTCAATCAGGGGCTGCATCGCGAGGAGCACAGGCGTGACCGGGCAGGAGAAGGCAGGGCGTGGGTGGTGCAGTCGGCACTCAGATCTGAGGTCTGCTATGCCTGACGAAGAAGCGAAGGAAGGCGTCATCGTGCGTTTCGTGTTGAACAACATGAGAAGCCGAGGCCAGCAGCGATAAAAGGCTAAATCCCCACGGAGGTCCGTGGGCGTCTTGTATTCACGGTGAGAAAAGCGGCATTGCAGGAAAGCAGGAAAGCAGGAAAGAGCATGCTCTCGCGTCACGTGGATGTGATGAAGGCTCCGTTTCCTCCAGCACCGGTGGGCAAGAACGATTGAGCGGTGCCAGAGTACCTACCTCGTAATGGCCGATTCGGGGCCGGGCCGTCATGAGTGATCTACGACGTGCGTGCGCCTTCGAGGCCGGGGCGGGACTCCTGCTTCGGATGTTTGGAGTTTCGATTGCCGGCCCGCGGATCGTGAAGGCGATGCGCCATCGAGCCGGCACTTCGCATTCTCTACTCGCCATCCGGCCAAAGATGGGATTCAAGAGATAGAGAAGACAAAGACAGGAATCCCAGGGCTCTCGTGGCAGCCGAGGCCGGCGACCTGAAGAGGTCTGGATGCTGGCTTCGGCCATGGTGTTGTTGATGTGCAGTGTTTTGGGCAGGCACCCCCTGTCGACGTTGGCTTTCTGGAACCTTGCTGACGGGTGATGCGCTGCAAGGTCTCCCAACGGTCTGGCCCGTGCGCTATACAATAGGGCCATTCCCTGCCACGTGCCTGCCGGCCAGGGCCCAGTCAGCACAGAGAGTGGAGGGACGAGACAGGGAAGCCACGGGCCGCAAGAGTACCAGAATCTTACGGTAAGATGCTTAACTCACCACCAAACTTCAACTACATCTCGTCCTGTCTCACAAAACGCGAATGCAAACCGTCGTCAACAATCGGCTCGAAGAGGCAGAATCATCCATGGCTTCTCTTGCGCGATTTTCTCACGCCGTCAGCGAGCGTTTCAGCCCGAAAATTCCTTCCCGGTCCCGAATACGCGACACTGGATGCAATCCCGTTGTCACGTCAATATGCTGCTAGTTGCAGGTCGCCGTTCTTCAGCCTAGGTGACTGGAGACTGGAGACTGGAGACGAGGCAACTCCCGAATGAGTTTCCTCTCTGGGAACCATAGCGAGCGCAGCCCGCGCTTTCCCGACATTCGTGCGACACACGCTGCGCCGCTTGTCTGTCGCCCAGCCGCCTCCTCAACATTCTCGAGCTTTTCGAGTTCTCGAGCGTGCATCTGCGAGACGCTCGAGCAATATGGCTCCATATTGGCCAGACACCACGAGCACTCTCCCCATAGCTTGGTTCGAGGAGCTGCTGCCGCCACTTTAGCCTGTTGTGCCCATCTCACATGGCCCCATCGCCTGGGCGCCGTGATGCTCCCAAAAACCCCGGGCGCTCGGCATAGTCGTTTGCGTTGTCTTCCCCACGCCTGCCCTCGCGCCCGCACCGACTCCCACGCCCGCGCTCACACCAGCCTTGGAGCTCGTCATGCGGTATTGCGGCATAGCCCTTGTCCACTTTCCGCACCGCTCCCGACATTCCGGTCTGCATCTCAGCGAGGACAACATACACGGGATCTCCTTTCTACCCTGCCCTTTCCCTGTGCGATGTTTTTTCGGCCGCGGCACCAGCGAACGGTCGCGGGCTCATATGTCTCCCCGCCTCCTACAGCTGCGATACGAGCAGCCAAGGAGCTAATGCCGTGCTGGAATCACGAAAGCACCTCTCTTGTCCTTCTTGATCCCGCGTCCAGCCGCCTGACCTGGCGACAAGCTGCAAGTGTAGCCTGGCTCGGGTGTCATGCGGATCGTGCTTCTGAGAAACTTCCTGGCCTTGGCAATGAGCAGGCTAGGCCTGCTGTTACCAGTTGAGCATTGAGGCCAAGACGTCGCAGCCGCCGCCGTCGCTGTGCTGCTGCACGACTCTCAGATTAGACGGCGAGAAGATTCCCCAGGGTCGATGCTGGTCCCCCAATATGGGATATCTGTCCCTCAGAGCCGGTAGGGAATGCAAAGATGAATCAGGAAGGTGAGCTTTCCGGTCGCTCGAGCTTCTTGGTGTCCATTGCATGGTCACTCGCGGTACATCTCGGCATCGCAAAAGACACGGTGGTGCTTGCGCTGGCGCTCGATTACTTATTCGACCTGCTCTCGCCGCTAAAGCGGCCCGGGAAACAAAAATATGCCGTCCTTGTCTGCCAAGGGGCTCTCGTCTTGGAACGTTCTGCTGGCAGAATGTCTGGGGCAGTCATGGCGAGAGAGGCTTGGTACAGATAGCGACGGCATGATCACCCAGGGTTGGCTGCTGCAAGAGTGCGGGGGAAGGGTTCCCGCTGTCATCATGCCCCGCTGTCTTTTCCCTATTGTCTCGTCCTCGTCTCCCGCCTTGCCGCTATTCACTCGCCCCTGTCCCTGTTTGACGCCTCTTCGCCCCGGTACTGAGGGGGATGAGGTGGATTCACCAAGACATCACACAATTCGTACGCTACCGCGTCGTCGGGGTCATGGAGAGACTCTACAGGCCACTTGCAGTGGAGCGGCGGGCTAAATAGGCCGTGTGGAGCGGGACGAGATAGAGTGTCAAGTTGAGACGCTGATGCGCGAGGGCGTTACCGGCAGGCACCTCGCGGTTCTCTCCCCCGTTTAATATGTCTGGCTAATATGCGAAGGCGGCCCTGATATTGGTGCTCCCCTTGCTCCATCTGCACAGGCACTTCCCGACCAGGTTATGGGGGCTGAATTACACAAACAGGTGCCATCCCGTTCGATCCGCACAGTCCAAGACAGGCACGAAAGCTCCATAGCGTTGGAAATATTCCGACGACAATTGACCCGCCCGCGGGGGGGCCCCCGGGTCGCCGTCCATTGGGCGATTCATGATGACGGTAAAGCTTGGCACTGCATCCCAACTCTAAAAAAGGGACTGTAGCACCCTACAACACGCTCTACCCCACACACCCCCCGGGCGTTTGGAACGTGTTCGTGGTCGTGCTATCCAGTTGCCAAGGAGCACGCATAACATCCTATTCGCCAGATCGACGTCAAAGGTGCGGGAGGAACTTTACTACTATGGAGACCTTGGCAGCTAGCTGTTGAGCTTATTCCAAGCTCCCTTGCATTCTTGGTCGCGAGTGTGCCGATGGATGCGATGGCCTTGGCCGGCCGCATCCCGTTTTCCAAAGCCATTGCCGATCGAACGGGAGATGTGCTGCCCCTGGCGCCGAAGTTACCTGTTACGTACAAAATATCACGGGAGATCTGAGATCCTAGGTGAAAATGGGAACTTGTCGCTTGTTTGCACCTCGCCCGCGGCTTCGCTTCGTTTTACACTAGCGCAAACGATGTAGACGACGACGACACCTCGGCAGGAGCAACTTCAGCATCAGAAGTTCCAAACTCGCGCAGAAAGGATTCTGCCGGGGCCCGCCCACGCGCTCCTGGCAATCTGGGGTGTTGGTGTTGGTGTTGCTGCGTTGTGGCGATGCGATGCTTGGCGTGGAGGATGCCGTTACTTTCCTGTCCGCTGGCTGCGTTTCGGTTTCAAAAAGGGAAGGAGATCGCGATTCGACAACCGACACTGTCGCAGCCTTCGGGAGTTAGCGCCGTTGCCTGCGCCTCCCGCTCGCCTACCTAGGCTGATGGGAGCGTGTTTGCTGCTGGCTGCCGTCTTACTCGCGCGCCGATCGATTTACGCAGGGCGTTCACACGGCGGGA
>Ga0247770_1002181_pt1 | contig 11733 bp, 10 predicted proteins | sample UWRJL136409B6_FD_179943 | JGI IMG/M metagenome (GOLD analysis project Ga0247770, IMG submission 179943) | Plant litter microbial communities from Arlington Agricultural Research Station in Wisconsin, United States - UWRJ-L136-409B-6 | ecosystem: Environmental > Terrestrial > Plant litter >... | reverse complement strand
GGGGGGTAGATCGAGAGGGAGAGGGAGAACAGGTTGTAAACACCAGGAGTTTGCTAGTTATCTACCTCAAGTCTCCTTTCCCCTCTCTTTAATGCTTTTTAGTCCTCAAGCGTGAAGCTCTTCAGCGCATGTAACCGCGTAGCTACTTGGCATCCTCCTCAGGCTATGCTATCAGCCTGTACGTTGTCCACTATGCTACTACCATTGATCTGATGGGACCCTGTCTCATGATTGAGGAAACCATTGCGGACGACAGGGCCCATCCATGAAAGTGAGGCTAGGTGGGTATGACTCATGAAGCATGATGACGTCGACCTCTACGAGGGGTTGGAGGGGAGGGGAATAGCTGCTGCATGTCTGGCTATCGTTTTTCTTTGTCTGATCTAGGCTTCAGAGTACGATAGGTGGCGATATGCTAGGCAAGGCGTTGTCTCTTTGAGCCTGGACGCCAGTTTCTTGTTGACTCGCCATTCTTGGTGGTCAGTAGACTGATGGATGGTTCTCGAATCAGATGATTGTCTGTTTTATGGTATGGTATGTTAGAAGAGACGTGTTATCTGGATGGGCTTCTGTTATCCCACTTGTACGGTTATTTCCAGAGTGAGAACAGGGAGGATATTCAGTCGGAACTGGTGCTAAGACAAAAGGTTGTGCAGAGGACGAAGTCGGCCTACAGAACAGGATTGGAATGACACCAATCAGTCGTGGTATCATATATATTCATCGGACACCCACCCTATCTGCTTCGTCTGTACACTATATCCCTGTTTGTTTGAAACAAAATTAATGTGCGGACACCTGGTGGGCTACGTACATATAGGATAAGCGGTGATGATTTTGCTGGCACACAATATTTATACATTCGTCAATTTCGTGATACAAAACAATGTTTACATGAGTTTGCTTCCTGAGCCACTCATCCCTCAGCTGCGGGGGTGGGAGCAGATGCTGTTGACGGGGTAACTGTCAGGCCTGTCTTGTCCTGGTTGATCTCGACCTTCGCAAGGTCACCGGACTTGATCTCGCCGCGGATGATTTTATCCGCAAGCTTGTTGCCAATCTCGGTCGTGATCAGACGGTTGAGTGGTCTCGCACCAAACTTGGGGTCATATCCCCTCTCAGCGAGCCACTGGCGCACATGGTCAGGAACCTCGAGCGTGATTCTCCGGTCACTAAGTCGCTCCTGAAGCTCCTTCAGGCGAATGTCGACAATCCCCCTGAGCGCATCGAGAGCAAGTCGCTTGAAGATGATGAACGAGTCAATCCGGTTGAGAAACTCGGGAGGGTACTGTGATGTGACTATATCCATGACGGCCTTCTTTATGTCTGGATGGATGTCACCTTCCGGTGTCTCCTTGTATGGATGCAGCATATCGTTGCCGACGAGTATATCTGCTCCTAGGTTCGAAGTTAGGACGATGATGGTGTTTTTGAAGTCAACCTTGTGGCCTTGTGCGTCTGTCAGATAACCTTCATCTAGGACCTGGAGAAGCAACGCTGATATGTCTCGGTGAGCCTTTTCAAACTCGTCGAACAGGAGAACCGCATACGGCTTGCGGCGTACAGCCTCTGTCAGCTGTCCTGCATCCTCGTAACCTACGTATCCCGATGGGGCGCCGATAAGACGGGATATTGTGTGCTTCTCCTGAAACTCGCTCATGTCGAAACGCTGGTACCAACGGTTAGCAGATAACTCGGTAGGGTCAACGGAAACGCTAACTTACGACGACAGCAGATTCAGTTGAGAACAAGAAGCCAGCAAGCTTCTTGCAAAGCTCAGTCTTACCAACGCCCGTAGGGCCGAGGAAGAAGAATGACGCGAGTGGTCGATTTTCGCCGCTGAGGCCTGCTCGCTGCATTCTCACCGCATCGGCGACGGCCTTGAGGGCCTCGTCTTGACCACGAACGGACTCCCGAAGAATGTCTTCCATGCGAATTAATCTATCCATATGTCCACTTGTCAACCTCGTCGTTGGAATCCCGGTTACCCTGGAGACGACATTTGCGATATCGTCGGCCGTTACCGAATCGTGAATTAACGTGCCGTCCTCCGCCGACGTTTCGCCCTCCTTCGGAAGCTTTGCCTCAAGATTGGGAATGACGCCAAATCTCAACTCAGAAGCTTTTCCGAAATTACCGACTCGCTGTGCTTGGTCAAGCTCAATGCGGGCTTTGTCCAGCTCGGATTGGATTTGCTTGATGCCGTCGATTTCAGCCTTTTCCTTCTCCCATTTTTCCATTAGACTTCTGACTTCTTCTTCGTACTTCTTTAGGTCGGCTTCAAGCTTCTCTCTCCGCTCTCGGCTTGCAATATCCTTCTCTTTCCGGAGACTCTCGAGCTCAATCTGAATCGTCATGATCTTTTGATCGAGATGCATAATATCCTCTGGTTTGCTTTCTTGCTGAAGCCGCAACGAGCTCGCGGCTTCATCCATCAAATCGATTGCCTTGTCGGGCAGGAAGCGATCGGTGATGTAGCGATTTGAAAGAGTTGCGGCTGCAACTAATGCCCCGTCGGTGATTCGGACGCCGTGGTGAACTTCATACTTCTCCTTGATGCCTCGAAGAATGCTGATTGTGTCCTGGACGGCCGGCTCAGCGACGATAATAGGCTGGAATCGACGGGCCAGAGCCACATCTTTCTCGATCAGGCGGTACTCGGCCATGGTTGTCGCGCCGCAACATTGAAGTTCGCCTCGTGCCAAAGCAGGCTTCAGAAGGTTCGATGCGTCTATGGACCCCTCGGCCTTCCCGAGTCCGAGAAGCGTGTGCAGTTCGTCGACAAACAGAATAACCTCCCCGTTCGCCTGTTGAACCTCGGTCAGGACCTTCTTCAGTCGTTCCTCGAAGTCACCCCTGAACTTTGCCCCTGCAATGAGAGAACCGAGATCCAAGCTGATGACCCTCTTGTTTTTGATACTCTCGGGAACATCGCCCCGAACAATTTCGAGCGCTAGCCCTTCCAGGATAGCAGTTTTCCCAACACCGGCGTTTCCGATCAACACCGGATTGTTCTTTGTCCTCCGAGACAGAATTTGTATCGTCCGTTGGATTTCGGAGGACCTGCCGATAACAGGGTCCAGCTTCCCGTCCCTCGCCCTCGCTGTTAAGTCGACTCCGAATTGCTCCAGGGCTGATTTCTCCTCCTCCCCGCCGAGATTCATGCGGTGGGTACCGCCTGGAGGATGAGGTCTTCCATTGGCATATGTCCGGGTTGCAATGACCGGTAGAAAACGAAGTGGGCCACTAGAGATCGTTGTGCGTAGCCCGGAAGCACCCAAAGCTCGAGTCGTGGGTCGTATAAGGCGGCTGCTGCCCCTCGATGCCGCTGCGATGCGCCGCGATGCGGCGGATACAAACTGCGCTCTCGACTGCATTCCGACAAATTTCCGTTTACCAGTGTAGAGATTTAGACTCGCGATGTGCTCAGATTGATCTTTTGAGGAAATAGTGCTGCAATGCAGCGGCCCATAAGAGGGGAAGGCGGAAAAGTACTTGTCAGGAGAGCTCTGATGTTGAGCTCGAAAGCTCTGGTACATTCTAGCAAGCAAACAGTGGGAGGCTAGCGCGTTCAAGCACTAAAGTGACCCAATCCGCCAGCAAAGGTGACCGAGTTTATACGCACGAGCCAGTTGAAACTCTGTTCATATTCCACCTCATCGCCCTTCCATGTCACACGAGGTGAGCTTATCTTATCGCCCAGAGCTGGTGGTCCAAGCTCCCACGACTTTTCTCCAGCGCCATAAAATCTGCTTTCAACTGATGAGCATGTTTCTCTTCTTCATATCATTACCTCCAGCGAGTCTTCTCCAATGGTAAGCCCAATTCTTCTTCCAATCCATGCCTCGCATTTCTATGATGATCTATATTGGTCCGTGTTACCAAGCAGCTTAAGACCCTGCAAATGACGACAAAACCATGCATTCACGTGCAATTCTGACTTATGTCGTTCTCTGAACAACTTGCGGTTTCAGGTTTTGGCACATTGCTGACTCGTCCGTATTTTAGGGATATCTTTTCACATTTCATCTGGAGGTTCACCATATTTGGTGTTAGGGAGCGTGTCTTTGTGACGCTGGGGCGCAATGCTTGGGGCAGTGACAGAGACACCGGCAAGCCTCACTTGATTTAGACAGTTTAGATGCCGATTCCAAGAGGGATGAACCCAAATCAAATTAACAAATTCATGACATCCGTGGTCTCCATATATACATACACCCCACCTTGAAAGATTGCCAAACCGTCGTCTGCGAAAAGGCAGCAATGCCGTGCTTCACGAAAGCTTTCTTTGGACCGCCGTGCGTGACCATGTAATTGATATCGTACCAACCCTTCAACATTCTGGAACCCGATTTAAGAGTTCATACAACCACCGCCTGCAGCTTCAAGGAATCTTGTCGTGAATCGCCTGTGTTAATAGTGTGACCTGGCAGGTCGGTACTATTTACCAGCGAGAGGCCGCGGTTTATCCAATCATATCAGCCTGTGCATTCCCCACCCAGCTCCCTCCCCACCACGCGCTCGCTACCTCAAACCCATCCAACTAAACGCGAAAAGCCAAGCGCGTCAACAGCGAGGACACAGCTCAAATTCACAACCCGATAATTAATACCGCTATCTTCAAGCTCTGATCGTATATCATACGCTTCAAAATGCCTATGTACGGAGATCTAGGAAATAAGCTAGTTTGTGTCCCTTGTCCAAATCACCGCAAGCCACTCACTCACACTGCCCAAAGGTGCAACATGCCAAAAGGACACAGAACCTCGCGCACCTCCCGGCTTATCAGACAGAACTTATCCGCTCGGTGGCCAGGGAAGTGCGAGATCTCGATCGGGATGTGGCAAGTCTTCTTGAGCCCTTCCAAGACTCGTTCGATCCGGCCGTTGAGCAGGCCACCGCATGCACCTTGTTGGTCAATCATATGTCTATGCGAAGGAACAAACGATGCCTCCTTGCCTACCACCGGACGCGAACAGACAAGCTGGAGGAGCTCGTTTGGAACGGCTCTGACCTGCTTGACCTGTCCGCCCAACAAGCAGGGACAGCGAATGGCATGAATGGCCCCAGCGACAGTAACACAAGCAGCAGTCTCAGTCCTCAGGAGGAGGACTATGTCCGGCAATACGGCGACCTGTTGGCTGCATACAAGGGTCATTGGACAGATATTGATTTGACCGGCAGCCTTGAGCCGCCCAGAGACTTGTTCATCGATGTTCGAGTATTGAAAGATGCGGGGGAGATTCAGACCGAATATGGGTAGGCCACTTGCGGATCTTCCTCCCGCTCCTGCATCCGCACTGCTCAGACGACTAACAATGCATGCAGAGCCATTAATTTGACGAAGAATAGCCAGTTCTATGTACGGCAGGGCGACGTGGAGCGCCTGATCGCCCAAGGGTATCTCCAAAAACTAGGGTGAAGCGAACCCCCACGAATGAGAACGCTTGTCAAAACACAACGGGGAGAGCGGCATGGAATGGTCGACGTTAGCCGCCCCCCCGCCCCTCACACGCCACATCTGGGTACAATGGCGCGGCCCGAAACTGCGAAATTGCGACGGAAGACAGTGCGTTTGGCGAGACCAGTCCGATGCCCCGTAGCCGCCTAGTGTCTGTTGGGTGACACTGGCAAGCATCACGATAGGGTACAATACCCAGGTTTGGCTGACGGAAGTTTTCACCACAATGACGGCAAAAGACGTGTTCCCGATGAGGTACCGGAAACGGCCGCCCAGTGTCGGACAGTCCAGCAACGGAGGCTCGACGTGTCGACAAAGGAAAAGGGGGGCAGAGGATCACTTGCATGAACAGGGTTCCAAGGGTCCACAAAAGCACAGAGCCTAGTCTGGTGGATGCGGGATGAATGCAAGTTTTAGAGATGGGGTCAACCACGAGGACTGAAAAGAGCCATCTCGACGACGCGGGGAACAACATGACAGCTGCAGCCCAGGTCTCAACTCACATGGCCAATGAAAATTTTCTGATCAAGCGGCGACGTCTTACGGTGCGAACACTGTATTTGGTCCAGGGGTCGGAGAAGTTGACACGTGACGGATAGCAAAGATACCTATAGACGGCTTGGACAATTGCCCTGTCAATTGACATGTTTGGATGCAAAATACTTTGCGGCATCCGGAGCTTGATATAGAGACCCAACTTACACTAATGCTCACTCTACTTTCCAGCAGGGAATTATCCACTCTCTGGGCTGAACAGAAAGAAGAACCACAAAGCTTGCTTGCTGGAGCTCCATGCACGCTGAGAGGTTCCAGTGAGGTGCTTTGACCCCCACCTCAACAAGCATGAGGGGCAGCTCGATGTTGAAAAAGCAATTCGCACTGGGCTAGGATCAGGCTGATGCATTGCATCACTGACGCCTCCATTCGCCCCGCTACTTGAGTCCAGGCCTTGCTCCCCGTGTAAGTAGCAGCTCTGCAAACTGGTGAAAATAGCCCCAAGGCGCTTACTGCACTTGGACTGCGACAACAGTAAGGATTTTTTTGAACCGTCAGTAGTTCAGGGACATTTTCGGGGGTTCATTGGCGCTTTTGGAACTTGGTTCGCCACTCAGCCCGGGAACGACCCCGAGCCTTGAAGATGCAGCTTAGGTGGGTCCGAACGGTTGCGAAAAATCACGTTGTTCCTTGTGAACCTTTTTACCATATTCGTCGCAAGCCAATCCATCCAATAATTTCCCTTGCTGTCTTTCCCCTTCTCCAGCTTCACCAGGTGCTACCTCCACCTCCGTTTCTCTGCTCTCCCTGCTGGCCCGCTGTCGCTCTGTGAGCGGTCCGTATCCCGCCCGAGGCTTGACGAGGGGCTGTGTGGATCCGGGATGCATCTTACGTTGAATTCTCTACCCGACATCGCATGCTGAACGGCGCAGTACCGCCTTGCTCCCACAGTATTGCACAATGTCGTCCCCAGTCTTCGGCTTCTCCTCCTGGGGAAGGAACCGGTCCTCGTCTCTCCAGTCCCAGGACAGCCAAGAGGGATCCGATGCTCCCACTGTTCTCCTGGCCAGCCCTCCCCAAACAACACAGAATTTTGGTGGTGATGGGAGGCAGCTGTCCTCCTCCGCTGGCTCTTCGACACTCCGGGAACCCATAAGATCCTTTGTGACCCACGGCTCCCTGCGAGAGAGACTAGGTGCGTCCCCTGGGAATCTCAGAATTTCGGAATTTCGAAGCTTATCTGCTGAGCCTCAACACTAACGCCTCCGCATAGCTCCCGTTGACAGCGTCCAGTCAGCTCGATCAGTTCGCGAGGACACCGCAGAGCTAGCTAGCTATTTCCTCTCTGACAAGAAAGAAGGCCACAGTCCTTCTTTTCTCTCCCGAACACGACCCAGCTTCTCGCAATCCCGACCGGAGCAAGCCGGGCTAGCGGATGTAGCCGCCGAAACTGCCGGGGCCTCGAGATCGGCCGAGACCATAGAGGAAGTCTCGGAGCCGTCATCGCCCGACACAGTGATCGAGGACCCCCTCGAAGGCCCCTCGATGCTCACTAACATGCTGAAACGGTCGCCGCCTGACCGAAACTATCTGCCACCACCTAAGGCGGACCAAGTGCACGAAGAGCACGTTCTTGACGACAGCGAAGACGATCACGAAGAAGAGGGTCAAGTATCATCAGAAAACGACGACCGCGAGGACCTACCCGAGACAGCACCCCTTCTTTCTATTACCTCCCGTCAAAGTTGGCAGAGCTATGGCACGCGAAACGGCAGGAGCCGAGAGCATGTTGATCTCGAGGGGCAAAAGAGACCCCATACGAGTCGCAAGACATGGGCTTTGCGCACAGTCGATTCCATTCGGCATAAGAGAACAGGGGCGGCCAAGATGCTTCGCGCCGCATGTGACCCCAAGCACTGGAACCGGCAAGCACTTTGGCAAAATGTTGTCGTAGCCCCAGTGGCCTGTTTGCCGGCTGTCATTGTTGGGCTCCTTCTGAATATCCTGGACGCATTATCATATGGTAAGCACTGTCGACTATGTCAATGGCGATTGTTACTCACTAGGATTTAGGTATGATTTTGTTTCCCCTTGGAAGCCCAGTCTTTGCTGGTCTAGGTTCTGCGGGTATCTCGATCTTTTACGTTAGCACCATCATCTCGCAAATAACCTTCTCCTGTGGGAGTATCTTCAGGGGCGGCGTTGGTTCTGAGCTGGTTAGTAGTTGCAACTTCGTACTCTGAGGTTCTGGCCGTGATTGCTAATGCGTCGTCCCTTAGATCGAGGTCGTCCCCTTCTTTCACAGTATGGCTTTCAAGATCACGGACCTCGTCGGCGAGGGCAACCCTGATGCCGTGATTGCGACCACCATAACATCGTATGCGCTGAGTTCCATGCTCACCGGCACTGTATTCTTCTTGATGGGCAAGTTTGAGTTCGGTTATATCGTCGGTTTCATCCCACGCCATATCCTCATCGGCTGCATCGGTGGCGTCGGGTGGTTCCTCGTCGCGACGGGTTTTGAGGTGACCGCGAGGATGGGTGGCAGCCTTGAGTATAACCTCGACACGCTCAAGCGTCTCATTCAATCCGACACTGTGCCACTCTGGATAATACCGCTCGCGTTGGCCATCTTGCTATTCAGCGGCCAGACGCGAGTCAAGTCGAAATTCTTCCTACCAGCCTTTATCATCTCCATACCCATCCTTTTCTACTTCTTCGTGTTAGCTATACCCACATTGCACATCGACGTGCTCAGAGATCAAGGCTGGATCTTCGTGGGACCACCCGTCGGTGAGCCATGGTGGTATTTCTACACACTCTACAGTAAGTGCTACCAATTTCTCTGCTGGACGTTGTTACTCTATGCTAACAATCGAGCAGAATTCGGTCTCGTCAATTGGGGTGCCATTGTGCAGTGCATTCCCGCCATGTTTGCTCTCACCTTCTTCGGCATCCTCCATGTGCCGATCAATGTCCCGGCCCTCGCCCTAAACACGGGCGAGGATCATGCTGACCTCGACCATGAGCTGAAGCTCCACGGATACTCGAACATTATATCGGGCCTCGCAGGCAGTATTCAGAACTACCTCGTCTATGCCAACACGTTGTTTTTCATGCGCTCTGGGGGCGACAGCCGCTTGGCTGGCTTTGAACTCGCCGCTTTTACCTTTTTCGTCATGACAATTGGGCCCTCACTTATTGGGTACATTCCCGTCATGATGGTTGGTGTTCTGATCTTTGACCTCGGATTTGAGCTACTTCTAGAGGCTGTATGGCAGCCGAGGAAGAAGCTCAAGCTGTTGGAATACCTGACAGTTATTGCCATTGTCCTGATCATGGGAATATACGATTTTGTCGTTGGAATAGGCGTTGGCATATTGCTGGCATTCATCTCGTTGATATTCCAGACATCAAGGGTCTCTGCAGTCAGGGCGAGCTATACAGGAGATGTCGTAGGCTCAACAGTCAGGAGAAACCCGACCCAGCAGCACTACCTACGACAAGTGGGCAGGCAGATCAACCTCATCAAGCTTGCGGGGTACCTGTTCTTCGGGACAATTGTTAGCGTCGAGGAAAAGATCAGGGCCTTGATTGCAGAGGATGAATTTGTCAGACGGCCAATTCGGTTTTTGATCCTTGATCTCTGGCAGGTCACTGGGCTCGACTATTCGGCCGGGGAGGTTTTTAACACGATCAGCCGGCTGCTCAACAAAAAAGGGATCGAGCTCGTCATCAGTGGTGTTGACCCCGACTCCGAGCTTGGCCGCAGTCTCAGAGCCGTTGGGCTGGGAAGCGACGGAGTCGAGGTCAGACTCCTACCGGAGTTGAACCCGGCGCTTGAGTACTGCGAGAACGAGCTCCTCAAAACGCTATACGCAAACCAACCAGTCGTTGAGCCCCGCATCGCGCATTCGGCCAACTTGGATGTACCAGTCCAGAATCTCGCCCCCCAACCACTGGATGTTCTAGGATCGTCTCCTCGCCGCACGCACCTGCAGGAAGCAGCACGCAAGTCGCTCGGCAAGATAGAAGTGAAGCGGGCCTCGCGCTGGAGGAGCTTTAAGGAGCCGCTCCGGCTGATTTTGCAGATCTTTGAGGACGTCAGCGACCGGAATGAGGATTTCTGGTTCCGGGCCACCCGGTTCTTTGAATGCCGCGAGTATCCGGCGGGCACGGTGCTGTTTCGACGCGGTGAACGGGCTGACGCATTCTACCTGCTCGAAGCGGGCATCCTCCGCGCCGAGTACGACCTCCCTCAGGGTTGGCTGTTTGAGAGCATTGTCGCCGGCACTACGTGTGGCGAACTGCCATTCTTCTCGGAGACGAACCGGACGGCCACGTGTGCAGTCGAGCGCGACTGCGTGGCCTGGCAGATGGACGGGAGTTCCTGGGCCAAGATGCAACGCGAAGAACCAGAAGTTGCGCAGGAGTTGATGCGTATCTCACTCAAGCTGACGAGCGAGCGCATGAGCGTCATTACTTCCTATACCCTTACCATGGCGGGCTGATTTAATAGACAACAGTTGTAGCGTGTATCATCTTGTGATAGCGAGCATTTCCTAGCAATGCTGTACCTGTATATACGTAGGGAACATTCGGGCCCATTTGGGGGAATGGAGAGTCTGGACAGACTCGAGGACCCTTTCAGTTGGATTATATAAAAATGGTGAACGACCCGATAATGGAACGGGAATTAATATCATGTTGGTTTAGCTAGGTAGCTACCTACCTATTTGTTGTCCGCTTATACCTAGCAGTGGAGCGAGAAACAGAAATACATGTCGTAAAATATTGACTGAATGCTTGCATGCGTGCAGTATCTTGGTGTCATGGTGATGTACACGTGTACGAATGTATTTTGTGAAATTGGAAGATATCTCCGGCAAGTGTGCTTGCCCCTTTGTGCGGCAGATTCGGCCTCAGGTGACCACCCGTGGCTTGCTCGCTTCATTGACATCCTGGAAGTGCTGAGAACCCCAAACGCCTGAACGTGAGGGGTGGCAAGGCTTGGGGCACGCGGTGGCGCTGGGTGCCTGCAGCGGCAACCAGCGGCGACCAGCCGATGTGGGGTCACAAGCTTTCAGCTCACGCCTTGCCGAATACATCCTCATCTACAACTTCATCTAGACCTCGACATCTCGAACGGCTGAGACACATCACACACATCCATCTCACCTACAAATTACTCCAATATCACAATGACATTACGATCCATCCTGGGCGGCGGGCGCGTCAAGAAGCGAAAGCCCGCTTCATCATCCAAAGCCTCGTCCTCATCCTCATTATGGACAGCCTCACTCCCACGGACAAAGTCCAGCAGCAGTGCCAATACCAAATCCAAATCCCACACCGATGAACACCTCCCCAGCTCCGGCCCAGTAGTCCGCCTCCCTCTCCCCTCATCCACCTCCCCCCCCTCCCTCCCCCAAGCCCACCGCCTCATCCGCCAGCACATGTTCTCCCCCCTCCCCGAGCGCGCCTCAGGCCTCAGCCCCGCAAAAATCGCCTCCGTACTCACCTTCCGAGACAGCCTCCCGCCGGTCGTCTCAACCGCGCACATCCAAACCCTCCTCGCCAGCCCCACGGCCGCAGAGCGACAGACTGCCGAGCTCATACACTCAGGCAAGGCACGGCGGATCGTGGTACCCCGCCGGGGAGGGATTGGAGAGCTCTTGGTGCTGAGCGAGGACCTAGAGGGGCTGGTTAGGGGGAGTCAGGGGCTGGATGATGCTACGAAAGAGGTGTTTGTGGGTTGGCTGAGGGGGCATCCGGCC
>Ga0247770_1002180_pt1 | contig 11734 bp, 11 predicted proteins | sample UWRJL136409B6_FD_179943 | JGI IMG/M metagenome (GOLD analysis project Ga0247770, IMG submission 179943) | Plant litter microbial communities from Arlington Agricultural Research Station in Wisconsin, United States - UWRJ-L136-409B-6 | ecosystem: Environmental > Terrestrial > Plant litter >... | reverse complement strand
CGATGCGTGCATCACCGTCGGGTCGAGTCTCGTCAATTACCACCGACGAGGCCTGACATCAATAATGGCGAATATTCCATCAACAGCAGACTCTATAACAGACTCCGGCTTCGACGCCGCGAAGCACGGCAAGGTAGGATTGGTCCCATGATATCCCATGCCATAACGCCGACCCAGCTCTCGCTGAGCTCTTCTCGTGGATTGCAGCTTACTAACCTCGCTTCCTACATGTAGGCCCCTGAGAAGTTCTGGAGCAACGCCCCCAAGGATGCACCAGCGGTCCGGATCGGCTTCGTCAGTGCCGCCGTGGGATACGGTCTCTTTGCGGCCCGGGACTTCAAGAAGGATGAGTTCATTTTCCACGAGGGACCCGTCCTGAAAGCCCTCTTCAACGAGGCATCCGCACAGGACCAAACCTTGATGCAAGGCCAACTCATGGCCTACCGCAACGCACTGGAGAGCAGCCGTGATGAGCTCGTCACCGTCTACCCCCTACTCGCCGCTAGCCACGGCATTGCGCCGCCGACCTTCGACGATGCGGAACCCATTCTCGACGGCAGCTCCCTAGGCAAGTTCCTCGTCCACGGCCAGTTCGCGGGCTCGACTGTCACCCGCGAGGAGTACGAAGCGTTCACGGCCAAAATCCAAGTAGCCTCATCCCCTTCAGAAAACGACTGCCGCATCGCCTCCCTGAACTTCTTCAAACACTACGCCTTCGATGCCAGGAAAAATAGTAGCGGGGGCATCTTCCCAGTCGGCAGTCGTGCTCCCAACGCAGTCCCCGGTCAAAACTATGACGCCTGCCTCTACCTGCTCGGCTCGCTCGTCAACCACTGCTGCACACCACGCATGCGACGGCGACGCCAGGAGCGGGATCGGGAGTCCGGTAACACCGGAGAACCAGAGGAGCCTCAAGGTCCTAACTGCTCATGGCGCATCGGCCGACAGGGATTGGCGAAGTTTGTCCTGAAGAAGAACATCTGCGTCGAGGCCATCCGGGACATCAAAGAGGGCGAGCAGCTGACGTGGGATTACGGGAAACAGGACGTTGGCTTTGTGTGCGAGTGCTCAACTTGCCGATTCCGCCCAACCAGTCCCTGCGGCGTGATGTGAGAAACAGCGCGCCGTTATGGCGATCTGGTTGGGCGCTTTCTCCGATCCCCGCCTGTCAGATATGTGCTTGAAAAAACGCTGAGGTTTATTTCTTTCGTGGTGGTGGGCCTCAACGCGTTTGGGTTATATTGCGTCGTCCGCCGTGGTTGGGATGCGACCCGGCTGGTCCTGGGCCTGCGTAACTCGACGCGGTGGTTATTGGAAAATGCTAGACGGAATATGTCTGACAACTTGGAGGAGACATTAGAAGCGGCGACGACAACCACCGCAGGATACGTCTTGAATGCGCTTGGCACTTGTCGCGCTGAAGCTGGTTTGAACGGTGGCTAACTTGGATACGGGCCTCAGCGACATTTGATTTTCAGCAGTACCACAGCGCTTCACGGTTTCTTCCAAGGGGATTCATGTGATATGATATTATCATGACTGGTCAATCAATTGGTCGGAATGCAGCACTCGAATTGCTCTTTCGTTACTATCTCGTAACCTCAAGATAGTTTTTCCAGGCAGCGTAATCACCATTGCCCATGAGCATAACCTTGTCCGTTTTCGCCAAATCCATGATTGACTGAATGCAAGAACAACCCATATCCCACAGCCCTTACTTGAGAGGAATGAAACGCGAAGAGTGGGTAGCACCGATACCTGGTCTACCGTGCTTGACGGGCTTGCTGTTTGGGGGTCAGTCATCTGCACGTCATTTTCCCAGTCGGTGGTCAAAACATACTATGTGATCGAGAACTCGCCGAGGTAGTGGCCAACCATCTCAGGCTTGATCTCCACCTGGTTGAACTCCTTGCCGGAGTAGATACCGATGACGCTGCCGATCATCTCGGGGACGACAATCATGTCACGGAGGTGGGTCTTGACAAGGTCGGGCTTCTCGTTGGGCTTGGCCTCCTGCTTGGCCTTGCGGAGCTTCTTGATCAGACCCATGGGCTTGCGCTTGAGGCCACGGTTGATCCTGCGGCGAGCGCGGGCGTGGACAACATCGCGGAGCTCATCGGATCCGAGGTCGAGGAGGCTGGAAAGCACAAATCGTGTCAGCGATCTTCATCTGGTTTCCTTCTCTTCTGTTGATTCCCCAAGGTGCTCGTGTCCCCCATGCCAGGCTTCTCCATGCGTCGTGTCCCAAGGTTCCCCCTCTTGCCATGATGCCAATTTCGATCTGTGATATTTCGGGTGTGGGAGAGGGTCAATCAAGGTGAAGGGCACCTACGCATCGAGGTCGATACCGCGGTACGAGAACTTGCGGAAGGTTCTCTTCTTCTTCAGCTCAGCGGCCTCCTCGGCATTCTGCAGGTAGACACTCGTTAACTCATGTGTTCTGCGATACATGCCTTGGTGGCAGTCCTCCGCGGAAAGTGTGCCTCGTCGACGGCGGCCTGGGGGCGACTGGAGCAAAATTGTTGGGGCAACGTACGTATTCGTCAGCCATGATTACGGAATGTGTTGGTGATCACGACCTCGCTGTTCGATAGACCTGGGTATCGAAGAGCGAAAAGCTGATTGTCGCGATGATGAGGGTGGGTTGAGATAATGCCCTGCGTTTAGCCCTTCTCGAGTGGATTGGTGCTGCTTGCTGTTGCTGAGGCTCCACGGCAAAATTCGTAGGGCTCTGTGCCCTCACGCAAACCCCGCCTCAAATTTTATTGGTCTGGGCGAGTGTGGCTGATGAGCTTGTGTGGCGGGTCCGTGCCAAGACCCGGCATCCTTGCTCCACCCGCTCCACGAATTGCCCGTCTCACTTTCGCGATTGCGATTCAATGTCACGATGCGCTCAAGATCAATTAACTTGGCAACGCTCCAAAAAATATTATCTTCATCTGCATCATTGGAAGCTACATACGAGCCACCTCTCAAATTTCCTTGAACACGGCAAGACTAGATAGGGCTTGCCCCTGCTGGTTGAACATGCAAAGATCCGCGCATGACGAACCCAGATTCGCATTATGAATCCACGCTGGCTCCCAGTAGAACAGCCCGTTCCCCCCTTTGACGCTGGCTACTATATCTGCGACCTTCTTTGTCCAAGTCGCTTGCCCAGCGGCAGAGTAGGGGATTTCCCTCACATCGGAGGGGAATTGGTTCTTGGGCTTCGGACAGGACGTTGGCCAATCAGTTTCTACTACCTGGATCTCCTTGCCCCAAGTGTTGGCCATGTTTGTCAAGCTTGTTTTGAAGGCGGAAAGAGATGCCGAGGTTGAGTAGAAGGGATAGTAGGAAACGCCCATGATGTCGTAGTCTGACGGCAGGAAAGTTCCTTGCTCTAGAAGGCTGGTGAACCACCACTTCACCGTTTCCCATTTCCTGTATTTGGTTTTGCTGTCAGTATACTGCAAAAAGCCGTGGCATCACATCACATTCAGTGATGATAATGTCGGAGTGTGGAGCCAGGTGCTCACCATCCGTTGTCAAGATGAACCATGATCTTTGGCTTTGGGTTTAGTTTCGAGTCCTTAATGGCAGCTGAAGCCGAGTGCAGAAGTTTGGCAATGTTCGCCCAGTTGTTCGTTTTCCCCGTCGGCCAGAGAAGGCCAGGGGTTATCTCGTTGCCGATGGAAATGATCGTGGGCTGGACATCGGCCTCTTGGAGCCGGTTCGCCGCATCGAGCGTATAGTTATACAACTTCCACGCCAGGTTGTTGATGTCACTCGGCCACCCCGAGGGGATAGTTTGGTGACCCGGATCCGCCCAGGTATCGCTATAATGGAAATTGAGGTACACCCCCAGTCCTGCGGCCTTGGCTCGTTTCCCAAGCTGGATGTTGTAGTCCAGGTTATAGTTTCCGCCAGCCGGAGTCACCCATACGCGTTGTCGAACGGTGTTGACACCGTTTTCCGCAAGAATATTCTCCAATGGCTGGCGGGTACCGTTGATGCTTTTGTAGGATACACCGGCTTTCTCTTCAACAATCACCGATGACCAATCCACTCCCTTGTAGATAAGGGCGGCATTGGCGGCTGAAACACAGGCCAAAATAGCCGACACCGAGGAGAGAATCATGGTGGCCGTTCAACGTCAAGTCGTAGGGCTGGAGATCGAAGAGAAGACTCGACTGCGAGTGCCGTGGACCGGGCCACCCAAAGCATTTATCTACCAAAGGTGAACATCTTTCGATAGTATTAGTAGCCTCCGGAAATTAGCCCCTTCTTATTCATGGAACCTATGGTCAGGCAGATGGCCCTACCCACCCAGCAGCCTACCGACGATGGCGGGGAACATGACCTTTAACCATACGGTTGTACTCGAGTCTCTTAGATCGCGGAGGCAGAGCCATGTTTCCCGTTTTGGGCTAGAGAAGCTAAGACTGTCGTGCTTGGAGCGGGTGTCATCTGTTCTTCCAGCGGACTCGATCGAGCCGGACCAATCACTTTCCACGAGACACACCCCACATTGACCGTTACGCCCAGGAAAAGGAGCCCGACATTCCCGCCATGAGCCGATCTCAAGATCTGGTGATTTACCTGGTTCTGGGAATGTCCATCGATTGGAAGGCAGAGGAGCACGTCTCTTTGCACGATAGCCTCCGTATAGTTTGCACAATAACCTCGCATCCAACAACATTCTCGCCCACCTGCATTAGCAACCATACGGCCAGCACGGCAAAGTCCAAGTGAATCCACTATAAGCATTGCTAGCTTTGTGAGAGACCCTGACTACATTAGAGTAGGCCGTGAAAGAATTCAGGAGGTGACTTGAGAATGCAACCGGTCGCGGATAGGGTTATTATGTATAATATTATATACGAAGTGGAAAGGAGACTGCAGTGTAAGGAGAGAACGCGCGCCCGCGGTCTCAAAACGATATATGGGCTACATTCTGGAAGACGGAAGATAACTTCGGCTGACAGATCGTGTGTTACGGTTTGACACTACCCCAGGCAAACGGGTCTATGTTCTGGTACCTGATCTTCGAAAATTCCCGATGGCTGACATTTCTCCACCATAAACCAAATGGTTTGGTTCCGGGGCTTCATGATCGGCAGATCGAACTGCTATCAATGCCTTGTTAATAGCTTGTAGCACCTTGGGATTTACTACGACTAAAAGCGCACTTCTGAGCTACTGCCTGCGGCGAGAAGCGTGAGAAGCGAAAACTATCTTTCAAGCTGTGCCATTTTTATCTGCTGACCGAGTGATCTTGGTGTTGAGTCTTCTTGTCAAGACGACAGAAAACGGTGGGGCGCCTGGTGGCACCTTGGCGGCCCGTCCCCTGCAGCGGAACAGTAGTGTAGCGCGCATTGGAGAATTGGGGAAACATCCCTGCACAGTGTTTGCATCGTTCGTTGCATTCGTGCCGCTCTCTCGCTTATTCTCGATATTTGAAGATAGACAGTAAAACCTCTGAAGGGAATCTTTTCTAAATGGATCTGGGAGTGTAGACTAATCGCAGAAACTTGAAGAACTGTGGTGAATTTGGAAGAGAAGTAGGAAACGATGGTTCTTGCAAGGCCGGCTTTCGCTATTGACACAGTGTCCAAGCCGTTGAGCTAGGAGCTCGCTCGGGACCGCGGCACTCACGATGACTTCTGGATGCCGGCTGCAACTTCCCATTGCTTGTTCTGGCGTAGCACAAACGCGGTCGACAATTAACCCTTCAATGCATCACCACCCATGATCGCCCAGTCCTGACAACTCGCTCGATTCCCAACCACGTCGCCAGTGGAAATTACTTTTGGTCACCCTATCGCGAAGAGCACACGCCCGAGCGATTATCGTTGTTCTTTGCCGACTCCTGATTGAACCCCTTGCCACGCTACCACAACGAACCACATTTGCCGCAGTAGCCACACCAATTGCAGCCTACGAAGGATCAAACATCTCCTCGCATTCGAAGGGGCAGAGAGATCACATCTCTCCTCGAGACCCGACCAATTCCCAGAAAAAACGCGGCAGGCAGACCGACCTCGAGCTTCTCACCCCTCATTTTTAATCACAAATTTTGCCCGCAGCGCGCAAAGAACCACACACGATGCCTTCACCGAGGCGAGTCCGACTACTCTTCTACGTCACCCTTGCCGGTTTCGTTACACTTCTCTTCTTCACCTCAAGCTACCGCCGGTCAACAGAAGCAGACACGCGGACGGCGCAAGATTTTTACCACAAAACCATGAACGCCATGGACAGGGGTCGAGGCGGCGGCGGCGGCAGCGTGCGCCAGAAGCCGATACCGAAATACGAAGATGGCGACGACGCAGTGGCCAATGCGATGGCGGAGCGGCTGAGGCTGGCAGAGCAGAAGGCCAAGGACAGCGCAAACGCCAAAGCGCCGAATAGACCTGATGCGCCGGACGCGATTGTTGGAGTCGGCTCCTCTGCCGGCGGGCAGCTCAAGTCCAAGGACGACAATGAGGAGCTCGTCCAGGACAAAAATGAGGACCTTGAGGTTAAGGCGGAGATAAACTCCATTCTGAAGAAATCACCGGGTAAGGAACCCCTTGCCATGAATGAAGTGGCAAAAGAGCCCCGGCGCAACAGCTAACACCCCTTGACTAGTCATCATCTTCTCCAAGTCATACTGCCCCCACTCGAAACGGGCAAAGGGCATCCTGCTAGAGAAGTACGACATCAAACCCGCGCCGTTCGTAGTCGAGCTCGACCTGCATCCCTTGGGACAGAAGATCCAGGAGCGGCTGGCAGAAATGACAGGCAGGAAAACGGTGCCAAATGTCTTGATCGCCGGCATCAGTGTCGGCGGCGGCGACGAGATTGCGGAGCTCGACAGGGAGAAGAAGCTGAGCGACAAGGTCAAGGAGATCGGCGGCAAGCGAATGGAGGTCACAGAGCGCTTCGTCTCGAAGGCCGGCTAGTCCCCCCAGCTGATACTGGCGCCAGTTACCACAACGGGGCGGGTGAGAATACCGGTCTACTATCGCCAGCGGCCTGTCCGACTGACTACGACGACACTTCGCCCTTGTTGACATACCGCGGCACGCAGACTAATTGGGTTCCTGCGTGGCTTGCCGCTTGTTTGGATTATGGGGTTTCTATAGTATCGAACACACTGCATTATCGGCGTTTTGACATTGGGGATGGGAAATCGCTACGTTGTTTCGGAGCACATATTCCTCTACTTTTATAGGAGCTTATGTACGATACGCCTGTGGCGAAATGGGACGAGGCACGATCACCACCACAACCCCTCCCCTCTCATGAGAGGGACGCACACGATCACGGACTACCCGAACGAGTATTAGATGACGTGGGAGCTGCCCTATGAAGCAAATAGGGGTCTAGTTCAAATGTAATAAACCTCTTTGTTTGTATCAGCCCAACCCCCTGCGTACGTGTTTAGCTATACTACCCTGGCAGAACACAATGCCCTGATTGAGCGCCAGAACCCAAGACGGGGAGGCCTGTCTTGCAAAACCAACGACCCTGTTATCCATCCCAATCGCTTTCCCAGAACTCGCCCGCAAATACAGCCCATCACAACACTCGTACCTGCGCCGTATTCTGGATCTCTCTCAAACCGCTAGTAACCGTTCCAAGTTCAACATCATGCTCACGTTTCTCATCCCATTCATCAAAACCTGTATCTTCGCTTCTCCCCTTTCCTCTGTCGTCAAGCCAAGAAGTCTCACGAACCTTTCGGTCCCTCGTCAAGCCAAGAAGTCTCACGAACCTTTCGGTCCCTCAATTCCTGATGTCCCACAACACCATGAGCTCCATCTCCTTCGCCGCTCGCTCAAAGGCCCACCCGGTCTTCCGGGCAAAAGCTTCATGCACCGTCCGATAGAGACCCGGCAGGATGAGGCTCTCGTCGTCAAACTCGTCCGCGCTCGAAGCGCCGCGACCGGTCTCGTACTGCTCGATCTCGTCGAGAACCGCGTTGATCACGTCCTCCACGTACGCCGCGAGACGCTTCTGAAATGCGGCTGAGTTCTCATCCGGGCTGCGCCGCGGCGGGGCTCCGCTGCCATTGGGCGTGGAGGTGGATGTGGATGACGAGGCGACGGCTGTTCCATCACCAGAGGTGGAGTTGGCGACGCCAACGGTGGGACCGCTACCCGTACCCGTACCCGCTCCCGTACCTGCATTGATGATAATGTCATTGTTGCTGCCGTTGCTCCCGGCCACGGCACCGCGAGGACCCATCCACGACCAAAGAACCATACTGCCCTGTCGTAAGAGAGCCTCTTTGAACGCCGTGATGCGTGGCCAGGGTGACGGGTCGCCGTCCCCGTAGGGGTGGACAGTCGTGTACGCTATGGCCGCCACATCGGTAAGTGTTCCAAGGTACGCGAGGTCCAGCGGCGACAGCGAGCCGGTGATGTACGCGATCTGTGAGCGGTGCGACTGGCGGATGATGAAGTTTGTCTGGTCAGGGGACCCGTGCAGGCTGGGGTTTTGTTTGCTGGTCGTCATGGTGTCTGCAACCGTGTCGGCGAGACGGTCAGCGATCATGACGGCGCACTTGAGTCCCGCGATGAGCTTGTCCATATGATCGTGGGGCAGGGACATGTATGAGCGGTCTTTCTCGAGGGTCTGGCGGAGGAGGGAGCTGGTGTCGAAGAGGGCGGTGATGCGGCGCTTGCGCATGTCGATCTCTTGGATGTATTCGAAGCCGGTGGGCTCGGTGACGAGGCGCTCTTGGTTGAAGGAGGTGAGGATCGAGCCGGACGGGGTCGACACAAGGGAACTGTGTCGTTGGGATATTATCTCCTTGACGATGGAGCGCTCGTGTTCGCTGAGGAGATGGTGCATCTCGCGGCAGGTTTGCATGAGGCGCATGAGGGTTTGCAGGTCGGAGCACTGCTCTGCCACGAGCAGGGCGAGATGGGGTCTGAGAGACATGTTGGAGGATGGGTTCGGAGGAGGCCGTGATCTGCTGGTCTTTCGCTCGCTCGGCAGGGGAGGGACGTGATCAACTTGAAGAACTTATACCGCTGGTTTCCTAGAAGAACGATCTCGCCAAATCAAAAGTGAAAATGCCGTATGTATATGGTCTTAAGGAGAGGAAAGAAGACCGAAGGTGTTCCTAATTCATCTAGGCAAATTGAAGAAGAGGATGCTCTAGTCTGTAGGTAGGTTTTGTGTGGCGAAAGTGAAGGAGAGAGATGCCAGAAGGGTGCCGTGCACCTTGATGGCCAAGGGGCAGGAGCTGCTCATCAAGGTAGGCAGCGATCGAGCTCCGCTCTTCTATCAACCCTAGGTAGGAAACAACCTCGATGGACAAGATAGATAAGTGAATGTGCCTGCTTGTTGAGTTAGGAACTTCCCTAGGATTTTTAGCAATGGGCGGCACGGATGTGGAAGTACTGGATTCACGGGATTTGGGGGCCGATTTATACACAATACAACTCAGGGGTGACTGGGTCAAAACAAACTCTATCAACGTCACACTCTCACCCCCACGCAAACGGACGGAATTACTCATCATACTATTTTCTCAGAACAAATGAGAATCTGTTATTTAGTCTTCTATCTTGGCTTTAGATAGCCCCGTCAACCCACCGCCTGATCATAATCTGGCGAGATTGGTAGGAGAGTCGCCTGACGTGGGAAATCATCCCAAGTTGCGACTCGACCTTGCGCATGCCCTTGAACACGGAGCGCCGATTGTAGGAATCTGCATCAGGACCGACACCGCAAGCGCCGTCATGGTAGATCCAAATGGTCACTGCGACTGCTTCGGGCTTCTTTCGTCGACGGTCATCACTATCGATAGAGACGAGGAAACCCTCGTGCAGAGCGTCATCGATGTGGTCTACACTAATGATCCCGAGCGACACATCCAGAGGCGGATATTGACTTCGGCCCCAGCGATTCACGACAGTAGCCAAGGTATGCGGAGTGAATGCGCCCGAGCGACCAACCATCTGCGGAACAGGACGGCCTTGTCTGATGAGGACATCGGCGTATAGGTCGTGGAGATGCAGCATCTCATCTACGGCACGGGCGGCCTGCGACTGTACGTTGTGCAGACCAAGCTGGTACTGTAGACTGTGAATGACAGCCATGAAGGCGGAGGCGACACCCCTGTCAGCACAAAAGCCAGTGGTGTTGGCACCGAATGGGAAATCCAGGGAGAACTGGTCCTGAGCTGCCATCTGCAATTCGGAGTTCCGAACAGGCTGCACACTTGGGGCTCTACGCCAGGGGTTGAAGAAGAGGGCCCGAAACTCAGCAGGCTTGTTGCACTCGGTGGGCTCTGGCGACGAGTCTGCAGAGCGCAAGATTCCTGCGGCCATGGGGCCCAGCTTTGACAGGCTGGGGTTGTGGTATGACTTACCTTGTGACTTACCTTGGTGGTGCTTTTCCAGTGGTGACTGTGCATCTGCGAACTCAAAGTCATGGTCTCGACCGTGACGAAGCCTGGCAGGCGTCATAGGGCGGGTCTGACAGGACGAATTTGCCAGAATTGCTGTGAGGCTCGCCATGGCTGGTGATAAGACTGAAGCTCGACGCTTGGCCTTCTTTAAGGATTGCTCTTTCACTCGCTTAATGTCTTGCTGTGCCTTCAAAGCCGCCCGTTGATGGCCGCCGGCCTCAATGATACTTGCCCGAACAAATTCGTCGGTCCCGTGAGGCTTAGGAGCGTCGTACTGGCCGAAGAATGTGATACCTATATCTAGGAGAGTGTGAATGTTTTCGGTTGCTTGGCTGATGGTGACAAGGCTAGGGGGCGTGGGCATCCGATCTGCCTCTGACACCAACACTGAATCCGTTGTTGATGATTGCGGTGTGAACTGCGAGGACCACAGATTGCGGACAGTATTCCAAAATTGTACCATTCCAAGACCTGCTAAATTCCTCGAGAACTGACTAGATAGTAAGTGTGTTATAGTACGGGTCAAAAGCTATGAGTTGGTGTTAACTTACCTCGACACGTACCTCACACGCGTATGAGCCAGTACTCGGTGATGCAGTAATGGGTGCGGTGGTAGTATCAGCTAGCAAGTAACAACTGAGCCAAGTCAATAGGTTGGGGTCCTAGGCTTTTTAAGCATCTCCTTCTCCTTGTATTTACAAGCAGACATCCGTGAGGTGAGCCTGTGTCAAAGAGAAAGGAACTGGTGTGAATCCGACATGTTGTGGTGGACTGCACAGGGAGAAACGCGCCGATTCCTTTGTCTCTCTGTTCACAATGGATTTGTTATCCGGATCACGTTCAGCCATGTTGCAGAACAATAAAGAATATATTTGGACTACGTCACAAGAATGGGTATTGTGTTCTGCGCGTAGGACAAAGAATCTGATTGTGACAAAGGCTCATATATAACCAGAATAATCCCCGGTGATATGTTATGCTCTTCATCTAGAAGTCATCAGAAACCCGAAGACGCAACACACCTCGAACAGCACCACTGTATAACCAAGTAAGTCTACAGAATCAGCGCTCTCTCGAAGTATAGCAACACTCAACACCAACCAAAGAAACACGCCAAAGAGACCAAACAACAAACTTACAAACCATGTGTATAGCACCAACCATCCGCTTCGTGTGTGGGCACACGAAGACGAATAGACTTGAGACATGTAAGAAGTTCAAGCCCAAATCGTTCTCTTTTGCTCGACTGGGCCCCACACTTGCTCAGGACTGTGGCAACGTACGAAACCAAACCACTGACTCCCACATAGGGTGCCCGGCATGCAGACACTTGCTCATTCAAAG
>Ga0247770_1002178_pt1 | contig 11737 bp, 10 predicted proteins | sample UWRJL136409B6_FD_179943 | JGI IMG/M metagenome (GOLD analysis project Ga0247770, IMG submission 179943) | Plant litter microbial communities from Arlington Agricultural Research Station in Wisconsin, United States - UWRJ-L136-409B-6 | ecosystem: Environmental > Terrestrial > Plant litter >... | reverse complement strand
GTCAAGGCACGCGTCTACAAGACATATCTAGAGAGAAGCGGTGGAATCCTGTACTGGGTGTTTTTGGCGCTTGTCTTTATTACGTATCAAGCCTCTCAACTCGGTAGGTCCTCACCCTTGCCGCCAGTCTCCCTCCTATCCGTTGCTTACATACCCCAGCACAGCCGTGGGTCATCAGACTCTGGACAGGCAGGGCCGAAGAGTCGAGGGTTCCCGCCTTGTTCCAGCAGACTCTCGCGCCCAGCATACACTTTCACCAGCACAGCCTGGGGAGCCAGCCAGTTGGCGAGGGAGAGACTCGCGGCATCAAGTTTTGGCTTTCCCTCTATGCCGGGGCATGCTTGGTGAGCGTCATCTTCGGCATCGCCAGATATGCATTCACTTTCCTGGCGGGTTACAAGGCGAGCAGGGCCATGTTTGAGCGAATTCTTTTCACGGTGCTGCGAGCACCGCTGCGCTGGACCGATACTGTCCCGGTAGGACGCATCCTCAATCGCCTGACGGCCGATTTCAACTCGATCGACAGCGACCTTGTGCAGATGGTGGAATGGTGCATTGCGAACTGGCTGCAGGTGGCGGGAATCTGCGCCGCCTCGTTGTTTGTCTCGCCGCTCATCACCCCTGTTGCCGCGCTCTGTCTCGGGCTCTGCGTCTGGCTGGCCAAGGTGTACCTCACCGCAGCGCGACCGGCAAAGCGACTGGACAGCATACTCAAGTCGCCCATCTTTGACCTTTTCGGCTCGACTCTGATCGGCCTGACGACCATCCGCGCTTTCGACAGAGCGGTGCCGTACATCCAAGCGATGCATACCAAGATTGAAGAGTACAGCACAGCCTCGCTCACCCTGTACCTCTTCAACCGGTGGCTTGCCTGGAACATGAGTCTCGCCGGCATCGCCTTCACCGCCGTGGTGACCATCTTCGTGCTGGCACGCCCCGGTATCGAGGCTGCGCTGGCGGGATTTGTCCTCAGCTTTACGCTCCAGTTCTCCCACGCCGTATTGATGTCGGTCCGAGCTGCCTCGTTCCTCGAGCTTGAGATGAACGCGGTGGAACGTGTCATTGAGTACAGCGAGATTGAGACGGAGAATCTGGGCGGCGAGAACCCCCCGGCTGCCTGGCCGACCCAAGGGCGTCTCGAGGTCCACGACCTGGTGGTGGGCTATGCGCCACATCTCCCAGTCGTGCTCAAGGATGTGTCGTTCCAGATCAACCCTGCCGAGCGGGTTGGAGTGGTCGGACGCACCGGCGCAGGCAAATCGTCGCTGACGCTGGCGCTTTTCCGATTCATCGAGCCGCGGTCGGGGAGCATCCATGTCGACGGCCTCGACATCTCCAAGATCAAGCTTTCGGATCTTCGCTCACGGCTTGCCATTATCCCACAGGTAATCTCTCGTGCATACCCTTTCCGCAGCCACTAACGCAACCCAGGACCCTGTTCTCTTTTCCGGAACCATCCGTTCGAATCTCGACCCATTTGACAACTACACCGACGCCGAGCTACATGACTCTCTTCGGAGGGTGCATCTTGTTTCGGATTCGGAATCAAGCAACGGAGCAGCCGACGGTGGGACTAACGACGAGGCCAACGGAGCGTCCTCTTCAGCCCCGGGTACCAATACCCCAACCTCCAGCGGCCCCAAGAATGTCAATGTCTTCCTGGACCTCAACTCGCCCATCTCCGAGGGTGGCCAGAATCTTTCGCAGGGCCAGCGTCAACTACTCTGCCTCGCGCGAGCCATTGTCTCGCGGCCCAAAATCATGGTCCTCGACGAGGCCACCTCAGCCGTCGATATGGCAACCGATGCCCTCATCCAGCGCTCGATCCGAGAAGAGTTTGGCGGCTCGACGCTCCTTGTCATCGCCCACCGGCTGAGTACCATTGCCGACTTTGACAGGATCCTCGTGCTGAGCGACGGAGAGGTGGTGGAGTTTGGTACGCCCAAGCAGCTGTGGGAGGATGACGGCGTGTTTAGGAGTATGTGCAACGAGAGCGGGGAGAAGGATAAGCTGAGGGCGACTATCCTAGGAGTGACAGTTGCGTGAGGTGATGGGGTTTCTGTGGCATCATCGTCCTTATTGAGTCGTGATTTCGTTGTTTGAACCTTGCAGTGTGAACAAGCTGAGGAAGAGGAAGCAATATGGGGCTTGATCAGACCCGGATAGGATACAAGGGTTTGGGATCTTGGGGTTTTATCTTGGCAGATAAAACCGTTTCCTTGGGCGATATCTCAACTCAACTAGACTCGCGTCAAATCAAAGTTGACCGAGCCTCTCTGCTCCTGGCTGTCCCTTTGCAATGATCCCCAACAACCGACCTCAGCGTCCAACGCACGCCCCGATGGGGCCCGTTAGGCCCCCACGGATCCTCCCGAAGCCTCGTGGCCTGCTGCTTCGTGTCGTGGTCGTGGTTGCAGTTGGCGTAGGCCACGATAATGTTGAAGAAATGCGTGATAGCTGCACTTACCTATACAGCAGTGGAATCCCCCAAAACCCGGCATCCCGGAGCAAGGGGTAGTTTGTTGAGAGTGAGGATGAGTTGTGCGCGGTCAATAAGGGGGTGCGGGGCCAGCGAGGCCTCCGCTGACCAACGGGATACCATGCCGCCTGGCAGAAAGCCATTGTCATTCCACATGTCCTTCTTCGCCCTGAATATCATGGCCTTTATTGTGTCGCTCGACGTCACCATACTTGCCGTAGAAGACCCTTAGCAGAGTACAGTGCTAACCCACTATCTTGTCAAAAAGCTTAGGAGATGGCCTACGAACTACATGGCACCATGCTCACGGCCTTCGGGGCCAGCATCTCTTTCATGCTCGCCGTTGTCATCACACAGCATCTCTACACGGGTACTTCGGGTGTCCTCGGCCGCAAAATCCCTCTTTATGCCTCCTTCCTCTTAATCGACGGCTCCGAAGCAGAGATCTATCCGCTGGAGGGTCCTCTGGCCCCCTTTTCACACAACAATACAACAGAACAATTGCGATCCAACAGAAGTGCTGTATTTTGACAGGAAATCATCTTTGTTGACAATGGCAGCCGCAAGATTTCCTTGTCTAATTCGGTTTTAGACCTATGCGACTTGGAAGGCAGCCAGGTATAGTGCCTGAACTCTCCGCTGAGATCACGGAAGAGAATTTTGAAACACACTGAACCAACCCAACGGCCTGGATGAACTAGGGCAAGGCGAGGCTGCATGGCGTACTGAGTCATAGTGCCTAGACATCTACACAGTCTTGTGATCAGGAGAAGCACATCGGGAACTTTCCACTTTCAAGTATAACCACGCAAGTTCTCATTCTGTAACAATCTACATATTCTCAACTCGTTAAGTTCAGACCACCTTGTAGCTCTTGATCTTCTTCGCCGGGTTGAAAGTCGTGACGCCCGAGGTGCAGCGATCGTAACCCCCGTCGCACTTACGGCTCGTGTACACCCTGACGGCGGTGGGATCCGTGTGTAAATCGGTAGCCGGCCGAAAATTCACAAACTTGGTGTCGTGAGTGTCCCACCAGTCCGGGGACAGATCGATACAGTCTCCAAAGCTTGTTCCATGAGTGTTCCTAGAATAAAAGTCAGTGTATGCATCCAGCAGGGCATACGGATAGGCCTTACCATTCATGGCCGGCTCCATCCTGGAAGAAGATCTCCCAAGCTGAGCTGCCGCCAATGGCCAGGAGGGTAGCAGTGAGGACGCTGGCCTTAAGATGCATTGTGCTGTGTGACTAATAATTCAGTTAAGCTGAGTAAGATGCTGTAGAAGTGCGTTTGAAGCGAGGATAGGCTGCTCAGGCTCAAGTTTAGGTAGAGCTCGCATATAATAGAGATGGCCAAGAACCCAGGTATTTATCTTCACAGCTTGAATTACCGGAACAACAATTTTTGGCCACTAATTTCGGCGACTGATTTCCAACTCGGTCTGTTACCTGCTTTGCGTGCGGTTGCATCATATGATTCGTCGGTCCACTTAAATTTCACAGCCGAGTCGACTCGAATCATCCTACGTTAGGTCAGAGTCAGAGCCTAGAACACATGGAACCACCTGACCAAATTAGATTCCCGTATTCACGTATGATAATTGGAAATTGAATAGATGAAGAAGGTGCAAAGCCACCCAAGCTAGCATCTGATCTTGATTAATTAATGACTTCACTCCTTTGTTGACGGAGGTCCTCAGTCCTAACTATCATTTCTCCATCGCTACCCTAATCAATGCATGCACCAGGAGCAGTCAGAAGCGGTCAGCTCACCGGAATTGTTATCCCGGCCAATTTCCCTCCATGACGATTTTCGCGTGTCATTCCGAGCGGAGGAGCAGCGACATTTCGACCGACCGACGATGGCGTTGCACGAGCGAGGAGCCGATGCTCCTCCCATTGGGGGCAGGTAAACGTCTTCCAGCGATTTCCGCACACATAACAGAACTGGGCGGTGCACCGGCAGGCTAGGGTATCGAAGGGAATTGGCTCATATCAATTGCAGAAAAATTGAGTGTTAGAAAGCGGCAGGAACTGACTGATGTGGTTCCACCCATGATTCAGCTCCACAAACCTAGTGAAGGAGCAGCATCTCTGCCAACCCTCTTGCCGTGCAAGTTAAAGTAACGCCTGTGTGGGCGGGTCCCCCGGACAGTCCTTATTTGCGTGAGCAGGCTTCTTGCACGTTCGTGCAAGTAGTACCGTGACAACGCACGCAAGTTACCGTATCGCCTCTGATAGCATGCGGTGGCACGAACGCCGAGCAATCCGGCTTGGAGCAGTATGTCCGATTTGACGTCTCGAGTTCAATGTTTTTGGCCTGAACGTGCCCGGCGATTTGACGCGCATCCCAAGTTCGCGATGACACGTTGGATTGTTCCGTCGCTTTGCTTGGTGTATTGGACGCCCTAGCGTTGGTTCACCTAGCACGCTGGATAGCACGGGAAGACGAAAATAACGGACATACACCGGCCCAGCAAGTAATCGGAGCGGGGAAGCCGACGGTTGCAGTTGGCCCCGGCACGACCAGCAGTGGAACGAGCGTGAAGCCGCCTACTGCGGTCATGGAGGTGGAGGAGCAGTATCGACCGGTTGTTCGATCAAGGCAGTACGTGTTATTTCGCGGTTCCGATTCCCATGCTGAGAGGACTTGGCGACGGGGTTGGTGCCAGCACCAAGGACAAAAGGGCAAGGGGACGGCCCGGAGAAGGTATACAGGCTTTCGGTGGTGCTTAGCGACGTCTTCCACGTAAGATATACTGACTTCATGATTTCCATTTTCATAAACGGCGGCAGCGTTTGCCGCTGCGAGGCTTATTCCCGCCTTACCCATGTCGAGCAACACGGGGATAACAATTTGCGCCCCGTTGTCGGATAATTTCTGCTCTCGAAACCTGGGGCAATGTTGAGCACAATTACAAGACCGCCCATATAGGAAAACCCGGCTGGGTGCTATAGAGGCCCGCTTATCTGACGGCGGCATATGAGCCAACACTGGTACTCGTGTAAGAACTTGCGTAGTCTCTCGCGCCTTATCCTCGTTCTCTTCCTCTGTAGGTATATCAGCAGAGCCCCTTTTCAAATTAACGAAGGACCCACCAAAATAAATCTCAACCGCGTTAAAGACAGGTAGACAGACCAAGAGCAACGATAAGACTTCAGCCTCCACGGAAATACTACACCACAACGCCAAGTCCATCCAAGTCCTCATGTATAGATTAGAGGTGTCATATGTATCACACGTGCGGCTAGCTGAACAACCATTCCAGTCTCGTGAAACACAATCTAGAAGCCACAATCGAGAGCCGGGCAACATTTGCGTAAAAAAGAGGACTTTAGCTGAACTGACCGGGGTGAAACACAAGGAGCTAGAAAATAGAAGTGGCGCTGGATATTTGAGCACTTGTATCATACCGTCCACCTCTTAGATTTTAGGACGGCTTAAGGGTAATGCTAGGCTTCTATTGTCTTTTTAGCAATCTAATGCAGACCCCTGTATCCTAGCGGATCTATGATGTAAACTGCCAAACACACAGCAATACCGCAAAGGGTTTTCTAGCTATACCTAATCTCCCATTTGATCACATACCCTATAGCACACTTTTGAAGCTCGTAGGCCATCCAACGGCTAGCCTAGTTGCCATGATAGGGGTTGAGGATTCTCGTCAAAGGTTCCGACATTAGGGGCACGCAATGGCGCATCCTAGTAAGAGCTTATATTAGTAAGGGAGAAAAAAAATTAGTTTAAATGAGCGGTAACTTACCCAAGGCGGTTCCAGCACAATCAAAACCTCCAGCTGCACCGCTGCAGCCAAACTTTTCCAAACAGGCGCTATATCCGTAGACACATCCCTCCGGCGTGTCCAGCTGGCACGAGGAAGAAGGTTTAGGGCATCTATCACGCTTTTCGACAGGTACGACGGCTTTCGCAGAAACCAATGCCGTAAGTAGGGTGGCAACGAAGATGGTAGTAGGCTGCATGGTGGGCAGAATGAGAATTCTCGATGCAGGAACTGGAGAGATGGATTAAGCGGTGGTAGGCTTGTTTTCTTAAATGTCAAAGGTTGAAGAGGTGATGAGAAGAAAGGGTTGGGAAAGGTGGGAGACATGTATCTCTTTATAGCTCGAAATTGCTCAGATATCCTTAAGATTGCAACTTCCATTCCGCAACCCCCGAGACTAACGTTTTGGACCGAGCACAGAGTCACTTGGCATACCGGCAGGCATAACTGCCAATCCTGGCGGCGGCCACTGTAGAGTTGCCTAATTAGCTTAGATGCTGTTTCCAAATAATTCCCTGTCAGAGTGGGACAAGTTAAATTAAACAGAAGGAATATATATGTTGATAAGAATTCCGTCTCTTGATAAGCGTTGCCTCTCTGGCCAGACTACGGAGCTTGTACCGCTGTGAAGGTACTGACCTTTACGGTGGCTAGACTCGAAACCAACGGTACGTTGCCAACTTGCACGAACAGCTGAGACCTGCCCTGACTCGCCCAGGCAGAATCCTTCTTGCAATTTCCAGAACGATTATTAATCCTCATCCGAAAGATATCCATGCTGCAAACGCTGAAACCATCGAATTCGTAAGGATTGGGGCGTAGCCAACCCTAGCGAGCCGCTTGCTTGTGGCAGCAATAACCTATGAGGCACAGCAACGTTCCCTTCCCAGTAATCGCCGCAATAAAAGACCAATGGGTTCCGGCTACAATCCTCATCGCTACAATCTACACTAAGCAGCTCTCAGAGCGGCTGCGCCGTCGCAGTACTTTTGAAACGACGCGCATTCACCTTGTGCACATGCCGGCTCAGAACTTTGGAAATAAAGTACTTTATCCAACCTCCAATTCAACAGCTTGCCAAGTCTCTGCGACGCTTCGTACCGTTACCGGAAGCAATAATCTTCTGGTCACTAGCCCATTACGCACACACTGCGGCGATCTCGATTCTAAATCATGGTGATGATACGCAACGATCTCGATGCCGATACAGACGATAGTGACGATAAAGCCAGTGGTGCTTCTCGCTTTCCGCTGACTCCCACTCTAGACACCGAGCCGCCCTCTAGTGGCGCGCATCTGGCTCCCCGGGTCAAGGCAGTAAGTCACTGATCCTTCGGCATCCCCGCCTCGGGCCGCCCGTGTTTCATTGCTAGTACCGCGCGTCGCTTCCCCATTACCACATGACTGCCACCTACAGCTCACCGCCCCGTCGCCATGAGCCATGGACTTTGGCGGCACCGAAGGCGCGCCGCGAACATCAACACCACGATCCGCCTGCAGGACCCTTACATCCCTGTTCTCCTTGCCGCGACAATCTAAGCAGCGTTCAGTGAGCTGACCCAGATTGCGAAGGGCCGCGGAACCGATACCAAGCTGCAGACCGGTGCTACCAAATCGCCACCAGAAGTCGCAGGGCTACCTGCTGTCCCACTCGCAATATGCTCACCAGAACTCGCTACACCCTAGGTTCCCCACTTTCTACCGTCGAACAATGTCAACAAAAAAATTTGGGGCCACACCCTCCGCGTTTGGTTCAGCCCCAGCCGCCTCATCCATCGGCGAGTTTACCGGCTAGAGACGCAAGTTGACTGTCCGACCGCTTTGGCTCATGCGTGAGGATAAAACAATGCAAGCGTGCCGTCTAATGCCGCGGCCGCGGAGACCTCCTGCCCTTAGAAATGCGCTTCCAGCCTCGTATTGACAGCAGCTACTTCGACGACGTCAGAAATTCACCTACCCACCGATGCTGCCCTCTACCAGCGGCAAAGGGTAACAATCAGCTGCTTGATGTGGTGGCTCGGGCGCAATCGGCGGATTGACCTCGGTTACAAGACGAGTTGGTGAGGCCGCTAGTTAGACTGAGTACGATAAGTCAGCCGAGTGTTGCTGTAAGCAGTAGTAACATGGAGGTACGGTTAAGGGGGTCCTGACGGTCATTCTCTAAATATAGACAGGCTGGTGCTGAAATGTCTCTACCGCATCGGAGGCGTACATGAAGTCCTTTTGTCCTCGGACGTAAAAGGGTCTGCGTTCTTCGCTTTGGCAGCATGAGTGCAAGAATGTTGAGCTATGCTAGGCTTTTTGGGTGGGATAATATGGCCTGCCCGGCTTATCACAAGAGGAAACACCTTTCTCTGGCATTTATGGAGAAAATTCACAATCTTGATCGGCTATTTTGTTCGCCGGATCCTATTCTAGTTGATCCGCCGTTGACAGTCACCGTGCCGGTGGGGACGACTTCCTACGGCGACCTACACCTGATTTGCACGCCGGCGACTTGGCGCAATCACATTGTCTTTTACGCGCTCAACAATTCATCCATGCCGCCACGTTCCCCTCAGTACTGGTGATACGAGTCTCAGGGTTCCCTTTGCCGTGATCAACGCCCTTATCACTCCCGCCTTTAGCCTCTCCGTTGTCCCTTTTTATTCATGTACATCATCAACATTGTCTCCTGCTTCCTCAGCCCATAAGTCCCAACAATGTACCTGGGTCATAACCCGGGCCTGGATAAGGCCGCAAAGAACGGGGTGGTTACTTTAACGGCGCGATTGCGACGCATGCTGGGTAATGGGAATACAAGCCCTAGGGTGGATCCTGCTCGCGTCATGACGCGAGTGCTGTATCGTATGGAGGCGGCGGTCTGTATGCGTCTGTCCCTGTCTCGGTATCGATGTCGATAGCACCGCTTACGGTCCTGCATGAGGCGTGGTACTCCTGGATCAGGGGGAGAATCATGCTCGCAAACTCGGCCTTCATCGAGTATCGCACTTTCTTGTTTCCTCCATACACCAAGAAGAAGTGCTCCTGGCTGTATCGAGAGAGGGACAGGTGCTGTTTCATGTGTCAATGCCATGCGCTGAGTGCCCGTCGAGTGCCCCTTTTGTAGCAGTGTGGACGGTAGGTAACTCTCAGGCCTGAAGCACTTACCTCAACATCAGCAATCCCAGTGTCAAAGATCTGCGCCAGCTCCTGATACCGCCCCTCGAAGTCGAATTCGTAGGTACTATCGGTATACTGCAAGAACCAGGCGCCGCCTGCCACCTCACTAGACCCTGGGTGGGTGTCACAACTCTGCGCTCGTCCGAAAATGCTCAACTTAAATAAGCTGAGCCGGGGCTGATCTGGACTGATCAAAGCTGACGAAAGATCACGTGACTATAAGCATGGGTGGTCGTCGATTTTGGGGTACAACTGATGAAAAGAGCAAAGAAGTCGGAGGTCAGTCTGCGTACTGCAGTGCTGCTAGATAAGGTAGGCAGTTATTTGCGCTGGGTGATGTCACGCTTTATGAAATGTAATTAAGTAGAACCTGCAGATGATTCAAAGAGCCGCTAGGTTTCCCCTGGAAACCGGGTTTGTACCCTACCCGCCTAAAAATTCTTCTCGAGATTGTAGCAAAGGGGATCTTGGAGCAGTAATAGAACCTCTTCAGTGTCACGGTCCATATGGCTTTCTGTTCTCTAGGCTTCGCGCCTACAAAAACTCCTCCTGTTATTCAATCCTTGTAACACCTAGGATCGGGTACGGATATGCCGGTACGGAGATGTCGACCCTACACCTGTGTTCAGAGCTTACAGCCTGGTTGTTTGCGGCGAATCTGGACACGCGAAATTTCCTCTTTCGTTCGTCGTCCTGAGCTAGGATGAGCTGTGGCTGATTTATCCTGAGCTTCCCCTGATTTCTTCCCTGAGCTAGGGTGATCTTGCCTTAAAAGCTCCATTGTCAAAGCTGAGCAACCCATGCCTGAGTAGAAAATTCAAAACAACCTAAAAAGATTCAATCATACCAATCTCAAACCTATAGCGTCATTATTCTATACTGCAGAAGGATACGGGAATAGATAAAGTCGCTGACGACAACAGCAACGCCACCTGTCTATACTCTTAGAAAGGCTTACCTGATCATGCAACGACCTGACTTTACAACGGGTTTTCCACTAAAAACCCCACTTTTCAATAGCCCCTATCTCCACAACCACTACTAGTAAAATTAAGGAGAAACTATTATATAAATTATTCACCATGTTAACATATTTTTAAGGCTCTTATATTATTAAAATAAAATTATATAAAAGATAATGAAATATTAAACTACATAACTTTTATATATTAATTTAAATAATATATTATCAATTCAGAAATACGTTTATAACTATTAAACTTCAGGAACCTACAGGGCTGTAGCGAACTGGTGCAATAGCGCAACAGGGAAGAAACTATAAAGAGAACCACACTTATTAAACGTTACAGTCGGCTTGGAAGGCCGACTCCCAGACTACTAGTCCTCCGATTAAAGGGACACAAATGCAACTGACGTAGAAAAACAGGTACGTACTTAATATAGAACAAAACCTAATATATAACAGTACCTAGTATGTAACGGAGCCTAATATAAAATAATAAAGGAAACGCGACTGTAGATTAGGTTATCATCCTTTAATTCAAGGGCCAGAATGTCACTAGGCTTTTAATAAAAGGTCTTTATAGTGAAAATCATCAGATTGATAATTAATAAAAGAAGTACAGTTTGAAGAACAACACGGCGCAGCTCCTTTTTAACAGTAGCACGTATTGGAGAACGCATCACTATATATATAAATAGTTACAGTAATATTATATATAAAGCCTAAAAGAATAACAAGGTTAGCTTAAACAAACGCCCTAACTTATTATAAAATACCTTATTATTATTATATTCTTTGTAACATTATAAACTTTCAATAATAATATAAAAATAGCTATTAGAAAAACAATTAAAATAAAATATATTAATAAAAGATTTAAAAAGATTTAAATAATTAATTGAAATACATTTAATGAAAAGCCTTTTAAAAGTATATAATAAATATGTTAAACTTCAGGAACCCACAGGGCTGTAGTACAGCAGCTGTGACTTAGAGGAAGAAGTGCAATACTAGTCCAAGCCGTACTACAGTGCCTACGGCACTGTAGGAAGCAAACGAAGGCCTGAATTACAGGGCAGTGCCTCTGTAAATAAGAGTGTTGCAGCGAATATTAACGCTGGAAACAAGAGGATCTAAAAGGCAGTGCCTTGTACAATGACTAGAATAGAGTAGAATTGCTTATTTAACTAGAATTAGATACAGGAGAGGAGAGGGCCTGTTATAAGCTGTGGGAGGCTCTGGAAGAATTCCAGAGCCTTCTGTAAAGTGGAACTAACTAATACAATAGTGGAATAGTACTGTTCTGAACCATTCTACGTGGTTCTGTTGACGTAGTGGCTGACGTGGCCACT
>Ga0247770_1002175_pt1 | contig 11739 bp, 8 predicted proteins | sample UWRJL136409B6_FD_179943 | JGI IMG/M metagenome (GOLD analysis project Ga0247770, IMG submission 179943) | Plant litter microbial communities from Arlington Agricultural Research Station in Wisconsin, United States - UWRJ-L136-409B-6 | ecosystem: Environmental > Terrestrial > Plant litter >... | reverse complement strand
TAAATAAAACTATACTAAGTAACTAAAAATAGAAAACTAAATATATATCTATAATAAACCACTAGTAAGGTATTTTTCACCAATTTTAGTTTTTATCTAGTAGTTTCGCTTAATGAATTACGCGACCCTGGTTTTCAGGGTTATATATGGGGGTTAGTGTTCCAAATGCAGGGGTGTTCCAAAAGCCGGTCACTTAACTTAAGGCAACCATCGTGCCACGCAATTTTCTCCTGATTCATCCAGTCCCTTATTTGCCCAGAAAGGCCCCTCCAGACCTCCGACAGGTGTTATACCTGATGTTATACGACCCTAAAATCGACGCCTATCCATGCTCATTGTCACGTTTGATCAGTCCAGATCAGTCCCGGCTCAGCTTCGGCTAATATCTGCCCATTGAACAGCACAGCCTTCCGAGAAGATGAAGTTTTAGCCGAAGGACCCAAAAATGGTCTCGTGCAAGCAAAGGGCCCAGAATTGGGACATTCGCACCCGTAATAGCCACTACCCGAGCTTTATGGTATCACAACCCAGGTCATAACTTCTGGAAAGAGGGTGCACACGCCAGGGCGTGATAGATATAACGGACAAATCAGGAGGCGGACGCCTTTCAGGCGCCTTATCTATACATTTCCCACTAATTAGGATAAACCTAAAGGAGACAGTCCCGGCTTTAGGACACGGAAGCTTGGGATAGAGTAATAACTAGTAAGAGAAGACCCGGGACCTTAAGACTAGGCGAACATGTAATATAAGTTTGGGGGAATGATATCGATGTCGAGGACGAACGTGACGAGTGCTGTTATGATTGATTACGGGGCAGGTACCTTTCCGCTTGCAGCTCGCGGCTTTTGGTCAAATACCGCAGATGTCTAGCATGATACTGCTGTTTGAGAGTTTGAAGTGGGTGCCATTTGGGATACTTTTTTTGGTATTAGTGAAGCTTACGGTTTTTTCTTCGTCCTTCGCTGTTGCTAGCGCTCGCCACAAAGCAAAGGAATCAAATCCAAAGCAAACAAATGGCTCCGATGCAGCCAAACAAAGGGCCCTTTTTTCTGGCAAAGCAAAGCCAAATCCGAGGCATCCTTTGCCAAGACATTTGTGAAATATTTCGCCTAAATAGGGCTAAATCTTGGTAAAGCTGGACGGACACTTGATTGGGCCCTTGGTGTAAAATCGCTCTGTTCTGGTGGAAAACTCTGTTCTCTGGGCCGCTCCAAGGATGATGCTGCATTGTAATGCTTGTTAGCCATTACTCGATTAACTTTACCGCTATGCTGCTCTCTGATTACGTACCTGACTCGCGCGATTTTGAAAGCGTTATCAGCAATGTAAGCACCCTGCGTTCTATATCCTCGACTACTGAAAATAGCCTGTTTTTTGTGTTTCGGCGGGAGCGTAGCATTGCCGATCAACTGCGTGCTGTTGAAGATGACGATTCTCTGATCTCTACAAGCATCGAGGCGATGATAAAGATACAGCTTGGGCAAAGGCAGTTTGGGCTAGAGAAGTGGTTATATTATAAGAGGGCGAGAACTTCGTGGATTGGTAGCCACGGCGATTAGGTAGTTGAACTTGAAAAGGATAGAATAACTACCATCAGTACGTTCTGGGTCTATAAAGCAGCACCAATTTGTAAATAGATATTTAGTATAGATACTATAACATTAGCAAAAGAGCATTTAAACTATAAATATTACCTTTTTATGCGTAGTATTAAGCCTTATACTATAAAGATTAAGTAGTAATACCTTGGCTTTACTGTAGTAGAAGAAGGCATTTAAAAGAAGCGATTAGTAATATAGATACTAGTGCTTTTTATAGCCTTTGAAGTAATTAGAAATACTTTGCTTTGCTGGTTAATTAATATTAATATACTTTTTACTATAGTGGAGTATAATAACTTCTGTAAGCTCTTATATTACTTCTTAATAGCAAAATAAAGTTGTAATACTAATACTAGAGGGAAGTTTGACAATTTGGAGATGGATTGCTTCGTAATATGAGATAGAGAAAGAGAATCTAGTAGATCAGCTGGCAGAGGTTAGTAGGAGCATTCACATCTCTTTCTGTCAGAAAGAAGGGGGTTCTGGCCAGAGGCCAGAACTGTTAGAAAGAAGAGTCTGGAAACCACCAGAACAATAGATTTGTAACCATTGCCACAGACGCGTAATTGTAGCCGCGTGGCTTTGCCACGCAGCTTGCCACTATTCACAGCTATAAAGAAAGTTTTCTAGCTGAGCCAAAGAACCGAAAGGAATAGAATCACGCAGTTACAACCCCTTTAATTCCATAGAATCTAGAGCGCAGTGCTTCTGACTCTTTCAACCTCTAGACTTTCACAAACGCAATCGCGATGCTAGGGGTTATGGCATATTACTTAAATCCTTATAGCTAAGGCCAGAGGAAGCTGCTTAAGCTTTCTTACATTTAAGAAAGCTATAATAGTAAGAATCTTATGCTTTTAATCCTAAAATTGCTTTAAATATATAGTATTAAAAGGAAGATCCGTTTTTTCTAAGCCAACAACACTGATTTGAACAATTAATATATTACAGCAGTGCTTTACAATTTGATGCTAAATGTATTACAACCTGCACCCGACATAGGCTTCGAGAAGACTAGCGCGGGTTAAGACAGAAGGTATAGCAGGACGCTAAATACTAGGTAAGCGTTCTGAAGACGGCTTATTAAGCTAACACTCCTAGACGGGGGTTTAATGTCACTATAGGTAGTTATTGTTAGAAAGAAAGGGGTTCTGGCCAGAGGCCAGAACTGTCAGAAGAGCCTGGAAACCACCAGAACTATAGATTTGTAACTATTGCTACAGACAGCCGCGTGGCTTTGCCACGCAGCTTGCCACCATTCACAACTATAAGGAAAGCTCTCTAGCAGAGCCAGAGAGCTAAGAACGAGCAATACAATCACGCAGTTACAACCCCTTCAATTCCACAGAATCCAGAGTGCCGCGCTTTTAACAGTTATCACTATAATGTACAGAGGTAAGTCTGAACAGTAGAACGTAAATAAATAATTAAATACTAGCGTAAGGAACTAGGAGTTCCTTACAGTTATCGTGGTTACGATAATAACCTATCTATATTAGCTAACTAAAAGGTACCTTATACCTGTCTCTGTGGACCATGTCTCTATACTCCCCAGGGAGAGGCACTATAGAGACCCCTTTCTTCATAACTCTGTAAGTCTCTAATAACAGAGACGGGTCTTAGCACAGAGACTCTTCTTACTAGTTGTAGGGGCTTCGGGCCTTTATACCCCTGGCCCAGTGCGCAGCGCTGTGCGCACTGCTTCTCTGCACTGTTCCTCTTGCAGGGGATCCGTCGGGCCGCGCCGGCCTAGGTAGCGGCTTATAAAGTTGTTACAGAATGAGGATTAAGATGCTGCACAGCACCTACGCTATATGTAATGCTTAAAGTATATTATTAACTTTATTATACGCGTACTGCTTAATAGAAATAATAAGAAGTTAATTAAGTCGCTTGCTTTTAAATTGATTAAAAGATTATTAAAAGAAGAAGAAGAAGAGTTATTAAATAGTAAAGGAAGAGGGGCCTATTAACAAGCTGTAAAATATGGTTTATTTCATTTAGCACAGCTCTTAAAGGAGAGACGACTTTTATAATATTACTAATAGAAAGATTACTAATTTTAATAACGAATTTAACTTTCTTCTTCTTAATAGCAAACTCACTTCTTTATAATTAAGGCTTAATAATAATACTTAATAGAACTTAATATATTTAATAATTAAGAGGGTAATATAATTACGTAATACAGTTAGTTTATTTTACTAATAAAGTTTATATAAGGATCTAAAAAAGCAATATTACATATAATAATATAATTAATAATGTTGCACAGTAGGGTTCCACAGGCCTGTAATACAGGCCTGTTACTCAGAGGAAGTAGAGCGGTACTGTTCCAAGCTAACTACAGCGCTTCTGGCGCTATAGGAAGCAAAAGAAGGCCTAAGGTACAGAGGCAGTGCCTCTATATATAACTAAATAAGTGGTGTGAATTGCTTGCTTATAGAAGGCTAGATACAGGAGAGGAGAGGGCCTTTTGTAGGCTGTGGTCGGCTTCCAGAGCCTTCTATCTACTATACAGGATTGGAATAGTAGCCGTAGGCCACGTAAGTAATTGTATGACTCACTGGGTTCCAGAGGGTTCGGCGCAGTGCGCCGACCCAGTGGACCCACTGGGGCTAGAAACTAACAAATAATAATGATTAAGGTATACTTTCCACCATTATTGACTTAAGGCGTTTGTTTAAGCCAACACTGTTGTTCTTTTTAGGCTCTGTGTGTAATATTACTGTAGCCGTTTACGTATATAGCGATGCGTTCTCTAGCGCGTGCTACTGTCAAAAAGGAGCCGCGCTTCTAGCATTAATCATCAATCCGACAATTTTTACTATAAAGACCTCACATTGAAAGCCTAGTGACATTCTAGCCATTCGATTAAAGGAAGATAACCTGATCCACAGTCACGTTTCCTTTATTGTTCTATATTAGGCTCCGTTTTATACTAAGCACCGTTACACACTAGGTTTTGTTCTATACTAGGTACGTATCTGTTTTTCTACGTCAGTTGTATTTGTGTCCCTCTGATCGGAGGACTAGTAGTCTGGGAGTCGGCCTTTCAGGCTGACAGCAACTGTCAGAAAGAAGGGGGTTCTGGCCAGAGGCCAGAACTGTCAGAAAGAAGTGTCTGGAAACCACCAGAACAATAGATTTGTAACCATTGCTATAGACGCGCATTTGTAGCCGCGCGGCTTTTCCACAAGGCTTGTCATTATTCACAGCTATAAGGAAGGTCCTCTGGCTGAGCCAGAGAGCTGAATAAGCGATACAATCATGCAGTTGCAACCCCTACAATTCCACAAAATCCAGAGTGCAGTGCTTCTGACAGCAACCTTCTGTTAGTGTAGTTCTCTTTATAGTTTCTTATCGCACCAGTTTATTATAAAGATCCTCAAACTGTTTAAAAGAGCTACTTTACACTTTAAAGTCTATAAGATGCTCTTTACTAAGTTTATATATACCTTATTCTTACTACAGCATATCTAAAGGGAACCGCTTAATAAGTATTACTATCTTACCTTTACTCTATTTATAAAGCTAGAGATCACAGTTGTACTAGTTACACCGCTCTAACTAGCGTGTGACGACCCTGCAGGCCGTCACTTGGGCCGGGGCGGCCCAACGAATCCCCCGCAGAAGAAACAGTGCGGAAAGACGGAGTACACCGTCCAGGCGCACTGGGCCAGGGGTGCAAAGACCCGAAGCCCCTACGACCAGTAAGGAAGTGCTTGGTGGTCCACAAGGACTGACAACACCAAGCACCATTCAGTTGACTGCTTGGCCGCAACTGCGTGATGCACCACCAAGCACAACGGACCAAGCAAGGTACGAAGTACCTCCTAGTTAGTTAGTATAGATAGCCATGGTTATGCCCACAACCATCGTGAGGGACTTAGGTTCCTCACGCTAGTATTCAATTGTTCATTTGTGTCCTACTGTTCAGATTTACCTCTGTGCATTATAGTGACAGCGACCTACAGTGACATTGAACCCCCGTCTAGGAGTGCTAGCTCAGCAAGCTGTCTTCGGAACGCCCCTTACCTGTTGGCGTCCTGCCATACGTTCTGTCTTAACCCGCGCCAGTCCTCTCGAGGCCTGTGTCGGGTGCAGGTCGTAATATAGCGTTAAAACACATACCTTAAAGTGTACACTCTTAATGCGTAGTATAACTCTAAGCCTAAAGAAGCTTGACAAGTATATTAAGATTCTAAGCCAGTTGCCAGCTTACTAGTATGTATTACAACCTGCACCTGACACAGGCCTCGAGAGGACTGGCACAAGTTAAGACAGAACGTATAGCAGGACACCAAAGGCTAGGTAAGCGTTCTGAAGACAGCTTATTAAGCTAGCACTCCTAGACGGGGGTTTAATGTCACTGTAGGTCGTTGTCACTATAATGCACAGAGGTAAGTCTGAACAGTAGGACACAAATGAACAATTAAATACTAGCGTAAGGAACTAAGAGTCCCTTACGTCTATCGTGGTCACGATGATGTCTATCTATATTAACTACTTAAGAGATACTTCGTACCTTGCTCAGTAGTGTTTTGTTCAGCAAGGGACTAAGCACTCCATCGCTAAGCACCTCCTGCTCAGTAACTAAGCGGACTTGCCAAGACTAAGCAACCTCTGACTGGTTGTAGGGGCTTTGGGTCTTTGCACCCCTGGCCCAGTGTGCAGCACCGTGTGTGCCGCCCTTTTTGCACTGTTCCTTCTGCGGGGGATTCGTCGGGCCGCGCCGGCCCAAGTGACGGCCTGCAGAGTCGTCACAGTATGCCCTTATCCTCCACCCTAAGCACCAAACGAAGTGGCTAGATAAGAACCTTCTTCCTTATAAAACGCTTATAATCGACAGTTTTCAGCAGTTGTTTAACGATAATTACGCGCATTTAGAGGAGGCACAAGTGATTGATCGCACTGCCAAAGCGCAACCTCTCCGTCAATCTACCGACATCGCGCTGTTTGAGATCGACTATTACAACGACCCCAAGCCAGTTAAGGAGCCTGATAAAGTCGAGCGATACCTCTCAGACCGTGTTATAATGGTTAGAGACCCTATATCTTGGTGGAAGGATCATCAACAACAATTCCCTCAGCTATCAGTGATGGCCCTGGAGTTTCTGTTAATCCCAGGGATGTCTGACGAAGTCAAGCGAGTGTTCAGTTCGGCCAAACTGGTACTGGGCCTCCAGAGAGTCGCCATGGGCGAGAACTACATCGGAATGCTTCAATGCCTTAAGAATTGGAGCTGCAATTGAAGCAGGTTGGCTGGTCAGGAGCCCAGGGAGCTCCTCTCGGAGCCCGGAGGCAGTTGTTCCGTTGATTTGTATGCTCTTGGCAAAGGCTTGGCAAATAGTCAAAGCAAATACAAATCCAGCCCTATTCAAACAAATGGGTCCATTTTCTGGCAAAGCAAAGCAAAGGAGGGCCTGGATTTGCTTTATTTGCGTTATGGCGAGCACTGACTGTTGCAGCCGCTCTGTCCTACCACAAGGAGCGCCACATCCGAAAAAGTGCATGCATCAGTCGACTCACCCTCCTTCCCCTCATCTTGAATGCGTCGAATGGGGTCCAGACCACTGTCTCCCAGCGCCTTGTAGATGCTGATTGGATGTCTTGTGTGATGAGACGTTTCGGGCCTAGTGGCAGCGAAAGGAGTTTCAATATTGGATGTGGCTTGGCGAGCTGAACTTGTCGAATCCTGACCCAAAATCCCGACGATTTGCACCAAATCCCTGTAATACCGTCACCATTCACGTTGCCAGCGCCTCACTCGAGAAGCCAATACTCAAGTGATCAGCATCCACATTATTCAGGTCGACCATGAGAAAGTTCTTTCGCAGCTTCGGCGGTTCGTCCAAGGATGGCATTGATAGATCCGACTCGGCAATTCAGCCTTCAGGAATGATTGAGGGATTTCGGGCGTCCACCGAGACGCTGAAGGCGCTAAACAACGATGACGACGCCGTGTCAGTTGAGACGGCGGACACAATTCCCAGCCAGGCCAAATCGGAGGCCAGCGACTGGTCTGAGATCTCGGCCGTGAATTCAGTGAATGATCTCCGTATTGACAGTAAGATATCTGAGACAGTTGACAGTCCCATCCGATGCTGAGGCACTCACAGGGGCACCGATTGTGGTGTACACCAAGGTTCAGAGGACTACTCGGAACTCCTATGGTGGCGGCCTAGAGGAGGAAGTCGCAGCTCTTGTCATTGACAACGGGTAAGGCCTGTTCCGTGCTAGAGACACGTTACGTTTGGTTGACATGCAAATAGATCTGGCATGACAAAGGCAGGGTTTGCTGGTGATGATAGCCCGAGAGCATGTTTCCGTAAGTGTGAGGAGAAAGATGGGAGCTGAACGTGGGTTTAACTCAATGTGGATAGCTTCAATTGTTGGACGCCCTAGACACCATGGGTAGGTACGTTCCCTTGGCCGGACGAAACATCAAGCTGACCAATTGTGGTAGAATTATGATCGGCATGGGCCAAAGGGACTCGTACGTGGGGGACGAGGCCCAGTCCAAGCGTGGAATCTTGACATTGCGGTATCCCATTGAACATGGCGTAATAACCAGCTGGGACAACATGGAAAGGTTGTGGCATCATACCTTTTACAACGAACTCCGCGTGGCTCCCGAAGAACATCCCGTATTAATGACAGAAGCCCCCATCAATCCAAAATCCAACCGGTAAGCCGGATGCCGCCCCTGATAATAACTTGCCTCAAGAAGCTAACTAGTATCCAGCGAGAAAATGACGCAGATTGTCTTCGAGGCCTTCAACAGCCCCGCCTACTACGTCTCCATCCAGGAGGTTCTTTCACTATATGCATCCGGCCGCACCACGGGCATCGTCCTCGACTCGGGCGATGGCGTGACGCACGTGGTACCCATCTACGAGGGCTTCGCGCTGCCGCATGCCATCGCGCGCGTGGACATGGCCGGCCGCGACCTGACGGATTACCTGATGAAGATCCTGGCCGAACGGGGTTACATATTTTCAACAACGGCGGAGCGAGAGATTGTACGCGATATCAAGGAGAAACTTTGCTATGTCGCTCTGGATTTTGAGCAAGAAATCCAAACGGCGGCTCAGTCGTCTGCATTGGAGAAATCGTACGAGCTGCCCGACGGTCAGGTCATCACTATTGGAAACGAGCGGTTCCGGGCCCCTGAGGCGTTGTTCCAGCCTTCGGTTCTGGGACTCGAGTCTGGAGGGTTCCATGTAACTATGTTCAATTCCATCTGGAAGTGCGATGTCGATCTCCGAAAGGACTTGTATGGGAATATTGTTCTTGTAAGTTGCCCCTCTGATGGCTGACCCCTCCCGTGGAGCCGTCCTTCTCTGATGGTAATTGCTGACGTTGTATTGTACATAGGCCGGCGGCACTTCCATGTACCCCGGTATATCGGATCGGATGCAAAAGGAGATCACGGCACTCGCTCCATCGAGTATGAAGGTGAAGATTATTGCGCCGCCGGAAAGAAAGTACTCGACGTGGATTGGTGGCTCGATCTTGGCGTCGTTGAGCACCTTTCAGCAGATGTGGATTTCGAAGCAGGAGTATGATGAAAGTGGGCCGAGTATTGTTCATCGAAAGTGTTTCTGAGTCGGGGAAATAGTAGCAGTGAGGATATGCCCGTGGCAGGGTAGTCAGGGAACATATTATCAGCAATTATGTATTCTTATGGAAATTCATCATTTCTAACGGATTCCCAACTGATTTTTCATCCAAACACATTGTGTCAAATATCAGCCTAAAGCAGTCGAAAACAACGCGGCTCAGAATTCCACCACGCCCAACCCCGAGGGTTTCTATCGCCAAACATCCAACCCTCGACATAACAATGACCAACAAAAGTATAATGGCCAGCCACTCGAGAGGACTTTCGCAGCACACAAGGCATCTTGGATCCATAGATAATACAAATCAGATCTCCTTCCCTCATTGTCCTGTATCCGAGTCCGATGTCAGAGTCCGAAGTGATGAAGAGTCTCTTTCCACTCGCAACCCCGATCGTCTCGCGAAGATATAGCTGGCGGTGGTAGACAACCGTCTCCGCTTTGATGGGCTCGCCATTGTCCAAGTCGTAGGCATCGAGGAGGTCATCCAGCCTGTGGGGCATGCGCGAGTCCAGAGAGAAAGCACCAGCTACGAGGAGAGTACGGATGATAGTCTTGGCCAATGTGCGCGATTTCCTCGACTCGTTCACTTCCTCCACAGTTGAGAACAGCTCGCTTTCCACCAGCGACAAGAGCTCGCCCAGCTTGATGATCTCTTTGAGACTGGCCGCAAAGTCGTATACCTGTCGAAAGTCGTGGGGTACAATCTTCTTGACGACAGATATGATGTGTCCGCGGCCCTTGAGGATCGAAGACTCCGAGTCATCCGGCTCGTGGGCCATTGTCCCACTGGCTGCAAAGGGATGGGGAGCACCTGGTACCAGGAGAGGACTGCCGCTGATAAATCTCTTTTCGGCCCAGTTCGGGACCCATGAGGGCAACCTCTTCATCTCGTCTGTTACTTTGGCGGGAACTACGTACTGCAGAATCTCTAGCGATCTAGAGTTCCAGATCATCACCCGCGCCAGTCGCTTATAAGTGTCCTTGACAGAAATCTTGTAGTCTGCAATGATGGGCCGTTCCGCACCTGCCTTGGGGCCTCGGGCGAGGTGGCTCATGGTCGGTGGATGGAAGCCGAGAAAGGCGTACACGTGGTCTCTCTCATCGTTGGCCTCTAGGTGGCTTCGAGCATGCCATAGAATGTTCAAGAAGTCCAACGGGACCTTTGCGTGTCGCTCCAACCTATGATGTTGTATAGCACGGAGCGGGGAGAACCCGGCGGTCGATTTGAGCCTTTTGTGCCATCCCTCGTCGAGGCCCGTCTTGGTGATGCTGAAGAAGGTCCGGACGAGGTCGACGATAAAGTCAAACGGCAGCGTCAAGTTTCCCCACATGACTTGTATCGTTGGTGCGACCACGGCCTCTTGATAGACCCAAGCGCGCCTGAACCAAGCACGGTTGAGGAAACGCTCGAGAACTTCCAATCGCCCCTGAGAGCGATCGTCGCCATCTGCACCCAAGCCGATCAGGGTTCTTAGGATCTCGTGATTTGATTTCACGATGATGTTGACGTCTTTTTTTGTTGGGGGTAGAAAGCTGAGTTGGTCATACATGTCCCTGAGGAGATCAGTGTCGCCTTCGTGTTCTCCCAGCCAGACGACGGCTCGCTTGGCTTTGCGATAGATGTCGCGCATACGTGCGACTTGATCTTCACGCTCGGTGAGGTTTTCCTGGTTGATACACAGCTGATCGATCCAGAGAAGTCGCTGTTCGTCTGATGAGTGCAGACGCTCCAGAGCGGCGTGGAGACTCGGTGTGACGGCAATGACTCTGTTGGCTTGGGACTTGATCTTGACGTCTTGGTCGCGGTCTTGGGTTCCCCAGGCATATGATAAAGCCTCATACTTGTAGCCCATAGCCTTGGAGAGAGGAATGGGAAGGAGATCGCAGGTGATTTGTTCGGGTTGGGCGGTATTTTTGGACCGAGGATGAAGGACAAGCAGGCGAATGTATCCGGCCTCGAGAGGCTGGTAGTGATAGCTGATCTTTGGCGGGCGCTGCATTTTGTCTGTGTTGTCTAAAACCGTACGTTTCAGGAAACATCAAAACGCCCGCTGGATGACCCGGAGTTGGACGAGGGGCATGAAAACTCAAGAGGGGATCAGGCTCTGGCAGGCTCAGCCGCAAATCTCTCGGATATTGTTGTCTCAGAAAGGCATAGTGGGCTATGCAGTACGGTAGCTATCCTATTTGTCAGACGTATCGGAGGCCCTGTGACCAGATCGGTACGATTGGCACTAGGGCATAGGTTTCGTAGCCAAAATAGTAGATCTATTGCGTGAAGAGAGAAAGAAGTCTCTCTGAGGCCTGCGCGCAAAGGAGGGGTAATATCCTTTACACAGTAGTCTATCTTATCGAGGGGGAGCGCAATTTCGGTGTAACGCGCTAGGCCGCTTCCGGCAACCACCACAACCAATAACCCTCTCCTAGTAATCGCCGTAATCGGCTGCGCGCGCGTGGATAAGCTATCGCCGATAAAGAAATTTTCCACTTATCAGAAGCCCCTGATT
>Ga0247770_1002172_pt1 | contig 11753 bp, 12 predicted proteins | sample UWRJL136409B6_FD_179943 | JGI IMG/M metagenome (GOLD analysis project Ga0247770, IMG submission 179943) | Plant litter microbial communities from Arlington Agricultural Research Station in Wisconsin, United States - UWRJ-L136-409B-6 | ecosystem: Environmental > Terrestrial > Plant litter >... | reverse complement strand
CCTTGCTTAACAAAATGTTGGCAATACTCCCCTCAATGCTGAATTAGAGAACGTATTCAGTATCGTGAGAGCAGAGTTGCAAGTTATAAGCTAAATATCTATATCTGCCTGGTTTGGAAACGTACATTACCAGACCAGTCTCTTCCTCAGGATATAGCATTTTGTTGTGCTGATTTGGGGGTGTTTACCTGTACCCCAACTCTCTAACTTCTCACTCCCTTCTCTTTTGAGTTTGGCTGTAGACGATAATCCGCCGTTCTGCCACGGTTCCGCCAACAATCTGTTGTAGGTCTTCTTTAGACAATTCAACCAACTCAACAGGTTGTTCTGCTGTGGTGGTGGGATTGACGGAGGCGTTTGCTTGAGGCATGAAGTTTTTCTTGTCCATAAGAGTTTTTAGTTGGGTTAAGAGTCCGCAGGGAACTTCTCTTTTGGTTGATAATTTCATCAAAGCCTAAGCTTTATTGACTTTCAGACTGACTTTTGAGTGACTTTCCATCGACTTTCCATCGACTTTCCCCGAATTCCCAGCCTGGGGTCTACAACCCTTAAAACCACGTCAGGATACAGCAATCTTCTGATGAAGTTGTAAACGCAGTTCTCTAAGTAGCGAGAACTGCTTGCCCAGACACTTGTCTAGTATGTTACCAACACTTGTCTAGTATGTTACCAACATTTTTTAGTATGTTACCAGCACTTGTCTAGTATGTTACCAGCACTTGTCTAGTATGTTACCAGCACTTGTCTAGTATGCTGCCTATTGCAACGCAGTTCCCATGGTTGCAAGTCATAGATGGGAAAATACTTATATCCCCGCCTAGCATCACCCTCAGACTAGAAGCTCTATTCTCGTTCAATCGCTTGTCTCACTAGACATATAGCTAGAGGATGTGCTAGACAACGTGCTAGACAGAAAAGAGAAATATATAGTTACCACTAGACATCTGCTAGACTAAGTGCTAGTATTAGTCTAGCAAACCACTAGACAAGTGTTAGACATGGCAGACAGAGTACAGCTTAATTTGAGATTGGACGGACGCCGCGACTTGCTCGAAACCATTAAGGAAGTAGCAGCAGCAGAAGGTTTGAGCGTTAACGCTTGGGTGGTTAAGACATTGGAGCAAGCAGCCTCTAATCCTACCCCAAAATCTGAAGGAACCCACCCAGCTTCCCCAGTATCAGACATTGAGCCACTGCTAAACAGAATGCTAGACAGAAAACTAGCGGCTAAGTTAGCCAGTTTTGAGGAACGGCTGGGAAAATTGAAGGCTTGAGTAATTTCCCTGAGTTACTCAAGCCTAGTGAAGTTACAGAACGGGATGACAAGATTGAATCGCTCAAACAAGAACTAGCGGAAAACACGCGCTACTACGTGGCACGGCTGAACGAGGCAGGAGCAACTATTGGCACTTTCAAGGATAAGCTGGAGGCGGTACAAGCTAAAAAACAACGGTTACAGAATGACTTGGGTAACTCGCAAGCTGAAGTAATAGAATTGCGATCACAACTTGATACAGAGCGCGCCGATCAAGAGGAAATAGAGGCGGAACTATTTGAGCTAAAACAAAATTCTGCTCCGGCCGCCACACTTCCCAAGAAATTAACACCCGACGTGGCCACAATTCTCAGCCAGCTCCGAGCCAGACGCAAAAAGTCAAAAACCGATCTGGCGGACTTGGAAGCCATTCTAGAGATTTTGGAAAGCTGCGGCGATAAAACTTTACAGATGGAAAGTTGACAAAGGGCTGCAATGCTGCCATCGTAAGTAACTAAGGAAGACTGATGCGCGACTGACCAGCACGCCAATGCTAGCCAAGTCACGACTTCCCCAAACCGTTCAATGACAACGTTTGGAGCTTAAAAAGTATGACATTTACAGAGGGTTGTCCTGGCGGACGATCGCAAGACTTAACGTGTGTGTCGGAAGAGATGGTGACTCTAGATCGCAAAACCCTTGAGGAAATTTTTAGCCTCATAGGCGACTGTGTAGACACCATTATAAATTTGCGACACTCTAACGTTTTTATTACGAGCGCTAAACGCTGCTTGCTAGATACAGGGAACCTTGAATTAGCCAGTAGCACAGAGGTTAGTGAAGCTGCCTTACTTCTGGACACTTGGCTTGATGTTGTGCCAAAAAGCCATAAAGAGATGGATGCTTGGCTGCAGCAAGCGAATGCAATTACTTACTTAACTTTGGCTCCAATTAAGTTGGATAAATCCAATGGTTAAGCCCCTCATCAGTTACCGTCGCATTGACCAACTCAAAGCGCGAGCCTTTGACTGCGGGTTTTCAAACGAAGACGCCAAGCAGTTCGGCAAGCTTAGCAAAACTGCTACATGGGAAGCGCTGCTCGAAACCTACGGCATCCCTCCGCAGGTTGTAAACAGTGTAGACAGCATTATAGACACTAAAGGTCAATCGCTTGACACACGTGATTGGACTAATGACGGTTCCTTCCCAGTCTGCAACTTTACCCGCCAAAATTCCACCAATTTTTTAGACTGGGTTGATTTTGGTCAACTCATTGCACTTGCCCTCGCATCGGCAGGAGTGTTGGTGCTGGCAATGAGTTTGTGGCGACAAATCAATCCTCTTAATCTATTCCCCCCAGTTCGCATCAACATTCAAATCGGGACAAAACTATGAGCTTACAACTGCGCCTATTTGGTGGCGGCCAATCCACGGATGGCAAACTTTCAGCTAGCAACGATGGCAGCCACGCGATCGAAAAATCCATTGTCCTAGCAAGCACTGACAAAAGCGTTATCACGCCGCTAACTCCTGGGAACTTTGGCTCAGTTCGCACTGTTCCCGTCGTGCCAGCTCCGCGCTATTTCACGAAGGAAGAAGCAGACGCTATGAAAGGTTTGGCAAAGGAAAAAACAGACGGTGCACGGCAGTCTAAGCGCGCTTACAAAGCTTTAAACAAGATTGAAGCGGCCGATAAAACTGTTCACAAGGAACATCGCAAATATGAGGGTGCGGTTGCACAAAACGAACTCGGTAAAAAGCGCTCTGATGCTGGGCTAGCTAAGAAACTGCACTCTATGCGCCCCGGCTATGCTCGCCTAGGACTTGGCATCGACAAAGCAGACTCCGACGCCAGGACGCGGATTGATGAGATTAAAGCCAAGCTGACAGGGGGAAGCAATTAATGCGAGCGATGTATCTGGCAAACTATTTTGTCGCTGGGTGCATCGCTTTCTCACTCCTGGGGTGGGTAGCGAGTTTGCATCCGATTGCTTTTCGAGCAGTTCTGTGTTTCCTGGCAGCCATCGCGATTGCCTGGGGCTTGAGCTGGCTGCTGGATTTTTCCCTGAGCAAACTGCTTAAAATTTCCGTGGCTGACCTTCAAGCTTTGCTCATCAGTGGGCTAGCGATGTTGCTGATCGGGTTGGGGGTATTTTTATGCACCTAAAACTGTTTGTGTTAAGCGCGTCCTCTGTGGTGTTGTGGTTAGCCCCACTAGCAACACTAAACAAAACGCTAGACATTCACAAAGCACTGCAAGGGGTAAGTCTGGGTGCTGCGATTGCTTGCGCTGTGGCTGCTGGCAACATCGCCCGCGAACAAGCTGAGCAAAACGACATCGAGGAAATTAAGACCCGTGCCATCACTGCTGATGTGGTCGATGAAATAGCAACAAGCGCTTACATTTCCCAGCAGCAGCGTCAACAGGAAGCAGAACTTATACTGGCTTCCCCTAGTGATGAGGTGGAAGCTAATAGACAAGCCCTGGAAGCCATATATAGTGAGAGCTTACAGGATAATACTTCCGCTTCCGAGCATCCCGATTACCTCATGTATTTGGAAATTTGCAAATCAAGGGAAGCAGGAAAGTCAATCACCTGGATTGTTGAGAACATCCTCAAAATGGGAGGGCGTAAATTCTCAGATGGCAAGGTGAAATTACAAACTCTCCTCAATAAATTTGAGGAAGAAAAATGAAAACGTGGGCCGGGGGGGGGCAGCCGAGCTGTGGCCTCCCCCCTCCCCGGCCGCGACATCCAGATTAGGGGCGCCGCAGGCACCAAACACAGGTGGTTTGAAAACCGGATTTAGTAATACCCGGTTAGACTTGAAAAAAAACACAAAACATGATATACTATCAAATTTCAAAAATTCACACCCAAAAAGCTAGGTCAAGCAGCCGATGAAATTTTCGAGTGGCAGTTTGATATTTTTTGGTGTTCCCCCACCTAAAAAGCCAGTGGAGGGGGGAGGCTCTGTCAAGGGGGAAAAGAGAAATTCGTGACGAGGTTAGCTTTCAGGCGAGCGAGGGGTTAAGGAAGAAACGAACAGGCTCAGGCGAGCCTGAAAGCTTACCGAGTAGAATTTATCGAACCCTTGACGGAGTACCCCGCAACGGGACAATGAAAGGGGGGAAATCAAAAAATCACCCATCGAATTCGTCTTGTTATGTTTTAAGCTTTGACAATAACTATAAACGCCAAAAACCGCTGCTCTGATTGGAAGTCTGACAGCGGTCTTTGGATCAAACCCGCCTAAGTAGCGGATCAATTGCCATGAATACATCCTACCCCACTGGGGGAAGTTCCGCATCGGATTTTTTCACTTCATCCAAGACCAACCCTTGCCCGGTCTGTGGACGCACTAAAGATACAGACTGCCGTATCAGCCGTGACGGGAAAATGGTTCTCTGCCATCAGAACTTTGACCACACAAAAACTCAGCAGCCCGACCTGTGGCACTTTGACAAGCCAAGCTCTGACGGTCGGTGTGGCATCTATGTCTTTAAGGAAAAGAGTGACAGCATCCAGCCTACAGCGAGAAAATCGAGGGCTAAAAAGAAAGAAAATCAGCCAACACCAATTCCGCTCGGTGCAAAACTTCTTAGGTTGCCCGCACCCGGAAAACCCCCACGCGCTGAACGACCGGAGTATATCCCGCCAGGTGTCCCCCACAACGCCGCACAAATTACCTACAGCTACAGCAGCACTCAAAAAGTTCTGCGGTTTGAATGGCCAGACCCGACTCAACCGAAGGGACGCGACAAAACCTACCGCCAATTTTATATCGACCCCAACGGCAACAAAATTTGGAAGAAGGGCGATGTTCGCTGGCCGGCTTACTTCATCAATGAAATTGTTGAGCTTCTAAAAAGCATCCCAGACGGCGAACCCATCATCATCTTGATAGTTGAGGGCGAGCCGAATGTAGAACTCGCTCGATTGCACGGTATCGCAGCCTTAACTTTGCAAGGAAGCAATTGGAGCCACCCTGAAATTCAGATGATGCTCGAAACGCTGCGAGCGACGGGCAAAAATGTCAGCATCGCAATCTTGCGCGATAACGATGACACGGGCATCAAGAAGGGCCAAGGAGTTTGGCTCGTTGCGCGTCATATGAAATTTCCCTGCATCGTCATCGACCCGCGCGTCATTTATCCCGACATCCCAGAAGCAGGGGATATCAAAGAGATTTTAGACGCGCTCGGGCCCGATGAATTTTTAAAGCGTTTGAGTGCAGAAATTGATTCGCAGAGCCAGAATCCGCCAGCGGATCTACTTCAAAGCAGTTCTGAGCAAGAATCAGACGAAAACCTACCCACCAAATCCAAAACAAAATTATCTATGCGAGAGGCAGCAGAGGAAGCAAGAGAAATTTTGCGCTCAGAGCGTGACGAGCTCACCACCAATATCTTGCTCGAAGAAGTGCGGCAGAAGACGGGAATGGGCGATTATGCTTGGGAGCATAAAATCATTAAGCCCCTGAAGCGAGATATGGATGCCGAACGATTCAAGCTCGAACTACTGAGTTTGCTGCAAATGGAAGACCCAGTGGAGCGTTGCCGCCAAATTGCTCTGCTAGCACCCAAGTACAGCATGGGTGCGGGGACGATTAAGGAAGCGATGGCGATAATGAAACAGCGGACACAAGCTCCACAAGTAGAGGATTTAACGTTTGAGGATGTATTTGATTCTGAGTCAGAAGCGATGGACTGGCTCGTTCCTGGTTTGCTTCCAGTTGGAGAAACAGTGCTGCTGTGTGCACTGCCAAAAGTCGGCAAAAGTAAACTGGCGATTGATTTGGCGTTTTCAGTGGCTACAGGAGAATCTCGCTTTTTGGGGCAAGAAACTAAGCAAGGCAAGGTATTGCTGATAACGCCCGATGCCTCCAAACAGTCGCTAAAACAGGAATTGACGAAACGGGGATTCCGCAAACAAGATAGTCCAAATCTGCACATCTTCCCTCGCTGGAGTATCGATCAGATGGCAGTGCTAGAGGCAAAGTTGGAGAAATTTCGCCCTGACTTGGTAGTGATAGATTCCCTTAAGAAAATCACCGCTGGCAAAGAAATTAGCGAAAATAGCGCCGAGTTTTCCGACAACATCATCGCGCTGAACGATATGCTGAGCCGCTACCGCACGAGTGGCATTTTGGTACATCACGCCAACAAGAGCAACGATGCGATCGGAGTTGAGCGGGTTCGAGGGTCAACGGCGATTGTGGGTGCTTGCTGGGGAACTTGGATACTCGAACGAATTCCCAAGAAAGACCCCAACAACGCCAAACGGATGATTGTCGATCCAAAAGACCCCAAGCGCATCTTTACGGCGACCACTCGCGATGCCGAAGGCACAACCCTAAATATTGAATTCAATGTCGAAAATAACTCTTGGGACTTCATGGGAGAAGTGGGACTTGACGAGCAAGAGGCAAAGCAGCAATCGACCTACCAGGAACGGATACTAAAAGTCCTACTGGACAATCAAAGAAGCTTGTCAGGGCCCGAAATTATGGAGCTGATGGGGATTGGTCGCGAACAACGTAACAGCGTTTATACCGTACTCGGTCGGATGGAAAACAAGCGACTCATAAATAGTCGCCCCGCCCCCGGCGATAAACGGTTCAACCTTTATTCTCTGTCTGCCTCTAAATCAAATGATGCGATTGTAATTTCACTACCCCCTCCCCCCCCCCAAGAGACAGTATCAGATGTTGACTATTACTCTGAAATCCTTACAGACAAAGGGTTTGACAATAGCCAACACAATAGTCAACAGATAGTCAACACAAAAGAGGATTGTGCCAGTCCAGAAATAGCTGAAACCCTTGAGAGTAAAGGGGTTAATGAGATAGTCAACAACAACCCACTGTCACAGGGGGGGGAGGGGGTAAAATGCACTTCCGCAGAATTTACAGAACCAATCGTCCAAGCTCACGCGAACGTTGACTCTGAGCTCGCTGTCTCTGTTATCCCCTCAAGTCCCGCAAAAGTTGGAGCCAAGCATAAAGACTTCAAAAAAGGCGATCGGGTGGTAATTGCGGAAGTCGGTAGTATGCATCAGGGACAGCACGGCGAGGTTATTTCTGTCAGGTACGGCAGTGGTGAGACTGACTACAGAGTCAAGCTTGATAAGGAGTCACGCGGTAGCAAGCAAGTTCGTGTCACCGTTCCGAAGGGTTCCAAGCTTACGTTCTTGATGAAGCTGTAACAGTTGGGGGTGTTAGGTATTTGGTATTTATAAAGTGACATTAGAAATATCTAACCTCGCCCTGTAACCCGTACCCCCCTACCCTGCCTACTGAGGTGATCGCCTTACTGAACTCATACGCCTTAGAAAGGGCTGAGCTACAACGTCTTTAGAAATTGCAATACTAAAACTATGAGAAAGAAACCCAGAAACCCGATCAGTAGAGCAACCAACAAAATTGATGTCGCAACAAAAGCAGCCTTTGCCCTTGTTGAACACGCCATAGCAGTGAAACGCCAAAAGGGTGAGGAATATCCTCCGGAATGGGAAGATCCAAAGTTTGTACGCGAAAAGATTGCTCCTGCCTTGCTTAACAAAATGTTGGCAATACTCCCCTCAATGCTGAATTAGAGAACGTATTCAGTATCGTGAGAGCAGAGTTGCAAGTTATAAGCTAAATATCTATATCTGCTTGGGCTGGAAACTTTCATTACCAGACCAGGCTCTGCCTCAGGATATAGCGGTCTGCTGACCTCGCTTTCGCGGTTGTAGGGTGTAGATGGGGATAGTGTTCTATGCTCGCTTAGACATCCGTTTATAGAAATGGTTGAATAAGGGCGTCAGCCATTTCTATAAACCGTTTGACTCAATCCTATCCATTTATGGAAACGGTACGAACTGAAACCTTGCAAGCCCTGGGCTAGGAAAAGTGGCTATCCTGACCGAGCTGTGGTGGTTGCAAGCCCTGGGCTAGGAAATACCGAATCTACTTTGTTTGCCATTTATGGAAATGGTTTGAAACCTTCACTCCCGTTTATGGAAATGGTTAGATAAACACGTCTACCATTTATGGAAATGGCAAGGATTGGCAAACCACCAGACACATCAGGCAAGTTTGCAGCCAAGTCTGAGACGCCTCGCAGAATTTGCTCGGTCAACTTAACTTCATCTCCTGACTCAGAACTCAAAGTCCTAAAGCTAGACGGGGCTAGGCGTATTTCTCCACCTAGCCCCTACAATTCTTTTTTGACTGGGTGACAACCCCATCAAGTGCCAGCCGTTAAGAAACGGTTATCTCGCCACGTATACCACCGAGGCGCCACCCACTGTCGTACCCTCGGTATCTTGCTGCTCTACCTGGATGGAGAACTCCTCACCTTGTTTGGCAGTTGCCGGGATCGTTGTCTGCACTGATAGCGGATAAATGCCGTTCGGTGACTTCTCCATCTCCACCGTGACTGCTGATTCTTTCACCTCCACGTAGCGTTTGTCGTCGCGCACGATGAGCTCGCCCCCCTTGACTGTCACCTTGCCTAACTTGTTCACCTTTAAGCAATCGAAGCGCGAGCCTTTTTCCACTGTCAGTACACCCATGCCGCAGTCCAGCCGTACCTTGAGACGGGTACGCTCTAGGAAAACCAGCCCGTTGTCGCCGCCATCATCATTCTGTTGCTCATTGTCATTGGTCGGCTGTTTCTCGAAGTTTACCAACGGGAAGGCACTGCCGTCGTCATCCAGCGCCAGCTCCAATGGCATATCTTTGGGCAGGCCGCTGCGATCAATCTTGATGGACATTTTAGGCTCGGCGTTGTGCTGATTCCCCGCGATGAACGCGAACCTAGGAGTGCCATTCGGCTTCTCATCAACGATCGACAGGTTGCGGTTCGCCAGATTGTTGGACCAGACGCTGGGGTTGCCGGTCAACCGTGTGGTGGCAGCGAAGGCATAGTCGTTGTCAGCCTTGACCATCGCCAGCAGGCAAGAATGCCAGCGAGTCCCCTTTATCCAGCCATACACCCTCTCGATCTGGGCGGTTTCGATGCGGAATTTCGCCATCGCCGTGCCACCCGCCGGAATGCTAGGAAAATTGTCCGTAATGGGTTCTGGGCTGACGTGCCTCTCATCCACTAGTGTCCAATCCTGAGGATATACAAACTGTAAGCCGACGGCCGGTATGATGCGTGTGCTAACGGTCACGTTGCGGGCATCCTGCTGACCCCTATTGGTCACTCGCACGTAGATGTAGTTGGGCTGACCGCGTTCGACTTTCGAGGACTGCGCCGCCTTGGTGGGTTCAAACACGCCATCATCAGTGGGACGTACCACGATGTCTGACAAACTCCAGTTATAGTTACCTCTATATGGCTCCACGCCGGTATCACTGGGACCATCTTTAATCATCACATCAGTAGCATCAAACCGTCCCCCCTCTTTCCAAGTAGGACTACCTTTGATTACACCGTTTATGCCATTGCCAGTTTTGTCGATTGCTGTGTTACCAGAGCCTTCATTCAAAGGCCAATACCCGACTAAACCTTCTTCTTTTCCACTCAAGCTTTGGTACATATCTGACTGGATTTCTTGCTGAGTGCGAGCTTTGTTCCAAATACAAACTTCAGCAATTTGACCTGTAAAGAAGAAATACGGCACGTTTGTCTCTGAGTAATGTCCTGCACCTATACGCAGAGGAACATGGGTATTAACAGTGTGAGATGAAACTATAAGTTCGCTTGCAGCTCGTCCATTGAGGTAAAGTTTCGCTTTATTACCATCAAAAGTTGTTGCAACATGAGTCCACATATTTAAATTTGGTTCTGATGGACTCCTAACGTATTGAAGTTTTGTTATGTCAAGATACCATCTATTGCCATTGGAAGCCAAACCCAAAAAGTAACCTTCGTCTACTTTTGCTTTCCGATAATGCGTCCCAATTACGCCAAGTTCCCCTAGCTTGCTAGGGTTTACCCAACACGATAGGGTAAATACTTTGGGATTGTGCTTCTCACTGTAAGGAACTTCAATATAATCATTAATACCGTCAAATGTTAATACAGGCCGTAATTCGCTCATTTTTGTTTTGTAAAACTACGTAATTTCAATCAAACATTAAATCACATAATCAATAATAATGAAAAAACGACCAGTTAATTTTTGTGAATTAACTATAAGAAAGATGTTACATAAGGCGCTGTTTTACGCTTAGTGACCAGCTTAATTAGGGCGATACATATCGTTCTATTGTCACTTTCCGCACTCTATAAAGGCTGTAGATGCAGCGCAAGGGGAATTATCGCTTCAACCCTCAATTTCCTTCCATCAGGAATACCATTTATGGAAACGGCAATGAGTAACAAAGTACGGAATAAATCAGATAAGTTGAGTTGCTGACGTAGCTGTAGTGACTTCAAGTCCTGGACAGGGAAATTAGCGTATCCCCGCCTAGCCTTATTGTTCTGCTGGCGGTAAAACTTGATTAAACAGCTTAGAGCCTGAGTTGCCTGTGCTGCGGTTAATTCAACTCATAGAAAACTTTAAAAGTCAAGTTATTGATACTGACTAGCCTTTTTTGAGAATAGGTGCAGCGGTTCGGGGGATTTTGGGAGGACTAACACCGTTTCCATAAGCGGTTGCCTACCGTTTCCATAAGCGGTTGCCTACCGTTTCCATAAGCGGTTGCCTAAAGCGGTTGCATATTGTCTTGGGTAACTTTTTAAAATGGTATATCAACGGAAGAGCAAGATTTTACCGCTTATAGAAATGGCTTGAACTGAAAATCGGCGGTTACATATCGAGTTAGGTAACTCTGCAAGTGAAAAAGAATTACTTAAATAAAAATTGGTGGAACTGCGATCACAACTTGAAACAGAGTGCGCTAATCGAGAGGAAACTGAAGCGGAACTCTCCGAGCTAAAACAAAATTCTGTTCCGGCCGCCAAACTTTCCGAGAAATTAACACCCGACGCGGCCACGATTCTCAGCCAGCTCCGAGCTAGGCGCAAAAAATCAAAAATCGACTTAGCAGACATGGAAGCAATTCTAGAGATTTTGGAAGGCTAAGGCGACACATCCCAAATTGCAGGGCCAGAGATAAATGTTACATTTCCTTACAATAGCTACCCTTGACAAAATCGCTGGAAAACACGATCGTTAAGTAATTGAGGAAGATGTTGCGCGACTGACCAGCACGCCAATGCTAGCCAAGTCACGACTTCCCCAAACCGTTACGTTACAACGTTTGGAGCTTAAAAAGTATGACATTTACAGAGGGTTGTCCTGGCGGACGATCGCAAGACTTAACGTGTGTGTCGGAAGAGATGGTGACTCTAGATCGCAAAACCCTTGAGGAAATTTTTAGCCTCATAGGCGACTGTGTAGACACCATTATAAATTTGCGACACTCTAACGTTTTTATTACGAGCGCTAAACGCTGCTTGCTAGATACAGGGAACCTTGAATTAGCCAGTAGCACAGAGGTTAGTGAAGCTGCCTTACTTCTGGACACTTGGCTTGATGTTGTGCCAAAAAGCCAT